>Ga0315542_1001191_pt1 | contig 16358 bp, 20 predicted proteins | sample SalMarSW160120MG_FD_202541 | JGI IMG/M metagenome (GOLD analysis project Ga0315542, IMG submission 202541) | Salt marsh sediment microbial communities from the Plum Island Ecosystem LTER, Massachusetts, United States - Salt Marsh Sediment SW1601-20 ...
GCAAACTCGTGTGTAGTCAGAATTAATAGCAGTGGTAATAATAAATACAAAAAAATTGGCAAATCTATAGTAACCCCTGGTATTAAAGGAACAATAGCATTTTCGATACTAGGGGAATAGATTAAACTAATGATGTTTGAAGTAAAGAAGAAAAATCCATATATGGTAAACCCAAATGAAACAAAAATCCCAATATTCCAAAAAACTCTCCAAAATTTGGGATTTTTTTTAGCTATTCTTACAATTATATTATTTAACTTCTTTGTTTTAAATAATGCGAGGAGGGGGAAAAATAGGGTATATGCTCCTTTTTTATTCCTAAGAAGTAGTACTAAAGTGATAACGATAACCCAAAAGATTAATGAGATAATAAACCATGGATTTAAAATAAATTCTGATATAAAAGTAAAAAATGGCATAGTTTTATATAATACAATTATTTTCACGGAAAATAATCTTAGTTTTAAAATTAAGTTTATCATTTAATAACAATCGTCAGAAATTAAATGATCCAAATTATTTTTTTTTAAGACCCAGTTTTCAATCATAAATGACTGTGAAGTAGAGATTTTATTGCTAAAACGGGAGTGAATTGTAGACTTTGGAATCCATACCTCTATTATATCCTTAAAATTAATCAAAACTGCTTTATCTGTTTGATTAATTACTTTTCCTTCAATCCTATTAATTGTTTCGATTAATGCAAATTCTAAATATTTATCTCTGTTTGAAGTAATTTTAGATAACTTCTCTCTATTTATATCATAGTTAGAGGTAGCGAATATCACTTTCTCATTTAGAATATGCACCATAAGCAATTTTAAAACTTCAATTTGTCCAATATGGAGAGCTTTTGAATAATTTCCTGCATGAATCCATAATATTTGAGCATTTTTATCTTCCCAAACAAAAATCACCTCTAAATCTTCATCGCGATAGCTTTTCCATATGAATATTTCTTTCCTTAAAACACATAAAATCATTGCCATTTCTTCTAAAGAATATTCAATCACTAGAGTTTTATTTTCTTTGAGAATCATATTTGTAAAGTGAAAATATATAAATTTATCGAACTTCGATTTGCTTTCTACAATTAAATCAACATTTTGCCCTTGAAATCTTTTTAAATGTATATTTGGCATTTTAAGTTTCAATAAAATAAAATTTACTATAAATCTATTAAATTTAAAATTATTAAAGCCACGAAATTTTAAAAAAAGTAAAAAATTAAAAGACGAGTTAATTATAGTGTTATATACCTTGTATGAATACCTCGTAATCCTTAATACTAGCGGGGTGGGCTAGCCTGGTTTATGCCGCAGGGCTCATAAATGATAAACATAAATTAAAAAAAAGTTATCGTAAAGAAACCCTGAGATCGTTCGTTCAAATCGAACCCCCGCTACTAATTTTTTATTTCATTCTCAATTATTGGAAAAAATGACCTTACACATAAGATGATTAACTTGACTGAAAACAAGCAGATGACTAGGTTTCCAACAATCAGGTTTTGGATAAAAAACATCAATGAAGGAATATATGATGAAGCAGAAAATGTATTTCACACCATTTTTGGAAAAGTAAAAAGGGTTTCAATTATCGCAACTATAATCGATATAAAGGAAATCAATCTAGCAAATCAATCTGATTCCTCGTTTGCCATAGATGGTTATTCCTCAAATTTTGAATTAGATGATGGAACTGGAATAATAAGCAGTGTAAAATGGAATATGCCCTTAGAAGAATATGAAAGCATAAAAATTGGTGATCTTGTATTAATAGTTGGATTATTGAAGAACCGTTTTAGCTTGCCCACTTTAACTATAGAAATTATGAAGAAAATAAAGGATCCAAATGATTTATTGCTTCATGATGCACATATTATACAAAGAATTAAATCAGGAGATATTGTGAATTTACCTTCAAAAGAAGAAGATTTTGATGAAATTGAATTTGAAACTGAGAAAATTAATAGTAAGGAGGAGACTAACCTTGAAGATAGCTTAAAAGCTGAAATTTTGAGTATTATCAAGAAAAATAGTGAAAAAAGCACGGGAACGCATCTAAATGATTTAAAAATTGATCTACAAATAACGGAAAAAAAGCTCAAGGGATTTATCAGAGATCTAGAATATGAAGGAAAAATTTTTTTATCAGATGAAAATACCTACTTGAGTTGGGATTGAACCAAAAAATTATTTTTGAATGATAAATTAGCAATAATGTATTATAAAAAGATTAAAAGTTGAATATAAATGGACCTTCACAATTATAATGACTTGTTAGAAAAAGCTTATGAAAAAATCCCAGATAATGTAAAACAAATGTCGAGATTTGAAATTCCTAAAGTTGAACTGAGAATAGAATCCCGTAATACTTATATAACTAATCTTAACAAGATAATAAATACCCTTAATAGGGATAGAAAACATTTTATAGGAATTTTCCTTAAAAAGGCAGGAACTATGGGCGAAATTAGAGGACAACAGTTATTTTTAAAGGGGACCCATAAAGAAAATTCTTTGAACAAATTGATCGAGCAATATGCTAAGACATATGTTTTATGTGATATCTGTAACAAACCAGATACTGAAATTCAGAGGGAAGGAAAAAAGTTATTTCTTAAATGTACTGCATGCGGAGCTAGAGAAGAAATTAGAGAGAAATAGAGGTATGTACCTTTTTATTATGAGAGTATATCTTAAAATTCATAGTACCCCACGCTTTGAAACAATTGCCTGTTGTGATGAAAAATTATTGAACAAAGTTTTCAAGCAGGGTAATTTAAAAATTGAAATAACAGAACGTTTTTATGGGGGGACCTTAATACAAATTGAAGATGCAATTGAAATCTTATTAAAGTCATCCTTTTTTAATATTGTGGGTACTAACATCATAGATCTCGCAATCACACGTGGGATTGTTCCTAAAGAAGGAATTCGCATGATTAATGGGGTTCCCATGGCCATAAAGATGATGTTTTAATGCCTAAAAGATTTTGTGCTATTTGTGGTAAAGATATTGATGAAACAGCTCCTCATTTTAGTATGTGTCTTGATTGCTACTTAAAAGAAAATCCCTTATTCATATTACCAGATCATTTTAACTTAAAAATATGCAATTATTGCGGTAAATTTGCTAAAAAAGATACATGGATTCAATCAAACTCATATGAAACTTTAGAAATTATAAAAGAAGCAATAGAAGTTTTATTTTTAAAACATATAAAGAGTGCCCAGAATATACGGTTCAAAATACTACCAATAAAAGAATCATTTATATATTCTTCAAAAAAATTATTAATTAGTTTAGATTTAAGGGTTTTGGGAGAACTAATTGAAAATAATGACATTTATAACGAAAAGAAACTTTCTATAAAAGTAAACTACGAATTATGTAAAAATTGTACTAATTTAAGAGGAGGTACTTTCTTTACATCTATATTACAACTACGTTTGGATGGAGACCGAGTTATATTTCTTGAAAGTGTTATTAATGATCTTACCAATTTAGTTGAAAAATTATTTGAAAAAGATGAAAAACAATACATATCAAATATAGTTAAACAAAAAAATGGCTTTGACCTCTATTTAAGTACAAATGAATTACTAAATCACATAATATCATATATGAAATCTAATTATCTGTTTGGATTAAAGAGAACAAAAAAATTAGTTGGGAGAGATCATCAACGAGGAAAAAATATTTATCGGTTAAAAGCAGTGATACGATTTTTACCATTTATTAAGGGCGATCATATAGATATTAATAACGAGATCTTTCACGTTGAGCAGATTAAAAAAAAAACTGTCATTTTAAGAGATAAACTTGAACAAAGGATCATAAAAGATTATGAATATTTCCTCAACAAAAAAATTTTAGTGAAAAATTTAGAGAATGATTAACTTGAATGAAAATAATAAAAGAGATTACTCTATTCTTGATGACTTAGAAATTAAAAATATTGATACGAAAAGAATTAAAAAACGCGATCAAACAAAAAGAATGGCTGCTATCCAATCCGTTTTGGATGAACGAACCTTTACTCTATTGAGCAAACTTTTAAATAACGGAACGTTGAAAGGTTCCTATGCACTAATTTCAGCAGGTAAAGAAGCAAACGTTTATCTGGCGAATGATATTAATGGTAAAGAGGTAGCTTTAAAAATCTATAAAATTGATAATAATACTTCTAAATGGATGAGAAATTACATTATTGGGGATCCAAGATTTAAAAGAATTCCTAGGAATGTCTCAAAAATTATTTTTTTATGGGCAAGTAAAGAATTCAAAAATCTAAAAAGGGCATATAAAGCGGATTTAAGTGTACCAAAGCCCATCTTTGTTAAAAATAATCTTTTAATTATGGAATATATTGGTATTGAATCTACTCCAGCACCCAGGCTAAAGGATGTTAAAGATTTAGTAAACGCTAATGAGATTTTTCAAAAAATACTTGATTTTATCAAAAATTTATATCAAAAAGCAAAATTAGTGCACGGAGACCTCTCTGAATTCAACATTTTATATCATAATCAAAAACCAGTAGTGATAGATATCTCACAAGCTGTAGATATAGAACATCCAAAAGCAGAAGTGTTTTTAGTAAGAGATATCAAGAATATATTTAATTTTTTCGATAGATTGGGAGTTATTACACCCAACCCTGAAGAATTTTATTATAATATTATCAATAAAAAATAATCTGTGATACCTTCACGTTTGCTAAAACATAAAGATTCAAATAAGAGAGGTCTAATTTAATAAGAATTATAAATTATTGTACTTGTTCTGAAAAAATTAGGAAATTCAAGTATTTAAAATGAAACTAGGGAAAAAAAGAATTGCGGTCGTTATAGGGAAAAATGGTGAAACGAAGAAAGAGATCGAGAATGCTTTAGGAGTAAAAATAAATTTAGATAGTAAAACGGGATATTGTGATATTCATCCAATAATAGATTCTCCCAATTATAATCCTCTAAATGTAATAACTGCTGAAAAAGTCCTAAAGGCAATCAGTAGAGGTTTTAACCCAACCAAAGCAATGGCCTTAGTAGATGAGACTTATGATTTAGAGGTTTTCAATCTTCAAAAGATATTAGGGCGATCTGAAAAGAAGATCAAACGTATGAAGGGTAGAGTAATTGGGAGAAATGGAGAGATGAGACAAGCCATAGAAAGATATGCTGACTGTTTTTTATCCGTGTATGGTAAGACAATATCTTTAATTGCAGATTATGATAACCTTCAAATAGCTAGAAAAGCTGTGAGTATGATATTGAATGGAATGCCTCATCATACCGTATTGAAATATTTAGAGAGAAAATATAATGAATTAAAGAAGGAAGAATTTAGGCAAATCTATAAACCAGAATTTTAAATCGTTGGTTTATCCTTTTTTAATAGTATTAATTAAGTCCTTACCATATATAACTTCTTTAAGTTCAAGACACAAATTTTCTAAACCTTGGATATTCTCCTTAGAGTAAAGTTCCGTGAAAATTTCTTTCGCTTTTTTATCATAGGATACCTGAAAACTTTTAATAGAAAAATTTCCAACATCATATTGATTGAAAACCACAATTGAACGTGGAAACATACTTTTTTCTGTTAAGTAAGCTGCCCATCCTTCAAAATAATAATTTATTGAAACAGAAAAAAGAGATTTCCATGATTCGATATAATTTAAAAATTTTTCTATTAAAACTTGAGTTTTTTTTGAATATTTTTTCTCCATATTATAATTTTTTAGAATAAATATTTAAATTAAGATTTTAATCAAATGCAATTTCACCAAGATTAAAGATTTCATCCGAAAGCCCTAATTTTTGTTTGGTTTGAGTTCTAGCAGGCAAAATAGATGAATCTTTGCCAAAAATCTGAGGAGATTTGATTCCTGTAATTAATAACATAACTCTTAAATAACCATCAAATTCATCATTGACTCTAGCGCCCCAAATTACCATTGAATTATTCACATCCATTTTTTCAGAAATCTTTTTAGCTACAGAATTTGCCTCTGCTAATGTCATTTCATTCCCTCCAGTAATATGAATTAGAGCTCCTTTGGCTCCTTCGATACTCACATCTAACAATGGAGAATTAAGAGCGTCATTTATAGCATCGTTTACTCTATTTTCCTTGCCTTCTGCTTCTCCTACACCTACAATAGCAACACCTCCTGTACTCAAAATGGTTTTTACATCAGCAAAGTCTAAGTTTATTAATGATGGTAAGGATATTGTTTCGGTGATGCCTTTCACCATCGTAGCTAAAACTTCATCAGCAACACTGAAAGCTTCAATAATTGGAAGATCAGGAGCAATATCTAAAAGTCTATTATTATCTATAACTACTAAAGTATCTGCATATTTTCTCAATTCATTTAATCCAATTTGTGCTTTCTCAATTCTGCCAATTTCAGTTTCGAATGGAAGAGTAACCACACCCACTACAATAGCACCTTCTAGTTTTGCGATTTCAGCCACGATAGGAGCACTGCCCGTTCCGGTTCCGCCTCCTTCTCCACAAGTTATGAATACTAAATTGGAATCTCTTAATATTTTAACTAAATCTTCACGAGATTCCTCAGCTGCTGCTCTACCTATTTCAGGATTGCCCCCTGCACCTAAACCTCTTGTGAGATTTTTACCAATAAGAATTTTTACATCAGATTCAACAGCATCTAAGTGCTGACAATCAGTATTAACAGCAACACATTTTGCTCCTTTAATTCCAATTTTCATTAAGCGATTTATTGTGTTGTTGCCTGCCCCACCACATCCGACAATTTTTATGTTTGCTTGACCAAAAAGATTCTTTTCGGGCTTTACAATTTCTCTTTTTCGAGCGTTTCTGATTAATGATTCCATGTAATCTCAATTAAGGTTGTATTATAGGAATAATATTTATGGAAAATTAGAATTATTATAATACGTATATATTATTGGATTTATCAAAGATCAGAGTTTTATTGAAAAGTCTCTATCGATTTGTGGATCAAAAATCTTAACTAAATCAGAGTTGTTAATTTTATAAATAGGAGGTAAAGCATAAGGGAAACGGTTAGAAAAGGTTAAAGTGTATGCTCCAACATTCGTAATTAGGATTAAATCTCCCTCATTAATCCTCTTCGTAAAAAAGTAGTCTTTTACTAGTATATCTTGATCTGTTGGAACGATTCCTGCTATAGATGTTTTAAATTTATGTGCTGAGTTTATGGAAGAAGCATTATAAAATCTTAGGGAGCATCTGGCAAATTTTGGACATATGTTCGTGCCTAAATTTAATGTGATCCACCTGTTACTTTGGGAGTTTATTATTTTGGCTGTAAAAATTCCAGCATCTCCTACTAAATATCTACCTGGTTCAAAATACACTTCTTTATATTTTAGATTAACTGATTCGATTAAATTTTTTAATTTTGAAGCAATAATTTCTAATTGTTTTTTAGGCATAATTACTGCTTCTGGAAATCCTCCTCCCAAATTAATTTTATCAATAATTATTCCTGACTTAGCTAACGTTTTTCTTGCCTTTATTATTGCGCTTAGATTTTTCTTGAATTGCTCAAAACTATTCATTTGAGTAGAAAAATGAGATAAAAGTGTAGTCAATTTGACATTTTTGCTATCTTCAATTATCTTTTTTAATTTAAGACTATTGAGTACGTCGATATTTATTCCTAATCTACTTCCATATTTATTGGAATTAATTCTCAAGCAAATATTTTGAACTTTACTATGTTTTAAGGCCGCATGATTCACCTTTATAAGATCATTTATGTTATAGATAACAATTTCTCTTACTTCCTTTTGAACTGCTTTATGGATGAATTCAGAATTCAAATAAGGTCCTCCTGCTAAAATCTTATCAGATGGAAATCCTAACCTCAATGCTAATTCAAGTTCAGCTAAACTGATGACTTCAGCTCCAAAACTTTCAGAATTTATTATACTGCAAATCTCAGGCAAGAAGTTAGCTTTAAATGAATAAAAGCCGTGGTATTTCTCACCAAAAAATGTTCTAAAAACGGTATTAAATGTCTCAATATTAGATCTTATCCTATTTTCTAATATAATCATAAAAGGAGTATCGGATATTTTTAAAATCTCATCTAAACACAAATTATCCAACTTGATTTTACCTTGATCAGTTCTTATGAATGGATTTCCAGAAATAATTTTCATATTTCATTACTTTTTAATATTTCTTGATATAATTTATTTGTAGATTTGGCGATGTTCTCCCATGTATTAAACTTTTTTATCTTTCTGTATCCGGTTTGACCAAGCTTTTTTCTCAATTTCTTTTTATTTAATAATCTAATAACTGCATTCGAAATTTCTTCTATATCATCAAATTGCACTAATATTCCATCAATACCATCATTGATTACATCTGGAGTTGCCCCTATCTTGGAACCAATTACTGGTTTTCTTGAAGCCCAAGCTTCTAAAAAAGCGATTCCATATGCATCACTTCTACTGGGCATTAAAAATAAATCTGTTTCGTTGAATGCAGCAATCTTTTTAGGATCATAATAACCTTTCAAGTTGTCAGGTGTTAAATTTATTATTCTAACTTCAAATTTTTTTTTTAGTTTAGCAAGTTCCCGATTAAAAGCGATAGTTGAAGGTCCTATAAAAACGAAATATACTTTGGGAATTTTTTTAATGATATATGGGATTGATTTTAGGATTGAAATAGCTCCTTTTTCATAATTTTTGTATCCACAGAATAGTACCATATAAAATTTAGTTTCGTCTTCCAAAAAGTAAGATCGCTTGAAAGAAATTTTCTGTTTATCCTTTTTAAGATCAAATTTTCTAAAATCCACCCCCATAGGAATTATAACTACCTTATTTTCAGGGATATTATAATTCTTGATTAGATATTGTTTTTCAGATCTAGTACACGCAATCAGAATATCAAATTTTGTGAGAACCTCATCTATGTAAGGTTTTAAATAACGAGGATTGGAATAATGGAAGAATGGAGTGCAAAAAACTGGTTTTTTAAGTAATTTGCCTAACCATAGACCAATTATTAAATTAAAATAGGGAAAAAAAGTGGTGTGAATTAAATCATAATCTTTTTGATTATTTTTGATGAAATCAAATAATGTCTTTACAAATGGTCCATTTTTAAGTAATTGTTTTAAACATTCATCGCTCAGTTTTAATTTGGCCTGCAAAATATTCTGTTTAACGAATTTCATTTTTTCTTTTAAGCTAGATTCATAATCTACAGAAAACCTATCAATATGTAGATTATTAACCTTAGAGAAGAACTTATTACCCTTTTGAATAATTTTTCCTTGAGAACTTTTTAAAGCTTTGAAATCTATTGCGTTTGAAGTCATTATATCAATCTTATATTTATAGTCTCTTTCTAAGATCTCTGCAATACTTTGTATATAAAATTCTGCTCCAGAGATAGAAGGGTAGTATCTTGTTGGGAGAAACAATATCTTTGGCAAATCTATGAACCTTTATATAATGGTACAATATAAAATTATAGGATGCAAGAGTCTAAAGATTTATTATTTCAACTAGAATCTATTATCAGAAATAAAGGAATGATAAATTTTGATGTAATTAATTTTCTAAATTATAATTTCTCTGGTAAATCTCAGAGGGTTTTAGAGGTCATTAGGAGGGGTATTATAAAAAAGGTTGCAAAATCTACTGGTAGAATCCTCTGGATGGCAAAAGGAAAAGAATCTAACCATCTTATATACCCTAAATTATACTGTTCATGCCAAGATTTTTATAAGAACGTTGTTATTAAAAAGAAAAAACCTTTTTGTAAGCATATATTAGCACAAGTAATAGTAGAAATTTTAAACGACTATCAAACCGAGTGTTGTGAAGAAAAGGAACTTGACTACATAATAGAAGAATTATAATTCTATTACTTCCCTTGCTTAAAATTCTAATACTTCAGCTCTTTTAATTGATTCTTTTACTAATTTTTGAATATCAATATTAGCTTCTGATCGGTTTATAGTTTCTTTCTTAGCGTGAGTTTCCGGATATTTAGGATTATACTCACAAGAAGCTGATTTCTGAGAAGATATTTCATATAATCCAAGTTTTTTATTCAAATCAATTACATCATTTTTATCCCAACCGATTAATGGTCTAAGAATTATGAATTTATTTATTATATTATTATATGAAATTAAATTATCAAGAGTTTGACTAGCTTGCTCTCCTAGAATGTCCCCGGTAATAATTAAGTTCGTTTTCTCAATTTTAGCGATTTCTGTAGCAATTCTTAGCATCAAGCGTTTGCATAGAACGCAGGTGAGTTTTCTTTCACATTCTTTTTGAAAAATCATTAAGTTTGGATCATGATCAATTAAGTAGGTCTTGATGGGAAGATTACAAGTCAATTTTAGTTTCTTTATGATTTTGGATACTTTTTTTCTCATTGAGTGTTTTAAATCATCAGATGTCAAAAAAGATAAAAAAATTGGCTTAAATCCTCTTTTCATCATTAAATAAGCCGCTATTGGACTATCTAAACCTCCAGAAAGCAGTGTAACAAATTTTTTCATTCTATTCTACTATTATTTCCTTCCTTTCCCATTTATTTAAGTAATGATCAAATTCTTTTAAAGTAATTTCTCTTGGTATTAAAATCTCTTTTTTATACTCTAAAGCTCTAATCTCCATTTGCAATCTCTTATTTTTTTGAAAAAAAAGTTCAGCTTTAGGATATTCTCCAAGAAACACGGTTTTTAATTCATCCAAATTAAGTTTTGATAACGTTTGGTAATTCTTTATAACATAATTACATAATGGATCAATCGAAAGCTCAAATTTAAAAGCATCTATATTTTTTAAGGACAATGGATATGCCTGACACGCAAATGGTTTTGAATCATGGATTGTACAACCCGTGGTTTTTTCATAAAAAGGACATGAATGAGATTGATTAAATAATATTTTATAAGTTAAAACAAGTATTTTTTTATTTAATATATCAGGAAAGACTAAATCTTCAATTACTTGAAATTTTAGGTTTTTAATCCTTGCTAATTTAATCATTTTCTTTACTTCTTCTGGATAAAGTGGAATTCTTTTAATTCCATCAGATTTTGGTAAATCATAGCAACACGTTCCACATTTCATGCATTTATATATAAGCATTTTCACTATCAATGATTAGTAAATCTTAGGTTTTTTTATATTCATAATATGATAACATCAAAATATTACTTTTATACTAATTCTTGTGTCTATTAGGATAACACATGATTATTAAAAACAGAATTTTGAATTATAATGTAAAAAGAAAATTCTTCAAAGGTATGAAATATTGACGCAATCAGGAATTAGAATAATCAAACATAAGGAATTTGCAAAAAGTAGTTTTATCAATCCTCTTTGTATATTAGGAATGCCAGGAATAGCAGATGTTGGAAAGTTTGCATTAGATTCGTTAATTGGACAGTTAGATGCTGAAAATTATATGGATTTCATTTTTGATGATTATCCTGCTGGAGCTATTGTCGATGATAGTTTATTATCTGCTCCGAAAGCAGAAATCTTAGTATGGAAAGACCCAGAAAATTTAAGAGACATCATCTTAATAACCGCAGATGCTCAAAGTTTAACTCCAAAAGGAATATATAGAATTTCTAATTTTTTAACTGAAATTATTTATAAGTGCGGAATAAAATTAGTTATAGCTTTAGGTGCATATCCTGTTAATAATCGGAAATTAACTACTAAAATCCCTAAAATTTATGTGTCATCTACTAATCGAGATCTTCTAGAGAATTTTTTATCAAAAAATAATTGTGATAAAATACAAAAAGGAGTAATAATTGGTGCCAATGGCCTGATACCCACACTTGCTAAAGCCAGATTCAATCTTGAGGGGTTAGTTTTGTTAGCAGAAACAGATAATATAGCGATGATTAATGAGGATGTTACTGACTTAAAAGCTTCAATTACTCTTTTAGAATTGATTAAAAAATCATTTTGCTTACCAATTAAGAAAAAATATTCTTTAGAAAATATTGATGATATCACTAAGAACCTACAAAGTAAAAGAGATCAACTAGAAAAGGATCTTGATACTTTTGAATTAATTGATACAGAAGATAAAAGAAAATCATTATACATCTAATTTAATTCTTTTTTTCACTTCACGGGACATAGAAAAATTTATTATGAATGTATCATTTAAAAAATTATGAAGTATGTATGTGCTAGGAAAAGTTGTGGAAAAGAGGTATCAAAGCAAGAACTGAACGCTCTACCCGGAATAAAATGCTCTCATTGTGGTTTTAGGATCCTTTATAAAAAACGCCCAGATGTTATTAAAAGATTAAAAGTTCGCTAAATTTTAAGTTCATAATTCAAGTGATTTATTAATTCTTTATACCTATTTCTAATTGTTGCCTCAGTAACGCCTGTTGCCAGGGAAATCTCTTTTTGAGTCCTCCGCTCTCCTTCTTGCATTGCAGCAACATATAACGCAGCTCCAGCTAAACCAGTTGGTGCCTTTCCAGCAGTGATATGATATTTTTTTGCTAGCTTTAATAGTTCCGCTGCTCTGTTTTGAGTTTTTCCTGATAAGTTTAATTCTGCACAAAATCTAGGTACAAAAGTAATTGGAGAAGGAACATTTATATTAATTTTTAATTCTTGAAGGATTAATCTGTAACAACGAGCAATTTTCTTTTTATCAACCATTGCAAACTCTAAAAAGTCGTCTAAAGTCTTAGGAACTTTATTTAATTTGCATGATAAATAAATAGAAGCGATTAACATCGCTTCAATGGATCTTCCACGAATAAGGTTTTTATTTGCCATCTTTCTATATACATGAGCCGCAGATTCCTTTAAATCTCTCGATAAATTTAGCTGAGAAGCAAATCGATCTAATTCATTCATCGCATATGCAAGATTTCTATCAATTGATTTATTAGTACGAGTTCTAACATGCCACTTTCTTAATCTATAAACCTCTGCTTTCATTTTAGGACTGAGATTTTTCCCAAATGCATCTTTATTCTTCCAGCCAATCATTGTGCTTAAACCTTTGTCATGTAAAGTTAAAGTTGTGGGAGCTCCAACTCTTACTTTTTTATTAGCTTCTTCTGATGAGAAAGCTCGCCATTCAGGACCAGAATCTATTAATCTTTGACCTAAAACTAATCCACACACTACACAAACAATTTCGCCTCTTGCATCATCGGAGATTAAATTATTATTTCCACATTCTGGACAAGAATTCAAAATATTTTGCTGCGTTGAAAGATCCAAATATATGTACCCTTAACGATATCTATTCCTTAATTTGTATAATTGATCTCGCACATTTAAATATTTGCGTTTTAAAGAGTTATCCATTAATAAAATACTTATTCTAAATTTTTTTGTTTTAACTCTGGATTAATGAATTCTAAATTCTTAATTTCCTGGCTCATTTAATTCGACATTATTCTAAATTAATGGCCAATCATTGTTTGTGCTTATTTAATGGATCAATTAATCTATAAAAATCCCTTAAATTGATGATTTTCATATTAGATTCAAATTATCTTTATGAAAAATTATTTTCTCAGAGTATATTCGCTAAGATATTAAAAGATATCCCTTAATTAAGAATAAATAAAATGAGAAAAATTCATAAGATGAGTTTTTATTAATAAATTATCTTATTGATTATTTCAAAAATTTTCAAATTAAAAATTAATAGGTTAGTTTGATTCTCAAAATCTTTTTCTAAAAGCAATATGAAGATTTTTTGCTTTCCATAAATTTTTAATATAAATTTTACAATTATATTTATACTAATATATTAGAGAGAAATTAATCAATTTAGGATAAGAAAAATGCCTTCAGATCCCCAAACAGCAGTGTATAGTTTAATGCAAAAAGACCCGAGCATAATTGCTGCAGCTGTGGTACAAGGAAACAATAATATTTTATTTAGTACTGATAATTGGGATATTAGTCCAGATGTGTCAAGGGTGATTTCAAGTTGGAATAGTATGAATGCACAATTTATCATAATTTCTGGAGTTAAATATTCAATATTGCAATGTACTTCTGAAAGACTTGTAGCTACCTCGATCCGTGGAGAAGGTCATATAATTGGGGCAAAGGATGAAGAGCATAAATTAATTGTATATCTAGAGCCAGATGGTGAACCTATGGGTGCAACAATGGACACGGCACGGACGCTCTCAGAAATGAGTTCTAAAAGCACATATGTGGATCAAAATGCTCAATTTGGATCAGATATGGGAACATCTTCACCGATAAACGCACCATCTATTGATCCTCAGCTGAAAGGAGAAATTCAATCTTTTTTAGATTGGATAAAAGATAGTGAGGGATTATCTGGTTATATCAATTATTATCTCCAACAAAATAATACACAAATCATTTCAGAATTATCAAAAATATACACTGAATTAAGACAAATATTTGGGGTATGATTTTTCTCCATTAATTATAGTGGATCTAAATCTTATAATGAATGATAAAAATAACACTATGTCTAATGAAAAAAAGGTTATTGAAAGTTCTGACTATTCTTCAAAAGAACACCAAGATTTAGACGTTCCATCAGTTCCCATAGCACCTAAAAAGAAAGATAGAATAACTTCAGATTCTCCTGGGCTCTCTACAGATCTACTTAAAAAAATGAAGTCGCTTGAATCCGATTCAGTAAAGGTTGTACTAGTTAGTTGTGAAAGATGTGGAGAAATCATTGTAGTCCCCATAACTAAAGCCGTAATTTTAGACTCAAAATTACCAGTAGTGCCTTTTAGTTATGTTCACATGAATGCAAAAAGGAAAGATCAACATTGCATTACTCTTCATTTAGATCATGATTTTGATATTAGAAGACAAAGGATTTCAGACGTTATAATTGAGAAAAGATGAAGAATCAATTTTTTATAGATCACCTTTATACCACTTTTTTCTTATTAATATATGAACGTAGGACTGTTTCATATCCAAAAATTAAATCTCAAAAAAATGACAAGATTTATTTATTAAATAATGAAAAAAACCACCCTAAATGCAATTCCCAAACCGTATAAGCTATCTAAAATAAAAAAGAGGGAAAAATTACGGTGTTTTTTGGAATAGGTCATAAGATTTAATTGTATTACGAAGTATAAGCTGTTATTTTATGGAACAATCCCGCCTCCAGGTGGAAACCAATTGCCAAGTCCAAGTGACCCAATATTTGAATGAATATAAAAACCCCGAATATAATTATGAGATTAATCTAAAATTAAAGTTATTTACTTAAAACAGCATATTTTTATATATTCTTCAAGCTTTTTTAATCATTTAAATACCGATTTTAATTAGAATTTGAGGGTTTAAATTATTCTCTGAAAATAGAGATTATGGTAAAAAAAATAATATATGTTATAATTACAATTTCATCTCTTCTTTTAGTGTTTATGTTATTTAAAAACTCAATTATTATTGTAAAAGGAGGGTCAATGGAGCCAACTTTATACAATAATGATTTACTAATAGTTTATCCAAAAGAACCTAGTGATATTAAAATAGGTGAAATAGTTGTAATCTCATCAGCCCATTACTATTTTGAAAATGGTGGTGAACCATTGTTTTCAGATCTGGAGAACTACACAAAAATAGTCCATAGAGTTATAGATAAAATAGAAATGAATGGTACTTGGTTTTTTTTGACAAAGGGAGATAATAATATACTCATAGATGGTTCAATAAAATGTCTTAATAAATCTGACAATTATTCCATTTTTGAATACAATGCTTCAAACGGTGTATATATCCCTGAGACAGCGATAGAAAGTGTAATGTTTTTTAAAATTCCATTTCTTGGCTACTTACAAGATTATTCTTTGATAATTTTGATTGGAAATGGCATCTTAGTAATATTATATTTTTTTGTAAAAAAGAACAGTCCCATCTTTAAAAAAAAAAAAAGTGAACGCTTGTTAAAGTTATTAAAAAGAACGAATATTCTCTTATTTTTTTCAATTATTCTGTTTTTGGGTTTAATGACAACACTTACATTAAATGAGGAGATATTTTTAATGAACAATAACTCTATGTCCCCAACATTTTATAAAGATGATATCCTCATAGGAAAAACTATAGATCCTGAAAATATAATGGTGAATGATGTTGTAATTATTAAAAGCCCTAAATATTATTATGAACAAGGTTTTGATCCTATATTTTGGAATTTTTATCCTAATAACTCCTATTTAGTTCATAGGATTGTGGAAAAGAAAATGATTAATAGCACATGGTTTTTCGTTACTCAAGGAGACCAATCACAATGGAAACCTGATGGTATTTTTAAAACAATTGAGAAAA
>Ga0315542_1001192_pt1 | contig 16345 bp, 16 predicted proteins | sample SalMarSW160120MG_FD_202541 | JGI IMG/M metagenome (GOLD analysis project Ga0315542, IMG submission 202541) | Salt marsh sediment microbial communities from the Plum Island Ecosystem LTER, Massachusetts, United States - Salt Marsh Sediment SW1601-20 ...
CCACGTCAGTTAGCTTCCTTCTCTGAACAGGGGAAACTGCTCAGGACCTCTGCAGAAGAGCTTGGATTACCGGAAGGTATACCTGTTTCGTACCGTGCAGGAGATCAACCCAATAATGCATTGTCGCTGAATGTGTTGAATCCCGGTGAAATTGCTGCAACAGCGGGAACTTCCGGTGTAATTTATGGGGTTACCGACAAGAAGAAATATGATCCTCTGTCACGGGTAAACACTTTTCTTCATGTGAATCATACCCGGGAGGAGCCAAGGTTAGGAGTTCTGCTTTGTATTAATGGTGCGGGCATCCTTAACTCATGGCTGAGGCACAATACCGGCAATGGTCTGACATATAATCAGATGAATGAGTATGCAGAGACGATTTCTCCCGGGTCAGACGGACTTTCCATCCTGCCTTTTGGCAACGGAGCCGAAAGAATGCTTGGCAATAAGGATATTGGTGCACGTATTATCGGACTCAACTTCAATACCCATTCCAATGCTCACCTTTTCAGAGCTGCCCAGGAGGGAATAGTATTTTCATTCAGGTATGGACTGGAGATAATGAAAGAGACAGGAATAATACCTTCAGTGATCAGAGCAGGTGCTGCAAACATGTTTCAGAGCAAAATTTTCCGGGAAGCTCTATCATCTTCAACCGGTACAGTGGTGCACCTTTATAATACCGATGGATCAATTGGTGCTGCAAGGGGTGCAGGAATAGGATGCGGATATTACAAATCGGCAAAAGAAGCATTTACCGGACTAACAACAGTAGGTGTCACTGAACCTGACAAGGCAATTGTCGGCGCTTATGAGGAGGCATATCTGAGGTGGAGAGATTTACTGAAATCTGTTTAATTTTAATGATCTTTCTTTATATATTTTTCTAAAACTTTGAGTAATTTTATCCACCAAAACTTTCTTTAACCCCGGAAGCTATAGTGAAAGGGGTAGCGAAGGTGGATTTTGTTGTTAATGAATTTATTACATACAATAATTTAAAAACTAATGATATGATTTATAAAGGTAAAAAGGAATTTTATCCCGGTATCGGGAAAATCAAGTACGAGGGTAAAAATTCAAAGAATCCTCTGGCTTTCAGGTGGTATAACCCCGATCAGGTTGTTTCAGGTAAAAAAATGAAAGATCATCTTCGGTTTGCTATTGCATACTGGCATTCGTTCTGCGGCGATGGCAGCGATCCTTTTGGTAATGCAACACGAATTTATCCATGGAAAGATGTCGCTGACAATGATGACAAGACCAGACAACGGCTTGACGCAGCTTTCGAATTTATAACAAAGATAGGAGCAGGTTATTATTGTTTCCACGACACCGATGTTGTTGGCGATGGTACTGTTTTTGAAATTGAAAAGCGCCTGGATAAAATCATTCCTGTAATTAAAAAGATGCAGCAACAGACAGGCGTTAAACTTTTGTGGGGAACAGCAAATCTTTTCTCTAACCCTCGCTACATGAACGGAGCTGCAACAAATCCCGATTTTACGGTAGTGGCCAATGCCGGAGCACAATTGAAGAATGCCATCCATACTACTATTGCACTTGGAGGCGAGAATTATGTTTTCTGGGGAGGAAGGGAAGGATATATGAGCCTTCATAATACTGATATGAAGAGAGAGCTTGACCATATGGGTATGATGCTTTCACTGGCACGCGATTATGGCCGCAAGAACGGTTTCAAGGGTACTTTCCTGGTTGAACCAAAACCTATGGAACCATCAAAGCATCAATACGATTACGATGTGGCTACAATCATTGGCTTTCTTAAGAAATATGGTCTTGACAAGGATTTTAAGCTGAACATTGAGGTTAACCATGCCACTCTGGCCGGTCATACTTTCCAGCATGAGTTGCAGGTGGCTGCCGATGCAGGACTACTGGGCAGCATTGATGCCAATAAGGGCGACTATCAGAATGGCTGGGATACCGATGAGTTTCCAACCAGTGTTTATGAGGTAACCGAAGCTATGATGGTCATCCTTCAGGCCGGAGGATTCAAAACGGGAGGTATCAATTTTGATGCTAAAGTAAGACGTAATTCCACTGATAATGATGATATATTTATTGCCCATATCAGTGGTATGGACACATTTGCACGGGCACTCCTGATAGCCGATAAGGTGCTGAAAGAGAGTGATTACCTTAAAATGAGGAAAAAGAGATACGAATCATTTGACAAAGGTACCGGAAAAGATTTTGAAAAGGGAAAAATCACACTTGAGAAACTCCACGATATAGCTGCAAAACTCGGCGAACCGGTTCAGAAAAGCGGCAAACAGGAGATGTATGAACAGTTGATAAATATGTACCTTGTTTAAGGGCTAAGTTACCGGAAACAAAAGTAGTGCCGGTAGCCTAATTATCTGCGTAAATCTGCGCGCAATCTGTGGGAATTGAATAAAGTTCTCTCAAATTTTACGCTTATTTTCGCAGATTTTTATTGAAATATCTTTTGTATCGATGATTTTTCATACTCACTTAAAGATTCCATCTTTTGAAGTGCCTGTTGAATCCTCGTTTTGAAATTCCAGCATGTCATCTGGCGAAGTGATAACCTTCGTGCAAATTCATATGTAGAAATATCTTCTTTTCCCTTGCAAACGTGGTAAGCAATATAAAAAGCCTTGTGTATGGGAAACTTGCAATTATGAAATATTGTACCAGCAGCTGCCGATTCTTCCGTTTTGCATTTAGTGCATCTCCTTGAATGTGGCGTCTTACCTGCACAGTAATTTGCATTTCCGCATTTCCGGCATAAAAAACCATGTTTCCATTTTGCCTCTGCCAGGAATTCAAGACATTTTTTATCACTTGTGAAGAATTCTTCAAGTCTGCCGGGATCAGGATTATTTTTAAAAATTCGGCTCACTTTCAGTGAATTAAAACACAAATATAAAACATTGATGGTGATATTAAAAAGATTTAAGTGATATTATTGCGATTTAAAAAAAATCTACTAATTTTGCATCGTTTAATATTAAAATAGCAATTACATCTATATTGATCAAAAGCCTGCAAATGAGTTATATAGAGATAAACAGACGATACAGTGATCTGGCAGAATCAAGCTGCTGCCTGTCGTGTGGCGGTGCAGTAAATTATTCAGAAGTACGTGAAGGTGAAATATGTGTCGATCTTGGCAGCGGAAGGGGAACAGATGCTATAAGACTTGCTGAAACTGTTGGCAGCGGTGGCCGCGTTTATGGCATTGATATTTCGGACGGGATGATTCAGAAAGCGAGAGATACGGCAAGCCGGCTTGAAGTATCAAATGTGGAGTTTATTCAGAGTACACTTGAAAAAATAAACCTTGAAGATAACTGTGCAGACCTAATTATATCTAACTGTACGATCAACCATTCATCCGACAAGCAGAAAGTATGGAACGAGGTATTCCGTATTCTGAAGAAGGGTGGACGATTTGTGGTAAGCGATATTTATGCCCTTGGCCAGGTTCCTGAAGAATATAGAAACGATCCAGTTGCAATTTCTGAATGCTGGGCCGGATCCGTAACACGTAATGAATACCTGGAGCAACTTCGCCGGGCCGGTTTTTCTGAAATAAAGATACTTGAGGAGTCATCTCCTTACGAGAAAGGAAAGGTTGTAGTTTCAAGCTGGACAATTGCAGGTAAAAAACCAACCGGGAAATGTTCCTGCAATGAAAAAGTATAATAAAAAAACAATGATAATTATGAGAAAGATTTTTTTGTTGGTTGTAATAATTTCCCCTTTGCTGGTAAGTGAATGCAGAGCCGATAACCCTGTGAAAGGCGATTCAGTATCACCAGCTAACGGACCAGTAGCACAGATGACGAATGAAACATTCAAGAAACTGATTTTTAATTATGAAACTAACAAGGATTGGAAATATGAAGGGACAAAACCGGCTATCATTGATTTTTATGCTAACTGGTGCGGGCCATGTCGTCAGCTCTCTCCTCTTGTTGAGGAAATAGCAAAAGAATATGAAGGGAAAATATTGGTTTATAAAGTTGATACCGATCAGGAAAGAGTTTTGGCACAAAATCTTGGAATTACAGGATTGCCAACATTGTTATTCATACCTGCCAGTGGTAGACCACAGATGTCTGTGGGCGCACTGCCAAAGGAGACTCTTTTAAAAGCGGTAAATGAAGTATTGTTAGTAAAATAGATATTTAGAATGAAAAGCTTAATTAAAAAGAAAGAATCAAAAGTAAATACTAAAGTTGCACAGTGCTGCGCTAAGACTTCCAAAATTGTCGTTGGCTGCCACGATTAATTAAACAGCAACCTGATAATATATCCTTCGTGTTACTTTGTGCTACCCCCGCCCGACTGAACGTCTTTCGGGAAGGCTTTTTGTCACTTCGTGGTAACAAAATATTCATTGAAGATTAACTTTCTAAGGGAATGAGATATTCGAAGTATAATATTTTTTCGAAGGTCAGAAATTCTGAAAATTATTTTATTTTAAATCTTCTTAGCGGTAATGCCGATATTCTTAATGCTCCTGAAGCTGAAAAGATAAAAGCATTTAAGGATGGAAAACTTCTGCCTTACGATTTAGCAACTCATCTAGCCGAAAAAGGATACATAATTGATGAGGCAGAGGAGAAGAGGCTTTATAATAAACGATATCTTGATTTTATCGACAGCAGAGATAAAGATGAAATCCAGATCTTCTTCGTAACCAACTACAGTTGCAATTTTGCATGCTCATATTGTTATCAGGATCAATATGTTAATCCTGAAGGTGAATTGACAAGCGATGTGATCGATACTTTTTTTGGTTATGTCCGCGAGGAGTTTGCAGGAAGAAAAAAGTATATTACAATTTTTGGAGGTGAACCCCTCCTGGCAAATCCAACGCAGAAGGAATTAATAGCCGAAATAGTATCAAAAGCCGCTGAGCTAAATATCGAGCTCAGTTTTGTAACAAACGGGTATGCTCTTGAGGAATATGTCCCGGTTTTTACCAGAGGCAGAATACGTGAGATACAGGTCACTCTTGACGGGACCAGGGACGTGCACGACAGCAGGAGGTTTCTCAAGGGGGGTGGTTCAACATTTGACCGGATAGTCAGAGGTATAGATGCCTGTATAAGCAATAAAATCAATGTAAACCTGAGGATGGTCATAGATAAGGCAAATATTAACAACCTGCCTGAACTGGCAAGGTTTGCAATTGATAAAGGATGGACAACAAGTGAGTTTTTTAAAACTCAGCTTGGACGCAATTATGAGCTTCATCATTGTCAGTCAGCGCCGGATCTGCTCTTCGACAGGATCTCGATGTATGACAAGGTTTATAACCTTACAAGAGAGTTTCCCTATATTACTGAATTTTTTAAGCCGGCATATTCAGTTGCCAAATTTCTGAGTGAGAACGGAGGACTTCCTGACCCATTGTTTGATGCTTGTCCGGCATGCAAGACCGAATGGGCTTTTGATTATACAGGGAATATATACTCATGTACTGCTACTGTGGGTAAGAGAGATGAATCGCTTGGCACCTATTACCCTTTGATAACCAGGAAGAATGATATTATTGAGAACTGGCAGGAACGTGATGTCACTATTATATTGGAATGCAGGGAGTGCCCGGTACAACTTGCATGTGGCGGTGGTTGCGGTTCTGTTGCAAAGAACAGAACAGGAAACATTTGTTCAACTGATTGCCGGCCTGTAAAGGAACTGCTTGAACTGGGGTTTTCGGCCTACTTTGAAGATCAAAATGATTAAAAAACAGACAATTATTAATATTTATATGAAAGAAATAAATTCATTGGAATTTGAAAGGGAAGTATTAAAAGGAGGTAAGGTAATACTTGATTTTTATTCAACAGAATGTCCGCCCTGTGAAGCCCTGGCATCAAAATTTGATGACCTCTCACAGCATTACGGGAATGAAATAAAATTCCTGAAAATTTTCCGTCAGCAAAACAGGGAGCTTGCCGCTAGGCTTGGTGTAAAATCTTCACCTGCTTTATTGTTCTTTGATGAAGGTAAGGAAGTTGCAAGCCGGCTTGGAGGAGGGATAAAGAAAAAAGACATAATTATGCATCTCGACAGCATGCTGCATATTGAAAAAGTAAAACATATCAAGTCAAAGATTAGACCAACATACTCGGAATTCGATGTTATTATCCTTGGAGCAGGTCCCGGTGGCCTTACAGCAGGCTTATATCTCTGCCAGGCAAAGGTAAATACTGTTTTGATTGATGTCTCACTTCCCGGAGGACACGTATCAACAACACATGAGGTATCTAACTATCCGGGATTTATTGAACCACAGAAAGGTTATATGCTGTCGCACAATATGAGTGAACAGACAAAGCTTTGCGGCACTGTTTATAAGGTTGCTGTCGATATAACAAAGGTGGATCTTGAAAGGAAAGAGGTTGTTATTGATGAATATGAAACTGTTAAGGCAAAGAAGATTATTATCGCAACGGGAACTACCCCGAACCTGACAGGAGCTCCCGGTGAAAAAGAGCTTAAAGGGAAGGGAGTCTCTTACTGTGCCACATGCGATGCGAAATATTTTGACAATAAGGAAGTTGTTGTTATCGGTGGAGGAAATTCTGCTGTGGAGGAGTCTGAGTATATCACCCGTTTTGCCAGCAAGATTACCATGGTGCATCAGTTTGACAAACTTACAGCCAATAAGCAGGCACAGGAAAAGATATTTAAGAATCCTAAGGTAACCATACTGTACGGGAATGAACCCAGGAGTTTTTTAAAGCAAGAAGACAGTATCCTTACTGAAATTGAGAATATTAAAACAGGAGAACGTCAGAAACTGATGAGTGATGGAGTTTTTATCTTTATCGGGATGAAACCGAACATCAGCCTCTTTAATGATAAACTGGAGCTTGACAAATGGGGTTACATAAAAACTGATGAGGATATGCGGACTAGTTTTCCGGGAGTATATGCTGTAGGAGATGTGATAAGTAAAAAGTACCGTCAGATAACCACTGCAGTGGCAGACGGGACCATAGCTGCAATGTCAATCGCTAAGGAGCTTGATTAACTTGTTGTTTGTCTGGTAGGTATGATCTCCATGAGCTTGTTTACCACATCTGCCATATCATCTTTCTCAATATCATATATGTAAACATTGCCAACATTCCATTTTCTGCTTACTTCTTTAATGATGCTTCTTCGCACAACCCACAGATGGGGTATCGAAATTTTTCGACAGATTATTTCCAGAGAACTATTCCATCCGTCGTTTCTTAATTCGAGAGGCCCTATTTCGTCAATGACTATCAATTGTTTATCAATTAGGTTTTCAACTTTAAGTATTTCCTGTCCTTTTAAAATAGCTTCCCTGTTGAAGTAAAATTGTCCGTAGTTTATCCGGTCATTATCTTTATTTTCAGTACACAGCTCAATCTTTTCGCCGGATTCAATATCATATAAATAAAAACCGGTTCGTTTATGATTCTCATCTATCCCTAATGAAAGAAATCCTGATATCCTTATCTTATTTTCTACGAGAGTATTGACAATACTCCTGGTAAAAGTAGTTTTACCCTGATGAATAGCACCTGTAATTATAACTATCTGAGGTTTTTGGAGATCTTCCTTTTCAAAAACAGCTAACAGGGTTTCTGCCTGGCTGAATAAACCCTGGAATGAAATAGCTGGAATTGCATTCGCCTTATTCCCCGATTTTGACAGGCTGGATATAATATTCGGCAGAGCCGAAAAAGAAAGGCTTAAAGACTGATAAAGGTTTGCGAATCCTTTATGGTATAAAACAGATTTTATGACCGGATTTTTTAATTCAACACTTATTGATGCAAATCCTAATATTATGATTACTGCCCTGGCATTCATCTTTAGTCCGGTAATAAGTCCGTTTAAAGTAAAGAAAGCTCCGTTAGAAAATCCGTCCCAAAGGAACGCAGCTGTAAAGGTGATGATTAAAAAACTTATCCAGAATGATAACTTTTTCAACCGTTTCATTGCATTTTTATATTTAGTAATACAAAACAATAAATATGCTATTGATGAAAAGGCTGCTGCAAATAGAAGATCATAATTAAGCAGAAAAAGTATAATAGCAATAGATAAAAAGTTGGTTAACAAGAGTATCAGCGAATAACTCTGACCTTGTGCCTGGTTGAACAAAGGATTTCCTGTACTTAAAGAGACATTATTTTTTCCTTTGCTGGAAGTTCTTTTACTTAAGTATTTAAGTCCTGCGAAATATCCCAGCAGTGCCCCTGTCGTACCTGCAGTGATATAAATTGCAGTAATTATTCCAATCAGGTAAAAAGGGTTCACGTGTTCCAGATGGATTTGTTTTAAAGCAAAATTGTATAGATCGGATAATATTTTAATAAAATTGAAACCATAAAGGATCAATAGGCTTATGAGTTTATGGATAATTGTCTCCAGTACTGCAAATGCTCCCCCTGCGATATAACCTGCAAGGTTTTTTCCAAGAAGAAAGATGAAAAGTTCAATTAATAATGCTTCAGTGAAAATACCGATCATGGGGCCCAGGATAAAAGCGCTTGGCGAAATAGATTTCATCAGTGCACAAATAAGACCGGCTCGCCATATCAGTCCTGATTCTTTCCATACCTGAAGGAATGATATCATGAGCCATACACCAATAAATGATAAAAACATACCGCTCAGAGGTATCTTCAGGTTATGGAGAAAACTACCAAAAATTATTTCGATGGATGCCCATATACTGCCGGCAACCGCGGCCTTAAGCCAGATTGATTTGAGAGGTTTGCCGGGTATTAATTCCATAATAATTAAATACTTAAATCAGGGCAGCACTATTTTTGATTAATAAAGATAGCCTGTTTTTAAGTTCAGGAAAATTTCTTGCAGGAAAAAGGAGTGAAGAGGATAGATTTTTAATTATGCTTACACGAGTCTCCTTGCTTATGATGTACCTCATGCTGGTGGCAGCTGCTTCCACTGTCTTTTACAAGTCCTGAAAGATATAATTTAATAACTTCGGAAGCATTCCCTGAGCATCCGCGAATTACTTCTATTCCACAATTGTTTAAAACAATAATTGCACTGGCGCCTATTCCTCCGGCAAGCATGAAAGTAACACCATCTGATGCAAGAACACTTGCAATGCCGGATTTACAGCCGCACCCCTGGGGCGATTCAACTTTTCTTACCTCAGCAATTTCATTATTGTCTGATACTGTGAACACGCCATATGATTCACAGTGACCAAAATGGCTATCTATCTGGTTCTCTTTTGTTATGGGAACAGCAATCTTTATCATGATATTAAATTTATGATGTTATAATAGTAAATTTTGGAGGATTGTGGATTGATTTTTTTACTGCACATAGCTCTGCAGCATTGATGACAGCCTCTTTATATTTTTCTGGAAAATCCGGAGGAAGCTGAATATCGATTTTAATATTTGCAGGGAGTCTTGTCTGTCTGTCGAATTCGACAGATTGAATGATTTTAATATTTCTTGTTGAAATATTCCGGCGGTCGCAAAAGGTTTTTACATAAATACCTGCACATGTTCCTATTGAAGCCAGGTAAAGATCAAATGGCGCAGGTGCCGTATTAGTTCCCCCATTATCTAAAGGCTGATCTGTTATAATTAAATGGTCATCAATCTTAGCTGTGACTACTTTCCCCTCATTAAATGTTATTTCCATATATTATAATAAAGAATTCGATCCTTAATTTAAACCCCACTTTTATAAAAGTCGCAGATGAAATTTTTTTAAGAGGTTTGATAGCTCAGGTCAGCGGTGTTTTGCAATCATCAGGAATATATCGAATTGCTTTGTTTCGATATCAGATAATTTTCTCTTTATCTCAAAACATTTATGGGTTGAGATATCAGAAAATCCGGTTTTCCTGATCAGATTCTCCAGTTCATCAATATTGAAGCCTTTATGACCGCAGAAATCATCCCCATGAAATGAGCCATCTTCAGGGTAAAGATCAGCTATTGCCAGGAAACCGCCAGGGTTAAGCATATTGAAGAACTTTCCGGCTATAGCTTCAATGTCATTTACATGGTGCAATACCATCTGTGTCATTATGAGGTCAAATCTGCCGCCCGACCATGAATTTGTTTCAAGGTTGAAAAGGATGGATTTTAGATTTTTCACCTCTGAAGATTCTATTTTATTGTTCATGATTTTGACCATTTCCGGTGAAAAATCAACCATAGTAATCTCTTTAACATGATCTTTAAGAATGAAGCTTGTTATTCCTGTGCCTGCACCATATTCAAGGGCCTTAATCCATGGTTTCAGGGGGATTCTTTCAAGTATCTGCTTTGCAACTGCTTCAGACCGCTCCCAATGCATGGGATTCAGATCCCACACTGCAGCCTTTATATCAAATTCTTTCATTTGTTTTGTTTCCATTTCCTGAGTTTCTATTAAATAGAAACAACAGAATATTAAAATTGTTATAAAAAATTTATGTTTTATAAATTAATATCCCATATCCCTGCAGATTTTTCCAGATTAACCAGGGCTGCTGCACGATTAAAAAGAGCTTCATAATAAGCACTCTGAATTTCGTTAAATGTTCTCTGAGCATTCAATACTTCGAGAAGGGAAGTTTCACCGCGCTGATAACTGTATATTTTACCATTCAGGACATCTGATGCCATTTTTAGTAATCCATTTTCAAAATTATCAACCTGGCTGCAGTAAACGTAGTATAAATTCCATGCCTGCGTTATTTCATTTCTTATAAGCAGTTCAGCCAGATGGAAAAGCTTTTCAGACTGTCTGATAAGAGACTGAGACATTTTAATCTCGCCTTTATAAATATTCGAAAACTTCAATGGGATTTCTATACCTCCGGTTATACTGGTTGCAGCAGGAGAGAGTCCGTCAAGTAAATATGAATCGGAGACACCTAAATTAAGGTCTATATCTGTTTTCCTGTTTTTCATTGCCAGATCAAGCTTATTTTGAGAAACTTTCTGGCTGATCAGTGCTGCAACCAGGTCTGCCCGGTTATTAAGTGCTTCTTCTATAAGATTGTCGCGGGGGAAAATCCTTCAGGTATCCTGGAGATGACTTGATGGCATAAAAAGAGTATCATTGATAGATATACCAGTCATATAAGTGAGCTGGGAAAGAGAGTTTTTCCATTCCGTTTCCAGATTAACCAGATCATTATATAAAATACCTGCTTCAAGTTTACTTTGAATGGCATCAATACGCATGATGCTTCCGAAGAACAGAAGAAAGAGAAGCAGAAAGAAATACTTCGAAATATTAACCACCCTATTTTTATTCATAATTGTAAACCTGCAGGTTGTTATGTGTTTCAAATATAAGTTTAATTTTTTACTGTTAGTTATTTAACAACAAAAAAGGTGGCTTTTCTGCCACCTTTTATTTTTTAAAGTTTCGTATTATTATTTTTTTAATACTGTTTTAAACACTTTCTCCTTTTCGAGTTTTTTAGTGCAGAAGAACCAGTCGTAGCAGTGCATCTCCTCTTTTTTCTCCATTCTTTCTTTTGCTACTCCGCAGGAACCAGCTGTTGGTACTATCACATCATCACCCGGCTGCCAGTCGGCTGGTGTTGCTACTGAAAATGCATCAGCAGTTTTCATTGCTATAAGGGCCCTGTACAATTCTTCAAAGTTACGTCCCATGCTCAGAGGATAATAAATAACAGCTCTGATTATACCTTTGGGGTCAATAAAGAAGACAGCTCTTACTGCTTTAGTGCTACTTTCACCAGGTTGCATCATTCCATATTTTTTTGCAACTTCCATGGTGATATCTTCAATAAGAGGAAATTTGACTTCGACATCTTTCATCCCTTTGTACTCTATCTTCTCTTTGATTGTCCTGAGCCAAGCAATATGGCTGTATAGGCCGTCAACCGAAAGTCCGACTAGTTTACAATCAGCTTCTTCAAACTTACTTGCCATGCTTGCAAAGGTCATAAATTCAGATGTACAGACCGGGGTGAAATCAGCAGGATGACTGAATAAAATAACCCAGCTACCAGAATAATCAGCCGGGAAATTGATCTCTCCCTGTGTTGTAACAGCTTTGAATGCAGGAGCTTTATCGCCGATTCTAGGCATTGAAGTAATTGTTGTTTCTTCCATGATTTTAATAATTAGTTATCATTTAATAAGTTTTATTTGGTATTTGTTGAATTTTATCTTCTTTTCTCAAGCATTAATTCAAGGTCTTCTTTTAATGCTGCAAGGTCTTCTTCATGTTCTACTTCCTGTGAAAGAATTGTAAGGATTATGTTATATGTAACAGGATCTCCTTCCCTTGTAATATCGAGCAGTCCGCTATAATAATTAATAGCGCACTGTTCTCCCTTAATGTTTTGATCAAGAATTTTTTCAACATAATGATCTGCAGGAGCATCATATCCGCAACCGGTAATCTTAAGCCATTCTTCAGGCGATAAAACTGGAGTTCCGCCAAGCTGGATTATTCTGGTCACAATTAATTCAGCATGGCTCAGTTCTTCTGTTGCATGAAGGGTAAGCTCAGAAATTACAGCATCTTTCATCGGGCCTTTTACCACCTTGGCACCTATCCAGTACTGGTAATAAGCAAGCCATTCGTCGGATAAAGCTATGTTCAGCATATTGATTAATTTATCAACATCCATTTTAACTATTGATCTTCCTTTTTGTCCCATAAGTTTTAGATTTTAGTTTTTACATTTATTATGATTTTGTGCTATTCTTCTTAGTTAGCTACCCCATGATATAATTCTTATCAGCCTGTTGGCAGATTTTGTGATATCACTACCGATTTTCTGCTTTGTAAATTTCGGATTATTGAAAAAATCAAGCCAAATCATAGCGATCAAGGTTCATTACTTTGTCCCATGCTGCAACAAAATCCTTAACAAATTTTTCCTGAGCATCTTTGCTAGCGTACACTTCGGCAAGGGCTCTAAGCTCTGAGTTTGAACCAAAAATAAGATCTACCCGGGTTCCTGTCCATTTTAGTGTTCCGGTTTTACGATCACGCCCATCAAATGTCTCTTTGGTCTCAGATGTTGGCATCCAGGCTGTACTCATGTCGAGCAGGGTTACAAAAAAATCGTTTGTAAGGACTTCCGGCCGTTTAGTGAAAACACCATGTTTGGATTTATCAAAGTTTGTGTTCAATACGCGCATACCACCAACAAGAACTGTCATTTCAGGAGCAGTTAATGTCAGTAATTGCGCTTTATCGATCAACAACTCTTCGGTTGATATGGTATATTTCGTTTTTGAATAGTTGCGGAAACCATCGGCTGCCGGCTCAAGTACTGCAAAAGAATCCACGTCGGTTTGCTCTTGCGATGCATCCATACGACCCGGAGTGAATGGAACAGTTACAACAGAACCTGCGTCTTTTGCAGCTTTCTCAATACCTGCGCAACCTGCCAAAACTATAAGGTCTGCAAGAGATACCTTTTTCCCTTTAGATTGGGTACTGTTGAATTCTTTTTGGATACCTTCAAGCGTTTTCAATATTTTTGCCAGATGAGCAGGATTATTAACAAACCAGTCTTTTTGTGGAGCAAGACGAATGCGGGCACCGTTTGCGCCACCGCGTTTATCGGATCCACGGAAAGTAGAGGCGGAAGCCCATGCTGTTGATACCAACTGAGATACAGATAGTCCGGAATTTAATACCTTGGTTTTTAATGCTGCAATGTCTTTCTCATCAATCAAAGTATGATTCACGGCAGGTATCGGATCTTGCCAAATCAGTTCTTCTGCTGGTACTTCAGCACCTAAATAGCGTGACCTTGGTCCCATATCCCGGTGAGTCAACTTAAACCATGCCCGGGCAAAGGCATCTGCAAATTCAAGAGGATGTTCATAGAAACGCCTTGAAATTTTTTCATAAACGGGATCGAAACGCAAAGAAAGGTCGGTTGTAAGCATCGTTGGTGCATGCTTTTTAGACGGGTCGTGGGCATCAGGAATGACACCATCGGCATTTTTTGCAACCCACTGATGCGCACCGGCCGGGCTTTTTGTCAGTTCCCATTCGTATTTAAAAAGATTTTCGAAGAAGTAATAACTCCACTTGGCTGGAGTCTGAGTCCAGGTAACTTCCAGGCCGCTGGAGATTGTGTCGCCTCCTTTTCCTGAGCCAAACTTGCTTATCCAGCCTAAGCCTTGCGCTTCAATGTCGGCAGCTTCAGGCTCAGGTCCAACAAGGGCCACATCACCGGCTCCGTGGGTTTTTCCAAAGGTATGTCCGCCGGCAATAAGTGCCACGGTTTCTTCATCATTCATGGCCATACGGGCAAATGTTTCGCGAATATCTTTAGCCGCGGCAACCGGATCAGGGTTTCCGTTTGGGCCTTCAGGATTTACATAAATTAATCCCATTTGCACGGCTGCAAGAGGATTGTCAAGGTCGCGTTCCCCTTCGTAGCGTTTGTCTGCTTCTAACCACTTTGTTTCGGAACCCCAGAAAACGTCCTCTTCCGGCTCCCATACATCTTCACGCCCACCGCCAAATCCAAAGGTTTTGAATCCCATTGATTCAAGGGCTACATTACCAGCAAGTATCATAAGGTCTGCCCAGGATATTTTCCGACCATATTTTTGCTTGATCGGCCAAAGCAGCCTTCGTGCTTTGTCGAGGTTGACATTATCTGGCCAACTGTTAAGCGGGGCAAAGCGCTGTTGTCCGGCTCCTGCACCTCCACGACCATCTCCTGTGCGGTATGTGCCAGCGCTATGCCAGGCCATACGGATGAATAATGGTCCATAGTGGCCGAAATCGGCAGGCCACCAATCCTGGGAGTCAGTCATTAGCTTGTGAAGGTCTTTCTTTATGGCTTCCAAATTCAGACTCTTAAATTCTTTAGCATAGTTGAAATCTTCACCCATAGGGTTAGATACAGAAGAGTGTTGTCGCAATATGTTCAATTTTAACTGATTAGGCCACCAGTCGCGATTTTTTGTACCGCTGGTTCCAACACTATGCTTATGAGTTGCTCCGGTAACAGGGCATTGGCTGCCGTTGTTTGAGTTATTTTCCATTTTTAGTATATTTCAATTAATAAATAATCATTTAAAATAGTATATGAATCTAAATTACGGACAGCTTATCAATGATTACACAAACTTTCGTAATAAACTCGGGCCACTTTTTCTGTCCGTTATAATGCTCTGATTATTTACTACCGGAGCTACCGAACTGATTGTTAATTTTCTATTCTTGATGGTTTGATATTTTAAAGTGGCTATTTTACTTTTTTTATGTCAGTAAATTTCCCTACTATCTGAAGCTTAATATCTTTAACTTCAAAATTTGGTATTTTCTTCTTTTTCATGTACTCATCGAGGATCTTATTAAGGTCATCATCATAAAAATCTTCGATTCGTTCCGATTCAGCACAATATAAATGATGATGTCTCTTCTTTATGGCGTCATATCTGAATAATTCGTTATCAGTTTTGACTCTGTTTACCAAACCTACCTTACTAAATGCATCGAGTATTTTATATATAGTTCCCATCTGAATATGAGGATAGCTCAATCTCATATAATCAATAATTGTTTCTGCTGTAGGGTGGTTGTTCATATTTAAGATTACCTCCAGTACCCCTATTCTCTGGGGTGTTACTTTCAGTCCTTTTTCGACGAGCATTTTCACCACTGTTTTATTTACCATTGATAATCAATTTGATAAGTAAATTAAAAGATTTTAATTCTCTGATAAGGTTCATTCTCCAAAGATAATCATTCTCCAAAAGAAATCATAATTAAAGGAGAATGAATATTAAAGGAGAATGAATGTTAAAGGAGAATGAATGTTAAAGGAGAATGAATATCAAAGGAGAATCATACTCTTTTAAGAATCAATATAAATAAGACATCTTTATGTGAAAACTGAACCGTTATCCTCGCATAAGGGCTTTGAAAATCTATAAACTGTTTATAAACAGCCAGAAAAATAACCTGCCGACGATGTCTTGCGTCAGCTTTTAAGCTTCGCAAAATATATCGCAAATGAACGATACAGAAAATGTGTCCATTTGCCAAACGGGACAATTATTAACGCCCACTGAACGAGAATGATAAGATGAACAAGATATAACCATTTGTTATTTCCCAAAAGCCCGGTATCAATGAACAGACGTACAATAAAAGCAGTCAACCCCATCAGAAAAAGCCAGATAACAAACATCCAGTCAGATGGCTGCGAATACTTGCTTATCTCCTTGCTTTTTTTAATACGATCCGATACAAAATCAATGGTAACAATAAATATTATTATGCTCATCACATAACCTAGGATAATAACAAACAAGCTCGCACTCGAAAACCAGTCAAGAAAAACTGTCGTAAATAA
>Ga0315542_1001193_pt1 | contig 16342 bp, 13 predicted proteins | sample SalMarSW160120MG_FD_202541 | JGI IMG/M metagenome (GOLD analysis project Ga0315542, IMG submission 202541) | Salt marsh sediment microbial communities from the Plum Island Ecosystem LTER, Massachusetts, United States - Salt Marsh Sediment SW1601-20 ...
GGATGTCCGGCACAATCTTGGTCAAAAGCTCGCCCGCGTGTTCGGCCACGTCCACGCTGCTGCGCGAGAGCTCGTTGATTTCGGCCGCCGCCTTCTGGCTGCGCTCGGCCAGCTTGCGTACCTCCGAGGCCACCACCGCAAACCCCTTGCCGTGCTCACCGGCCCGCGCCGCCTCGATGGCCGCGTTTAGGGCCAAGAGATTGGTATTGCGCGCGATCTCTTCAATAATGTTTATCTTTTCCGCGATCTCTTTCATGGCGTTCACGGTCTGCTGCACCGCGCCGCCCCCTTCCTGCGCGTCCCCGGCCGCTTTCAGGGCGATCTTTTCGGTCTGCATGGCGTTGTCCGCGTTCTGGCGGATGTTGGCCCCCATCTCCTCAATCGAGGAGGACACCTCTTCCGCCGAGGCCGCCTGCTCGCTGGCCCCCTGCGACATCTGCTGCGCCGTGGAGCTTACCTCCTGGCTGCCCGAGGACACGTTCTCCGCCGAGCTGACCACGCTGCCGATCACCTCGGTCAGGTTGGTGATCATGTCCTTGATCGCCGCGAACACCCCCGTAGACTTCTTGCCGTTGCCGTTAAACTTCATGCTTAAGTCCCCGTCCGCCACCTTGCGCGCCAGGTCGGCGATGTAGTAGGGTTCGCCCCCCAACTGGGCCAACAGGTCACGGGTGATGATCAGCCCCAGAAAAATGGCCAACAGCACACAGATCACCGAGATCACGATCAACACCACGTTGGACAGCTCCTGTGCCCCGTCCGCCGCGGCCATGGCCTTTACCATCTCGGTGCCGGAGATATCTTCCAGGTGGGTCAAAGACTTGGTGATGTCCTGCAGCTTGGCGTCCACCACGCCGATATTGGCATCCGAGGTGTCCATCAGGGCCAGGGCCTCATTCTTATGGTTGATGATCTCCTGCCCGCTCTTAAAGAACTCCGCGTATTTGTCCTTCATGGCCTGGGGAAAGGCGGCCGATATCTTGGCAAACTGCTCTCCTATTGCCTTGTATTCATTTTCCAACCGTTCCTGCCGCTGCTTGTCCGACTGCTGCATGCCGCTGTACTCCTCGATAATCGCCTTCTGATCAGAATACAGAATATTGGCCTCCATGAAACTGTCTTTTGCTTTCATGGCGTTCATGATCCCCTGGCCGTAAGCCCGTACCAGGACGGCGTCCTGTTGTGTCTCGTACTGCTTCAACAGCTGGTCCATGGCGGTGTCGGTCTGGTCAAAATCAGTCATATAGGTGTCCATGTCCGCGATTGCCTTGAGTTCCTTTTCCCGGTTTGCCTTCAGGTCTTCCACGTTCTTGGTAAACGCCTCATGATGGCCGTCCGCCTCTTTGGCCGTATTCACCATGTCCTCCGTGCCCTTGGGTACCACCAGCGACATATTGTCCTTGCGATACATGGCCCCCGCCGCGCTGTTCTTGAAATCATTGCTGTTCGTACCGAATTCGATCATGGAAATGAACATATCAAAATCACCGATGTCCTCGTCAAGCGCGTCGTGTAACTTGTTCAGGTTTTCGACGTCATTATTGAGCATATACTCCGAACAGTCCGCGCGTGTTTGAACGGCCACCCGCAGCGCCTCCATGGCGACGTCTCTCTGGGGCACTTTCTCCAACTGGACCACGTCCAGTTCATGCCCCAACAGGCCGATCATGGTAATCCCCACAATTCCCGCGGCCGCTACCAATGCGGATACGATCAGGAACGACCCCAGGAGTTTGGTTCCTACCTTCATCCTTTTAAAACTTGCCATACTTTCCTCCTTAAACATAAAACCATTATTAGAGGTTTTAATGCTATTAAATAAAATAAAAAAAATAGATATATTTGTACCTTTTCAAATTCTATGTATGAAAATGCAGCATGCTATTGCAATAATTGTGATCTTTTTTGGATTTTCTCGTAAAAATTACGATATTCTGTGATAATTCATGGTGAAAACCGCTATAGTGTAAAAGAGAAGTCCCTTATGTAAAATTCATGGAAATTATTTGTGTAAATGCCAATGCAGGGCAAAGCGCAGCAGGTCATAATTGGATTTAAGCCCCAGTTTTTTCTTTATATGCGTCAGATGGGTATAGACGGTGCTGGTGCTGACATTAAGCTTTCTGACGATCTGGTCCGCCTTACAACCGCTTGCCATTGACTGAAAGATCTCAAGCTCACGGTCCGTAAGCCGTTCCAAAGCGGTTTGTTTTTTCTGCGGCTTTTTTTTCAAAGCCGTAGAGAGGATACTCCCGGCCAGTTCCTTGCTCACATAAATGCGGCCCGCCAGCACGGTTCTCATGGCCGTTAGCAGTACTGAAACATTCTCGGATTTCATCACATACCCCATGGCACCGGCGTGGACCGCGCGTTCGGCAAACACCAACTCATCATAACCGGAAAATACCAGTATGGGCAGGCCGGGGAACAGGGCCTTGATCTCTTTAATAAGATCCAGTCCGTTGCCCGATTTCAGGGAAATCCCGGTAATGATGATGTCCGGTTTTACCGACCTGATAGCGTTCAGGGCTTCGGCGGCGTCCTCGGCTTCGCCGGCGAATTCCAGGTCACGCTGTTCGGCAATAAGGTCGCGCAGGCCTTTGCGTACAATGGGATGACTTTCAATAATTAATACACGTTCTATTCTGTTACCAGCGGGCATTAAAAAACCTTTTTCTCTTTATAAGTATAGACAAAAAGGATTGGTGAAGCCAGTTTTTTGCTAAGTGGTTCCAACCCTGCACCTGACGGAGGATCGACGCGTTACAGGAATCAGAAGAAACGGCGGTTGTATTCTTTTAACTCGGCAACCAGGGCTGTTATCTCTTCTTCGGTGAGTATGTTTTTTTCTATAAAATACCGGCCTATGGGGAGGTTGTATGAGCGTTGTACATAAAGGATTACCCTGGTTTTAAAGGCGTCAAGCATACCGCAGCGTTCGGCGGCCCGGCAGAATTTTTCCCGTGGCAGGCGATTTTTCAGGATTTGATAGATTTGCTCCCGCTCCAGGTATTTACACTTGATTCCGATCTCTCCGACACGCGGTCTGTGCGACGTCTGCCAGATCAGGGCGTCGATTGCGGTGTCCCAATCGATAAGTCCCTTGCGATAGAGAAAAAAAGCCAGCCGCATTTTAAACCGCGGTTTATGCGAGGTATGGTGTTTGGCATGATAATGCCCGGACGTATGATTATATGAGGTATAGGCTTTGCGGATATATTTCGGGGCTGTTCCCGATTCGATAAGGGAAACCAGCAGGTTATAGGCGTCACTTAAGTGTTTAAACTTTTCTTCCAGGCTGATTTCACTTTGTCCGTGGAATTTGGACCGGTCGGGGTGGTATCGCATGGCCTGTTTTCGATATGCCTGTTTCAACAGGGTAATCTCCGGCAGCTGATACCTGCTGTGACCCGGACCAAAGATGATGCGCAAGGCATTCTGGATTTTCCGGTCCTGATGGCTCATAGTTCAAAAGAAAGTATAGCATAATTTTACCATTTTTCACAAGGGATAGAGCGCGTTTACAGCGGTAATGTAAATTCCTTTGCAAATACAGTGCTGTTTATCTATGCTTTATAGTGACGGAAATAATCTCCGCTGAGTATGGATAATGAAGCTATTAAAAAAGCATGAAAAACAACCTGATGAACACTCTTCATTTTTCCTGTTCAAACCGCTTTCGCAGAATGATTTTCGTAAACTCAGCGAGCTGATCCAGTCACACATCGGTATTCGCATGCCGGACTCCAAAAAAGTAATGCTGGAATCAAGGCTGCATAAACGCCTGCGGGCGCTCCATTTCAAAGATTTCCCGCAGTACTGCGATTACCTGTTCAGTGATGATGGATTTACCCGGGAGCTGCCCGAGCTGTTTGATGTCATCACCACCAATAAAACGGATTTTTTTCGTGAACCGGTACATTTCGAACACCTGACCACCTATGTACTGCCGGAGCTTTTAAGCATCAGTAAACTGAAAAACAAGCGCCTGACCTTCTGGAGCGCGGGTTGTTCAACCGGCGAAGAGCCCTACAGTCTGGCCATGGTGTTGCAGGACTACCGCGAACGCGTTGAGGATTTTCAATTTACCATTTACGCAACCGATATTTCGACCAAGGTGCTGGAGACTGCCAAGATGGCGATTTACAACCATGAAAAGGTTGAACCGGTTCCCATGGTTTTCAAAAAAAAATACCTTTTGCGCAGCAAGGACAAAACAAAAAAAATAGTGCGCATTGCACCGGAAATCAGGGCATTGGTCCAGTTCTCGCGGCTTAACCTGATGGAAGAGCATTATTCGATGGTAAAGGATATGGATGTCATCTTCTGCAGAAACGTCATTATCTATTTTAACCATCAGACCCAGGAGCTTTTAATCAGAAAATTCTACCGCCATTTAAAAATGGGGGGATACCTGTTCCTGGGGCATTCGGAAACACTCTGCGGTATATCCATTCCCCTGGTAACCTTGTTGCCGACCGTATACAAAAAGATAGGATAACGCCTATGACCAAAGTTTCGTTATTCGGCAAACCCATCAGGGTACTGGTAGTGGATGACTCGGCGGTGGTCAGACATACAATGCGGGCCATTCTTTCCTCCGATAATAAAATCGAGGTGAGTGGTGTGGCCTCCGACCCGTATATCGCGGCCAATATGATGAAGATCGAGGCACCCGATGTTATTGTGCTTGACGTTGAGATGCCGCGTATGGACGGGCTTACCTTTTTAAAAAAGATCATGAGCCAACACCCCATTCCGGTGGTCATCTGCTCCAGCCAGACCCCTCGGGGATCGGGAAACGCCATCAAAGCCCTGGAATACGGGGCGGTGGAAATAATCGAAAAACCAAAGCTGGGCACAAAGCAGTTTATAGAAGAGTCCCAGGTCCGCATTTGCGACGCGGTAAAAGCGGCCCATTGCACGGCCATAAAAAAGGTAGACCTGGATTTGGGGCTGGATGTTCAGCCCAAGCTGACGGCCGATGCCATTTTTGCCCTGGCAAAACCGACCCTGCACATCGAGACAACGGAAAAGGTGGTGGTGGTGGGTGCTTCCACCGGAGGTACCGAGGCGCTGCGGGTTTTTCTGGAGGCACTGCCGCTGGACGCACCGGGGATTGTCATTGTCCAGCATATGCCGGAACATTTTACCAAGGCCTTTGCCTCGCGACTTGATACTGTCTGCAAGGTATCCGTAAAGGAAGCGGAGAATAATGATACGGTGATCCGCGGCCGAGCGCTTATTGCCCCCGGGAACCACCATATCCTGCTGAAGCGCAGCGGCGCCCGTTATTATGTCGAGATAATGGACGGGCCTCTCGTAAGCCGTCACCGGCCTTCGGTGGATGTGCTTTTCCGTTCGGCCGCGCATTACGGGGCGAAAAACGTGGTTGCTGTCATCATGACGGGAATGGGGGACGACGGAGCGCAGGGAATGCGTGAACTGAAAGACGCCGGTGCCTCTACCATAGCGCAGGATGAACAGTCATGTGTGGTGTTCGGTATGCCGAACGAGGCGATCAAACGCGGGGCCGTAGATTCCGTGCTGCCCCTTGACCGTATTGCCGGGGCCGTCATGAAAACCTGCAGCCTTTAGAAAATAAATAGCGGTTTTGCTTGAAATTAACTGCTAATTGCATAGAATTTTTTATATCGGGGTATATGGATAAGTGACGCGAAAAGAGATGGGACATTTCAAAAAGGAGAATACAAACCCATGGAAATAGATATTAAAGAATATATTAACATTTTTATTGAGGAATCAAGCGAACACATTCAGGAACTGGATGTGCTGCTGGTTGACCTGGAAAAAAATAAAAAAGATAAAAAGATTCTGAAGAAAGTCTACCGTATAATGCATACGCTCAAAGGCATCAGCGGCATTGTGGGATTCAATGAGATGTCAACCATGCTGCACAGCGCGGAAAGCTGTATGGACATGCTTTTGAACGCGGAACTTGAACTCCATGCCGCCATCATCGAGGGCCTGTTCGAGATAAGCGATATCCTGAAAACAACGATCGAATCCCTGCGCCGCGGAGAAGAACCGGCTGCCGATTTTAAGGCCCTGGGCGCCAGGTTTGCCGATTTTATCAAGAAATCCCCAAAAACCAAGACGCGCCAAAAGCAGGAACTCCCCACCCGGTTTGATATTTCCGCATATGCAGAAAAGATCGCGAAGGCGGCGGAGAGCGGGGGGCGTCCGTATATTTTGAGTTTTACTATTAATAAAAAGGAAGAGGTAAAGGATTCCAGGCGCCGTATTCTGTTTCGCCGCCTGTCTAAGCACGGGGAAGTCCTCGATTATCTGCCGCGCAGAACGGATGATTATTACACAAAGGAGAAGCTTTCGGTAAAGGCCCTTTTCGTGGGTACTATCGGTGACGAGCTGCAGGCTGATGTCGCGCGGGTGGACAGAATCGAAGATTTTTCCTATGAAGCGGCGGAATCGGTAGGTCCGGTTTCCGGAGCAAAACCGCGTCAGGCCGGGAAGGAGATAAAATCCTTCGCGGACAAGGATACCATAAAGGTTAAGGTGGAAAAGCTTGACAACCTCTTAAACTTTGCCCAGGAACTGACCATTCTGACCCTTTCTTTTCAGAACCTTTTTGACCGTATCCATGAGTTTTCTTCGATTGAAGACCTGGCCGCGGAATTGAATAATCCGGTGGATTCTTTGGCCAAGACCACCCAAAATATTCACCAGGAGATCATGCGGGCACGGATGGTGCCCATTGCCAATCTTTTTCAACGGTTTCACCGCCCGGTCAGGGACATTGCGGCGGGGTTCAATAAAAAAGTGAACCTCGCAATAAAAGGCGAGGATGAAGAAATAGACAAGAACGCAGTGGAGCTGCTTTTTGAGCCATTGCTGCACCTGGTGCGGAACGCCATTGATCACGGAATCGAGACTCCCCAAGAACGCACGGCCGCAGGGAAACCAGCGGAAGCGACCCTGGAGCTGCGCAGCTATTCAAGGCAGAACCGCCTGTATATCCAGGCGAGTGATGACGGCAGAGGCTTGGACGTAAAAAAAATCCGCCGGAAAGCGGTACAGTTGGGTGTTATCGATGAGGCCATGGATATCGAAGAAGAGAAAATCATCGAGTTGATTTTCTTATCCAGCTTCTCTACCAAAGAAAAGGCCAATGAACTGGCGGGCAGGGGCATGGGGATGAATATCGTGGCCGAGGCCGTAAAAAAGCTGGGCGGAGAAGTTATGACCCGTACCGAAGAAGGCAAAGGGACAACCTTTACTATTTCGCTGCCGTCCACAATGGAAATCATTTCCGTATTGATTATCAAAGCGGGAGGCGGAATATACGCCCTGCCGTTGGGGAGTATTACCGAGATAATCGATATCGGAACCGATGAAATAAAAACGGTAAAAAATAACGAGGTGTTTCGCCTGCGGGATTCTCTGGTACCCCTGGTGAAGTTTGAAAAATATTTTGAAGTGAATCATGATCCGTCCGTAAACGGAAGGACCACGATAATTGTGCTTGAGGCCGAGAGCCGGTGCTTTGGACTCACGGTTGAAGAAATATTAAAAAAGCAAGAGGTGGTGGCCAAACCCCTGCCTGAGCCGTACGGTACGTCATACGGTATCAATGGTGTGACGGTACTGGGAGACGGCAGTGTCGCCCTGATCATCGATGTCAATACGTTGGTAAAGCAACTGTAATTACGTAAAAGGAGTATTGCAATGAAGGTAACAAAAGAGGAGTATGATACTCTGATCAAAGAGTCGTTTGAGCAAATCCTCGAAGTCCTGTTTTCCCAAAAAAATGCCGGGGATACGATTACCACCCTGGCACAGCTGCCCGAAGACGAAAAGCGTGAGATTGCCATTCTCATCCAGCTTACCGACGGGGTGGAGGGCAAGATAATCCTGACCTGTTCCCTGGAAACCGCCAACAGGATAACCAAGGCGCTTTCTCCGGATTTCTTTGAAGAGGTGAAAAGCCTTGATGATCAGAGGCAGGTGTTCAAGGACAGCCTGGGAGAGTTGATGAACATATTGGCGGGGAAGATTGCCTATTATTTTCAAAGAAAATACGGTACCACCCGGATTACCACTCCGACCATTATTTCCGGTAATAAATTGAAGATCACGGTATATGACAATAATGCCATAAACGCGGTAATCCGCTTCAATTACGGCATTGTTGATATTATTTTTACCGTGAATTAAGTAGATAAAGGAGTAACTATGGCTAAGGTTTTAATAGTGGATGATTCAAAACTGATCAGGAATATTATAAAAGACGAGCTGGAAAAGAACGGCCACCAGATCGTGGGAGAAGCCCAGGACGGGCGGATGGCGATTTCCATGTACAAGGAACAAACGCCTGATCTCGTCACTATGGATATCACCATGGATGAGATGGACGGGATCGAAGCTATCACGGAAATTTTCAAACTGAACACCAAAGCAAAAATAATCGTGGTTTCCGCCCTGGGACAGGATGAGATCATCAACAAGGCCATCGACATGGGGGTTATGGATTTTATTATCAAACCCTTTGAGGCGGACAGGCTCTTGAGTTCGGTCAAGAAGGCCCTATGAATGATCAGGTGGTCACCGTCGGCATAGGGGAGTACAAGGTCGCGCAGAGTCCGCTTGTATTACGGACAATCCTGGGCTCGTGCGTGGCGGTCATCCTTTATGACAAGATAAACCGGATCGGCGGGCTGGCGCATGTTTATCTTCCTACAGGTGAGGATTACAAGTCCGGACGTGAGAGTACGATAACCAGCCACAAGTTCGCCGATATTCTGCTGCCGCTGATGGTAGAAGAGATTCTAAAGAAAAACGGCAACAAACGTTTTTTTTCCGCCTACCTTGTGGGCGGCGCATCCTTGTTTGACGCCAAACCCTCGAGTTTTCTTGATATCGGGAGAAAAAATCTCGAAGCGGTTCGGCTGATTTTAAGCCGGATGCGGATCAATTTTCTTGAACTTGAGGTGGGAGGGAACAAGGGCCGCAAGGTTTTTTTCAACCTAAAAAACGGTGATATTGAGGTGATTAATTTGAACGGGATGAAAAAAAAGGCATGAACATAAAACGCTTGCGCATATTATGTTTTTTGATCCCGCTGTGTGTGTTGGTCCCCGCTCTGCTTTGTGTGTTCCAAGTCACAAAAGATATTATCCTGCTTACGCAAATCGGCTTAAGTGTGATAATTTTTCTGGTGTTGTTTTTTCTCTTTCTCCGTCCGTATAAAAAGACACTCGAGCGGCTGAAAAACCAAGAGACAACCGGCGCCCCCGGGTTTACCGATATAATGAACAACTGTATTGAGATGGGTAAGCTGTTCGAACAGCAGGAACTTGAACGCCGGGTTTCATCGCTGAACGAACAGGCCAAGGACCGGGTGGACCGGGCCCGCAGCGAGCTCCACCTTTTAAAAAGCCGCGTGGATAATTCACTTACGCCGATTTTAAAGATTTTTTACGCCAAAGAAAATGATACAAGCATAATCGGCCGGATGTCGGTTATTGTGCGTGAACTTTTTGAGAGTATTGAAACAATTGTGTCTAAAATGAAAAACCAGTCCGAGCTGTTGGCACTGACCTTCGATGCCTTTGATACGACCACCATGTCGCTGGAACAGGTGGATACCATCATCGAAAAGGCCAAGGGATTGTCCTCGCACCTGCAGAAGGAAACCGGACGCGGCAGGGAGGCACTCATCCAGACAAGAGAGAGCATGAAGGCAATTCTGGATTCAGCGGGAAGGATGGTACGCATCATTACCACGATTGAGGACATTTCCGAGCAGACAAATATACTTTCCATTAACGCTTCGATTGAATCCACCCATGCGGACCGGGGAGGAAAGGGTTTCTCGGTTATCTCCAAGGAGATCAGAAAACTGGCCAACAGCACCAAGACCTCCTCTCTGGAAATCCGCCAGATGATCGAGGACATGATCCAGAAAACAAAAAAACAATCCGAGTTGGTGGATATTGTGTTCAATATTTTTACCCAGATCAATTCATACATCGAAGAGACCAATGAAACAAATAAAAATATCTATAATATTTCCAAGAAGGGCGTGATACAGGGAAGGGAGATGCAGACGGCAATTAATGCCTTGAGCGCTGTTGCCAGGGAGATTATTTCATCATCGGACAAAGAGCTGCTCCAGGCCAATGAGGTACTGCAGATCATGGGTTCTTTGACCAAAATATTTGATGATCATCAGGCGGATCAGGAGTTTCAACGTCTTGTGGAGGAACAGCATCAACCGCAGTATGAAGGCCGGGAGTATGGAACATGAGTGAAAAAAGGGTTTTGGTAGTAGATGATGAGAAATTGAATCTGCGCCTGTTCAGGGAATTTTTGTTAAACCGCGGGTACCGGGTGACGGTAGTGGACAACAGCGGGGATGTGCTGAAAACCGTGACCAGGGAAAATCCCGGGGCCATTATCATGGATATAATCATGCCCGGACAAAACGGGGACCAGATTGCGGCAAAATTGAAAGAAGATCCCGCTACAAGACATATTCCCATCATTCTGATCACCGCTGATATTTTAAAATCGAGTGACAATCTGCCCGCCGATTACTTTATCCGCCGTCCTGTTATTGGCGACGACCTCTTGAACATCCTCGCAGGAATTTTCGCTTAGCCTTGGTCTGAAATACAGGGAAGTGAAACCAGGAATACGGCGCCGCCGCCGGTATTATTTTCCAATACAATTTCCCCAAACCGGTTATTCTTTGCTTCGGTTCTCATGCAGTTCCTGTTCCAGCAGGCGAAAGAGTTTTTTTAACTCCCCGATTATCGCCTGAGAGTGCTTAAGGCTTTGCCGGCCGCTTTGGGATTCAAGCATGCCTGCCAGACGGGCAATCCGCTCCATGCGCAGTTCCAACGCCGCGCCTTTCAGGCGATGGGCCTGCCGTGCGGCCTCATCCGTACGCCCGGAGTTAAGTGCCTGCGTGATCGGTGTAAGATAACTGTGATTTTCCCGCACAAAATTCAGGGCAATCTCTTGCACTGTCTGCTCATCTAATTTCAGTTGTGCTGCGGCCTGTTTCAGGTTGTAATGATACTCTTTCATCAATACCGCCTTATTAATATCATCTTACACAAGGTCGGTGATTGCAAGCGGAATTGCCCTCAAAGATTGATATTGCAAAGCTCAGTTGAATATCTTAAAATTTTTATTATTCGACATGCAAGGAAAAACTATTCATGCGTAAAAAAGAAGTCTTGATCGTGGATGATGACAGGGTTACCAGAGAGTTTTTGTCGGTGGAAGTAAAAAGGCAGTATTTCAATACGCGTACCACGGCAAACGGCAGGGACACCCTGGCATTAATGAAGGAAAACAATATCGATATCGTCCTGCTTGATGTGCGACTTCCGGATGTTGACGGTTTTGAGATTCTGAAGAAGATAAAGCAACTTCGTCCCGATTGTGAAGTTATTGTGATAACCGGTTTCGGCAACCAGGAGGTGGCTATCCAGGCACTGCGCTGGGGTGCTATTGATTATATTGAAAAACCCATAAAACAAGAGGAGTTGGACGCGGCGCTTGGTCGAGCCATGGAAAAAATCATAATCAGGGAAAAACTGTTCTATCAAACAAGCGTCCTGCTGATAGATGATGATCAGCCAACTGTGAAGAGGCTGAAAAGCTTTTTAGAGAAAGAAAACTATGAAATACATGATGCGGGAAACGGATCCGCCGCCCTAAAGATTATTGAAAAGAGTAAAATCGATATTATCATCACCGATATCAAAATGAACGATATTGACGGCATCGAGGTCATAAAAAGGGCCAGGCTGGTGTACAGGGATATCGAGAGCATCGTGATTACCGGTTATGATGAACAGGAACTTGCGGTAAAGGCCCTGCGTGCCGGCGCGTTGGATTATCTTATAAAACCCATTAACCTGGATGAACTGCTGTTTTCCCTGAAAAAAGCCATCGAGCGTATTAACCTGAAAAGAAACTATCTTTACCGAAACCGGGAGCTGAAGATTTCGTCCGAAATAATTTCAAAGATGAATGAGGAACTGGAAAGAAGAATACAGGAGAAGGCCAAGGATGTGAACCGTATTCAAACCCAGCTTTTTCAAACCTCCAAACTGGCCACGCTTGGCGAGATGGCCGCCGGGCTGGCGCATGAAATGAACCAACCGCTGGGGGGAATTTCATTGGTGGCCAAACATTTTCGTAAACTGATTGAACTGGATAAGCTCAAACAGAAAGACCTGGAGAACGGACTCGGCGATATCGAAGCGTCCGTAAAGCGTATGTCCAGGATAATCAAACACATCCGCACCTTTGCCCGCCAGGATACGCTGACCTTTGTACGGGTGGATGTGAATGCGACCATTGAATCGGCCTTAAGCTTGTTGGGTGAGCAGCTCAGGCTGCATGAGATAAACATACGCAAGCAGTTCGCCGAGGAATTACCGCTGATTACCGGGGAGCCGTATCAATTGGAACAGGTGTGGATAAACCTGCTTACCAATGCCAGGGACGCACTTGATGAGGTAAAACACAGCGGTACCCGGCAAAAAAGAATAGTGATTACCACCCGGTTCCTGGCACGGCCGGATGTGGTTGACGTACGCTTCTGTGATAACGGGATGGGAATGTCCGCTGCGGTGGCTGAAAAGGTGTTTGAGCCGTTTTTTACCACCAAGGAGGTGGGGAAAGCCACCGGCCTGGGATTGTCCATCAGTTACGGCATAATTGAAAATCACGGGGGAAAAATTATGCTGCACAGCAATCCGGAACAGGGAACTTCGGTACGAATACGATTACCACGGGGGAAGTCCGAATGATACGGATACTTGTGGTGGATGATGAGGAAATAATCCGCAAACGCTTGAAAAGCCTGTTGGAACTGGACAACTTTTCGGTGTGTACCGCGGAAAACGGTAGGAATGCGATAACGGTCTTTAAACAAGCCGGGCCGCAGATTGCCCTGGTTGATATCAAACTGCCCGGAATGGACGGCATCGAGTTGTTGACCCATCTGAAGGAGATTGATGAGCACCTTGAAGTGATTATTTTTACCGGGCACGGCGGAGTGGATACGGCCATACAGGCCATGAAGTTGGGCGCCTTCAGTTATATTCACAAACCCATTGAATACGACGAACTGATCATTGAAATAAAGCGCGCCCTGGCCAAGCAGGAGATGCAGAAAAAACTGGACAGTTATGTGGAAAGCCTGGAGCAGGCAATCGAGGCCAAAAACATAGAAATCATGGAACGAAAGAAATTTGAAGGCCGGGTCGGTGAACAAAGCCGTTTCTTAAATAATGTACTTGAGTCTTTGACCCACCCCTTTTATGTTTTAAACGCTGATGATTATACGGTAACCGCGGCCAATTCCGCCACCGGTATAGCCGATATACCTGCCCGGACCACCTGTTACATGTTCAGTCAAAACAGAAAGACCCCGTGCGAAGGTCAGGGGAATATCTGTCCCCTGCGCCGGGTCAAGAAAACAAGGAAACCGGCCACTGTGGAGCATATCCGTCGGGCCGGCGACGGCTCAGAAAAATACGTAGAGGTACATGCCTTTCCCATATTGGACGATGACGGAAAGGTAAAACAGATTATTGAATATGTTATCGACATTACCGAAAGAAAGCGGGCCGAGGAGCTTGAACGGGCCAAGGCGGTAGCTGAGCAGGCCAATAAAATAAAATCCCAGTTTCTGGCCAATGTCTCACATGAAATCCGCACCCCGTTAAACGCGGTGTTGGGATTCACCGAGTTACTGCGTAAATCCGGGGTTACCGCCGAGCAGGCGGATTATATCAATATCATTCGGCAAAGCGGGAGGGATCTGCTTTATTTAATTAATGGAATACTGGATATTTCAAAGATTGAAGCAAACAAATTTACCATAGAAGAAAAGGTCTTTGATTTAAAGCAGTTACTTGCGGATTTACTGAAAACGGAAATCCCCAAAATCCGTACTCCGCAGGTTAACCTTTCATTTACCTATAATAATAAACTTCCCCCGGCGTTTAAAGGTGATCCGGCCCGTATTAAGCAGATTGTGAGAAACCTGCTCGATAACGCCGTCAAGTTCACGGAAAAGGGGAGAATATGGCTTAAGGTGACATCCGGGAAAAGTAAGAAATATAATCTGGTTATTACGATAAAAGATACGGGTATCGGGATCCCCACCGGCAAGCAGGAAACAATATTTGAGCCCTTTACCCAGGCCGATTCGTCGGCAACAAGAAAATACGGCGGTGTCGGTCTTGGCCTGCATATTACCAAGGTTTTGGTTGAAAAACTGGGCGGGAGTATCCGCCTGAAGTCAGGTCAGAATACGGGGAGTGAGTTTCGTATCAGGCTCTTCCTGGAACCGGCCGTAAGGCCTTTACAGCCCCCGCAGTTCGCAGCGGCCGCGGAAACGGATTTGTCGGACCGCAAAACCCGGTATAAAACACCGGAAAACATCTCCCTTTCAGGTACCAGAGTGTTGGTGGCCGAGGACAGTCCGGTGAACCAGCGGCTGATCAGGCTGCAGCTTGAAGGGTACGGTTGTGCGGTAGAGGTAGTGTCAAACGGAAAGGCGGTATTGGAGAAGATTAAAAAACAGGATTTTCATATCTGCCTGATGGATGTACAGATGCCGCTCATCAATGGTATCCGGGCCACACACCTGATCCGCGGGTCCTTAAAAAAAACAATTCCTATTATCGCCCTTACGGCCGGCGCCATGAAAGGGGATGAAGAGAAATGTCTTGCTGCGGGAATGAATGATTTTATTGCAAAACCCATAGACCAGGAGTTGTTGGCGGAAAAAATATTGAAATTACTGCATTAATTATTTTTTTACAGTTCGAACGGCAGACATTTCATTTTGAGGCCCGTTTTGTTATAATATAAGATAGATGTATGCTGTAGTAGTGCCCTTGGTATTTATTATAACCGGAATACTTTTTTGGCGGCTTTGCCTCACCCATGGTGTGTTCATCCAAAGTCTGTCCTCTCCGCTGCGTTTTCTTTTTGTCCTGACCTCCGCCGTTGCGGTTACCTCCGGGTGTGTTCAATGGATCGTACCTTCACGGCAAGAGAATGTCCTGTTGGTTTCGCTGTTTTCCGGTGCGCTGGTAATTTCAGCCTCTCTCTGGTTTTATTTTTGCCTGGGGCTTTTACTGAAAAACAAACGTGCGCGCAGGGGGTGGCGTTTTTTATTGATTCTTACCGCTGCCCTTGTGTGTGTGATGATTTTCACAAACGGTTTCCATAAACTGTTATGGCGTACCGCACCCTTTGCGGGACAGGGCCTGTATGTGGTTCTGGGGTATGCGCTTGCCCTGATGTACGCGGGTTTTTTTATCTATGCGGGCAGACTATCCGGCCAGGCACTTTTTTTATCCGACCTGCGTATTGCTCCCGCGGTCATTATCGGGCTGCCCCTTTTGTTGTACCTGGGCGGAGTTTTTTTCTTTCACTTTGAGAGCTTTATCGGGTTTTTCTACCTCCATTGCATGTGGGTTGTACTGCTGGTATTTTATATTACCATTTTCAGATACCCTTTCGGTGAGTTTATTGCGCACCAGGAGTTTTTCTATCGTATGGGAGATCCCTTGATTATAACCAATAATAAGCAGCAGCTTATTTTTCTTAATCCGCGGATGTATTCTCTATTGGAAAAAGATGAGGGAAGCGTTATCGGAAAAGATTTCGCTGTGGTCTTTCCCGGACTCAGTTTTCTTTCAGAGGCGCTTTCCCGGTTTTCCCCTCATCGTGAAGCGGTACTTCTTGGCTCGGTAACCTATGATCTTATTATGCTGCCGGTAACCAACTTGCTGGGGAAACAAAAAGCCAAGATCTGTATTTTCCATGATATCTCACAACTTGAGGTTACGGATAAAAACCTGAAAAAACTGCATAAACTTGTTGAACAGGAGGTTGTTTCCCGCGTGCGGGATCTGAAAAACATCAATGAGGTATTAAAGGAATCAAATCAGGCCCTAATCGATGAGATTGCCCAGCGAAGAAAAGCGGAGCGTATGATTAATTCGGCGCTCGATGAAAAAAATATTCTCATCGGAGAAATTCATCATAGGGTAAAGAACAACCTGCAGATTATTATCAGCCTGCTTAACCTGCAAAAGCGATATTTTAATGATGAACGGATCAGGGACGTTTTTCGTACGACCGTCAACCGCATCCGTTCCATTGGGATGATCCATGAAAAGCTGTATAAAGCCCAGGACCTCTCTAATACGGATATCGCCGAATATATCAACGATTTGTCGCACTACCTCTTTCACTCCTTCACGGATAAAGCAAACAGCATTATGCTGCGCGTGGACGTGGAAAAGATCTATCTTGA
>Ga0315542_1001196_pt1 | contig 16320 bp, 13 predicted proteins | sample SalMarSW160120MG_FD_202541 | JGI IMG/M metagenome (GOLD analysis project Ga0315542, IMG submission 202541) | Salt marsh sediment microbial communities from the Plum Island Ecosystem LTER, Massachusetts, United States - Salt Marsh Sediment SW1601-20 ...
TCCCCCCACAAAACCTTTAACTACACCTTGAAAACCCGCAGCCGCGGCAGACCAGGCAGCCGCCTTCGTGTTCCATGGCGCCGCCGCAGTCGGGGCAGGCGCCCATGGTGGCCAGGGTCGGAGGCGGCGGGTCCACTTGGGCGACGTTGGACAGGACCTTGGCGATGGCGTCGGGGCAGGAGAGCACCTGGCTGCCGTTCTGCCAGATGGAGCTGGGGCAGCGGATGCCGGTGATCTGTTTGATGATGGCGTCGATCTTGACGCCGGAGCGCAGGGCCAGGGAAATGAGGCGGCCGGTGGACTCGATCTGGCTCGAGGCGCAGCCCCCGGTCTTGCCCATCTGGGCGAAGACCTCGCAGAAGCCCAGGTGGTCCTGGTTGATGGTGACGTAGAGTTTGCCGCAGCCGGTATTGATGAGCTCCGTGACCCCGGTGGTGCGTTCCGGCCGGGGCCGGGGGGTGATGTACTGCAACTTGGCCTTGTCCTTGCCAAAGCTCAAGACCTGTTCCTCCCGGCTGCCGTCCCGGTAGATGGTGACCCCCTTGAGGCCCAGCTCAAAGGCCTGGAGGTAGACTTCCCGGACGTCCTCGGCGGTGGCCTGCCGGGGGAAATTGACCGTCTTGGACACGGCGTTGTCGGTGTACTTCTGCCAGGCGGCCTGGAGGCGGATGTGCCACTGGGGCGAGACCTCGTGGGCGGTGACGAAGAGGCGGCGCACGTCCTGGGGGATTTCCTTGAAGTCCCGGATGGAGCCGGTCTGGGCCACGGACTTCATGAGCTCGAGGCTGTAAAAGCCCCGGCTCTTGGCCAGTGCTTCGAAGTAGGGGTGGACCTCCACCAGTTCGGTGCCTTCCAGGACCCGGCGCACGAAGGACACCGCGAACAGGGGCTCGATGCCGCTGGAGCAGCCGGAGATGATGCTGATGGTGCCGGTGGGGGCGATGGTGGTGGTGGTGGCGTTGCGCATGCGCCCCAGGCCGTTGCCGTTGTATTTGCTGCCGGCGTAGCTGGGGAAATTGCTCCGGTGGCCGGCCAGGTCGGCGGAGGCCTGCCGGGATTCCTTCTGAATGAAGGCCGCCACCTGCTCGGCTACTTCGACAGCGGCTTCGGAGTTGTATTGGACGCCTAACTTCAGGAGCATATCGGCAAAGCCCATGACCCCCAGGCCGATCTTCCGGGTGTCATGGGTCTTTGCCTCGATGATGTCCAGGGGGAAGCGGTTGGCGTCGATGACGTTGTCCAGGAAGTGCACCGCAGTATGGACCATGTCCCGCAGGGCCGGATAGTCGATCTGGCCGCCGGCCACCACCTGGGCCAGGTTGAGGGACCCCAGGTTGCAGGACTCATAGGGCAACAGCGGCTGCTCGCCGCAGGGGTTGGTGGCTTCGATATCCCCCAGGTGGGGGACGGGGTTGGCGCGGTTGAGGGCGTCCAGGAAGATGATCCCGGGCTCACCGGTGGACCAGGCGCTCTGGACGATGAGGTCGAAGAGGTGGGCGGCGCTTACCTTCTTGACCTCCCGGCCGGTGCGGGGGTTGGCCAGGGGGAAGTCCCGGTTCTCTTTGACCGCCTCCATGAAGGCGTCGGTGAGGCCCACAGAGATGTTGAAGTTGGTGAGGCGCTTGGTGTCGTTTTTACAGGTGATAAAGGCTTCGATATCCGGGTGGTCCACCCGGAGGATCCCCATGTTGGCGCCCCGGCGGGTGCCACCCTGCTTGATGGTTTCGGTGGCCACGTCGAAGATGTTCATGAAGGAGATGGGGCCCGAGGCCACCCCCTTGGTGGAGAGCACCGGGTCGTTGGCGGGCCGGATGCGGGAGAAGGAAAAGCCGGTGCCGCCGCCGGACTTGTGGATGAGGGCCGTTTGTTTCACCGCTTCGAAGATGGACTCGATGTTGTCGTCCACCGGCAGGACGAAGCAGGCGGAGAGCTGGCCCAGTTCCCGGCCGGCGTTCATCAGGGTGGGGGAGTTGGGCATGAATTTCAGGGAGGCCATGAGATCGTAGAATTTCTGGGCGGTGGCCGCCACGTCGGCGTTCTCATCATATTTCCGGTCGATGGCGGCGATGGTGTTCGCCACCCGGCGGAACATGTCCGGCGCGGCTTCGGTGGGCTCCCCGGTTTCATCCTTTTTCAGATAGCGCTTCTTCAGCACTACCAAGGCGTTTTGGCTTAACGGCAGCTCCCCGGCGATCTCCCTGATTTCCCCCTGCAGCTCCATTATTTCCTCCTTAATTCCAGCGGTTGGCAAAATCCCTTTAAATAGCAATATGTTGTATTTATAGGCATATTAAAATACAATATCTTGGGTGTCAAGGAAATTTTTCATAAGATTTGAAATGGGTTTTATAACTCAAAAAATACTATACATATAGATAGTATAAAATAAAACGAGGCAAAAAGATAGGGGTATCTGAAAAGTTAAGAAAGGCCCGGCGGCGCCCCAATTCATTTGCCTTTTTCCGCCGTTGCGGTTATAAAATGCTTAAAAAACCCTTACCAGTCATAGGTGGCAACATTGAGCCAGAAGCAGATCGGCATCCTGGGCACCGGGGTTTACGTACCCGAAGCGATCCTCTCCAATGAAGACCTGGAAAAAATCGTTGAGACGTCGGCGCAGTGGATCGTAGACCGCAGCGGTATCCAGGAACGGCGGATTGTCGCGCCGGAGGAGGACACCGTCAGCATGGCGGTGCTGGCCGGGCGCCAGGCCCTGGCGGCTGCGGGTATGGAGCCGGAGCAGTTGAGTTACATCATCCTGGGCACCAACACCCCGGGGCACTTTTTCCCCGCCGGGGCCATCCGGGTCCAGGAGGAGTTGGGTATCGGCGGCAAGGCCGCGGCCTTCGATCTCCAGGCGGGCTGCTGCGGTTTCAACTACGCCCTCTACGTCGGGGAGCGCCTGGTGGCCCCGGAGGGCCAATATGCCCTGATCATCGGTAGCGATGCCTGCTCCCGCTTTACTAACTGGACCGACCGCTCCACCTGCGTGCTCTTCGGCGACGGGGCCGGCGCGGTGGTCATCGGCCCCAGCGCCCAAGGCCGCATTATCAAATCATTTATCGCCTCCAAACTGCACATGGGCCTCTGGTGCGAAACCGAATTCGATAAAAACGTGAGCCCATTTCTCGAGCCCCCTACCCATACTGAACGGCATTTTCTCCGGATGGATGGGCCGGAGATCTTCAAGTTCGCGGTAAACGCGGTGAAGGACTCCATCCCCCGGGTCCTGGAGATGGCCGGTATGACCCGGGAAGACATCGACTACCTGATCATCCATCAGGGGAATTACCGCATCCTGGAGGCCGGCGCCAAATTCGCCCGGGTGCCCATGGACAAGGTCTTCGTCAATATCCACCGCTACGGCAATACCTCGGCGGCGTCGGTGCCCATCGCCCTCCATGAAGCCCTCCAGGAAGGCAAGGTGCAGTCCGGAGACAAGGTGCTGCTGGTGAGTTTTGGAGCCGGGGCCACCTGGGGCGGCACCCTTTTGGAATGGTAGTCAGTTAAAGGAAAGCGACGGGATTAAGTCTGGTCTGGTCAGGACCGGCGCGGCAGGATTAGATTAACGGGCAGAAATAAGTGGGGCGGGGTTAACCCGCCCCTTCTTATTGGCGTTAAGTTGAGCTTGAGGATTTATTGATCTCAAAAATCTGAGGCTATTAACTGGTAACTGGCAACTGACTACTGCCCTTACATAATCCGGATACTGGAGGGCTTCTCCGGAGGCGCTTCCGGGGCTGGCGCCGGCGCTGGCACCGGCGCTGGCACCGGCGCGGGTTTCTCCGGCTTGGCGGCCGGCGGCGCCGGGGCAGGCTTTTCGGGCTTGGCCGGTTTCTCCGGTTTCACGGGCTTTTCCGCCGCCGGGGCCCTTTCTTCCGCCGGTTTAGTCGGTTTGGCAGGCTTGGTTTCTTCAGGCTTTTTCTTGATGGCCGCCGCCGGGGCTTCCCCGGGTTTGGCCGGCACGGGCTTTTCCACCGCCGGGGGCTTCTCCGGGGTCGGCTTCACCTTTGCCGGCATTTCCGGAAGTGGCGGCGGCGTCACCTGGGGGGTCGGGGTGGGCGCCGGTGCGGCCTGTGGCGCGGCGGCCACCGGGGTGGCCGAAAGATACCGGGAGCTCACCCAGCCAATGGTGCCGTTCCGTTTGACCCGGATCTGGGACCAGTCAGCGGCATCGCCCACTTTTTCTACTTCTTCGTTACGTTCCAGGACGGCAATCTTAGGGCAATCCATCCCGGGGCAGGCCCGCAGATTAAGGCGGCTGACGGCCACATATAACGTCGGCCGGGCGACCTGGGGCGGCGGCGGCGGAGCCGGGGCGGAAGCCGGAGGCGGCGTATACGCCGGCTTGGGGAAAATACTCTGACATCCTGCCAGACATACGACTAGCCCCAACCCCATCACCAGGCTCCACCAGGATTTACGCATGGCCGCTCCCCCCACGGTACGATTATCCCCCCGTTACTTCCTTGCTGTTGCTAATCTTCCAGCCTCCCGGACCCTTGTCCAGGGTTATCTTATATTTCAGGCGCATCAAAGTGAAATCATGGCTGCGGTGATCATAGAGCTGAATATTCCAGACGATATTCGCTGTGGCTTCTTTATCGCTGACTCGCTGGACATTGGAAATGCGATAGTTAACTTCCTTGATGTCATAGTTTTTCCAGAGTTCCAGCATCTGGTTCTCGACCCGCCCTAGATTGGGATAGGCGGAGTCGTAGCAACTGAGCCATTTGTTGATATCTTTGTTCAAGTGAGCGGAACGAATCTTTTCGGCAATCTGCTCCACTTGCTGGCGCAGATTTTCTTGTTGCGTCAACGCCGTAGGAGCCTGGGAAGTCGGCATCCGGGTCGGGAGATGGCGCCACAGGTAAATTCCACCTACAATGAGGAGGACCAGGACGATGAGCGACAGAAAACGGCCGGGGCGGCTTTGACGGCGACGAGCCATGGGATCAGGTCTCCGAGGGTAAAAGAGTGGTGGACGGCCGGGGGCCTCTTCTTCTTCCGGATTCACCCGGGCCATCCGCAGCGGCAGGCCGCATTCAGTACAGAATTTTTGTCCTGGATAGGTCGCGGTGGCGCAGCGGGCGCAAGGCCGGGCCGCGACATTGGCAGAGCCCTTTAATAGTTGGCCACAGCGCTGGCAGAATCGGTGTTCCTCTCCATGGATTAGCTGACATTGATTACAATACGGCATATCTTCTCACCAACGGTTGCATAAAAATTTCTACCATATTCTCCTGTCAAAGCAAAGGAAATTAGATTTTCGCCTGGAGGAAAGGGGGCAGCAAAACGGCTTGGCCGCCGCCTGGTCGGTGATGCGTGACTGAGATGCGGTCGGGGCCGGCTTGGCGGCGGACCCGATGATATGCTAAAATTAATCTTTTATATCAAATAATTAATCGACACGGCCAACAAAACCTGGCGCCTGCTCCGGGGATGACTTCAAAAAAAACTCCGGGGAATTAACGGTAAAATCTCCGTGCCTCTTGACAAGTCCCTGGCCGGACCGTTATATATATATGGTTCTGATTCAGGAGTGTCATTTATGGAAACTATGAAAAGTTATACCGCCCGGACCGGGGAAGTGTCGCGCCAGTGGTACGTGGTGGACGCCCAGGACAAGGTCTTGGGTCGTCTGGCCAGCCGCATAGCCATGGTGCTGCGGGGCAAAACCAAGCCCACCTTTACCCCCCACATCGATACCGGGGACTTTGTGGTCGTGGTCAATGCCGCTCAGGTGCAACTGACCGGGAGGAAATTGGACAATAAATTATATTACCGGCATTCCGGCTATCCTGGCGGGATCAAAGAGATTTCCGCCCGGAAACTCCTTCAGAAGAAACCGGAGGAGATTCTGCGTCATGCCGTCCGGGGCATGTTGCCCAAAAATAGCTTGGGAAGGCAACTGCTGAAGAAATTGAAGATCTATGCCACCGGCGACCATCCCCATGAGGCTCAGAAGCCGGCGCCCTTTCCCTGGGAGGATTAATGGCGGAAAACGTAAGCATCCATGCCACGGGTAAACGCAAGACCGCGATCGCCCGGGTCTATATCCGTCCCGGCAATGGCCGGATTACCGTGAACCAGCGGGAGTTCGAAGACTACTTCCCCATGGAGACCACCCGGAACCTGGTGCGCAAGCCTCTGCTCCTGGTGAATGTCGGCCCCGAGTTCGACATCCTGGTCAACGTCCGGGGCGGCGGCCTGGAAGGCCAGGCCGGGGCCGTCAAACACGCCCTGAGCCGGGCCCTGGTCGTGATGAACCCGGAACTGCGCCCCATCCTGAAAAAGGCCGGTTTCCTCACCCGGGACGCCCGCATCAAGGAACGGAAAAAATACGGCCTCCGGGGCGCCCGCCGCGGCTGCCAGTACTCCAAACGGTAGGCTGCCAGAAATTTTGAGGGGAGGGCCGGGGGAAGTCAATTCCTCCGGCCCCTACCCCCTTCCCCATAATCCATATCTTCATCATCCATACCATGAAAAAGCTCAAGGTTGCCGTCATCGGGGCTTCCGGTTATGCCGGGCTGGAGTTGGTGCGCCTGTTGGTGCGGCATCCGGGCTGCGAGTTAGTGGCCCTGACCTCCCGGGAATGGGCCGGGCGGCCGTTTAGTCAGGTCTTCCCCGCCCTGGCCGGCATCTGCGATCTGTCCTTTGCAGCCCCTGACCCTGAGGTCATCGGGGGTCAAGCCGAATTCGTGTTTACCAGCGTCCCCCACCAGACCGCCATGGCAGTGGTTCCGGCCCTGCTCCAGGGTGGCTGCCGGGTGGTGGACCTGAGCGCCGATTTCCGCTTCCGGGACCCCAAGGTCTATGAAGCCTTCTATCAGCCCCATAGCGCGGCGGAATTGCTTCAGGAGGCGGTCTACGGCCTGCCGGAGCTGCATGGCTCCGCCATCAGCCGGGCCCGGCTGGTGGGCAACCCCGGCTGCTATCCCACCGGCGTCATCCTGGGGTTGGCCCCCCTGGTCCAGGCCAAACTGGTTCACCTGAACTCCCTGATTGCCGACTGTAAGTCTGGAGTGAGCGGCGCCGGCCGCCAGGCGTCCCTTACCACCCAATACTGTGAAGTCAACGAGGGCCTTCGGGCCTATAAGGTGGCGGAGCACCGCCACAATCCGGAGATGGAGCAGGAGCTGAGCCGGTTGGCCGGGGAGCCAGTGTCCGTGACCTTTACTCCGCATCTGGTCCCCATGAGCCGGGGCATCCTGGGAACGCTGTACGCCTCCCTGGTGCGGCCGGGGCGCGCCGCGGAGCTCCTCAACCTCTATCAAAATTTCTATCAGGGCCGGCCTTTCATCCGCCTCCACCCTCAGGGGTCGCTCCCCAACACCGTCCAGGTCCGGGGCTCCAACTACTGCGACCTGGGAATTAAGGTGGACGCGGCCCGGGGCCGGGTCATCGTGGTGAGCGCCATCGACAACCTGGCCCGGGGCGCGGCGTCCCAGGCGGTGCACAACTTCAACCTCATGGCCGGTTTCCCCGAGACCACGGGCCTGGACGCGGTGCCGCTCTTCCCTTAAAAGAAGGGGCGAAAAGGGGAAAAGGGCAAAAGGCGAAAAGGGCTAAAAACTAAGGGGGGCTTATTTCTCTTTAAACCTTTTCCCCCTTTCGCCTTTTACCCCCTGACTATTTTCCGGTTTCTCCCCAAAATGATCTGGGCGTATGGACTCCCGACGCAACATCCGCCTCCTCCTGGAATACGATGGCACCCGCTACCACGGCTGGCAGCGCCAGAAGAACGCAGCCACCATTCAGCAAACTCTGGAAGCAGCGCTGGAGCGTCTCACGGGCGCACAGGTCGCCGTCATCGGCTCCGGCCGCACCGATGCCGGGGTGCACGCCCGGGGGCAGGTGGCCAATTTCCGCACCGCCAGCGCCATTCCTCTTAAGGCCTTTCAGGCGGGATTAAATTCGATGCTGCCCCGGGACCTAGCGGTGTTGGCGGCCACCGAGGCGCCGCCGGACTTTCACGCCCGGAAATCGGCCCGGGCCAAGACCTACGAGTACCGCATCCTCAACCGCCCCAACCGCTCCCCCCTTTCTCACCACTATGCCTGGTGGCTCGCTGATCCCCTGGACCTGACAGCCATGACCCGGGCCGCCCAAGTCCTGCCGGGCCAGCATGATTTTACCGCGTTTCGGGCCAGCGGCAGCGATAATTTTAATCCGGTCCGCCGCGTCCTGGCCGCGGCATGGCAGGGGGAACCCGGAGGCTGGCTAAGCTTTACCATCACCGGCACCGGCTTTCTCCGGGGCATGGTGCGGAGCCTGGTGGGGACCATGGTGGAGGTGGGGCGGGGGAAAGCCCTGGCGACGCTCCTGGAGGAACTGCTGCAGAACGGCGCCCGCCATCTGGCCGGACCCACCGCACCGCCCCAGGGGCTCTACCTGATGGAAGTTTTCTATGAAGATGAAGCAGTAAGGCTGGCCTCCGTGCCCGCCTCCTCTATAAGCCGGCGCCTTTAATGGTGGCGGCCAGGGACGGCCGCCCCACCAGATAGCTTTCAGCTTGCAATTAAGACTGAGGATTGGCAAAGTTATGCTGTAGGGGGCGCATTGCATATTAATTTTCGGCTCGCGGCTCACTCTTAATCGGGCCGTGGAAAAAATTTAGATCAAAGATCAGCTTCCCCTTCCCTCAAAAATAGTTTGTGATATAATTCTCTAGACCTGTGCCGCAGCATCTCGACCCTGCCAGGCGGTCCGCCAAGGAGTATATGGAATCCGAACAGCCGCAATCCGAAGCCGAAGCCAAACCGGAACTGGACATTATGCAGGCCATCGAACTGGCCATCGCCCACGAAACCGAGGCCCGGAAGAGCTATCTGGCCCTAGCCCAAGAGAGCGACGATGCGGAGATGCAGCGTCTGCTGCGGGAGATCGCCGCGGAGGAAGCCGGCCACGAGGCGTCGCTGAGGAGCCGCCTGCGCCTCTATCAGGAACGGCACATGCTCCGGGACACCTTCTCCCGTTACGTGAGTCCCGAGTTGTGCGAAGAGATCATGAAGAACCCGGGGCTGCTGCAACTGGGGGGACGGCGCCAGTCGGTGACGGTGCTCTTCGCGGATATCCGCAATTTTACCAGCATGTCGGAAGCCCTGGCCCCGGAAGCCGTGGTGGAGGTCCTCAACACCTACTTTACCGAGATGGTGGACTTGGTATTCCACTATCAGGGGACCCTGGACAAGTTTGTGGGGGATGCCCTGATGGCGGTGTTCGGGGTGCCGCTGCCCATCCCCCAGGCCGCGTCCCGGGCGGTGGCCTGCGCCCTGGCCATGCAGCGCCACCTCAAAGAGATGCAGGCCGCCGGGAAGACCCCCATCCAGGGGATGCGCATCGGCATCAACACCGGGGAGGCCATCGTGGGCAACATCGGCTCCAGCAAGCGCATGGACTTTACCGTGGTGGGGGACGTAGTCAACGTGGCGGCCCGGCTCCAGGAACTGGCCAAGGAGGTGGACGCGGACACCCTGATCAGCGAGGCCACGTTCCGGGAACTGGAAGGTCAGTTCGAGACGAGGCCCGAGCCGGCGGTAGTGTTACGGGGCCGTAAAGAATCCACGGGGATTTACCGGCTTCAGGCCTGAGCGGGGGTAAGATGCTGAAATTTAAGGCCTCAGGGAAAAAAGAGAGTTCGTGAAAAATATTATTGACAAGCGTTGAGAGATGATTTATTGTGAGAATCTGGATGGCATGTGAAATTTTTCACATTATTCCATTACGTTAGCGTTTCTGACAAAAAACTCTTACAGCCCGAGGAGGGAAATAGATGGCTTTAGTAAATCCGCTTGGTAAAGAAAAGAAATTAAAACCCTTACTGCTTTCCCCGGCCCAGGTGGCCGAAGAGAAAAAGCGGGCCAAGGAACTCACCGTGGTTACTCTGACCTCCCGGGAAACAGCCGACCTCATCATGATGGGCATCGGCGGCTTCACCCCCCTGGAAGGCTTCATGGGCCAGGCTGACTGGAAAGGCTCGGTCGGCGATATGAAACTCACCGATGGCACCTTCTGGCCCATCCCCGTCACCATGTCCGTCAACCAGGGCAAGGCCGACTCCATCAAGATCGGCCAGGAAGTCCTCCTGGTGGATGAAGAGACGGAAGAGATGATGGGGACCATGAAGGTCACCGATAAGTATAAAATTGACAAAAATTGGGAGTGCAAAGAAGTCTTCACCACCGATGACAAGGACCACCCGGGCGTGCAAATGGTCATGAACCAGGAAGCCGTCAACCTGGGGGGCATTTGTAAGGTCTGGAGTGAAGGCCCCTTCCCGAAGCAGTATCCCGGCCTCTACATGCGGCCCTGGGAAACCCGGAAGATGTTTGAAGACAAGGGTTGGAACACCATTGCGGCCCTCCAGCTCCGGAATCCCATGCACCGCTCCCACGAGTACCTGGCCAAGATTGCCATCGAAGTCTGCGACGGCGTCCTGATTCACCAGCTCCTGGGCAAACTGAAACCCGGCGACATTCCGGCGGAAGTGCGCACCGATGCCATCAACGTCCTCACCCAGCACTATTTCGTCAAGGACACCGTCATCCAGTCCGGTTATCCTCTGGATATGCGCTACGCCGGTCCCCGGGAGGCCCTGTTCCACGCGGTGTTCCGCCAGAACTTCGGCTGCTCCCACCTGATCGTCGGCCGTGACCACGCCGGCGTGGGCGAGTACTACGGCCCCTTCGACGCCCAGAAGATCTTTCATAAGATCCCCAAGGACGCCCTGGAGCTGAAACCGCTGCCCATCGATTGGACCTTTTACTGCCACAAGTGCGACGGCATGGCTTCCATGCGCACCTGCTGCCACGGCAAGGAAGATCGCCTGATGCTCTCCGGCACCATGCTGCGCAAGATGCTGTCCGAGGATATGGAAGTGCCGGATCACTTCAGCCGCCCGGAAGTCCTGGCCGTGCTGCGGAAATACTACCGGGGCCTCACCGAGAAAGTCGAAGTCAAGGTGCACGGCTTCGCCACCGGCGACCTTAAGGCGAAAAAGTAGTACCGAGTAAGGTTGTGAGGAGGCGGACCTTGCGGGACGCCTCCCGCACTGTGCTGGTATATAAAGATACCGTTCAACCCTAATGAGGAGGTTTTAAGTTATGCCGAGTTTCGTAATCGTGGAAAAATGTGACGGCTGTAAAGCCCTGGACAAGACCGCTTGCCAGTACATTTGCCCCAACGACCTGATGGTCCTGGACACCGAAAGCAAGAAGGCCTTCAACCAGGAGCCGGATCAGTGCTGGGAATGCTACAACTGCGTAAAGATCTGCCCCCAGCAGGCCATTGAAGTCCGCCACTATGCGGACATCATGCCCCTGGGCTCCAGCACCTTCCCGCTGCGCGGCTCTGACAACATCATGTGGACCATCAAGTTCCGGAACCAGAAGACCATCAAGCGGTTCAAGTTCCCCATCCGGACCACGCCGGAAGGTTCCATCGATTGTTTCAAGGGCAAGACCCTGCCCAGCGACCTGGCCGGCCTCAAGAAATCCGGCTTTTACACCGGCCCGGCCCGGACCGAGTAGTCTACACCGCAGCGAAAATTCAAGGAGGACACTGAGATATGGCTCTGGAAAGAGAATTCTGTAAATGGTCTTTTTGTGCGAAACCCGCGGTAGAAACCGTAGAGACTGATCTGCTGCTGGTGGGCGGTGGTATGGCGTGCACCGGCGCTGCGGTTGAGGCTGCTGCCTGGGCCAAAGCCGCCGGCCTGAAGGTCACCCTGGTGGACAAAGCCGCCCTGGATCGTTCCGGCGCGGTAGCTATGGGCCTGTCGGCCATTAACACCTACATCGGCCCGGAAAACAAAGTTGCCGATTATGTCAACATGGTGCGCACCGACCTCATGGGCATCATCCGGGAAGACCTGGTCTACAGCGTCGGCGCCCACGTCGACCAGACCGTGCATGACTTCCAGGATTGGGGTCTGCCCATCTGGCAGAAAGACGCCGAAAACCACACCGTTGACGGCCAGGTCGCCAGAGACGAGGGCCTGCCCCTTCTGAAAGACGGCGGCAAGTGCGTCCGTTCCGGCCGTTGGCAGTGCATGATCAACGGTGAGTCCTACAAGGTGATCGTGGCCGAAGCCGCCAAAAACGCCCTGGGGATGGAAAACATCTACGAGCGCGTCTTCATCGTCAAGCTGTTGACCGACAAGAACAACAGCAACCGCGTATGCGGCGCGGTGGGTTTCAGCGTGCGTGAGCACAAGACCTATGTGTTCAAATGCAAAGCCATGATCATCGCCTGCGGCGGTGTGGTCAACGTCTTCCGGCCCCGGTCGGTGGGTGAAGGCCAGGGTCGTGCCTGGTACCCCGTATGGAATGCCGGCTCCACCTATGCCATGCCCGCGGAAATCGGCGCCAAGATGGTGCTGATGGAAAACCGTTTCGTCCCGGCCCGGTTTAAAGACGGTTACGGCCCGGTCGGCGCTTGGTTCCTGTTCTTCAAGGCCCAGGCCACCAACGCTTACGGCGAAGATTACATGGCCAGAAACTGGGACCGGGTCAAGAAAGAGTACCCCGGTTATGCCGATGCTCCCGGCACCTGCCTGCGGAACCATGCGGCCATGATCGAAATGCGGGAAGGCCGCGGCCCCATCATGATGCACACCGACAAGGCTATGGCGGCCCTGGCGGAGGTCCTCTCCAAGAAAGAGCTCAAGCATCTGGAAGCCGAAGCCTGGGAAGACTTCCTGGATATGTCCATTTCCGCCGCCTGTCTGTGGGCTTCCTTCAATATGGAACCCGACAAGGTCCCGTCGGAAATCATCCCCTCCGAGCCCTATCTGCTCGGTTCCCATGCCGGCTGCGCCGGTCTGTGGGTCTCCGGTCCCGAAAAGAACTACATGGGCGCGCCCGACAGCTGGTTCTGGGGCTATGACCGCATGACCACCGTTGAAGGCCTGTTCACCGCCGGTGACGGCGTCGGCGCCTCGGGGCACAAGTTCTCCTCCGGGTCCCACGCTGAGGGCCGCATGGCCGCCAAGGGCGCCCTGGCCTTCATCCTGGACCACAAGAACGACAAGCTGGAAGCGGCGCAGAACATCGACGAAGTCATCGCCGAGATCTACCTGCCCTTCGAGATCTTCGAGAAGTACAAAGATTACACCTCGGCAGTGGAGATCAACCCCAACTATCTGATGCCCAAGCAGGTCCAGACCCGCTTGCAGAAGCTGATGGACGAATACGTGGCGGGTTGCTCCACCATGTACATGTGCAACAAACCCAGCCTGGAAGAAGGCCTGAAGCGCCTCACCCTGCTGAAGGAAGACGCTACCCGGTTGGCCGCTCGCGACCTGCACGAACTGATGCGGGCCTGGGAACAGTATCACCGGATCCTCTCCGGTGAGGCCCACCTGCGCCACATCCTGTTCCGGGAAGAGAGCCGTTATCCCGGTTACTACTACCGCTCCGACTTCCTGAGCATCGATGACAGCAAGTGGAAGGTGTTCACCATTTCGCAGTACGATAAGAACACCAACGAGTGGAAGTTCGAGACCGAGCCTTACAAGCAGTTGGTTAAGTAAGAACGGCTAGGTTCCGGGGCTTCGGGTGACCGGAGCCCCGGGCTGTTTTTTGGCCGTGGTCTCAGGCCCCCTGGCCAGCCACGGCCAATTTTTTGAGGGATGCAGCACTATCTCCCTACCAGAGTGACGTTTTTTCCTTGAACCCAAATTCACAATGTATTATACAGGGAGAAAGTGGGTCTCAGGGATTAAGCCGGAGCCGAGACCCGGCCAAAGCTCTGGATCGCTTCAACGTCCCCAAGGAGGACTTGTGTGAACGCCGAAAACAAAATTCTGGTCATCGGGGGAGGCATGAGCGGCCTCACCGCGGCCCTGGAGGCGGCGGAAGCCGGGTCTCAGGTGATCATCACCGAGGCGGGCTCCTACCTGGGCGGCCGGGTTGCCCAACTCCACCGATACTTCCCCAAGCTCTGCCCGCCCACCTGCGGTTTGGAAATCAACTTTCGCCGGATCAAAGAAAATCCCCGCATCAGCTTTTACACCATGGCGGAAGTGACCCAGGTCAGCGGCAGCGCCGGCAATTTCGACGTCACCGTGAAGGTGCACCCCCGCTATGTCAATGATCGTTGCGTGGCGTGCCATGCCTGTGCGGAAGCGTGCCCCCAGTGGCGGGTGAATGATTTCAACTACGGTCTGGACAAGACCAAAGCGGCCTATCTGCCCTATGATATGGCCTTTCCCCAGCAGTACGTCATCGACAAGAGCGCGTGCAGCGGCGACTGCGGCCAGAAATGCCTGGAGGTCTGTAAGTACGACGCCATCGAGCTGCACATGAAACCCCAGACCTTGAATTTCAACGTGGGGGCCATCATCATGGCCAGCGGCTGGGAACCCTACGACGCCACCAAGATGGACAATCTCGGGTTCGGCGTCGTGGCCAACGTTATCACCAATATGCAGATGGAGCGCCTGGCGGCCTCCAACGGCCCCACCGGCGGCCAGATCCTCAGGCCCAGCGACCAGCAGCCGCCCAAAAAGGTGGCCTTTGTGCAGTGCGCCGGCTCCCGGGATGAAAACCATCTGCCGTATTGTTCCTACATCTGCTGCATGGCCTCTCTGAAGCAGGCCACTTACCTGCGGGAAAAAGACCCGGAGACCGAACCGTATATTTTTTACATCGATATCCGCACCCCGGGCCGTTACGAGCAGTTTTACTGGAAGGTCCGGGATGATGAGAATGTCCATCTGATTAGGGGTAAGGTGGCCAAGATCACCCAGGAACCCGGGACCGACAACGTCGTGGTGGTGGCGGAAAATACCGCCACGGGCGACAAGGTCAGCATGGTCTTCGATATGGTGGTCCTGGCGGCGGGCATGGTGCCCTCCACTAAAGCCTCCCCCTTCCCCCTGCCGTTGTCTTACACCCCGGATGGCTTCGTCATTCAGGAATTGTTGCCGCCGGGAGTCTACGCCGTGGGTACTTTGAAGGGCCCCCTGGATGTGACCAAGTCGGTGCAGGATGGCACCGGGGCCGCCCTTAAGAGTCTCATCGCCCTGGGCAGGAGGTCATGATGGAAATGGAAAAGAAATACGGCGTCTATTTGTGCAAGGGCTGTGGCATCGCCGAGGCCATGGATTTTGAGAGCATCACCAAGGTGATCAAAAAAGAGGGGAAGATCCAGCACATCAAAGAAGCTGACATCCTCTGCAGCCCCGAGGGCCGGGCCATGATCCTGGAAGACCTCAACCCGGAAGGCGAGGGCATTAATGCCATCGTGGTGGCCGCCTGCTCGCCCCGGGTCAAATTCGCAGAGTTCGATTTCCCCAATGTCCTGGTGGAGCGCTGCAACATCCGGGAGCAGGTGGCCTGGACCCAGGAACCCAACAACGAGCACACCCAGGCCCTGGCGGAAGACTATCTCCGCATGGCCTGCGCCCGCATCAAGAAGGCCGAGATGCCGGAACCGTACGAGACCGAATGCGACAAGACCATTCTGGTCATCGGCGGCGGCACCGCGGGCTTGAGCGCCGCCCTGCAAGCGGCCAACAACGGCTACCAGGTGGTCCTGGTGGAGAAAGAGGCGCAGTTGGGCGGATTCGCCGCCAAGATGTACCGGCAGACCCCCTCCAGCTACCCCTACACCACCCTCCAGGAGCCGGTGGTCTTCAAGATGATCCAGGAAGTCAAGAATCATCCCAAAATCAAGGTGATGACCTCAGCTACCCTGGAGAAACTCGACGGCCAGCCCGGGTTATTTGACGCCGACATCACGGTTGGCGGCGACCTGGAGACCCTGCGGGTGGGGACCGTAGTCCTGGCCTCGGGGTGGAAGCCCTATGACGCCACCAAACTTACTCACCTGGGCTATGGCGTCTCCAAGGACGTGATCACCAATATCGAAATGGAGGAGATGGCCAAAGCGGGCAAGATCGTGCGGCCCTCCGACGGCAAGGCCCCCGGCGCGGTGGCCTTCATTCAGTGCGCCGGTTCCCGGGACCCGGAACATCTGCCCTATTGCTCCGACTTCTGCTGCACTGCCTCCCTGAAGCAGGCCCTGTATGTCCGGGAGCAGAACCCCAACGCCGTCGCCTATATCCTCTACAAGGATATCCGCACCCCGGGGCAGACGGAGCTGTTTTACAAGCAGGTCCAGAGTGATCCCGGCGTCATGCTCACCAAGGCGGAGATCGCCGGGGTGGAACTCGGTGACGCCGGCAAACTCCGGATCAAGGCCACCGACACCCTGCTGGGCGAGAACGTCATCTTCGAGGCCGACCTGGTGGTTCTGGCCACCGGCCTGGTCCCGGCCACCGCGGACGAGGCCGTCCTCAACCTCGGCTATCGT
>Ga0315542_1001200_pt1 | contig 16288 bp, 14 predicted proteins | sample SalMarSW160120MG_FD_202541 | JGI IMG/M metagenome (GOLD analysis project Ga0315542, IMG submission 202541) | Salt marsh sediment microbial communities from the Plum Island Ecosystem LTER, Massachusetts, United States - Salt Marsh Sediment SW1601-20 ...
GAGAGACAGTTTCTTTACCGGGGTTATCGAAGGCTCTGTCGGATCGGATCGTATTATCCGGATGCTCAATGTTGTAGATGGCAATCTGGTGATTGATGAGAAGGGTATCTATTCCCTCGAGAAGTTTCTTATAGCCAGGCGTCTTATGTACTGGCAGGTTTATATGCATAAAACAGTACTCTCTGCCGAAAGCCTGCTTGTGAAGATACTTAAACGGGCTAAAGAGCTTGCAGTTGAAGGTCACGATCTTTATTCGACCCCTGCTCTGAGATTCTTTTTAAATAATAAGATTGGTCCTGATGACCTGCTTAAAGATGGGACATTCACACCCGGTCTGATAGCTTCCAATTTTACGAGACTTGATGATACTGATATATTTGTTTCAGCAAAATACTGGACCGACAATCCTGATAAAGTACTTTCTGATCTTTCCTCAAGGTTGATAAGAAGAGATCTGCTGGCAATAGAGCTTCAGAATGAACCTTTTGATAAGGAAAAGGTAAACAAGCTGAAAAATATTGCTGAAAAGTTACCGGGAGTAATACCGGAAGAAATTGATTATTATGTTTTTACTTCAAGCATTTCAAACCTGGCATATACTCCCGACGCCCCTGAGGTCAAAATACTTTTAAAATCAGGAGAGACAGCAGAGATAGCTGCCATTTCCGATATGTTTGACCACAGGTTCCTTTCGGAAAGAAGCACTAAATATTTTCTTTGTTATCCTAAAGAATGCAGATAATTAAAAATTTTATATTATGGAATTTACTGCCGCAAAAATCGCCGGGTTCCTTAAAGGAGAACTGGAAGGGAATCCTGATACTGTAGTTAATACTATTGCCAGGATTGAAGAAGGTCATCAGGGAGCCCTCTCGTTTCTTGCCAATCCGAAATATGAACATTATTTATATACTACAAAATCATCTGTAGTGCTGGTAAATAAGTCTTTTAAACCCACATCTCAGGTTGAGGCAACACTTATCAGGGTTCAAGATGCTTATGAGGCCTTTGCATCACTTTTACATATGGTCGATCAGGCCCGGCCAAGGAAAAAGGGCATTCATGTGACTGCTATAATCGAACAGACTGCCAAAATCGGTAAGGATGTATATATAGGACCATATTCCTACATCGGGGAGAATTGTTCTATTGGCGACAACTGTTCTGTCTACCCTCATGTCTATGTAGGGGATAATACGAAGCTTGGCAATAACTGCACACTTAATCCGGGTGTGAAAATATATCATGACTGTGTTCTGGGTGAAGGATGTACCGTTCATGCCGGGGCAGTGATAGGAAGCGACGGATTTGGTTTTGCCCCTCAGTCAGAGACAGAATTCATGAAAATTCCACAGATAGGGAATGTAATTATTGAAGATCATGTAGAAATTGGAGCAAATGTTGCAATTGACAGGGCTACAGTGGGTTCGACTGTGATTCACAAAGGTGTAAAGCTTGACAACCTGATTCAGATTGGGCATAATGTGGAAATAGGAGAGAATACTGTGATGGCCGGGCAAACTGGTATTGCAGGATCCACCAAAGTCGGGAAAAATTGCATGTTTGCCGGGCAGGTCGGAATTGCAGGTCATCTTAAGATCGCCGACGGAACCAAAATAGGAGCAAAAGCTGGTGTCGCCGGAGATATTAGGGAGGAGAACTCTGTGGTGCTTGGAATACCGGCGATAGAACATAAACAGTTTTTACGATCTTCAGTGATTTTCAGAAAGTTACCGGAACTGAAAACAAAAATCGACGAATTGGAACGAGAAATAAACTTTAAGAAAGAAAAATAGTGTAATTTGCTGGTCTAACGCAAATTGATTGGTATTAATATAGTTAAAGGGTTTTTTTTTAGCTTGTTCGAATTATTTTTATTTTTTTTGTACCCGAATTGTAACAAAACCTGATTAACTGATGAGCGAAAAGCAAAGGAGTCTGGCAAAGGAAATAAGTCTGAACGGCAAAGGCCTGCATACTGGCATCAACGTGACGCTAACCTTTAAACCGGCTCCGGCAAATCATGGTTACAAATTCTGCAGAGTCGATCTTCCCGGAAAGCCTTTGATTGATGCTCTTGCCGAACATGTCGCTGATACATCAAGAGGTACAACCCTGGTCCAGAATAATGCATCTGTAGCGACTATTGAACATGTCCTTGCCGCACTTTATGGATTACAAATTGATAATGCAGTGATCGAGCTCAATTGCGTTGAAGCTCCTATTATGGGCGGCGGCTCTGCTTCCTTTGTTGAAGCAATAAAGGAGGCCGGCATTGTTGAGCTTAAGGAAGAACGCAATTATTTTGTTGTGAAACAGAAAATCGCTTTTTCCGACGAGGAGCATGGCGTGGACCTTATAGTGTATCCCGACGACCATTTCAGCATAAATGTACTTATAGATTATAATTCAAGGATTCTTGGCAATCAATATGCCATTCTCGACTCACTGGATGATTTCGAAGAGGAAATTAGCAAAAGCCGTACATTCGTTTTTTTCCATGAACTGGAGCCTCTTTATAAGATGGGTCTTATAAAAGGAGGCGATCTGGATAATGCTGTTGTTATACTCGAAAAAGAGGTCGAACAAGCTGAAATAGAAAGAATCGCTCTGCTTTTCAACAGGCCGGGTATTACTAAACATACTGCCGGGATACTGAATAATACGGAACTTCGTTATCCCAATGAACCGGCCAGGCATAAGCTCCTCGATATTATGGGAGACCTTGCACTCGTAGGAATGCCAATAAAAGGGAAAGTAGTCGCTACACGACCCGGACATTATGCAAACACGCGGCTTGCAAAAATTATGAGGCAGGAAATGAAAAAGGCCCTTTCGAAAAGAGATATCCCGGTCTATGATCCTTCTGTACCTCCTGTTTATAACCTGGATGATATCCTGAAACGGCTTCCACACAGATTTCCTTTCCTCATGGTCGACAAAGTAATATCCCTGGATGAAACTACAGTTGTCGGGATTAAAAATGTCACTTTTAACGAGCATTTCTTCCAGGGCCATTTTCCTGATGAACCCGTAATGCCCGGAGTAATGCTGGTTGAAGCCCTTGCTCAGTGCGGAGGGCTGCTCGTTCTCAGCACTTTTGAAGATCCGGAAAAATATTCGACATACTTTCTGAAAATAGATAAGCTCAAATTCAAACATAAAGTCGTTCCCGGAGATACTGTTATTCTTAAAATGGAATTGATTGAACCAATGCGCAGAGGCATCGTCGCAATGTACGGACAGGCTTTTGTTGGAAACACACTTGCTGTTGAAGGTGAAATGGTAGCACAGGTAATAAAAAATAAATAAAGTTCCGATGATCTCAGATCTGGCTTTTATCCATCCCGATGCAAAATTAGGAGAGAATGTTACAGTTGATCCTTTTGCTTATATTGCCGGTAATGTGGTTATAGGTGACGGGACCTGGATTGGACCCAATGCTACCATAATGGATGGTGCAAGAATTGGGAAAAACTGCAAAATCTTTCCCACAGCTGTAGTATCGGCTATTCCGCAGGATTTGAAATTCAAAGGTGAAGAGACTACTGCTGAGATAGGCGACAGGACTACCATCAGAGAGGGGGCGACAGTTAACCGTGGTACTGCAGCAGCAGGTAAAACAGTTGTGGGTAACGACTGCCTGCTCATGGCTTATTCGCACATTGGTCACGATTGCATATTAGGCAACTATTGCATTATAGGTAACTCAACCGGAATGGCCGGAGAAGTAAAGGTCGATGAATGGGCTATCCTCAGTGCAGGCACTCTTGTACACCAGTTCGCCCGGATAGGAGCACATGTGATGATTGGTGGCGGCAGTAAGATAAGAATAGATGTTCCGCCATTCATTAAGGCTGACCGTGACCCACTTTCTTTTATGGGAATAAATACTGTGGGTCTGACCAGAAGAGGCTTTGAAAAGGAAAGGATCGACGAGATACATAATATTTACAGGGCAATATACCTGAATGGCATGAACTTCTCACGGGCTCTTGATTATGTTGAAAGTGAATTTAAACTCACTCCCGACAGAGATTATATAGTTAATTTCTTCCGAAGTTCCGAGAGAGGAGTAATAAGGGCCAGATAAGGCCTTTTTTTATTTCTTCCAGCATGTGTTTAACATCGCATATAATACATCATACATTCACAATATCTCTGCCGAAAGGATTTAGTGCTATGGCAGTGAGCTTGAAATGTTGAAGACCGAACGGGATCCCGATTATTGTTATGCAGAGAAGAAGTCCAAACAAAGCATGAGTAAGCGCTATCCATAATCCGCCGCATATGAGCCATAACACATTCATCAGGATGTAAAGGCAACCGGAGGCTCTTGAATGGACACGTGTGTCACGACCAAAGGGCCATATGGCCAGCGCTCCCATTTTTAGGGTCTGAATGCCGAAAGGAATTCCAATAATAGATATCATTAATATGATACTTCCTATAAAATATTCGATGGCAATGATGAAGCCGCCAAAGATTAACCAGATAAGGTTACCGAGGATTCTCATAAGAGTGATTTATTTATTCAAGGATTATAGTTTTATCTTTCGGATATTTAACCGAGTATGTCATTATTAACTGTTTTGTCTCCTGTGGCTTTAATTCCAGATTCCACTTGACCTGACCGGTTTGCTGGTTCACTTTACCTCCTGTTAATTCAATGGCTTCAACTGTGATGCCGCTGTTTGAAGAGACCGGGATCTGATCATTCACATTGATCTTAACAGAATTGGTTTTATTATTCCGGATGATGATAAGAAATGAATATGTTTCAGTTTTGTTTGCACCTATTATTTTTCTGCTCGTATAATCCTGCCTCTTTTCCCTTTTGACCAGTATGCTGTTATCGGTTCCCAGAGAAAGAGTAAGTGTATCAGTAAGCTGGTTGACATCAAGAAATGACTTGCCTACATAAGTATTCTCAAAATAAAGAGCAGCTTCCCCACTTATAAGGCTCTGTTTTGCCCAGTCGGTGATATTGCCTGTGAGATAGGCCAGGGTCGATATTTTTGGTACAGTCAGGTATTTGTATTCAGCAGGCGATGTTGATCGCTGAATCTCTATTGTCTGCACTTTACCATCGGCAGCAATGGAGTAGGGTATTGCAACATCAAAAGTGACAGTTGTTTCTCCGACATTCCTCTGAACTGTAACCGGTGCCGACTCTTCTGCTTTTGCCATTTCTGATTTATCAGCAGCTACCTCCATTACTGCGGGAGCGTTGCTTCTGGAAGCTGCCCCGGCACTTTTTTTATATAAAAGCGCAGGTGCCGGAATATAATAATCAATAAACCATGGATTTAAGATGGGCAAATTTCCTGAAACCCAGGGTGTGGCATTTGAAAAGCTTAATTTGACATTCTTCCATTCTACCCCTGTATTTTGAAACACATTTGCCTTGTAAAATATTGTTACAGGCTTTGAAATATCATCAACCCTGATGTCGTATGAAGGATACCAGCCGGCATTTGAGACTACATATGCAAATGTCATTTTCCCGCTTACAGGTTTATCAGCACTAACCGAAACAGATATCTCGCCTGAGGGAAGCTTTTGTTTCCCTGTTTTATCTGCAATCTGTTTTTGAAGTGCAGCTATTTGTGTTTCATAATCTTTTATAGCCCTGTTCTTTTTCAGGACACTCATTGTAACCTGATCCATACTGTTTGTGTACAGATCCATAACATTTTTAAACTGATCGATCGTAAACGTCGTTTCTTTTACAAGGATAGCCCTGTTGGCAACAAGAAAGGCCTCCTTTTCCTTAAGGATGCTTATGGCAGCCTTTTCATCTTCAATCTTCAGCTGCAAAGCTTCGATCTGGCTCCTGATATTTTTAATCTCCGGCTGGTCTTCAAGGTTTTGGAGGTAATTGTTCTGATGATTAACCGAGAGTATCATGAAATCGCCATATCCTTTAACCTGTATACTCTGCGGATCGATATATGGGGAAAGCCCTACAAGCTTCACTATACTTTTTCCTGCAGGTATTTCAACTGTCGTTTCATGGGTTAATTGCGCTCTGTCAGGGTAAACAGTTACCTGTTTAACCTGTACCTTTATCTCTTTTTCGGTGTCGGCTGAAATATAACTTAAAAAGACAAAAAGGCTGACTGAAAGGATAATAAGTTTTTTCATAATCATTAATAGATTTTTCAACTCTAAAGTTAAAATTTTAATCTATCCGTAAGTGACAAATATAAGACCATAAGTGAATTCATGTCAATTTATTTCTTTGAAACCGGCCGGTCAAATGTTAAAAATGATGAAATGAAAGATCTGTTTTGCGTTAAATAGTCCTTTTTTCTAACCATGTTATCATTATTGGTCTACCTTTGGCGAAATTATATAAGAACTAAAATGAGGGGTTTGAAAATTGGTAATCTTGCAATTGCTGTTCCGATCGTTCAGGGTGGTATGGGAGTTGGAATTTCACTTTCAGGGCTGGCGTCAGCAGTAGCAAACGAGGGAGGCGTTGGAGTAATTTCTTCTGCAGGCCTTGGGCTTCTTTATAAGAACCTTTCTGCAAACTTTCTGGAGGCAAGTATTCTTGGACTTAAGGAAGAGATAAGAAAAGCGCGCGAAAAGACTCTTGGCGTCATTGGGGTGAATGTTATGGTAGCCATGACAAATTTTGCAGATATGATCAGGACCTCTATTGCCGAAAAGGTTGATCTTATAATAGCAGGAGCAGGGCTTCCGCTTGACCTGCCTTCATTTCTCAAAAAGGGCAGCACAACTAAACTTGTACCTATTGTTTCATCTTCAAGAGCAACAAAAATAATTTGTGAAAAGTGGAAAACGAATTATGATTATCTTCCTGATGCAGTTATCGTTGAGGGTCCAAAAGCAGGCGGCCATCTGGGATTTAAAGAAGAACAGATCTCTGACAGTGAGTATGCACTCGAAAAGCTTGTTCCCGAGATAGTTAAAGAGCTGAAACCATTTGAAGAGAAATATCACCAGTCAATACCACTGATTGCAGCAGGAGGAATATATACAGGTGAGGATATAAATAATATTATGAAGCTGGGAGCAGCGGGTGTACAAATGGGAACCATTTTTGTTACCTCTCACGAATGTGATGCTTCGGAGGCATTCAAACAGTCATATATTGATGCTGAGGAAAAAGATATTGAAATTATTAAAAGTCCAGTTGGAATGCCGGGACGTGCTATCTTCAGCAACTTTATTGCCAAAGTCAGGGACGGTAAAAAGCAGCCTGTTAAATGTCCGTTTAAATGTATTAAAACATGTGATATAAGTAAAAGTCCCTATTGCATTATAGTTGCTCTCATCAATGCATTTAAGGGAAATTTTGAAAATGGATATGCATTTGCCGGGTCGAATGCATTCAGGGCCACTAAAATATCTTCAGTAAAGGAGATCTTTCAATCATTGCTCAGGGAATATAAAGAGAGCAAAGGAAAGTAAGATTTATTTTCTTCAGGCGCTTTTATTATTAAAGCCTGTCCTTTACCTGCCATAGGACACCCGGGAACAGGACAATTGATGATCTTATGTTCTTTGTTATCAGCTGGTTCCCATCCCATTATTAAATAAAGGGCAAAAAATCCGATAACATATGCAGCAGCTACATGCCAGCCTTTTCTAAACCATAAAACAACATCTCTGGCTTCCTGAAACTTATTTGTCATTGCCACACCGGCAGATGATCCAAACCATACCATAGAACCACCAAAACCAACAGTATAAGCCAGCATACCCCAGTCATAATGACCCTGGTCGAGGCAGAGTTTTGTAAGTGGAATATTATCAAAGACGGCAGAAAGGAATCCTAATGCTAGTGAAGTGATCCATGAGGCGTCGGGAAGTTCTTCAACAGGCATCATGGAAGCACTGGTTACCAGACAGAGCAGGAAGATAGTACCTTTTAAAGCACCCGGAACTTCTTTCCATGGCACTTTTATTATAAAAGCTCCTACTGCCATCGCCATCCAGACTCCAAGAGCCGGCATATCGTACAGAATATTTGATACGATAGCTCCAATAAGGATCAGTATAACCACTAAAATTCTTGTCCAGTTAATTTTTACCCCTTTTACGGGATCTGCCTGGATCCTGTTGTATTTATCCTGCTGATGTGAACCTATCCATCCAAAAATCACAAACGCGAAAATTGCTGCAACATATGCATGAAGGACATTAAATGCTGATACACCATCAATCCACATCATAGTGGTAGTTGTATCTCCCACTACGCTTCCAGCTCCCCCGGCATTGCTTGCAGCCACAATTGCAGCTAAATAACCAATATGAACCTTATGTTTAAATACTACCAGGGCAATTGTGCCTCCGATAAGAGCTGCTGCAATATTATCAAGGAAAGCAGACATTATGAAAACAAAGACAAGCAGAAACAGGGGTCCTTTCCAGTCGTTAGGGAGATAGCGCGGAAGTATGTCAGGAACCCGTGATTCTTCAAAAATTTTAGATAACACTGCAAACCCAAGCAGTAATCCAAGCAGATTTAGTATTATCCCCCATTCTCCCTGCCGTAATTCCTTATCCATCAACTGCTCCAGTATCGGAGTTGTTCCGAACATATGTACCTTAAGATTAAAGCCCGGATCAAGTATGAGTTTAAATATCAGTAGTACAGTGAAGCCAATAATTGCAACATAAAAGGTGTGGTTATGAAAAAGTGCCACGCCAAGAAGAAGTAATCCGAAAATTATAAATTCAAATCTTATCGGCCCAAGCGATGGTACAGGACCAGAAGATCCGAAGGCCAGCAGCGGCAGGATCATAAAAGCCGTAAATAAAAAAACCTTTTTCAAGGTTCCTGGAAAGTATTGTATATTATTGTTAATCATTCAGATAAAAGTATTTAGTAATTTTCAGTGTGCTAAAATAAACAATTAACCTGAATTGAAAAATTTATTTTATCATCTCCGGATAAAACAAGGTTTCGTGGTAATTAAATGCCACTCCCTTGCCTGCCTCAGGTGACAATGATGCAGGTCTGTTTATGATCTTATGTTCTTTATTGTTGCCTGGTTCCCACCCAAGAAGAAGATAAAGCGCCAGAAACCCGATTATATAAGCTGCTGCAACATGCCATCCTTTTCTCGCCCATTGAACTACATTTCTTGCTTCAGGAAATTTATTTGTGATTGCAACGCCTGCTGAGGATCCAAACCAAATCATCGATCCACCAAAACCAACAGTATAAGCCAGCATACCCCAGTCAAAATATCCCTGCTCAAGACATAGTTTTGTAAGCGGAATATTGTCAAAAACTGCAGAAAGGAATCCCAGTGCAAAAGCAGTTATCCATGATGCCTCAGGAAGCTCTTCGACGGGCATCACTGAAGCACATCCCACAAGGCTGAGCAGGAAAACAGTCCCTTTTATTGCTCCAGGGACCTCTTTCCATGGGACAGGTCTTATTAAAGCCCCCAGTAATATACCTATCCACACTCCCAGGGCCGGCATGTCATATAGTATGTTTGATATAATTGCTCCTGCCAATATCAGAATGACATTAAATATTTTAAGCCAGTCAATTTTAACACCAGGTGAAGCATCTCTCTGGATCCTCTGATATTTGTCCTGCTGATGTGAAGCGAACCATGCAAAAAACAGGAACGCTGCAATTGCGGCAACATAAGCATGTATAACATTAAAAGCTGCAACACCGTCAATCCACATCATCGTTGTTGTAGTATCACCAACCACACTTCCGCATCCTCCTGCATTGCTTGCTGCAACCATTGCTGCAATATACCCTATGTGAACCCTGTCCTTGAAAACGACGAGAGCTATTGTGCCACCTATAAGTGCGGCAGCAATATTATCAAGGAATGAGGATAGAATAAAAACAAATATCAGAAGCAAAAGAGGCCCCTTCCAGTCATTCGGAAGATATTTCGGCAGAACATCCGGGACTCCCGATTCTTCAAATATTTTTGATAAGAGTGCAAATCCCAATAAAAGGCCAAGCAGGTTAATAATAATGCCCCATTCACCCTGTCGTAAGTTTTTGTGTACAAGCTGTTCCACAAAAGGTGTTGTTCCAAAAAGATGCTGGCCAAGATGAAACCCCGGAACAAGTAACAGCTTAAATATCAGCAATATAGTCAATCCTGTAACAGCAACCCAGAAAGTATGCTTGTGAAAAAGGGCGACACCCAGGAGAACAAATCCGAAAATAATAAATTCGATGCGCACAGGCCCTATTGATGGTGCACCATGAACAGCTGCCAATAAGGATACCGGGGAGAGCAGTATTAATAAAAGCAGAAATAGCTTTTTCCCGTTTTTGCTGAGGAAAAAATGCAGGGTTTTCATATAGGAATATGATAAATGGAGTATAAATGAGGCACCAAAATTATAATATTTTTAAATTGTTATTATAAGTATGCAGTATCTTTTTTAATCATTACATCTAATATTCTGAAGATTATTTTCCATTTAAATTCTTCAACTCTGCATGATATTTTTTAATTTTGCATGTTTATTTAGATTAAATATAATTAACAAACAGGTTCTCTTATTGTTTATTGATTATATGGGATATGAATTACGATAAATAATAAATGGAAAAGGATCAGGATAAAATAATAAATGATGTAACAACCGGGGAATATAAGTATGGTTTTCATTCCGATATAGAGATGGAGCAGCTTCCCAGGGGACTTAATGAGGGTATTATCCGTGCCATTTCCACAAAGAAGAATGAACCTTCATGGTTACTTGAATTCCGCCTTAAGTCGTTCAGATACTGGCAGGCCATGAAAATGCCTGCATGGGCTAATCTTACAATACCTGAAATTAATTACCAGGATATTATTTATTATGCTGCGCCAAAACAGAAAGTTGGTTACACAAGCCTGGACGACATAGATCCTGAACTGAAAAAGACATTTGATAAGCTGGGAATCCCTCTGGAAGAACAGAAGCATCTTTCGGGCGTAGCAGTTGACGCAGTGATGGATAGTGTATCGGTAAAAACGACTTTTAAGGAAACGCTGGCTGAATCTGGTATTATCTTCTGTTCATTCAGCGATGCAGTGAGGGAGTACCCTGACCTGGTAAAGAGATATATGGGAACAGTTGTCCCATACACTGATAATTTTTTTGCATCACTGAATTCTGCTGTTTTCAGTGACGGTTCTTTTTGCTATATTCCAAAAGGTGTCCGCTGCCCTATGGAGCTTTCAACGTATTTCAGGATAAATGCAGCCAACACCGGACAGTTTGAGAGAACACTTTTGGTGGCAGATGAAGAGAGTTATGTCAGCTATCTCGAAGGATGTACTGCACCGATGAGAGATGAAAATCAACTGCATGCAGCCATTGTTGAAATAATTGCAGAAAATAATGCTGAAGTGAAATATTCAACTGTCCAGAACTGGTATCCGGGTGATAAGAATGGGAAAGGCGGTGTCTTTAATTTTGTAACAAAGAGAGGTATGTGCAGGGGTGAAAACTCAAAAATATCGTGGACACAGATCGAAACAGGTTCGGCAATAACGTGGAAATATCCATCATGCATACTCAGGGGAGATAATTCAACAGGCGAGTTTTATTCGGTAGCCGTTACCAATAATCACCAGCAGGCTGATACCGGTACGAAAATGATTCATATCGGGAAAAATACAAAAAGCACAATAGTTTCCAAAGGTATATCTGCGGGTCATGGTCAGAACAGCTACAGAGGTCTGGTAAAAGTGCTGAAGAATGCCACAGGTGCCAGGAACTTCTCCCAGTGCGACTCGCTCCTGCTTGGAGATAAGTGCGGGGCACACACTTTTCCTTATATTGAGGTTGATAATCAAAGTGCAATAGTGGAGCATGAAGCCACAACATCAAAGATCGGTGAAGATCAGATATTCTATTGTAATCAACGCGGTATCTCAACTGAGGATGCTATTGGACTTATTGTAAACGGATATGCAAGAGAAGTTATTAATAAGCTGCCAATGGAATTTGCTGTTGAGGCTCAGAAACTTTTGCAGATAAGCCTTGAAGGTAGTGTTGGGTAGATAAAATATGGTAAATAAAATATTATAATGCTTATAATTAAAGATTTAAAGGTCTCAATTGAGGGAAAAATTATTCTGAAAGGGATCAGCCTTGAAATAAAGGCCGGCGAAATACATGCAATAATGGGACCTAACGGATCAGGTAAAAGCACCCTGGCAGCTGTTCTTGCCGGAAGAGATTTTGCTGAAGTAACTGAAGGAACAATAACCTATATGGGAAAGAACCTGTTTGATATGTCGCCTGAAGAGCGTTCAAAAGAGGGAATATTTCTAGGGTTCCAGTATCCGATAGAAATACCCGGAGTAAGTATGGTCAATTTTTTGAAAACAGCACTGAACGAACACAGAAAGCATGATGGTCTCGAGCCCCTTTCAGCATCAGATTTTCTGAAGATTATGCGTGAGAAAAAAGAACTTGTTGAGATCGATTCGAAGCTTGCCAACAGGTCTGTTAATGAAGGGTTTTCCGGAGGAGAGAAGAAGAAAAATGAAATATTCCAGATGTCGATACTGGAACCAAGGCTGGCTATTCTCGATGAAACAGATTCAGGCCTTGATATCGATGCTCTTCGTATCGTTGCCAACGGAGTTAACAAGCTTAAAAAGCCCGACAATTCAACAATAGTGATAACTCATTATCAGCGTTTGCTTGATTATATCGTACCCGATGTTGTACATGTTCTTTACGATGGCCGGATTGTTAAAACAGCAGGGAAAGAACTTGCCATGGAGCTTGAAAAAAAGGGTTATGACTGGATTAAGCAGGAGGTCTATCAAAATGGTATAGCATGAACAACGAGCCGGAAAAATCAGAACGTTACTATCGCCTTTACAAGGAACAGATAGGTATTATTTCGGAAAATTCTTCACCCTATATCAATTCTTTCCGTGAGGCTGCCATTGAAAAGTTTAACCGACTGGGAATTCCAACGCGGAAGGATGAAGCATATAAGTATACTAATCTTGATACCTTTTTTAACCATGAATTCGGCAGTTACTTTATGCCTTCAAAATCAGATTTTGTCAAGGCAGAAGAATTCAGATGTGATATCGCTGACCTCGATACTCATGGTTTGGTATTGTTGAACGGATTCTATCCTACAATAAACGGCAACTTTCAGCAATTGCCTGGAGGGATATGGATAGGAAGCCTTAATGCAGCTGCAAATAAATTCAGCAGTCTGGTTGAGAAACATTATGGCAGATATGCTGACAGTGAGACCGACGGGCTTCTGCATCTCAACACAGCCATGGCATCTGATGGTGTATTTATTTATGTGCCGGAAAATTCTATCCTGAAAAAGCCGATACAGATTGTCAACCTTGTTCATTCCGACGTGGATATATTCAATCAGCACCGAAATCTTATCATTGTCGAAAAAAATGCTGATATAACTCTTATCATATGTGACCATACTCTATCCCCGCAAAGGTTCCTGACCAACGCGGTAACAGAGATCTACGTCGGAGAAAATGCTCATTTCGATATTATAAGGGTGCAGAACGAACACAACAATGCCGGTAAACTGACACACACTTTTATTCACCAGGAACAAAACAGCTCAGCCTCCTCAAATAATATTACCCTTCATGGCGGACTTGTCCGGAACAGTACATATCATTATCTTGGAGGAGAAGGCGCCGAGAGTTATTCCTATGGCCTGTACCTTGCCGACAAATGGCAGCATATCGATAATTTTGTTAATGTCGATCATGCATTCCCAAATTGTACCAGCAACCAGTTATTTAAAGGTGTGCTTGACGACATGTCGACAGGCGCTTTTAACGGCAGGATATATGTTCATAAAGATGCACAGGGAACCCTGGCTTACCAGAAGAACAACAATATTCTTCTTACCGACGACGCAAAAATGGACTCCAAGCCTCAACTGGAAATATATGCCGATGATGTTAAATGCAGTCATGGTGCAACAGTGGGCCAGCTGGACGAAAATGCACTTTTTTACCTGCAGTCAAGAGGCATAAACAAACGCGATGCAAGACTTATGCTTATGTTTGGTTTTGCCCATGAGGTTATCCAGAATATTAAAGTTGAAGCGCTTCGCGAAAGGATGGATAACCTTGTTATGCAGCGACTTAAAGGTGAACTGTCGCGCTGTGCAAGCTGTATGGTAAAATGTGGATAATCAATATACCAGGTGAAAAGCATCTCAGAAATAAGGACAGACTTTCCAATCCTCAGCAGGAAAGTATACGACAAACCGCTTGTATACCTCGATAATGGAGCTACCACTCAAAAGCCACGGAGTGTTATTGAGGCCATGGATGAGGTGCTGACATCTTTTAACAGCAATATACACAGAGGTGTTCATGCATTAAGCGATGAAGCTTCTATGGAATATGAAAATGCAAGAGAGAAAGTCAGATCATTCATTAATGCTCCAACTAAAGAAGAAATTATTTTTACTTCCGGAGCGACAAGCTCAATAAACACAATTGCATTTTCATTCGGTGAACGTTATATAGGAAAAGGCGATGAGGTAATAATAAGTCACCTGGAGCATCATGCCAATATAGTGCCATGGCAGATGATGTGTGTGCGAAAAGAGGCAAAATTAAGGGTGATACCTATTGACGATAACGGTGAACTTATTTATGATGAGTTTTTAAAAATGTTGTCACCGAGAACAAAAATTATTGCAGTTTCGCAGGTCTCAAACGCATTGGGCACACTGCTCCCGGTAAACAAAATTATTGAAGATGCACATTCATTCGGAATTCCTGTTCTGATCGATGGTGCACAGGGCGTACAGCATGCCTTAACTGATGTTATGTCCCTGGATTGCGATTTCTATGTTTTTTCGGGGCATAAAATATACGGACCCACGGGAATCGGAGTACTCTTTGGCAAAGAAAAATGGCTTTCAGAGCTTCCTCCTTACCAGGGTGGGGGCGACATGGTAAAAAATGTCACATTTGAAAAAACAACATATAATGAATTGCCATTTAAATTCGAAGCCGGCACAATGAATTTTCCAGCGGCTATTGGACTGGGTGTTGCACTGGACTATGTTCTTTCTATTGGCAGGGAAAATATCAGCAGGATGGAACAGGATCTTCTGGTTTATGCAACAAACAGGCTGTCAGGTATAAAAGGATTGAAGATTTATGGGAATTCATTAAATAAAATCCCGACAATCTCATTTCTTCTCGATGGGATCCATATGTATGATACCGGAATGATCCTAGATAAGCTTGGTATTGCAGTAAGAACAGGTACCCACTGTGCACAGCCTGTTATGGACAGGTTTGGAATCGATGGCACTGTTAGAGCATCAATGTGCTTTTATAACACCAGGGACGAGATCGGTACACTGGCCAGTGGAATTGAAAAGGTAATTAAAATGTTTGCTTAAGATTAAGTTATGACTATCAGCGAGACTCAGGATATAATTATTGAGGAGTTTTCAGTTTTTGATGACTGGATGGATAAATATAACCTGCTTATTGATATTGGTAAAGACCTGCCGCTGATAGATCCGAAATTTAAAATCAAGGATTTCCTGATCGAAGGATGCCAGTCAAAAGTATGGCTTCATCCGGAATTTGACGGCAATAAAATATATTTTTCGGCCGACAGCGATGCAATCATAACCAGAGGTATTATTGCCTTGCTTATAAGGGTTCTTTCAAACCGGACACCTGATGAGATAATCTCGGCTGAACTCTATTTCATCGACAGGATAGGGCTAAGACAAAATCTGTCACCAACCAGATCAAACGGCCTTCTTTCGATGGTCAGGCAGATTAAACTGTATGCACTGGCATATAATGTAAAACAAAAATCTAAATGAAATGGATGCATCTGAACAGCTTGATATAGAAACCAGGTTAGTGGGAGTGCTGAAAAGCATTTATGACCCTGAAATACCTGTAAATATTTATGACCTCGGGCTAATTTACAGCATAGATGTTGATGATGATCAAATTGCACATATTACAATGACGCTAACGGCTCCTAATTGCCCTATGGCTGACCAGCTGGTTGAAGAAGTAAAATATAAGGCCGGCGGTACACGTGGAGTAAAAGAGGTCGACCTGAAACTTACATTTAATCCTCCATGGGACAAGAGTATGCTAAGTGATGAAGCAAAACTTGAGCTTGGGTTCCTTTAATAACACATATTATGATACCTTCAGAAGATACATTACTATCTTCCGCAATTAAGAATAAAGCCATTAAGCTTGGTTTTGACCTCTGTGGTATTGCTGAATCCAGGACTCTTTCTGAAAATGGATCTATACTG
>Ga0315542_1001202_pt1 | contig 16268 bp, 14 predicted proteins | sample SalMarSW160120MG_FD_202541 | JGI IMG/M metagenome (GOLD analysis project Ga0315542, IMG submission 202541) | Salt marsh sediment microbial communities from the Plum Island Ecosystem LTER, Massachusetts, United States - Salt Marsh Sediment SW1601-20 ...
AGGGCGATGCCGGAACGACCTGGCAGCTGTCCGGGGTTTGCCTCCTCGGGCGGGTCTTCAGCGTGGCCCTGCCGGTGCCCGCAGACCAGCCGGTCCTGCCCGGACCGCCGCAGGCGACGGCGGGAGTCGACACCAGCGTCCTCGGGCGCAAAGGCGGTCAGGCGCCGACGCTCTCGCCGGAGCTGCTGCACAACTATCCGAACCCCTTCTGGGAACAGACGCGCGTCAGCTTCCGGATCCCCGCCACGGTCGGCGAGGCCTTCGTCTGGGGGGAGGAAGAGGCGCCGAAGGCCGACCCCGAGAGTGCCGTTCCCTACCGCTCCGGCCAGCCCGCCGTCACGCTCAAGATCTACAGCATCAGCGGGCAGGAGGTGGCGACCCTGTTCTCGGGGTCGCTGGGTATCGGGGAGTACGAGGAAGCGTGGGACGGTACCGACGTCCACGGCCGGCCGGTGGCCTCGGGGGCCTACTTCTGCAAGCTGCAGATCGAGGACTGGGCGGTGACGAAGCGCCTGGTGTTCCTGCGTTGAAGAGAGCGGAAATGGCCATCAAAACCCTGTTTTCGGCAAATAAAAAGGAGTTCGAAACTTCTGCTTTTGGTCGTAGACAAGATAGCATGCGGCATACTATCATAGTATTTGTTCAAAAAGAGCAGGATTTCTTAGGAACGATCACATCTGTGGTTCTGCCCAAGGTGAATGTCGATCGCTTGGGGGACTTGCCGTGGAAGAAAGGCTGGAAGCGCTACAGGAAGCATGGAATAGCTTCATCATCGAGTTTCCGGGCTACCCGAAGGTGGCCATCCATGGCCGGGAGGAGAACCAGCGGGTTCTCTTTCTCTGCCCGGTGCAGGAGGCGAATCCGACAGAACTCTGCCTGGGCCTGTTCCCGTCCCGGATCCTGATCCACAGGCTCGAGAAGGGCGAGGTGTCTGCAGCCCTGCCCCGGGCACGGCTGGTCTTTCTCTACGGTTCCGAGATCCCCGTCGACCTCGGACCGGTTCTCGACCGGGTGCTGTACCACCTGGATGCCCCGGTGCTCGTGGCCCGCAAGAGCAACGTCCGACGTGCCGCCCAGTGCATCCAGGATTTTCTGGCGCGGCCGCTGGGGCCGGCCGACGCGCCCCCGGAATGGGCCGAGGAGAACCGGACGAAGGACCCTCCGGCCGCCCGCGCCGGGAGCGCGACCGAGCTGGCCGGCGAGATCTGGCACGGGGTGCTTCCCGAGATCTCGCTGATCAACGGCGACGGCCGGCTCCAGAAGGCCGCCACCGACCTGCAGGACTACCGGGCCGAGTACGCCTGTCGCTACGTCCTGGCGCATTACCAGGAGAACATCAACCGAGACAAGATGGCCGAGACGGTCAATCTCTCCCCGGGATACTTCTCCAATCTCTTCCGGGCCGAGGTGGGAATGAGCTTCAGCGACTACCTGATCCAGGTGCGCATCGAGAACGCCAAGCGCCTGCTGCGACGCTTCGACCTCTCGGTGGAGGCCATCTCCAAGCAGTGCGGCTTCAACAGCCTGGCTCACTTCTCGCGGACCTTCAAGGACCGCTGCGGGCTCTCGCCGCTCAAGTACCGCAAGAGCCCGAACAGCGTCACGTGATCCGGGTCCGTCTCTCGACCGGCGGCCCTTCCTCCGGGAAGGGCCGTTTTCTTCGCTGCGCCGGCGACCGTGCGGCCTCCCGCGCCAGGGATTCCGCCGGCCACCGCACCCGGGCGAGGTGAGCGGCGATGTCCCTGCTCTCCCTGCTGGACGCCGACTTCGACTACGGGCGCGAGACGATCCTGTGCCACGTGCAGCTGAACCTGCTGCCGGGCGTCAAGTACGCCCTAGTGGGGGCCAACGGCGCCGGCAAGACGACCCTTCTCTCCGTCCTGGCCGGGGAGCTGCCCCTGAACGGCGGCGCGCGCCAGATCTCCGCCGGCGTCCGGATCCGCTGGCTGCGCCAGGACATGGTGCTGGCGGCGCCGGGAGAGGAGGAGCAGCCCCTGCTCGCCTGCGTCGAGCGGGAGGCGTTCGGTCCGGAGCTGGCGCTGGAGGCGGAGATGGCCCGCCTGAGCCACCTGCTGGCGGCCAGCGGCGAGCAGGCCGGGCACGAGCGCCTGACCCGGGAGCTGGGGCGCCTGCAGACCGAGTTCGAGCATCGCGAGGGCTACACCCGGCATGCGCGGCTCGAGGCGGCCCTCGGCGGCGTCGGTCTGCCCTCCTCCTGCTGGGAGCGACCGCTTGCCGCGCTCTCCGGTGGCGAAAGGCGGCGCGCCGCCCTGGCCGCCATCCTGCTGGCCGGTGCGGACCTGCTCCTGCTGGACGAACCCACCAACCACCTGGACCTGGCTGGCTGCGAGTGGCTGGAGGGCTTCCTGCAGTCCCATGCCGGTACGGCCGTGCTCGTCTCCCACGACCGGCAGTTCCTGGACCGCCTCGCCCAGCAGACCCTCGAGCTGGAGGGCGGGCGCCTGACCGCCTACAGCGGCAACTACAGCTCCTACGAGCGCGCGAGGCGCCAGCAGCGCCAGCAGGAGGAGACGGCCTGGCAGCGGCAGCAGGAGTGGATCGCAAGCACGGAGGACTACATCCGCCGCAACATCGCCGGGCAGAAGACGCGCCAGGCCCAGTCCCGTCGCAAGCAGCTCGCCAGGGTGAAGCGCCTGGAGAGGCCCGGCGCCAGGTCCGCGAGCTACCGGCTCGCCTTCCACCCGGCCCGCGCCAGCGGCAGCGTGGTCCTGCAGGTCGAGGGGCTGCGCAAGAGCCACGGCGGCCGCCTGCTGATCGCCGGCCTGGAACTCCTGGTGGCGCGCGGCCAGAGAATCGGGGTCGTCGGGCCCAACGGCTGTGGCAAGACCACGCTGCTGCGCGTACTCTGCGGCCAGGAGAGCCCGGACGCCGGGGTGGTGAGCCTCGGGCACAACGTGGATCTGGGTGTCTACGACCAGCAGATCCTGGGCGTCTCGGATCAACACCAGGTGATCGAGGAGCTGGCCGCGGTGGATCCCGGCGCCACCATCGGCGAACTGCGCTCGCGGCTGGGGGCCTTCGGGTTCGGCGAGGAGCTCTACGATCGCCTGGTGGGACGTCTCTCGGGGGGCGAGCGGGGGCGCCTGGCGCTGCTGCGGCTGATGCTGGAGGGTCACAACACCCTGCTCCTGGACGAGCCCACCAACCACCTCGACGTGCGCTGCCGGGAGTCGCTGGAAGAGGGCCTGGCCGCCTACGACGGCACCCTGATCGTGGTCTCGCACGACCGGCGCTTCCTGGACCGGGTCGTCGAGCGGCTCCTGGTCTTCACGCCCGAGGAGGCCGAGGGGCGGGTCTTGCTCTTCCCCGGAAACTACGGGGAGTTCCGCCGGTATCGTCTGGAGCGGCAGGCGTCCGGAAACGAGAGCGGGACGGCGGGAGCGGCCGCAGCAGGCGTTGCGGGGGGCGGTCGCGGCCGCGCTTCCGCTTCCCGCGCGGATGGCGAGGAGGCCGCCGGGCCGGCCGGCCCCCGGCCCCTCAGCAAGAACGAGCGCGCCCGCCGGCGCCGCTGGATCGCCGAGGTCGAGGAGGACATCTCGGCCCTCGAGGCCGAGAGACGCCGGTTGCTGGAGGCCATGGCTGCGCCCGACCTGCCGGCCAGCGAGCGCCTGGAGATGGGTAACCGCTGCGTCGAGATCGACCGTGCGCTTGCCGCGAGGATGGAGCTGTGGGAACAATGGAGCCGGGAGATCGAGGAAACCGGTCAGGATGAGTAGGAGGGTGAAGGACCACGGCATGACGACCGCGGAGCGAAGCCAGCCGGGCATCCGGGTCGTGCCGCAGGAGCGGGCGGTCCTGGCCGGCGTCCATCTGCCGGCGAGCTTCCGCGGCGATCTCGGCGGGCCTGCCGATACTGCCGAGCTGGCCCGTCTGGTCGATACAGCCGGCGGCGAGGTCGTGGGCGTGCTGGAGCAGCAGCTCCGGCGCCCCGAGAGCGGCACCTTCCTCGGCCGGGGCAAGCTGCGCGAGCTGAAGGAGCTGGTGGCCGAGCGCGCGGCCAACCTCGTCGTCTTCGACAACGATCTCTCCCCGGCCCAGGGCCGCAATCTGGAGCGGGAGCTCGAGGTCAACGTCATCGATCGGACGGAGCTGATCCTCGACATCTTCGCCGGTCACGCCCGCACGCGACAGGCCCGGCTCCAGGTGGAGCTGGCCCAGCTCCAGTACGCCCTGCCGCGCCTGGCCCGCCTGTGGTCCCACCTGGAGAGGCAGGCGGGCGGCATCGGTACCCGGGGTCCCGGTGAAACGCAGATCGAGACCGACCGCCGGATCATCCGCCGGCGCATCGCCCAGCTCGAGAAGGCGCTGGACGAGATCGCCACGGGACGCGCCATCCAGCGCGAGGGCCGTCGCGACATCTTCCGGGCCGTCCTGGTGGGTTACACCAACGCGGGCAAGTCCACGCTGCTCAACGCCCTGACCGGCGCCGGCGTGACCGTGGCGGATCAGCTCTTCGCCACCCTGGACGCCACCACGCGCCGCGTCGAGATGGACGAGCGGCGCCTGTTCCTGCTGACCGACACCGTCGGCTTCATCCGCCGCCTGCCTCATCATCTGATCGAGAGCTTCCGGGCCACGCTGCAGGAAGTGGCCGATGCCGATCTGCTCGTGCACGTGGTGGATGCGAGCAGCGAGGATCCGGAGCTGCAGATCGCCTCGGTGAATCGCGTGCTCGCCGAGATCGTGCCCGAGGAGCGGCCGATGATCCTGGTCTTCAACAAGTGCGATCGCGTGCCCGGCGAGGAGTTCCACAATCACTATTCCCGGCGCTATCCCGAGGCCCTGTTCGTCTCCGCCCTGAGCGACGAGGGCGCGGCGGCCGTGCGCGAGGCCGTGCTGGCGCGTCTGCTGGGCCGGGAGCGGATCGTCCGCCTGCAGCTGCCCACGCGGGACCTGGAGCTTCTGGCGGTATATCATCGCACCGGATCGATCCTGGAGCAGAGCTTCGAGGACGGCGTCTACCGTGCCGCCGTTCGCCTGCGCGAGAACGAGCTGCAGCGCCTGCTCGTCCGGCACCCGGAGGTGCAGCTCGTGGAGGAGCCATGAGTCAGCTGCGCTCCCTGCTCGGCAACCGCAGCTTCCTGACGGTCTGGTCCGCGTCCGTGGTCTCCGGGCTGGGCGACAAGATCGCCGTCATCGCTCTCTACCTGCTCGTCTATCACATCGCCGGGAGCGCGGTGGACCTCGGCCTGCTGGCGGCGGTGCAGATCCTGCCGGCGGTGCTGCTGGGGCCCGTCTCGGGGCTGATCCTGGACCGTTACAACCGCAAGGCGGTGATGGTCTGCAGCGACGTGGTCAGCACCTTGCTCGTGGCCGCCCTCCCCTTCGCCCGCAGCCTGGGCGAGGTCTACCTGCTGGCCGGCCTGCTGGCCGCCGGGCGCCAGTTCAGCGGGCCGGCCCGGCTGGCGCTCGTCGCGGACCTGGTGCCCCCCCTGCAGCTGGACAAGGCCAACGCCCTGGCCATGGTGACCAAGAACGTGGTCATGCTGGTGGGGCCCGCCGTGGGCGGCGCCATGGTGGCGCTCTGGGGGACAGCCCCCGCCTTCTGGCTGGACGCCGCCACCTTCCTGGCCTCGGCGGGACTGCTGCTCGGTCACCGCTTCACCTACCTGCCGCGGCGGGAGCCCCTCGCCGCGAGCTGGAGCGAGCCCTTGGCGGCGGGCGAGCCCGTCGCGGCCCGGGCCTGGCGGGGGATCCGCAGCGGCGCGGCCGTGCTCTGGGGCTCGGCCCGGCTGCGCTTCGCCTTCCTGTTCCTGGGCGCCACGGTCTTCGTGACCGCCATGCAGCCCCCCCTCGTGGTGCTCTTCATCAAGGGTGTGTTGGAGCGGGGGGATGCGGAGCTGGGACTCGTCCTGAGCGCTTCCGGGCTCGGCGGCATCGCGGGTGCACTGGCCGGCGGACTGCTGCTGAGCGGCCGGCGGCCCCTGAAGGTGGTGACCTGGCTGCTGAGCGTCGACGGCCTGCTGCTCATGCTGTTCGCGGTGAATCACGCCTTCTGGATCGCGCTGCTGCTGTTCGGCCTCTTCGGCGCCATCGGCACGGTGGCCCAGATCAGCCTGGCCAGCTTCTTGCAACGCGAGACCCCCGAGGCCCAGCGAGGACGGGTCTTCGGCTGGCTGGGCGCCTTCATGGCCCCCCTGTCGCTGCTCTCGGTCTTTGCCGGTTCCCTGTCCGCGGAGGCCGTGGGCGTGGTGGTCGTCCTGGCTGCTTCGGGGCTGTTCGAGATCGTCGTCGGCCTGATCGGGCGCTTCACGCTGCCCCGTCCCGGCACGGTCGCATCCCGCCCCGGCGAGGCCGGCGCCGAGCGCTCCGATCGGATGCTCGAGGAGGCGTGAGACCCACGCTCGCTCCGGCCACCGGGCATTTGGCAGCGGGGCCTGCGGTGGGCATTGCATTCTGATCCCTCCCTCACCGGCGGCCCCCCCGGGATCCCTTATCCCACAACATCTTATAATCCGGAGTGCTGGCATGGGCTTTGCACCCCAAGGCGTTGCGTCGTGTGATTGCGTCCATGGTGCTGTCCGGAACGGAAGGATCGGTATGCCCATGCGAGGTCGGACGGGCTTCACACTGGTCGAGATGATGGTCCTGGTCGGGATCTTCGGGCTGGTCGTGGCCCTGGCTATCCCCAACGTCGCCAGCTACGTGCGCAGCAATCAGCTGGACACCTCGGTGGATCGCATGGCCGCCGACCTCAACCTGGCGCGCACGATGTCGATAACCAACGGCAGGATCTTCCGGCTCACCACGACGGAGGCCGGATACCGCCTGGTCGACACGTTCTCGGGCGAGGTGCTGCGCGATCGCAGCTTCGACGGCGATGTGGCCCTCGAGGCCGCCGATTCGGCGCAGTTCTTCCCCTGGGGCATGGCCGACGCCAAGGTCTTCAATCTCAGCAGCCGCGTCGGCGATCGCTCCATCAACCTGCTGCCGACCGGGGTCGTGGAGGTGCACTGAGCATGAAGGGACGACGCACTTTCCGGTGGATCGGGCGGCGGGCCGGACGCGCCGCTCCGGGGCGTGATGGCTTTACTCTGACGGAGATCATGGTCGTCCTGCTCATCTTGGCCATCGGCATCATGCCCTTGGCCCTGGTGCAATCCCGGGCGCGGACCGAGGTGAATCGCTCCGATCGCATGACCCAGGCCGCCGCCCTGGCGCAGGCCAGGCTCGAGATCATGAAGGGGGCGGGTTTCGGCAACGCCCAGGCCGATTCCGGGCAGGTGGGTCAGCTCCAGTTCGCCACGCAGGTGCAGAACGTCACGTTCGGGCTCGATCGGATCCAGGTGACCGTCAACTGGTTCGACGGGCGCAGCAACCAGTCGCTCGTGGTGTCCGATCTGCTCTCGATGCGTTGACCGGACGCCCGACAGGGGGCGCATTGTGATCCGGATACGATCCAGCGGCCGCGGCGTCGACCGCCGCGGAATGACCCTGGTGGAGATGATGGTCGCCCTGGCCATCTTCGCGGTGGCCATGGGCGTGGTCTTCACCTTCCTCGTCAATTCCCGGCGCAGCTACGAGAACATCAGCGAGCGCGTGGAGTACCAGCAGACCATTCGCGGCGCCCTGTCCTTGATCTCCAGGGAGATACGCTCGGCCGGCTGCGACCCGCGCGAGACGGGCTTCACCCGCTTTCCCGTCGCGGACGCCGGCCAGCTGCGCTGCCGCATGGATCTGGACGCCGACGGCGTCATCGAGATCGTGGAGCCGGCCGAAGACGTGATCTACACCTTTCTGGATGCCACCGACGAGCTGACGCGGGATTCCGGCAGCGGTGCGCAGACGATCCTGCGCAACGTCAACAATCTCGTGTTCCAGTACTTCGACGCCGATGGCAACCCGCTCGGACCGGTGCCGCTGACGGCCAACAACCGGGCGCTGATCCGCTTCGTGGAGATCGACATCAGCGGCGAGTCGGACCGGGGCGAGCCGGTCAATTACGCGACCCGCGTGCTGATCCGCAACAACTGACACCGGCGGCGGCCTGGCCCGGCGAGGAGGCTGGCATGGCAAGACAGCGAGGCAGAGTTCCACCGAACCGGGAAGGGTTCGCCCTGGCGACGACCCTGCTGATGATCCTCGTCCTGAGCGTTCTCGCCGTGGGCGCGGCCTGGCTGGCGTCGACCGAGAAGCGCACGAGCTTCGCCGAGTCGGTGCACATAAGCTCCATCTTCTCGGCCGACGCGGGCGGCGAGGCGGGCATCAACTTCCTGCGCCTGGTCGACGGGCCGCCGCCCATCATCGATTATGCGGACTCCACCGTGCACAGCCAGGGCGCCACCACGATCCAAGGAGCGCAGGAGTACGAGTTCGACGCTCACTGGGCGGGCCGGCGGCCCAAGCTGGGCTGGGGGACCGAGTTCGCGGACTACGACTACACGGTGGTCTCGACGGGGCGCGCCGCGCTGGCCAGCCGCACGAACGTGGCGCTCCTGGCGAGCCGCCTGTTCAAGGAAGGGTACTGAGCCGAGGCCGGGGCGGGCTGCCACCGGCCCCTTGGGGACTGAAGTCCGTATCGCCCGAGGATACCAGCACAGAGGTAAGGTCATGAACAAGTGCGACCAGAGAACCAAGGGGAAGCCGGCGGCGAGGCTGGCGGCGGCAGCCGTGCTGCTGCTCGTCGCTGCCGTGCCGTTGCCCGGCGTGGCCCAGGATTGCGACGTGCCGCTGTTCATCCAGGAAACGAACGTGTTGGCCAACGTCATGCTCCTGGTCGACAACTCCGGATCCATGAACGAGGCGATGTACCATTCGGATTACGATCCGGACGTGGTATGGAGCGGTAACTTCGACGCCGCGACCACGTACTACGTCAATGCGAGCGGCCCAAAGACCCCGAGCAACTTCAATGGCACCTGGCCCGGCTCACCCTCGGCGAACCTGGTCGCCTCGGACAGCGGGCAGAGCGGACGCTACCGCGGCAACTACCTGAATTGGATCTTTTTCCACGCCACCGACGAGCAGCGCGCGGCCCTGCCGCAAATCACGCGCATCCGGGTGGCCAAGGTCGTGGTCACGGACATCCTCGAGCGTTCCCGGCACGTGCGCTTCGGCCTGACCCGGTTCAACGACAACGACGGCGGCACGATCATCGCCCAGTGCGGCGCGGACAGGGCGACGCTGGTCGAAACCGTGAACAACATCGCCGCCACGACATGGACGCCCCTAGGCGAGACCCTGGAGGACATCCTCAACTACTTCAAGCGCACCGGCGACTCCGCGCCCATCCAGGCGCCGTGCCAGTACAACTTCCTGATCGTCATGACCGACGGGTTCCCGACGATGGACCTGAACGTGAGCAGCTACCTCGTCGACGCGGACCACGACGGTCACGACCCCGGCAACTGTGAGAGCATCGGCTCGCCGGATCCCAACAGCAATAATTGCTCCGATCACATGGACGACATCGCCTACTACATGCGTCACACGGACCTACGGCCGGACATGGGCGAGCCGGGCGAGTCCGCGGAAGACGGCCAGACGGTGGTCACCTACACCATCGGCTTCGGCATCGACGCCTACCTGCTGGATGAGACCGCCCGCAACGGCGACGGCCTCTACTTCATGGCCGACAACGCCGCGGAGCTGTGGACCAGCCTGGAGTTGATCCTCCTGGACATCATTTCGCGCATCTCCACTGGCGCCGCGGTGGCCGTCGTCTCGACGGAGCGCGGCGACGACGACCGCCTGTACCGGGGCAAGTTCATGCCGGGCACCTGGGAGGGCTACCTGGAGTGCTTCCAGCTGCCGTACGAGAACGGCGATCCCTCGGTCTGGGAGGCGGGATATCAGCTGGAGTCGCGCAATCCGAACGACCGGCAGATCTTCACGGCCCTGGGACCGGACATGCGCAACTTCGACACGGGCGCGGCGAGCGACTTGATGGGGGCCATGCAGGTCAGCGACGCGGACAGCGCCGGCATGATCATCCAGTGGGCCCGCGGCAACGAGGTGGCGGGTCTGCGGAGTCATGACAGCTGGCCCCTGGGCGACATCATTCACTCCACGCCGGTCATCGTGGGCGCGCCCCGGCTCTTCAGCATCGACCCGGACTACCAGGCCTTCCTGGCCTATCACCATGATCGGCAGAAGCTGGTCTACGTGGGTGCCAACGATGGAATGCTCCACGCCTTCGATGCTGGCACCGGCTGGGAACAGTGGGCCTTCGTCCCGGAGTTCTCCCTGCCCAAGCTCAAGGTGCTCGCGGACAGCAGCTACTGCCACATGTACAGCTGTGATCAGACGCCAGCGGTGCGCGATCTGAAGGTCGGCGGAACCTGGCGCACGGTGCTGGTGGTCGGTGGCAGCGAGGGCGGCGCCTCCTACTTCGCGCTCGACGTCACCGAGCCGACCGCGCCCAGCGTGATGTGGCAGGTCACGCTGCCCAGCGGCATGTCCTACGCCTCGGAGGTGGAGTTCGCCGTTGTGCGGGACGTGCCGTACGTCATGATCGGCTCGGGGCTGGACGAGACCGCGGGTGAAGCCTACATGTACGTCTACCAGGTGGAGGACGGACAGCTGGCGGGTGAGCTGCTGCTCAGCAACGACGCCACCGCGCGCAACAAGGCCACGGCGCCCCGGGCCGTGGACCTCGATCTGGACGGCGAGACGGACGTCGTCTACATCGGCGACCTGCAGGGCCATCTCTGGCGCTTCGCCGCCGACAGCGCCGACCCGGACAGCTGGGGCCAGACCCTGCTCTTCGCCTGCGATCAGCCCATCACGGCGCGGCCGACGCCGGCCTTCGGCGAGGATAACCGCATCTACGTCTACCTGGGCACCGGGGCGTATCTCACGGCGGACGACATCCCCAACACGGACCAGCAGAGCTTCTACTGCGTCTACGACAGCCACGACGGCGGCACCCACACCCGGTTCGATCTGGTGGACCAGACCACGACCGTCGAGGACGTGGGTTCCGCGGACGGCTGGTTCGTGGACCTCTGGAACGAGCCCGGCGAGCGGGTGACCGAGACGGCGGTCGTGGCGGCCGGAAACGTGTACTTCACCGCCTACGCTCCCAGCACGGAGGCGTGCACGGCGGGCGGCCGCTCCTGGCTGTACCGCATGCAATACGACGACGGATCCGCGATGGAAGACGAGGAGGAAGAAGGGGAGCATCTGCCCCGGAGCCAGGACCTGGACGAGGGCGTGGCCTCGCGGCCCGTGGTGGACATCGTCAACGAGACGGTGATCGTGCAGTCCAGCGACGCGACCATCACGGTGGAGCAGATGGGAACCACCTTCTTCCACCTGACGGTGCGCTCCTGGCAGGAGAACTACGAGCCGGAAGACAGCGGCTCGCAGACCGAGTTGCAATGACAGCAGGTACGGCAGCGGCGGCCGGGGTGACCCGGCGGCGGGCGAGGAGGAAGTGACATGCGAACGAGACGATTCACGAGAACCGCGCTGGTGCTGCTGGTGATCCTGCTGGCCGGAGCCCTGATGATCACCACCGCCGCGGCCAAGGACAAGGGGAAGGACAAGGGCAAGGGGAAGACGACGCACGAGAAGGCCCGGTACGTGAATAGGCTCCCGCCCATGGTCTTCATCAGCGGGCGGCTCACCCACACCGCCATGGGCGGCTGGGAGATCGACGGCAAGGCCGTCTGGTTCGGGCCGGATAGTCAGCTGATGGATCCCCTGCAGCCCGATGCCAAGGCCATGCCGCGCGAGGGACAGAAGCTGACGCTCATGGGATACAGGATCGGTGACTCCTTCGTCGTGCGCCAGGGCGTCGTCGAGCGGCAGAAGCTCGGCGACGTGCAGCCGCCCCAGGAGGCGTACGTGCGCTGGAGCCTGTCCGATCCCACGGTGGGCGAGGGCGAGGGACCGCAGTAGGTCCTGCGTGAGCGGGAGGCGGGCGTCCCCCCCTCTGCGCCCGCCTCCCCTGAGGCCTGCTCACCTGTCAAGCCGATGCAAGGCTGCGGGCGCCGTGACAGTCGACTGTAACGGCGCCCGTTGCTTTGTCCGCGGCCCCGCCGGGCCCCCCAGCTGACCGATTAAGACAATCCATTGCAGACCAACATGTTACGGTATCATTCCGCCCAGGGCATGGAGATTGCCAGGAGGGGAGCCATCCGGTGCGGCGGACCGGCTCGCGAGGGGCCGGCTGGAGGCGGCAGGACCGGCTGGGCAGAAGCGGGGCTGCGACGGCTCTCCGACCGCCGGCATCGACACCCCCGGCAGGGGCGGCACGCGGCACGACCGCGGCCGCCCCGTCTCGTTGTGGCCCCGGGGCCGCCTCCCGGTCGCGAGCAACTCTGCAGTCGCCCTGGACCGCGAGGCTGGTTATCATGCCGGAAATGGCTCCCTGCCATCCCGGCGGCTGCTGTTCCCGGAAAGGACCCGGCCATGCGGAACCTGCACCTCGAGCGCCCGCTCGTCTGCTTCGACCTCGAGACCACCGGCACCGACATCGCCACGGACCGCATCGTGCAGATCGGGCTGATCCGCGTGGAGACGGACGGCTCGCGCCGCAGCTTCGAGGCCCTGGTGAATCCCCAGCGCCCCATCCCGCAGCAGGCCACCGCGGTGCACGGCATCACGGATGCGGACGTGGCGGACAAGCCCACGCTCGCCCAGCTCGCGGGGGAGATCCTGCGCTTCTTCGCGGGGGCCGACGTGGCGGGCTACAACTCCGTGTCCTTCGACCTGCCGTTGCTGCTGGAGGAGCTGGCGCGGGCCAGGCATCCCCTGGACATGTCCGGACGCCGCCACGTCGACGCCATGCGCATCTTCCACCGGAAGGAGCCGCGCAACCTGGAGGCGGCCCTGCGCTTCTACTGCGACAAGGAGCTGCAGGACGCACATTCCGCCCTGGCCGACGCCGGGGCCGCCCTCGAGGTGCTCGACGCCCAGATCGCGCGCTATCCCGACCTGCCCGACGATGCCGAGGGCCTGCATCGCTTCTGCAACGAGGGGGACGAGCGCTTCGTGGACGCCACGCGCAAGTTCGCCTGGAACGACCAGGGCGAGGCCGTCTTCGGCTTCGGCCGCTACAAGGGGCAGTCGTTGCGCGAGGTCGCGCGCGCGAACGCCGGCTACCTGGACTGGATCCTCGAGCAGAACTTCACCACCGAGGTCAAGCAGATCGCCAGTGACGCCCGGCGCGGCGTCTTTCCCCGCAAGGAGTGAGCCATGCGCAAGCTCAAGAAGATCCTCTACCCCACCGACTTCTCCCGCTGCGCGGAGCAGGCCCTCACCCACGCCGTTCACTTCGCCGAGCAATACGGAGCCCAGCTGCACATGCTGCATGCGGTGATCCTGCACGCCTACGACCCCAACAACCCGGAGATGGTGTTTCCCAGCCTGGAGGACGAGGACCTGCGCCAGCAGCTGAACGAGCTGGCCGGCGAGAAGATGCGGGCGGTGGCCGCGGCCCACGGTGCGGAGGGGCTCGTGGTGCGGCACGTCGAGGATCGCGGCATTTCGGCCGCGGCGGTGATCCTCGACTACGCCGAGCGGAACGACATGGACCTGATCGTCATGGGCACCCACGGTCGGCGCGGGCTGAGTCACATGCTGCTGGGCAGCGTGGCGGAGGAGGTCGTGCGGCAGGCGCGCTGCCCCGTGGTCACGGTACGCGAGCGCCAGGAGCCGGCTCGCTGGGACGAGGTGGACCGCATCCTGGTGCCGGTGGACTTCTCGGAGCACAGCCGGCGCGCCGTGACCTACGGCAAGATCCTGGCGCACTCCTACGGGGCCCGCCTGCAGATCCTGCACGTCTTCGAGCAGCAGATCCACCCCGCCTTCTACGCCATCGGCAAGACGTCCCTGCTGCAGGTGGATCCGGACCTCGCCTCACGGGCGCGCCTGGAGATGTCACGCCTGGTCGCCGAGGCGGCGGGACCCGAGGTCGAGGTCGACGTGCACGTGGCCGAGGGCAAGGCGGCCCGGGAGATCGTCCGCTTCGCCGAGGAGCAGGCCAGCGACTTCGTGGTCATCGCCACCCACGGTCTGACGGGCCTGGAGCACTTCCTGCTGGGGAGCGTGGCCGAGAAGGTGGTCCGCCACTGCCCCTGCCCCGTCTTTACGGTGAAGGCCTTCGGCAAGGAGCTGACGGAATTCTGAGGCGCCGGGCGGGAGGGAGCGATCGCCGGCGGCTGCGGCCTCAGCGCGCCCGCCAGCCCACCACCCTCAGGCCGAGGGCTTCCGAGTATCTCGCGAGCGCCGAGCGGGCCGCCTCGCGGTCCGCGGCCAGCGCCGACCGCCCGCCGCCCGCCGACTCGAACCTGCTCGACAGGACGCGCAGCCGGCCGGTCCTCGTCTCGGCCTTGAGATCGAGCCGCGCCACCAGCCGATCCCCGGCCAGAACGGGCAGGCAGTAGTAGCCGTAGAGGCGCCGCGGAGCGGGCTTGAAGATCTCCAGGATCTGGTCGAAGGCGAACAGCTGCTGGACGCGCCGGCGATCCCAGAGCAGCGGGTCGAAGGGGGAGAGCAGCACTCCCTGCTCGCAGCGCGGGTGCACGCGCTCCAGCCTGGCCGCCAGCTGGAGATCCCGGGGCCGGATCCAGCCGGGACTCTTCCGGCCGCGGTCCTGCACGAGCGAGCAGGGGACGATCTCGGACCTCGCGGTCAGACGGTCCAGGGCGGCCAGGATGTCCGGGCGCCGGTTGCGCAGCCGCCAGGTCTGGGCGAGCGTGCCGGTGGTCGCCCAGCCCTGGCCCTGCAACGCCAGCAGGAGCAGCCGCTCGAGCGCGGCGGGCTCCGGCACGTCGGCCCGGCGCCAGGGCTCGGGAATGACCCTCTCGGCGAGATCGTAGACCCGCTGGAAGCTCTGGCGCTCGCGTATGGCGAGCTCTCCGGACGACCAAAGCGCGGTCGCGACCTTCTTGGTGAGCTTGAGGTCCCACCAGCCGCGGCCGCCGCGCCCCTCCATGTCGACCGAGCGGAGCGGCCCCTCGTCGCGGATCCGCTGCAGCAGCTCCGCCGCGACCTGCGGGTGCTGGCCCACCAGGTCGCCCCACCAGGGATGGCGGCGAAATTCCCGGCGCCGGAAGGCGAAGACCGGATACAGATCCAGCGGCAGCCAGCTCGCCTCGTGGCCCCAGTATTCGAAGAGCGGCTCCCCCGGCCCGAGCAGCTCCTCCGCCAGCCCCGGAGCGAATCCCGCCAGGCGCGAGAGCAGCACGATGGCGTGGCTGCGAGCGCCGGCGATCGACACCGTGTCGAGCTGCAGGTAGCCCAGGCGCTGGATGACCCGGCAGGCCCCCGCGCGGGCGCGCCGTCCCCGCCCCGCCGCCCTTTGCGGAAATCCCGTCCAGGCGGGCTTGAGCAGCCCGGTGCACGCCAGCGCCAGCCGCCGGGCGGCGAGAACGCCTAGCGTTTCCACGCCGCGGGACCTCCTGGAAATAGGCGGCCCCGATCCCCTCCGTCAGGCCGCATACCATGTTCGTTCTGGTCCCGCGTCTTCCGGTTCATGGCCGCGGCTCCCCGTGGATCTCCTCCTGCCGGCGTACCAGCGGCTGGATCATCAAGGTCATGACGAGCTCCGGGATGGGGGTGAACGGGTCGGTGACGTCGCGCCCGCCCAGACCGACGACGAGGCCTTCGCAGGCCCCGCCGATCATCAGGGCGAGCAGGGGAGCGTTCAGCGGGGGCAGGACCCGTCGCGCCACGGCCTCCTCGAGGATCGCCGCGAGCTTGCCCACCAGGCCGTCGAGAGCGCCGCTATCGGGCCTGCCGGCGGCCTGACGCCGCTCCAGGATGCCGACGCGCACGAGCTGAGGGTTCCGGTTGGCGAACGAGAAGACGGCCACGAGGCGCCGGCGTAGGCGCGCCAGGGGATCGGTCGCCGGATCGTCCTCCTGGTCGACGAGGGTGAGCAGACCCGCCTCGAAACGGGCCAGGATCTCCTCGAGGATGGCCTCCTTGCCCGCGAAGAAGGTGTAGAGCTTGCCGACCGAGCAGTCCGCCTGCTCGGCGATGGCCTGCATGCTGGTCCGGTGGTAGCCGCTGTCGGCGAACAGGGTGGCGGCGGCGGCCACGATCTCCTCGCGATCTCGCTGCCGCCGGCGCTCGCGCCGCGTGAGGGTCTTAATGTCATCTTCTTTGTTTACCATGACTTATGCCACGAGAAGGGTGGTGTTGAATAATGAATTCATATTAAGATAATGAATTCATTTTCTAAGTATAGGTTCATGTTCATATCGTGGCAAGAGCCATCGCATCATTTCGCTCTTTCCCGGCTCGCCTGCCGAATGCGCTCCGCTTGTCGAGTCCCCGCTGTCGCGCTAGACTGG
>Ga0315542_1001203_pt1 | contig 16262 bp, 10 predicted proteins | sample SalMarSW160120MG_FD_202541 | JGI IMG/M metagenome (GOLD analysis project Ga0315542, IMG submission 202541) | Salt marsh sediment microbial communities from the Plum Island Ecosystem LTER, Massachusetts, United States - Salt Marsh Sediment SW1601-20 ...
CTTCATGATTACTTAATATATTTTCAGTATCGTGAATAATCCTGCTACCGTGACAATTTGTACCCCCGTTACTCACTGCGTTCGCACGGGGCAGGCGCGACTCCCGACTCACTGCGTTCGCCGGGACAAGACTGCTCTAGTGCCCAAAATGAACATCCGGCAGGAGGAAAAGCCCCTGCAATAACTTAACAACGCTAAATTAATTTTACCATCACAAAGAATACAGTGGCCGGATAAAGGAAGGCTTGAAAGGAGATATTTAGAGTTCTTTAAACCCTGTCCCTTCTTATGATTTCTATTGCTTAACAAGTTCTACCCGGCGGTTAAGAGCTTTCCCCTCTTCTGTATCATTGCTGGCTACAGGAGCTGTAGGCCCGTCACCGCACGCTTTGAGGCTGGCAACATTTACGGAGTGTTGGGATACCAGAGCATTTATCACTGAAGCGGCTCTGTCCATCGAAAGTTTTATGTTTGCATCAAATAACCCGGTATTATCAGTGTGCCCTACCACATAAAGCTTTAGAGCGGGATCGGCTTTCAATAGTTTTGCTATCTCCTGTAAAGTCGGCTGGGATTCCGGCTTCAATGTTGATTCCCCAGTGTCAAAATAAATACCGTATACAGCGACTTTACCTGTTTCCATAATGCTTCTTGCCATGCTGCTTGCATCGGCAACAACATCCTGATTCATTGCCTCTTTCTCAATTATGTTAATATTATATGTATTGCCTGCTGCATATACATAAGCCCATGTCTCCTTCCCGTCTTTAACCAATTTCAATACTACATTCTGGCTCCCTCCGTCTTCATATTCATAAATTAACTGCCCCCCGATTTTCTTTATTGCGTTGGTATAATTCCTGATAATCTGCAACGCACTGGGCTGTTGAACATTATCCTTAATCCAGTATATAATGGAGAGAGAATGTCCTTCGACAGCCTGCGTTTTCTGTGAGCTTACGGGGAATTCATATTTGTCGAACTGAAGATCATCATACCGGTAAATGTAAAAACCGGGCATTCTTGTGAATAAAACCGGATCCTTGCTGCCTTCTGTATCTTCCTGAGCGATCAAAGGAGCAAAGCCAGAAAGTGATAATAGTAATAAACCAATAATTTTTTTCATAATTATAGTTTTTATCGAGTTGTATTCCTTAGTAGTAACGGTTACAAGTTATCAACGATAATTTATTAGTATAAAATTAAACATAATTAAAGGATTAGATTATCATTCCTGAATAATTTATGGATCATCTAATCATATCCGACCCAGGTGATCCTTACCTTTTCGTTCACCCTGTATTTTATTTATTTTCAATCCTGATCATATCTCTGATTATTTCCCATTATCCTTGTATAGTAAGCTTCCTCACCGGTTTTTTCCAAATCAGCAATTGTGTGATTCGTTGTTGAAACAGCGTACTCCTTTTGTTTCCGGAAGTGAACGAACATTGCTGCTAAGTTTACTGCGGCTTCAATCCCTTGTGGATTTCTGAAGATCACAGTAAAGAACATCTTCCAATAAAAAAATCCGGTTACTTTGTCAAAACCTGCCCTTTTACAAACCCTGAGAAACGAACGTAAATAAATAAGCCATGTCCTGAAATCTGGACTATATTTATAATGGGGTCTGATATTTAAGCCTGTAAAAACAACCCGTTTATAATAATCTGAAGGTTCATAAATGACATTGATAACCCGAATAAAATTCTTAAGGATCTCGGTACGCGAAATCAGTGTAATAAAATTCAGACCACCAGTCGTCTGGTCAATATCGCTTTCACCTATTGATCGGGATGCCTGCTGAAACAACCTGCCTTTAGAAGCAAGCCGGCGGGTTAATTGAGTATTTGGCAGTGCGTAAAGCAGGCTGATCATGGCCATAGAGATTCCCGATTTCTGGATGGAATCGATCATATTATCGGCAATCTGTCTGCTTTCGCTGTCGAAACCAATAATATATCCTCCATTACTCACGATTCCATAAAATAAGAGTTTCCTGACAGCCTCTTCGATTGGTTTGTTTACATTCTGGGTTTTTTTGTTCAGTATCAGAGTATAATTTTCGGGCGTTTCGATACCAAGAAACACATACCGGAAATCAACATCTTTCATTAACAGAAGTAATTCATCATCGTCGGCCAGGTTAATAGAAGCTTCGGTAGAAAAATAAAAAGGATACCGGTGGTTTTTAGTCCATGTTTTTAATTCACGCAAGAGGTCTTTTGTCTTCTTTTTATTACCAATGAAGTTATCATCGACTATGTCAATATGGCCACGGTAACCTAAATCGTAAAGATATTGCAGTTCTTTGATCACCTGTTTATTCGACTTAAACCTGGGTATTCGGCCATATAGTTCAATGATATCGCAGAATTCACAATTAAAAGGACATCCCCTGACAAATTGAAGCCCGATCATAAGATAATTTCGAAAATTGATCAGGTCATATCTGGGTACTACAGCTTCCAGCATATTAGCCTTATCGTCAGAAGAATATCTCCCGCTTTTTACCCCCTTTTGCAAATCGTTTAAGAACATGGGAATGGTAATCTCCCCTTCGTCTAAGACTAAAAAGTCGGCCTCCTGGTAGATATCTGGTTGTGACGTCGGATCGGGACCGCCAACCATGACAATACGATCAAGATTATGCGCTCGCTGGATGAAATTGAGCATGCTTTTCTGCTGAGTAAGCATTCCTCCTATACAGACAATATCAGCCCATATCAAATGCTCATCTGGCAAAGGCTCAACATTCTCATCAATTAACCTGAATATCCAATGCTGGGGAAGGAGGGCTGCCACTGTCAGTAATCCAAGAGGGGCAGCCGGGTATTTTGCCCCAGCCATGTAACAGACTTCTTTGTAATTCCAGAAACTAAATCCTGAAAATTCTGTTTGTACAAGAAGGCATTTGGTATGCCCACCATATAAATCCTTCATTGACCTCTCTTATCACTAAATAATATTGCAAAAGTAAGAGAAAATCAAATACCATAAAAAGTGTATAAATTGGTAATTTGTCCTGGTGATCCTGCAAAAACCATAACATCTTGACCATCAGACGAACAATCTGTTAATTGACGATAAGGTACATTCGGAAACCGTGACCGGATCCTAGATTCATCCGGACGAACGCACTATAACGATCATTCAATTCTTTTAGAATCTACTGGTAGATAATACTATGACAAATTTTTAAGATTCAATCTTGACCTTATTCCGGTTTAAAAATAGGATAAGACAACACACTACGACAACTGCATCGATGATGAACATTATTGTAAGCATCGTATCCCAGTTTTTTAATCTGACAACACCAAAGCCAACGCCTAATCCAATCAGTGGAAAAATAATTCCCAATATCTGGGAAAACTTCTTATCCATGAATAACAAAACACCAATGGCAAAGTAAACTATACCAAATCCAAGCATCGGGAAAGCATTTGGGTCCTTGACTTCTTTAAACATTGGTAAAACATGTAAAATACCTGTTATGACCATTAATAATGCAGCAAAATACCGGATTGTTTTCATTTGAATATTGTATTATAAATTAAATATAAGCAAGTTACACCAAGATTAAAACCAGGTCAAGTTAAGAGCTACACATAATCGACAATATAAACAATGACAGAAAAAATAATTAATATTGTAAATGTAACCATAAAAGTTAAAAGTCATGAAAAAACTGTTACTGTTATTAGCAATGATGATCAGTGGAGGTCTGATGGCACAAGAGGATCAGAAAGAGGTGAAATTGTGGACGATTTATCCCGGCTATGTTATAACGCATAATGATGACACTATCCACGGATACATTAAACTAAACAACTTCATCGACAATCAAAGGAAAGCCCTCTTTTACAATAATCCGGATGATCAGAAGTACGCGATCAGATACAAGGCAAAAGATATTAAAGCCTACAAAGTCGGGCCGCGCTATTACGAAAGTTTTAAATTCTGGCCCGAGACCGAAGCCAGAGGAGTGCATTTTTTTCTGAAAGTGATTGAAGGACCTGTTTCATTTTACAAGTGGTATTACGAGCCGGTGGAACAGTCGAAAAAGCGTATTCAGGTTGATGATGAAGGTATTTCAAAGATTGATCTGAGTTTCAATGAAGCTAATCTCTCAACAGAATTTATTGGCATTAAACTTGGCAGCGAACCCGAACAACTTGATGGCCTGAAATTTGCCACCAATTTCAAGAAGAACATGAGTAAGTACCTTGAAGACTATCCTGAACTTGCATCAAAGATAGCCAATAAGGAAGAAGGTTACCGCTTTGGGAACATCGAAGACATCATACTTGAGTACAATACCTGGTACCTGAAAAATCATTAGACAAATCATAGCCAATTTGCCGCCTATATTGAAAGTCAGATGCAATTAAGCCGGCCTGATTCATAATCAATCCCTGGTTATGTTTATCCGGTTCTTCCCTTAACCAATCATCCGGGGCCTGGATAAGTCACACCCGCTGATGCTATTACTTGCAAAAGCATAAGAGCCATTTATTCGTATCATTATTAAAATTATATTTTATATCATACCAGTCAGGTTTATCCTGACAGATGTGCTATAAGTAATAATTTATTTCAATCATAAAAGACATTTATTCAATTATATTTCATATCATTGTAGTCAGGTTTAACCTGACAATTATACTATGAAGAATAAATATATATCAACACAATCCAATGAACTTCTGACCTGGTTCAGGGAAAGGGAGATGAATTGTTTTGATTATAAAGAGGCTTTTAAGGCCCTCCCCGGTTCTAAAGAGAGTGCAGTCAGAGAATTACTAAGTGATATGACAAAGAGAGGGCTATTGATGAGATTGAAAGAAAGTGTTTATTTCATCATTCCCTATGAACAGAATTCCGAATCATTTATGCCAGATTGGCATTTAGTGGCCGAACATCTAGTAAATGATGCAGAATATTACATTGGATATTACTCAGCATTACAGATTCATAATTTAATTACACAACCATCACTTAAGGAGCAGATTGTAGTTTCGAAACAATTAAGACCTTCCACAATCAAAATCAAAAATGTACCATTTCAATTTATTTTTCATAACGAAAATCACTTCTTTGGAGGTAAAAAAATATGGATAGACAATTTCAATCGTGTAATTTGCTCAGACTTGGAAAAAACAATCATCGACTGCCTTTTTAAACCTAATTATGCAGGGGGTATAGTTGAAATTTCAAGAGCAATCTATATTTCAAAAGATCAAATTAAGTTCGACAAATTACTTGAATATTCGCAACAATTTAAATCTCAAGCAGTAATAAAACGATTGGGTTTTCTTTTGGAATTGTTTGAAATAAAAAACAATATTATAGATGACTTGCAGAGGGTGAAAACGGCCTCATATGTCTTATTGGATACCGAACTTCCAAAAAAAGGCAGGATGATCAGCCGATGGAGTATTCAACAGAACCTGGAAACAGAAACAATAACATCAGCTATTTATACATGATTAAACCTGCTGAAATACAAAAGAAAGCCCGTGAGACAGGGGTTCGTGACCAACAGATAGAAAAGGACTATGTACTTTCATGGATTTTAAAGGGTATTGCTCAGCATATCCAACTTTCTAAAATCTTAGTATTTAAAGGTGGCACTGTTTTAAAGAAATGCTATTTTAAAGATTATCGGTTTTCGGAGGACCTTGATTTTACATTAATCAATAGTAATGCCACAAATGAACAAATATTTAAATGGGTTAGAGAAATCTTTGAATATATACGGGAGGAAGCAAATATTCCACTTGAGATTATTGATAACAATGAACATGAAGATGGCGGAATAAACTTTTACATTGGATATGTTGGGCCGCTTGGAGGGTATGGCAGTCACAAAAAAGTAAAAGTGGATATTTCAAGAAGTGAAAAGTTGGAATATACACCTGTTGTTAAACCTGTTTTTTTTGAATATTCCGATTTGGAAGAACATCAAATATTATGTTATCCTCTTGAAGAGGTGTTGGTGGAAAAAATGCGCTCGGTGATTCAAAGAATGCAGGCAAGAGATTTTTATGACATTTGGTATTTACTTGAAGTACATAGTATGGATATTGATTTTCATTTACAGGAATTCACCAATAAATGTACTGGCAAAGGATTGTCATCTGCTGATTTTCAAAAGAAGCTAAAGGAAAGACTACCACAATACAAAGGGCGATGGAAAAGCTCTATGAGTGAACAAATTCAAGATTTGCCTGATTTTGACCAAGTTGAACGTGAAATACAAAGACATTTAAAAAAATTGAAGCTTTAATATTATTAGAATAGATAAACTATATCCTATATGTTTCATAATTGATTAATTTTAACAAAATTATGACAATATAAAGATAGATTTTAAGAAATCTTAACCACATGGCATGTCTTATTGAAGGCTACAATTATGATATTTTCATTAGCTACCGCCAGAAAGACAACAAAGGCGACAGGTGGGTTAGTAAGTTTGTTGATGCTTTGAAGACAGAATTGGAGGCTACTTTCAAAGAAGATATTTCAATTTACTTTGATGAAAATCCTCATGACCGTTTACAGGAAACCCATAATGTCGACAAAAGCCTTGAAGGCAAGTTGAAATGCCTAATATTCATTCCAATTCTTTCCCAGACATATTGCGATCCCAAAAGCTATGCGTGGCAATATGAGTTTTTAGCATTTCTCAGAATGGCTGAAAACGATCGTTTTGGGAAGGATGTTAAGTTAAGGAGTGGTAATGTCGCCAGCAGAATGCTTCCAATCCGGATACACGATCAGGAATCTGAAGATATTAAACTATTTGAGAAAGAAACCGGCAGTGTATTGCGGGCATTAGACTTTGTATTCAAGACATCGACAGGTGTAAACCGACCACTAAAAGCCATTGAAGACCATCCCAATGATAATCTTAACAAAACCTTTTATAGTGACCAGATAAACAAGGTAGCTAATGCCATAAAAGAGATTATTCTGGGATTGCAGACAGAACCAATAGTATCTGCGAAAGAAAGTGTTAAGCAAAGTGAACCATTCAAAGAAATCATAAAAGAAGAGGAACAGACTGAGAAAGAGAAACCTGCTAAATTAAATAAGCGTAAGTTGCTGACAGGTGCAGCAATTCTTGCAATATTGATAATTGTAGCAATTCTTGCTTATCCGAAAATATTTAAAAGTAACACAATACAAAGACTAAGATCTTCAGGTGAGAGGATTTCTGTTGCAGTGATGCCTTTTCAGAATATGACAAATGATACTACATGGAATGTCTGGCAAAACGGGATTCAGAATGAGTTAATCAATAATCTTACTAACTCTGAAGAATTACAGGTCAGACAAATAGAATCAGTCACCGGTTTAATTCAAAGCAAGGGGTTCACTAATACTGCTTCATTAACACCTTCTGTTGCAAGTACAATCTCAAAAAAGCTGAATGCCAGTGTCTTTATTATTGGTAGTATAAAACAGGCAGGAAATACAATACGTGTAAATGCGCAATTGATTGACTCAAAAACTGAAGAAATCTTTAAATCTTTTCAAATTGATGGTACAGAGGAGAAAATCTTGCATATCACTGATTCACTTTCAGCGCTGATAAGGGATTTACTCATAATATCAATAATGGAAAAGGAAATAATTAAGGATTTTCGCCAGCTGATTTCAACTAAATCTTTAGAGGCTTATAGATATTACATGTATGGTAATCAGGCATTTTATAAATACGATAATTCTACTGCAACTGAATGGTACAAAAAGGCAATAGATATTGATTCAAGCTTTACAGAGGCCATCAGAATGCTTGCATATTCATTAGGACATCAGGGTTTTAGAGAAGAGTCCCAAAAATGGATTCTAAAGAATTACGAAAAAAGAGATCAAATGCCACTACAGGAGAAGCTTTGGGCAAATATTCTGTATGCCCAACGGTTTGGAACAACAAATGAAGTAATTAAGTATTTTAAATTGCTGATAGCCTCTGATGAAGAAATGCCTGTTCCTCATTCAAATCTTGGTGGTGTTTATATGGAGATGAAATTGTATGATAAAGCTATCCCTGAATTTGAAAAGGAATTAGAGATATATGAAAAATGGGGTTCAAAACCAAGGTGGGGTGCTGTATATGAAAATCTTGGATATGCATATCATAAAACCGGCCAATACAAAAAAGAGAAGAAGCTATATAAGATAGCAGAAAAGGATTTTCCGGATGGTCAAGGTATAATCGAAAGGCAGGCTGCCTTGTCATTAACTGTCGGAAACACGAATGCTGCTAATGAATATATTGAGAAATATAAATCTATCCTTAAGAACAATGGAGTATCTGAGGCAGAAATTGCGGCAGCTCTGGGCAGAATTTACTACGAGGGAGGTATCCCAGATAAAACTGAAGAGTATTTCCGGCAAGCACTCTCCTTAGAACCTGAGAATCCAGTAAGAATGAATAATCTAGCTTTTTTCCTGATTGATAATGATAAGAATATCATGGAAGGATTAGATCTCGTTGAAAGAGCGTTAAAATTAAAGCCTGATAATTACTCTTTCCTGGATTGTAAAGGCTGGGGACTATATAAGGAGGGAAGATATCAAGAAGCTCTTGATATTCTTCAGAAAAGTTGGGAGCTACAATGGGGTGGCTATGACCATGAAGTATTTCTTCATCTCGAGAAAGTAAAAAAGGCTGTTGCCGCACAGAAATGAGTATTGATATTTTTTATCTAATCGCCCCTGATCTGACTTCATTACAATTTCAATTTCTAATATTGATAACAAATATTTTTACTTCAGCGGTTACTTTAAAATGATAATAGCGACTTGATTATCAATAATCTACTACGACCACCTAACACGGACAATAAAGGTAAGTTGTTTCCCGCTATACGGGATTTACCTGCGGTGAGCTCCCTTCGGTCGGTTGGCTTCGCCGAGTTCGCCGGAGTTTACCCCGCAAAGCGGAGGCTCGGTTCGTCGCCAAGCTCCTCAACTTTTACTCCTGCTGCCAAGACAAATCTGTATTCCCCACATCCTGGAACAGGGATTAATTTCTTAAGCTAACGGGAATTGATTAAATTTGAGAAATGCTCTTTGAAGAAACCGGGCACAAATTGGAACATAAATAGTCCGGACGTAATTCTGGTTGAAATGTTTAAGGCTTCTACAATGTTTGAAGCAAATGATAATTTCAGTGGTGATCCCTTTATGGGAACTCCGTTCAGGATATTTTAAAAGAAATCGAGACATTTCCAAAGAGCATATTTATATGATAATTACGCCAACTTATCGAACAAAAGGATGCTATTTAATAGTTTCAAGTAATAATTTTTATTGTATAAATCTTAATATTTATATACATACGAACTGCTTTCTCCATCACTATTTAGTTACAATATTTATTAGCCATGTAGTACAAAGCAAAAATTCTTTTTGTAGTTTTACAAAAAAGTATACTTATTTTTTCAAGAACAACAATCGTAAACACTGTAAAGATCTACTATGAACATTAAACGCAAAACATTGTTACTAGCGATGGTCTCTGTAATTTTGGCAGGATCAGGATTACAAGGAAGATCCGCTATATCAAGTGGCAAAATTGATGGTACCGCCAAAAGCGATACTGCACGAAGCATCGCACCATACTTCACTCCGGCCACAGCATCAAAAAAGACACCGGATTCTGAAGGATTCATTCAACGTTGGTTACTCTTAGAACCAATTAATAAACCAAATCGGAGCAATACTGTTTTTACAGATAGCTACATAAGAACAGCATTTACAACCGAGTATTTTCCAAACCAGTTTACTGTTCTTCCCAAAGATGGAGAAAAGGTAAAAGTTGGAGAGCAGGAACTAACGTGGCATGCATTGGAGAGCACAAATTTCAATGTCAAACTATTTCGTTTCGCCTATGGGTTAAGAAAACCTGTTTACGGAGTTCTGTTTTGGGCAGTAACCGTAGTCAACAGTCCGCGAGAAATGAAAAATGTAAGAATGGCAGTAGGGTCAAATTCAGCATCAATGTGGTGGCTAAATGGAAAGGAAGCAGTGATACTTTCAGGAGATAGACGCATGGTAATGGATGACTGTGTCTCGACTCGCCTGACACTTAACAAAGGAAAAAATATAATCCGGGGAGCAGTAATCAATGGTCCTGGAATGAGTGATTTCTGTGTTCGCTTCCTGGATGAAAAAGGAGAGCCGATAAAAGATCTCACTATTAGTTGTAAATAAAATTAGTTAGTCATCCTATTAAGATCTCAATTGTATAGAAATTGGAGTTATTATGAAAATAAGAATTAAAATAATGGGCGCAATAGCCCTTTTATCAGGGTTAACCGGAACAGTGACAGCTCAAGTAGGGAAACCGTTTATACATGATCCATCAACAATCATGGAATGTGAAGGAAAGTATTATACATTTGGCACAGGTGGAGGCGGATTAATATCCGAAGATGGTTGGACATGGAACAGTGGTGCAGTAAGACCGGGTGGAGGAGCCGCCCCGGATGCAATAAAAATTGGTGATCGCTACCTTATAATCTATGGCGCAACTGGTGGTGGCCTGGGAGGCAGACATAATGGAAGAATACTTACAATGTGGAATAAAACGCTTGACCCAAATTCTCCCGATTTTAAATATTCAGAAGCTGTCGAAGTTGCTTCATCCGATGGTGAGGAAGATTGTGATGCAATCGATCCCGGACTTCTTCTGGATCCAACCGATGGACGATTATGGTGTTCATACGGCACCTATTTTGGGTTCATTCGCCTTGTAGAACTTGATCCCAAAACAGGGAAACGTGTAGAAGGTAATAAAGCAATAAATATAGCAATTGATTGTGAAGCCACAGATTTGATGTATCGTGACGGATGGTATTATCTTCTTGGCACACACGGAACGTGCTGCGATGGCGCAAACGCAACATATAATATAGTTGTCGGGCGTTCCAGAAAAATAACCGGTCCTTACCTCGATAATGTAGGAAGAGACATGTTAAAAGGTGGCGGCAGAATGGTAATCGCAGCCGGCGGAAGAGTTACCGGACCGGGACACTTTGGACTTATAGACCTTGGTGATGGAGTTCAAAAAATGTCCTGCCATTATGAAGCAGATTTAGATCAGGGCGGACGAAGCGTATTAGGCATCCGTCCGTTACTGTGGAAAAATGGTTGGCCGGTTGCAGGAGATAATTTTAAGGAAGGAACATATGAAATTGAATCCGAGAGAAGAGGATATGCCTTAGAATTAGTAGTTGATTTTGTACGAATGGCTGGTGGAATGAGAGGATTCGGACGTAATACAGACGAACCGGTAAAACCTGTTCCATCCCAGGAATTGGCAGATGTAATTGAGACCTGGCCAGCCGGAAACATTGGTGTAAGAATAGGAGATTACATGTTCCGCCCACATCAGAAATGGACAATTACAGCAGTTCCCGAGGCAGGAGGATATCTGGGAGGACCATATTATAAAATAGTAATAGCAGGAACAGATCGGGCATTAGCAGCAACAGCAGAAGCTGAAGTAATAACGGTTCCAACATTTACCGGTGCGCCGGAACAATTATGGCGAATCGATCAATTGACTGATGGAACGTACAGAATAATGCCAAAGATAGTTCCAGATTCAAAAGAGAAGTTTGCGCTGGTATCTTCCGGAGACAGCACACCGACACTTGCGACGTTTGATATGAATAGTGACAATTCCAAATGGAATTTTAAGGCTCACTAAATATATTCTTATGATAGACGCAAAGCCTCCTGCAACCTGGCCACTCGCTATCCCGACATAACATGTCGGGACTTGACTCTCGGCCCTTGCATTTGATAGATGCATGTCCGGTTAAGCTGATATCCTTTGCCAGGTATTTTGCATCGGTAACAACTTCCTGTTCCATCGCCTGTTTTTCTATAATCATTAGTTCATATTCTCCCTCGGTTCTTGCATCTAAATAAATCCACGTTATTTTTCAGGTACAACTGGTTTGGGGAATCACCGGTCTCATCTGTTCATCTACTTCAATATAATCTCCAGGCACTTTAAAATAGGAGTCCTCTGGAACCCATTTTTTCACATCGTATAACAGCATGTAATTATTTTTTCGGGGATGATTTTCAATCTTTACCGGGAAATTCAGGTCTTTGGAAAACCATACAGTATAAACTATCACCTCCTTATCCGGATCATGATATACCATGTAATATTCCTTCTTCACACAGTTATAACCATTCATATTTTCATTTCCAACCAGTTTTTCTTTTTGAGACTCTTTAAAATGCAGGCTGGCCTGAACAGGATCATTCATCAGACTGTAAAAATCATCACAGGCCGTCTTTATGAAAAATTTTCTGGCAGGCATCAAGATAAATGTCTGGTTGACTTCCGGTTTTACAATAACAACGCCCTTTTGCCCATTTTCCACAAATTCATACCGGTACTGATGCAGGTCAGAATAAACCGTGTTGATGAGGGCTTCATTACTTAGAGCATAGGACATTTTTGCCTGGAACTGACAAAAGGTAATGGATGTAAAAAGAGAAAATAAAAAAACGAGTAGTAGATGTCTCATAATTTTTAAGTTTCAAATTCTTGTAATTAGTTAAAATATCTTTTGTGTATATCGAATATTTTATTCATTGTGAGATTTTGAAAACCGATGAAGGTTATGTTTATTAATCTGTTGAGACCAGAGAATAATAACAAAGTGTTGTGCCCAGAAGAAAACAAAAGAAAACCTTTATCTCATTACCATAATTTTGCCAGTTAACCGCTCATTATCTGTAGTTTTTATAACGAAGAAATAGAGCCCGTTTATAACTGGTATTCCTTTCTCGTTTTTGCCATTCCAGCTAATTATATGTTCTGTGTTATTTAATTCGGGAACTTTGTTCATAAGGATGCGTACCAGTTTCCCATTTATATCGTATATTTTGAGTGTAACTTCTGTTGTTTTTTTCAATATATAATGAATCGTAGTTAATTCAATATCAGGATTAAAAGGATTAGGATAATTAAAGACATTTCTGTTTAGAGGAATGCTTTGTTCCATTATTCCAGTAGCCTCATTCATGATTTTGAAAGAACCACTTGTCGAATATGTCTTTGCATTAGAGCTATGAATTTCTGCTGTCCAGACACCACGTATATAATCTGAATTAAGTATGCCTGCTGTCGTCCACGTAAACACATTTGATTTTTCACCCGGCAACAAATCCCCGACATAAATGCTATCAGCTTCAATAAACTGAATTGCAGGATTGTTTTTTATTATAATACTTACGTTTTCGGCTGGTAAAGAACCAACGTTCTGGACCTGAAGTTGAACAGTAGCTGTTTCCCCGGCTTTCAGGCCAAATCTGTCTTGTTTGCTAAGGTTTGCTACCACAATGGCAGGAATACTCATATCAGATATAGTATTAAGTGTTGCCAGAATTTGATCCTTTAATGCCTGATCTTGAAGGGAAGATCTGTCTATCTGAGCCGAAATAGTATCTTTCATTGCCTGACTGCTGTCAGTTGAAGAAAAGAGTATGTATAAATAGTTTTTAAATCGATCTTCTCCGGCAAATGAATAACTGCTAATTAGTGAATCATACATTGGTTGAAAATCAACCAGACTATCCCTGGCTAAGCTTGCTACAGAATAGATAGGTGCGGCGGAGGTTGTAAATGAAGAACGCAAATCATTCTCAGCCTGCATCAGGTTATTGAGTAACATAATTGCATTTGTACTATTTCCGGTATTGATCTGATTTTTTATTTCTAAAAGGATCGAGTCATATACTGAGATATTTTTCTCAAGGTTTCCTTTTAGTTCTTCATTTATTTGAGGTATGGTCTTTGATCGTTGGAAAGGATAATTTAATTTAGGTGAATTTGAGAGATTTTTACGATCATGAAAGTAGATGTTTTCAATGGCATTATCAATATCATCGGGTAAGGTAAAAAATGTATAACCGGAAATTCCCAAAGCCGATAATACCTCAACATAAGACGTGATTTGCATGGCTTCACTGATTGCCACAATGATATCAATCCCCCCCGGGAATGCGGAAAGAAGCTCAAGAACCTGCATAACAGATGCAGTTTTATTAAATAAATCTGCTGAAACACGTAATCCAACACAAATATCTTTTGAGTTTTCAATTTCATTCAGCTTATCCGCGATGAAATAATTACTATTTTGGTAAGCATCCTTAAATTCACCATTATATTGAAAATTACGGGAATAGTCCAGTGCTTTTTCAATTTTGTTGTCTGTTAATAAATTTATATAAACCTTCTGGAATATAGGATCTTTGAGTTCCTTATAAATTTCTCCGGCCATATCTCCCCAATTTGATGCTGAAAAAAGTCCAATCGACCATCCTGAATAGTTGTCTTTAATTACATCCCATGCAGTGTTGACGATATTTTCACCAGGAGGGCCAATTTCAGCTGTTACCTGGTGTACACCGTCAGTGATTAAATTTAATAGCATGTTCTGTAAGAATTCCTGTAAAACTTCCATGAGGATATCCTTAATGATTGCCAGGGGGTCTCCAGTAGCGAGGCCTACAATAATATCACGAATAATTTCAAAAATACTCGTACCCCAATTCTCAGAATATTTTACAAGGTTCACCAGTTCCCCTATATCGGACATGAATTCCTTACCAATGGAATAGCCCCCATCAAACATTTGATAAGTAAGGCCTTCAGCAACAATTAACCGGCTCACGCCAGACTTGGTATCTAAGGGCAAATCAGGTTTCCATGTGTCCAACAGAGAATGAACGGCATCCTCACTTGGATAGGAAAAAATATAATGATCATTCCAGCTGGTCTTATTAATATGTGTAAGATTATAGATGTCCTGGTATTTCTCAACTATTAAAGAATCAGGTAATAAAATAGTTTTGGAATTTGCTCCCGGCCCAATATCTAAGGTAGTTGTGATGCCTAAACTGTCTAATATGGTTGACCCGGGCTCGCTGCCGTGGATTTTTACAGGTTTTATGATTTTTAGATCGTAGTTTCCTGTATTTATATCGGAAAAATAGACCAGGCCGGCAGAATTGGTCGTGGCAGGTCCATACACCAATTGAGAATTTTGATAAAGTGATATTTTAGCGTTTTTCAGTGGGATGTCATACTTGAGAAGTTGATACTGGTGATCGATATAAATATTGTTTACGTTAATTTGAATACTTCCTGTTGTACCACTGGAAGTCCCCGTTCCCTGAAGAGTAATTTTTGTTTTAGTTTGTAGAGAATCATTGGAGTAAATAAATAGTGTATCTATGTAAGTTGTATTTAACGGGGGTTTAAACCGAATGGAGATGGAGTCTTTCTCATTTGGCAAAACAGTTATTGGAAGTGAAGTGTTGATTACCTGAAACGAGGTATCGTCACCAGGTAAGTAAGTTTCGATCTCATTGATAATAACTGGGGCATCTCCCTGATTTTCAATAAAACAACTCCAGTCTGAATAACTTTGGATCCACACATTACCAAAATCATGGGTTGTTTCCGGAATACTGATTTGGGCATTTCCCGGCCAATACCGGTAGTAAAACAAACCTATCCGGGTATAACTGGTGGTTCTCCCATGTATGGCAATGCGGGGATAATTATCGCTATTAAAATCCAAAGAGCAATATGCCAAAGGATTAATGCCGTATTCTTCCTTATCAACAGTTTGACACTGCCATTGCCCGTTAACTTTCTGATAAAGACGCACTTCATCGCTGTAATAAAATTCAACAATCGCTGGTTGATCCAGACGGTCGACTTTGAGCGTCAGGCCAGGGGAACTAGACAATCCTGGATCCTGAGTGACTGTCTCAATATTCCAGTTTTGACCGTCGTAAACCGCTAAACGTAAATAATCATACCAATAATTCTGATAAGTAAAATAGGCGTTATTTTGACTATCCATATCGAATCCAAGCAAAGTGCCATAATCTGTGCTGCCAATAGAGTCAGGGACTGTGACAATGGACCAGGTTGAGTCAGCTGGATTCAGATGAGCAATTTTTAGTCTATTATGATAAACCGTATCTTCCTGTTCATAATAGTGAAAGCCAATCACGGGTTGATCAGCATTATCAAAAACTAATTTTGTGAAGTAAGAAGTATAAATATCAATAACATCGGTAAGATGCCATCCATATTCATCCTGGTAGGCAAACTTAATCTTGCTTGGGTTGTATTGGGTATATGAGATACATGGAAAACCATTATTATTGATAGCGATACTGCTATATTCTCCGGATTC
>Ga0315542_1001204_pt1 | contig 16260 bp, 17 predicted proteins | sample SalMarSW160120MG_FD_202541 | JGI IMG/M metagenome (GOLD analysis project Ga0315542, IMG submission 202541) | Salt marsh sediment microbial communities from the Plum Island Ecosystem LTER, Massachusetts, United States - Salt Marsh Sediment SW1601-20 ...
TTTATCCAGAACCTCCTGTCCATTACGGGCTTCATCGGCCACAGTGATATCACACGTATCACTGACAATCTGTTTCAATCCTTCTCTAACAATTGTATGGTCATCTGCGATCATCACTTTGATCATGCAAAGTTTCCTTCCTGCAGGAAGTGGTTTTTCAATCTTTTAATAGCGGAATGTTAAGATGTATAGTGGTTCCTTTGCCGGGAGCGCCATGGATTGTAATTTTTCCTCCCAGATATTCAATCCGCTCTTTCATTCCGATGATCCCGAAGGATTTGGGATCGGTAATTTCGTTTTCTGTGATTCCTTTTCCGTTATCACGGATCGTTAATTCGAAATGGCTGTTCCGTGTTTGTAAAGTGACATGGATTTGGGTTGCTCTGGCATGACGCGTGATGTTGGTCAGGGTTTCCTGAAATATTCTGAAAACGGCGGTTGTCAGATTTTCTTTTAGAACGAGCTCCTCTGAATGAAGATTCATCTGGCAATGAATGCCCGTGCGTTTTTCAAATTCCTGGGTTTCCCATTCGATAGCAGCGATTAAACCCAGGTCATCCAGAAGGCCCGGCCTGAGATCAGAAGAGATCCTTTTAATTGTTTTGGCAGTTTCATCGATGAGCGATACCATCGATCTGGTTTTTTCGATTAGAGGTGCCTGATCTTCGTTCAGTCTTTTATTGAGCCAGAACAGGTCCATTTTCAAAGCTGTTAATGCCTGTCCCAGTTCGTCATGGATTTCTCTTGCTACTCGGGTTCGTTCCTCTTCGCGGACAGACTGTAAATGGGCCGCAAGATTTAACAATTGTTCGCGTGACGCTTTTAATTCTTTTTCGATTTGATATTTATACAATGAAGTTTCGATGACACTCCGCAATTCTTGAGATTGAAACGGTTTTAAAATATATCCATATGGGGTTGTTTTTTTCGCGCGATCCAGTGTTTTTTTATCTGCATACGCAGTCAAATATATAATTGGGATGTCGTATCGTGTATTGATTTTTTTCGCAAGAGTGATGCCATCGGATTTTTTGCTAAGCCGGACATCCATCAATATAAGTTGAATATCTTTGGTTTTTAAAGCTTCAAAAGTCAGTTTGGCCGTTGATGCGATAGCGGGGACCCGGTAGCCGAGTTTTTCGAGGTTTTGTTTAATATCCTCGGCAACAATTCTTTCATCTTCAACAATTAAAATGTTGAGATTATTCATGGTGATTTCCCGGGCTTACTTTGAGAGTAGGGTTCGAATTTTATCCAGTATTATTGTAGGAGAACTGTCTCCCTTGATTCGATAGTCATTTGCTCCTAACTCAAGTCCTTTTCGAATATCTTTGCCCGATCCAAGCACAGAAAAAATGATGACAGGAATATTCTTGGTTGTTTCGTTATCGCGAATTTTTGTGAGAACTTCGTATCCACTGAGGTCCGGCAGAATCAAATCCAGGAGAATCATGTCAGGTATTTCCGTTTTTATCAGTTCCCAGCCTCTCTGGCCGCTGGCCGCTTCCAGAACTTCATATCCATCACTTTCAAGAACACCTCGGTAAATCAATCGAAATCCTGCCTGATCTTCGATAATTATAATTTTTTTCTTTTCCGTTTCATTCATATGTTACTCCTTATACCTTAGATGGCCAATGGAATTTTTAATGTAAAGCAGCTTCCTTTTTTGCTTGTTGAATCAAGAAAAATATCACCATTCTGAAGTCTGAGGAATTCCCTGGCAATATAGAGACCCAAGCCGCATCCGCTTTGTGTGGATGGGCCCCCATAAAGGATTTGGCCCTTCTGAAAAATTTTATTTCGAATATTGCCAGTGATTCCGCTTCCTGTATCCATGATTTTAATGAAGCAGAATTTATTTTGAATCTCTGTTTGAATTGTGATAGAACCCTTGGAGGTAAATTTAACTGCGTTATCCAAAACATTGTTTAGCGCTTCAAATAGTTTGTCTTTATCGGCAAGTACTGAAATGATTTTCTTATTGGGAGTGTATTTTAATATCAATCCTTTTTGTTTGATACTGTTGTTGTATTCGGTTATAACAGAATTGATCATTTTGTTGATATCGAACATGGACAGATTGACGGAAATCACCTTGCGTTCGATTCTCGATACATCGAGAAGAGTGGATATAAGACGGAAATTACGGGCACTGATTTGATGCATTTCCTGGAGATATATTTTTTGTTTTTCTGAAAAATCTCCGGCCATACCTCTCAACATAATATCGGTAAATTCTTTGATTTCTGCTACAGGAGTTTTTAACTGATGAGAAACCAGGGATACAAAGTCGCTTTTCATTTGTTCGATTTTTTTCCGCCCGGTAATATCTCGTATGGTAACAAGATGGGCCTTTTTACCTTCCCATTTTGTGCTGACCGTACGTATCTCACCGATACCGGTCGCATCTTTCTGGAGATTGATAATAATCTCGTCTGACCGGCCATTTATCGGTGTATACGGGAAAGGTCTGCCGATTAAACGTTTTGAGATGTGGCCCAGAAATCTTTTAGCCGTTGGATTGATAAAGCGGACAATATCCCGATCGTCCACAACGATAATACCTTCTCCGCCTTTTTCAACGATATTGTGAAAACTCGATTGGCTGTTGAACAATTTTTCTTCTGTTTTTTGCCGTTCGAGGATTTCCTTTTCAAGTTTATGATTGATTTTTTTTAATGTGGAAGTGCGCTCATCCACCAACTCTTCCAAATGCGTCCGGTGTTGATTTAAAGTCTTTTCAACCTGCATTCTTTTTACGGCAATGCCAAGCTGCATGGCTCCTTTTTCCAAAAGTTCGAGCGTCTCCAAAGAAATCTGGTTTTTTTTACTGTTTACTATATGAAGCAAACCGATTATTTTGTTTTCCACTGTAATCGGAATCCACGCTGCTGATTGATAGGGATACTGGCTGTACAAATCGTTGATCCAGTTCCCCTTTTTTCTCGCGGTTGAAGCAATATGACCTTTGATGTCATTAAGGATGGCTGAACCTGCTTTTGTGAAGTATGAAAATTCCGGATTGTTTTTATCAACCATTGATAGAGTGAATATTTCCGGATCGGGTTTCAAAGGGAATCTGGATTCGGCTGTTACAAATGATTTTGAAAAACCATCCGAAATAACATAGGGTGAATTGCCTTTTTCATCTAGAAGGCGGATACCGGCCGATGTATATTTGGTATATTCTTTAACTTCAAAGAGAAATTGTTTGACCACTTTTGGAATGGTGTCGCTCTGGTTGGCGATTTCAAGCAAGCGGTGGGAAAACCGGATTCTTTTGTCGATCCGATGTTTATGGAGTGCGATTTCAATTGCTGTTCGCAGGTCCAGAATTTCAAACGGTTTGATGATGTAGCCGAAGGGCTCCGTGATCTTTGCCCGTTTTAAAATATTATCGTCCACAAAAGCGGTCAAATAAATGACAGGGATATCGAATTGAGATCGAATTTCTTCGGCTGCTTCAATGCCGTCAACCTCTCCTTTCAGCTTGATGTCCATCAAAACCAGATCCGGTTTTGTTTGAGATACAGTTTGGATCACTTCTTCGCCGCTTGTAATGACCGCAGACACCGTATAATTCAATTTGAATAAGATTTGTCTGATATTTTCAGAGACAATCAGTTCGTCTTCGACGATTAATATTTTTTCCGAAGCCATATTTCCCTGTACTATTACTTGTTTATGAAGATGATCAGTAAATTTTCAAAATTGTGATAGGTTGTTTGATCTACATTATGAAATTGACAAAAAAACTCGTTTTATAAATTATATGAATAAATAATCTGAGATACAAAGATTATGTTTCTTTATCCGGATTGCGGAGGAAATAATTTCAGGACTTCTTTTACAGCTTCGACAAGGTTGGCCGAAGGATGATTAGGATTGAGTATTCCCTTTCCTATGCCTTGCCATATCAAATCGTTTTCTGTGCAATCCACGATATCGATTATCAGAGTGCCTTCTTTGTAATGGACAACATGACCCGGCTGCGTTCTCCAGATGCGTCCCCATCGTCCCATATGATAGGCGGGAGGGATAACATCCCTTCGATGTTTGATCATGGCATAAAAGTGGACGCGAAAATCGGCCGTTTCTGCGGGTTCGGCTTTTACAAATCCTTTCGATTCCAGAACGGTTTGAATCTCATCGAGAACTTCTTTTGTAAATAGCGGATTTTGTGAGATGCCTGTTCGCTGAGGTTTATATTTCGGTTTGACAAGAGAGAATGTTTTGTACTTTTCAAAAGACACATCTTTGTCATAGTCAATCGCGATACGCATGGATGAACAATGAAAAAGAAAAAGGACAAAAATCATACCCGCCGGTAAATAATATCTTCTTCTCATGATTTTCACCTTTAGGATAATAATTAAAACTAATTAAGTCCAAATTAAAGAATTTACATGTAGAAAGTCAAGCAAAAACTAATCAATTGAGAACAATGATGAAGTTATATAATTGTTCTTTCATGTTTCTAAATATGGGCGAGTAAAAATTTTTGGCAGTTGATTAAGCAATAATTTTATAGTAAAAAGTCTGGTTAAATAAACAAACCTTATATTTAAAAAAAGCTGATGAAAACTGATAAAATGCCCGGATGGATTATTTTTGGATTTTTGGCTTGAATCCTATTCTGTCAAAAGGATTAACTATGCTCGTTGTAATGTTTCTCAAATGAGCATTGATCCGCTTGAGCTGTCTGAAATAGAGTGCAAGTGTCGCCGAATCACCGAGAGATATGGTCTTGTCTTTTTCGTGAACAAGATCGATTAAACATTTATCGCACTGTTTGCCTATCCATTCATATTTGTTGAAAAGTTCTAGGGCGGCTTTGTCATCACAGGTTTTAATATATGTTTTTGTCTGTAGAAAATAGTCTTTCACAGATTTCTCAATATTATCCAGATCTTTTGTAAATATTCCTGCATTTAATTTTTTTGATCGGTATGTGGCTAAATCGACAATATTTTTGGTGTAGTCGCCGATTCTTTCAATATCAATAATAATGCTGACAAGTACCAATCCGCCCGGAATATCCTGTGGGCCCTGGAGACTGCAATGGGTCAGTACCTTTCTTCGTACTTCTTGCTGGTAGGTATTTACGATTCTATCCTGATTGTGCACTTTTTTTTCCAATTCCTTATATTTACCGCTTCGAAATGCATCGATTGCTTCGGTAAACATACTGTATGTCATTTCCAGCATCTCGGATGATTGATTCCACGATTGATCAAGCAGATTATGAGACTTCCACATTTTAATAAGTTCTCGCCACATTGCTATACCTCTCTTGATTAGAAAATTGTTTGACTAAAATATAATAAATAAAATGGGAATAAAGTGAATCAGAATATAAACAATAATAAAGAGAATCAAATTTTTTGTCGATTTGGAGGCTTTCCTTCCGATAAATTGAGCCAAACCGATGGGGATGAATTTCAAGGGATAAAATATTAAAATTCCGAATATATTGAAAGTGAGATGTGAGAAAGCCACAGTAATCGCTACATTGTTCTGTGTTGCCATTGCTGCGAGTATGGCAGTCACAGTTGTTCCTATATTTGCTCCCAATGTATATGGGAATACTTGTCTGATTCTCACCAATCCTGCGCCGGCGAGGGGAATAATCAGGGAGGTTGTCACCGAACTGCTCTGAACGATAGCAGTCATTATAATTCCAAAGGTGAAGCCGAAAAAATCATTTCTGAAAAGATACTGATTGATGATTAATTCAATCTTGTCGAGAACCAGCAAACGGATTCTTTTTACCAAAGATGCAAGTGCGAAAAAAAGAAGAGCCAATGAAATGACAATCATAAATAGTTTTGTGAAAGGCAAATAAGAAATAAGCCTGGCCATAATATCAATAACAGGATCTATTATTAATTTTAATGGATTGAACATTTTTACGCCGCCGGCTCCTGCAAAAAGTGCTTCCAGTTTAGTGGCTGTTTTTGCGATAATATGAAAATGGATTTCGATAGGGAAAAAAATAATTACAGAACAAACATTGAAGAGATCGTGCACCAGGCCAACCGAGAAGGCCCTTCTGAATTCGATCCGATTTCTGATATGGCCGAAAGAAACAATTGTGTTCGTAATCGTGGTTCCGATATTTGCCCCCATAATAATCGGAATGGCATTGTAAAGTGACAAAGCATTTCCTGCCACAAGCCCGACTACAATGGAAGTCGTGGTCGAGGAACTCTGAATCAGGCTTGTTGTAACAATTCCGATGATCAGGCCGGCAAACGGATTGGATGTCATTTGAATCATCGTTTCGGCGAATCCCTTGCCGAATAGTTTAAAGGAATACCCGAGCAGTTTGATGCTGAGCAGAAACAAGTAGACGCTTGCAATAACAATGATGGTGTTAATTATTTTTTCTCGTGTTTCGGAACTCAACTACCATTTCCTCATTTTTGATTCTTATCTACTACGATAAATTTTGACATGTTCCCTAATTTTGATTTGATATTGATTTTTACTGAATAGGAAATAGATCGAAGATATACTTGACATATAAGATAAAATATTTCTTGTATTTGTCAAATGTGTTTTTCTTATTTTCTGATTTTTTTTCTTCGACTTCGGCATTTTGTTTTTGAACGGCAACATTAATATACTTAATCTTTTTAAAAATTGTACTCTGAAAATTAATCATTGAAAATCTTGACTAAACACATTTTTATCAAATTTTTTTGTAAAAAATATTTGTTGCATCTGAAACTTTTATGCTGTATATTGCGTACGATTATGGTAAGATTAGCCGAATATCGTATAGATAGCAGTGTTAAGTAAGGAATAGTTTTTGATGTCCATTTCACAGAGTCCAAAACAGAAACAAATCATTCAAACGGCCAGAGCGTTGTTCTGGAAATACGGGATGAACCGGGTTTCTGTCGAAGAAATTTGTCGGGAAGCGGGTATCAGTAAAATGACATTCTACAATTATTACAAAAATAAAAACGATCTCGCTGTCGCTATTTTAGATATAATTCAGGACGAGGGAATGCAAAAATATCAGAAAATCATGAATCAAAAGATTCCCTTTGTGGAAAAAGTGAAACTGTCTATTCAATTAAAAATGGAGGGGACCGAGGCTTTAAGCTCCGAGTTTTTTAATGATCTTCATAAAAATGCCACACCTGAAGTAAAAGCCCATTTTCAAAAGATGTACCAGGAAAGTATTCAACTTGTTTTGAACGATTATCTGAAAGCACAAAAGCGCGGCGATATTCGAAAGGATGTAAAACCGGAATTCATTCTCTATTTTTTAAACCATCTCATTGACATGACCAATGATGACAAGCTGGAAAAAATGTATAATTCTCCCCAGGATATGATTATGGAACTGACCAATTTTTTCTTTTACGGCATTCTGCCCCGGAGTAAAAAATTACTATGAGTATTAAGGATTATAAAATATTATTTATATCCTGTTTTACTGCCGGTATTCTGATTATTTCCCCGAGTCATGCAAAGAACGTTAATTTGCAGGGACAGCTTTCGGGATGGGCTCTGGTCAATACCGATCAGGATTATCAGACACAAATTGGAACACGTTATATTCCTGCTGTTTCCGGATTGCTTCCGTTCTCTTCTTCTTTGTCCCTGGATACGGAAATCTCATGCAATATGTATGCTTCAACAGTATTCAGTCACAATCAACCAACCCGGAGCGATAACAACCTCAAGACCTATAGATTGTGGTTTCGGTTTTATACAAATCAATTTGAAGCGCGATTGGGTCTTCAGAAGATCAACTTTGGATCGGCCACGCTTTTCCGGCCGCTGATGTGGTTCGACCAGATCGATCCGCAGGATCCTTTGCAGCTGACAGATGGTGTTTATGCAGTCCTTTTAAAATACTATTTCCTCGACAACGCCAATATCTGGTTTTGGGGATTGTACGGAAATAACGAAACGAAAGGATGGGAATTTATCCCAACCGAAAAAAAATCCATCGAATTGGGAGGACGGATACAGCATCCGGTCCCCCGCGGCGAAATGGCTTTAACCTATCACCGGAGACAGGCGGATGTCCAGCGGGGAATTCCTCAATTGATCCGATTGGCAGGATTGCCGGAGGATTTTTCGGACTTGGCATCCACTCTGCTCGACTTGAAACCCGCAACCGAACAGCGGTTCGGCGTTGACGGCAAGTGGGATATTATCGTTGGACTTTGGGGTGAGGCGGTATTCATTCATCGGAACATCGACTGGCTGCCTTATAAATATCAGCGGATGATTACTGCCGGAACGGATTACACGTTTGGACTGGGCAACGGCATTCACTGTCTGTATGAACATTTCTGGTTCGAGATTTCAGAAAAAATGTTTGGGAACGGAGAGGGGATGGAATTTTCCGCTTTTGCAGCAAATTATCCCATGGGCCTTCTCGATAATTTTACAGGGATGGTCTATTACGATTGGGAGAATAAGGAATGGTACCGTTTTTTCAACTGGCAGCGTACGTATGACAATTTCAGTTTTTATCTAATCGGATTCTGGAATCCGGATCAATTTCAAATTTATCAAAATCTGACTGAAACCAATATGTTTGCCGGGAAAGGATTTCAAATCATAGTGGTTTTCAATCATTAAATTTTCGACTGTTTTTTAGGAGGACAGATATGGACAATGGCAAGATCATCGATATTGCACATGTATACAAGCACTTTCCCATCGGAGGGGGACGATTCACAGCTTTGAAAGATATCACCCTTTCTTTCGGAAAGGGTGAGTTTGCCGGTTTCGTTGGGCCGAGCGGTTCCGGAAAAACCACCTTGTTGAATATTATCGGTTCGCTGGACAATCCTTCCGAGGGGAAAGCGATCGTTCTGGGAGAATCGGTTGGCGATCTCTCTCACAAAAAGGCGGCTGATCTTAGAAACAAGTATCTTGGTTTTATCTTTCAGACGTATAATCTTCTACCGGTTTACACGGTTTTTGAAAATGTGGAATTCCCCTTGCTCCTGTTGAAAATGCCGGCTGCGAAACGAAAAAAAGCCGTGATGGATGCCATTGACTGGGTCGGGTTGTCCAACAAGATCAAATCGAAACCCAAACAACTTTCCGGGGGCGAATCCCAACGGGTGGCCATTGCAAGGGCCATGGTCAAACGGCCCGCCATTGTCCTTGCTGATGAACCGACAGCCAACCTGGATGCGGAAAATTCGCATCATATTTTACAAACCATGGAAAAACTCAACAAGGAATTAAATACAACATTCCTTTTCGCAACACATGATGAAAAAGTGATCAAATATTTAAAAAGGAAAATTTCTTTGGCGGACGGTAAAGTGGTTAAAGATGAGATTACTGGTTAACGGGGAAAGGTTAGCGGTAAATGGGGAAAAACAAATAACAGAGAATAAATGATGTCAGCGAAAATTAGAAGCTTTGAAGATTTGGATGTTTGGAAAGAATCCGTGAGATTGGCAAAGCGACTCTGTCAGTTGGTAAAAGACTCCAAGTGTTATTCTTTTCGTGATCAGATTCAACGTGCGGCCATATCGATTCCTTCCAATATTGCTGAGGGTTTTAAAAGGAATTATTCAAAGGATTACATCCGTTTTCTTTTTATTGCCAAAGGAAGTGCAGGAGAACTGAGAATGCAGCATTATCTTGCTATCGAGATTGGGATGGTTGAAAAAGATATCGGTCATGAACTGATCGATCATTCTCGAAAAATATCCGCAATGCTTTCCAAATTGATACAATCTTTTCAGCGACGCGTGGAGAAGAGGGAATCATGAACTTTTCATTGTTTCCCTTTCGCCTTTCCACGTTTCCCGTAAGAATGAATGAGTTATGGAGATAAAAAAATGATAGCTTTTAAACTTGCATTTCGAAACCTGGTGGGTGCGGGATTGAGAACCTGGCTGAATGTCATCGTTCTCTCCTTTTCCTATGTTGTGATTATCTGGCAGCAGGGATTCTTGCAGGGGTGGAACAAACAGGCCAGACGCGATATAATCGCATGGGAGATCGGGGGAGGGGAATACTGGCACCAAGCGTACGATCCTTACGATCCATTCACGTTTGCAGACAGTCACGGATCGATTCCCAGTTCTTTTAAAACGGATATTCAGCAAGGAACATTGACCCCGGTTCTTCTTTCGCAGGCAACTTTTTATCCAGAGGGAAGAATTCAGTCCGTTCTGTTAAAAGGAATTGATCCGGATCAAACGATATTAAACATACCTTCGAATCTGTTGAATCAGAATATTAATGAGATCCCTGCTATTATCGGCAGCCGCATGGCGTCCAACAACAAATTAAAAGTCGGGGATTTTGTAATGGTTCGCTGGCGGGATGTGAACAACACTTTTGACGCGGCGGATGTAAAGATTGTGGCTATATTCAAAACCGATGTTCCCACGGTTGACAACGGGCAACTGTGGATTCCTTTGGAGCGACTCCGATCCATGATGGGTATGCCGGGGGAAGCGACGATTCTAATTACCGATCCGAAACGAACTATTGTCAAAGAAACTCCCGGATGGACATTCCAGGGATATGACGTACTTTTAGCCGAAATGGATCAGGTCATTAAAATGAAATCTGTGGGTGGTTCTGTTTTTTTTATTCTGCTTCTCGCTCTGGCCATGCTGGCCATATTTGACACACAGATACTATCCATTTTCCGGCGTCAAAAAGAGATCGGCACTCACATTGCAATGGGCATGACTCGAGGACAGGTTATTCGAATTTTTACAATCGAAGGGGCCATGCATGGTATACTGGCAATCATAGTCGCAGCGATCTATGGCATTCCATTGCTATACATATCAGCAGTGAAGGGATTTCCCATGCCGGAGGGTACGGATGATTACGGTATGGCGATTGCTGAAAATATCTTCCCGGTGTACGGTGCCAGCCTGATTCTGGGGACGATTCTAATAGTGCTCATCACAGTAACGATTGTGAGTTTTCTTCCGACACGGAAGATAGCCAAGATGAATCCGACAGATGCTATCAGGGGGAAAATACAATGATAAAATTTTTGTTCAAAGGCCTGATTCGAGACCGGCATAGAAGTCTTTTCCCCGTTTTAACTGTTACACTTGGTGTCATGCTGACTGTGCTGATGCACTGCTGGGTAACAGGCATCTTGGGAGATATGATTGATTACAATGCAAGATTTTTAACGGGTCATGTCAAAATCATGTCTCGAGCCTATGCGGAAAATGTAGACCAGATTCCCAATGATCTGGCCCTTCTCGGTGTGGATTCACTGATTCAAAAACTCCGGAAAGAATTTCCAAGAATGAATTGGGAAAAGCGGGTTCGTTTCGGCGGTTTGCTTGATGCACCTGACCAGAATGGTGAAACGCGGGCACAGGGACCATGTATCGGTTTTGCCATCGATCTTTTATCGGGCGATCCATCCGAAATTCAGCGATTCAATATTAAAAAAGCTTTGGTCAAAGGCTCGGTGCCTGAAAAAAGCGGCGAGATGCTTATCAGTGATGAATTTGCTGAAAAACTGGGGGTCCAGCCGGGAGACGTTGTCACGCTTATCACATCGTCCATGTACGGCGATATGGCCATGCAGAACTTTACCATTTCTGGAACCGTTCTCTTTGGTGTAAAATTAATGGACCGCGGAGCTATGATCGCCGATATTTCCGACATTCAGACCGTACTGGATATGCAGGATGCATCGGGTGAAATTTTAGGTTATTTCCCCTCGGGAATGTATGATGATTTGAAAGCACAGGAGATTGCCAAACAGTTCAATGCGGAGTATGCCGGATCAAAAGATGTATTTGCCCCGATAATGATGACCCTTGGCCAGCAAAATGATCTGGCCAGCATGTTGACATACATGAAAGGTATCATAGGGATCATTATCGCGGTTTTCGTTCTGGCCATGTCGATTGTTTTGTGGAATGCAGGGCTTCTCGGCAGTTTGAGGCGTTTTGGTGAGATCGGAGTTCGTTTGGCGATTGGAGAACGCAACAGTCATATCTACCGTTCCCTTATTTTGGAATCGGTTGTCATTGGTGTTTTCGGGTCGATTTTCGGAACAGCCGTGGGATTGGGATTTTCCTGGCTTCTTCAGACCTATGGGATCGATGTTGGAAATATGATGCAGAACGCAACCATGATGTTTCCGACAGTCTATCGCGCCCACATTACGCGGGACGCTTTTTTTATCGGATTCGTACCCGGTATATTGTCTACAGTTTTAGGGACGTCTCTTTCAGGAATCGGAATTTACAGACGCAAGACGGCGCAGTTGTTCAAGGAACTGGAAGTATAATCGAGAAGATAGGAGAATGGGAAACGTGGAACGGGGAACGAGGATTTAAAAATCGGAGACAGGAGACTGGAGACCGGAAACCGGAAACCGGAAACAATCAAGTCCCAAATCCCAAGCCTTAAGTCTCTATTTTGTCAAAAGGAGTGATACAATGAAACGTCTAATAATTATATTTAGTGTGATATTACTATTTCGTCCGGTTTATTCTCAATATCCATCCGGTGAATCGGTTTTGAATAAAATTGATGAGAACATGAACTCCGAGAATCGTGTGATTACTTCCAAGATGGTTATTCACGGACAGCGAGGCAGCCGAACCATTGGATCCAAATCGTGGACACAGGGTACGGAAAAATCGTTTACCGAATATCTTTATCCAGCCCGTGAAAAGGGAACCAAAATGTTGAAGCTCGAAGACAATCTCTGGATGTATTCTCCTTCCACGGACCGGATCATCCAGATTTCCGGACACATGCTGAGGCAGTCGGTTATGGGTTCGGATCTTTCCTATGAGGACATGATGGAAGATCCCAAATTGATCAACCAGTACGATGCAGTGGTTACAGGAGACTCAACCGTGGACGGCCGGTCATGCTGGGTACTTGAACTCACGGCAAAGACCGTAGATGTCGCTTATCATTTCCGGAAATTGTGGGTGGATAAAGACAGAAATATTCCACTGCTGGAAGCGCTGTATGCCAAAAGCGGGAAGTTGCTGAAGAACATGGAACTGAATGATGTCACATCCATTGATGGCCGTTGGTATCCGAAACACATGGTTTTCAAGGATATGTTAAAGTCCGGCGAAGGAACCGAGTTCATGATTGACACAATTGAATTTAATGCAGACATTCCGGCTTATATTTTTACGAAAGCTGCATTGCGGAAATAAATGGATGATAGACATTTATCCCGAATTATCCGGGTGGTTGTTTATTCGTGATTGATTTTATAAATTGTATGGATCGGTTTTTTTGTCTTTAGTTCCTATTTTGTATTGACAATTGATTTTCAGCATATCTTTATTACGGATGCTCTTTAAAAAACCATTATCGGTTTGATCAATTAGGATTAGTTTAATAAAAAGTATTTATATAAAAAAAGGTTCCACTGTTTTGGAACCTTTCGCAGCTGTATTCAAATTTTAATCTTTTATTGGATTTTTATGATAAATTTTTGAATTGATTCTTCTGAAATTGTGGAGATGCTCTGGTCGATTTTGGCCACTTTTTTAATGATCGCTTTTTCAACGAAATTCATTCTATCGAAATCAAAGGCGCCTCCGAAACAGCCTTTGGCTTTCGCATGATTTAGGAGTTCCGGATGAAAACCGTTTTTTAATTGTTCTTCGGCTTTTTCGCCTTTTTCCATGCAGCAGATATAAAGGCCGATTTTTTTCTTAAGCAGTAAATCCAGATATTTTGCGCAAAATTTTTGAACCGATTTTTGAATCCTGCCTGCGTGAATGGATCCTCCGACGATCACAGTATCATATTTGTCGATTTGAGTTTTAGGAATTGTTTTCAAGTTGAATAATTCAATTTCTCCCGGCAGTCCCGCTTTTAATTTGAGAGCACACTTTTCCGTGCATCCGTGTTTCGTTGCATAAAAAATTCCGATTTTCATAAGTTTTTTTCCTTTTAAAAATGAAGATACGATTACTCTTTTTTTAACAGGTAAGATTTTTCAATGGCTTTTTGAACCGCGTTCATAATCACATTGCTACTGTTGGTGGCCCCGCTGACGGCTTCAACCTTTGTGGACTGTTTTTCAATAATCCGGTTCGGAATGACAGGTTCCGCTTTTTTACCTTTCCAGGCATCGTGTTTAAGAATTTCCACTTTTGTGATTTTTTGATTTTGGATCGTTACTTCGACTTCGGCTTTATTCGGGCCGTATTTATAGCTCCCCTGATATATGCCGTCCACAAGCCAGCCGGATTCAACCGGTTTCCCAATCACCGCAGCGTTTCCGCAATTCTTAAATAATATAATCGTCAGGAGAAAGACAGTCAACCATATAATGATCATCAACAGCCATTTTTTCATTTTTTTCTCCTTGCCTCTATTTGAAATTTACGCGTTGATTAAATCGGAATATATCGGATTGTCAATTGACATACATTCGATCATGTATTGTTTTGTATATCGAAAAACCGGCTTTATTGTTTCATAAATATTCATCTGTTGTACAGAAACAACTTGGTTTACTTTACGTATCGATATGTAAATGTAAAGTTTTGAATAGAATGGTTATTTTTCAGGGGAAATCGTTGAAAAAGAAATTTAAAACGGAAAGAAAGAAAGGGTTTTGGCGGGAACCGAAAATTCGGGACGCAGTCTGGAACGATATTAAATCTGGAAATGTCAGAAAAAGTTTGGGTCAGGATTTTAGAGATTTATACGATTTTTATATCGATCCGAATACCAAGGAAAGACTCGCCTCAATGGGAAGAATTCGCCGTTGGATGAACACGGCATGGTTGATTTTAAAAAGGATGATACTCAAATTAACACCCAACAGACGGCTGATGCTGCTTCTTTCATTCTTACTTATCTTTCTCGAAAATTCAGGTTATCAGAACAATCAATTTATCGAGGGAGTTCAATTTGATATTAAAACACAGCTTATTGGCTATGGATTACTTCTTGTTGTTTTGATGCTCGAGTTAAAAGACAAGCTGCTTGCCCGCGATGAATTGGAAGCGGGCAGAAAAATCCAGGTCGCATTGATGCCGGAAGAGCGTCCCGAAATTCCGGGATGGGATGTGTGGCTTTTTACCCGTCCGGCCAATGATGTGGGAGGGGATCTTGTCGATTTTATCGAACTCGATGGGAATCGTTATGGATTTGCACTGGGCGATATTGCCGGAAAAGGATTGGGCGCCGCTCTTTTGATGGCCAAGCTTCAGGCCTCAATACGGGCCCTTGCTCCGATGTCAAAAGGATTGGAATGGCTGGGAAGTCAGTTGAATGGAATTTTTAATCGGGACTGTATTCCAAGCCGGTTTGCTTCTTTGATTTATCTTGAGCTCGATTCAGATCCCGGGAAATTATCCATACTCAATGCCGGTCATATTCCTCCGCTGGTTGTCCAGAATAATAAAATCCGGGAATTGGATTTGGGAGATCCCGCATTGGGTCTCATGAATCAGACGCGATATAAAAAAGTAGTTATTCGTTTAAATCAGGATGATTTAATTTTTGGATACTCCGACGGTTTAACAGAAGCGAGAAATAAAGCCGGAGAATTTTTCGGCGATCAAAAAGTAAAACAGTTGATCCGTCAGTATTATACTCTTGATTCAAAAACAATCGGGAAAAAGATCATCGAAGACATTCAATCATTTCAGGGCAATACAAAACCGAACGACGATTTATCGATGATGATTTTAAAAAGAAAAGGTCAATCTTGAAATGGTTTAATCTTTTAGGTGGGTAGAGAATCGAATGGAGAAAAAACTAAAAGACAAATATCCTTTAATGGGATATTGCGGGATTTTCTGTGAAACCGATTGCGAGGTTTACACAGCGGCTCATTCCGGAGATCTGGAAATAAAAGAGAGGACAGCGAAAACGATGAGAAACGAACTCGGGGTCCTAATTCAACCTGAAGATCTTCGATGCGAAGGGTGCCAGGATTCTGAAGAAAAAATGTGGCTCGAATGTCGCCTCTGTCTGATTCGTCAATGTGCCAAAGTCCGCAGGGTGACCACCTGTCTAGAATGTGAACATTATCCGTGTCACATTCTCAAACTCTGGTTCGGAAAGTCTGAACATGCCGAAAAAAAACTTGAGGGAAATTTCAAAAATAGGTATCGAGAATTTTTTTTGTAAAAAAAGGCAAATGTAATTTATGGCTATTAAATTCTTTTCTGCCCAATCGAGAAAGTTGCTAATACAAATCTGAATATTTGTTTAGCAAAATTGTACTTCTATCCTGTAATTTCGGCAACCATCCAGTATCTGTTGATAAATCGC
>Ga0315542_1001205_pt1 | contig 16260 bp, 14 predicted proteins | sample SalMarSW160120MG_FD_202541 | JGI IMG/M metagenome (GOLD analysis project Ga0315542, IMG submission 202541) | Salt marsh sediment microbial communities from the Plum Island Ecosystem LTER, Massachusetts, United States - Salt Marsh Sediment SW1601-20 ...
CAACGCTCGCCACCGTATCGGTACGCGTAGCGATCCCAGAGCAGGTTGAAGCCTGCGCTCGGTCCCAGCTCGATCAGGTCGAGCGACCTTCCCGTCTCGCGGGCGGCGAGCAGGAATGCAGGCAGTAGCCCGAAGCAACGCTGTACCTCGTTCGTCTGCACCCCTTGCTCGCACAGAAAGCGGGCAACCCACTCCGACTCGCGTTCCAGCGCCTCCCGGGCGGCGGGCCAGACCTCGCGTCCCGCTGCGTAGGCACGCGCGAGCCGGGGTGCTCGTCCGGCCAGGGCGAGGTAGTGAAGCGCACCGAGTAGCCTCAGCGCAAGGTTCCACTCGTAGTCCGGCGCTATCTCGCGAACCAGAGGCTCGTCCGCCAGCCGCTCGCACAGCTCGCCGTAGAGCGACCCGGGATCGCTGGCACGGCACGCATCCGCCTGCCGTGTGAAGACCTCTCGTTGCCGTTCTTCCATGAACCACCCTCCGAAACTACTCGCGGGGATCAAGTCCAAAACACGCCGATTCCCGCGATGCCGCCGCAGCCGACATGGCGGCTGCGGCCCACAAACGCAAGTCCTTGATGAACCCGGACTCCACAAAACAACCCGAGCACCAACCTCCCACGACCTTTTGGGGGCAGAAAGCTTCGCAGGTGCCGCCAGGCACGTGAAGCTCCACGCTGTTCCCGCGGCCGGAAATCAGGGTTTCCGGCCGCTACTGCAGCGCGGCCTTCGCCTGCTCGGCGATCACCTTGAAGGCGGCCGGCTCGCGCACGGCGAGGTCGGCCAGCACCTTGCGATCGAGCTCGATGTTGGCCTTCTTGCAGCCGGCGACGAACTGGTTGTAAGAGAGACCCTCCTGGCGCGCCGCGGCGTTGATCCTGATGATCCAGAGCCTGCGGAAGCTGCGCTTGCGATTTCGGCGGTCGCGATAGGCGTAGACGAGCGAGTGGTCTACCTGCTCCTTGGCGTACTTGTAGCTCGACTTCTTGATGCCGAAGTAGCCACGAGCCTGCTCGAGGACCTTGCGCCGCTTCTTGCGCGCGTGTACGGAACGCTTAACACGTGGCATGGGGCTCTACCTCACCTTCCAAGCATCTTCTTGACGACGGCCGCCTGTGAATCGCCCAGTACCTCGGGCTTGCGAAAGCCGCGCTTTCGCTTCTGAGTCTTCTTGCCGAGGATGTGGCTGCGCATCGCGCGACGGCGCACGACCTTGCCGCCCGCGCTGACTTTGAACTTCTTCTTGGCACCGCTGTGAGTCTTCTGTTTCGGCATCTTTCTCCTCGATACTTCGCGCCGGCGCCTCAGGCTCCGTCGGCCTCCTCGGCCACCGCTTGCTCGGCGACTGCCGGGCTGGGGCCGGGCTTTGCCTCGGGCTCTGTCTTTTTCTCTCCGGCGCTCTTGGTCGGCGCCAACACCATGGTCATGTTCCTGCCCTCGAGCAGCGGCTGCGATTCGATCATTCCAAGCTCCTGCACATCCTCGGCGAGCCGCGTGAGAAGGTCGCGCCCGCGCTCCGGATGAGTCGTCTCGCGCCCGCGGAACATGATCGTGACCTTGACCTTCGCCCTCTGGTTGAGGAAGCGAACGACGTGCCCCTTCTTCGTCTCGTAGTCGTGCACGCCGATCTTCGGTCGCAGCTTTATCTCCTTGATGTGAATCTGCTGCTGGTGCTTGCGGGCCAGCTTCGCCTTCTGCTCCTCCGCGTAGCGGTACTTGCCGTAGTCCATCACCCGGCAAACGGGCGGGTCGGCGCTCGCAGCGATCTCGACCAGGTCGAGATTCTTGGCGTAGGCGTACTCACGCGCCTCGTCGGTCGTCTTGATTCCGATCTGGGAGCCGTCTGTGTCGATCAGACGGACGCGCGGAGCGCGGATGCCGTCATTGATACGAGCATGCGGAACCGAGGGGCGAGCGGGCTCATAACGTCGCCGAGGTCTCAACTGGCGCTCATCAAGCTAGGGCTTCCTCCTCTTCCAGAACAACAAAACCGCTGCAGGCAGCGGCTCCGTTCTTTCCACCAAACACCTTGGTTGAACCCCCGTCGGCTTCAGGCCGCGGAGGTGAGGGAACGGATGAGCCCCTACTTGCAGGCCGTAAATGTAGCCGATCCGGCTTAGCTGCGCGTTCACGCGCCGAGCCGAGCATCAAGAGTTGGGCACCGAAGTGAGTAGAGTCAGCTCTATCACGAGCTCCTTCAGGCTCTTATGCGACTGGGCGCCGCCGCGCTCGCGCACGGCCAGGTCGTCGGCCGATTCCTTGTCGCCGTAGACGACCAGGCGCGGGATCTTCTCCAGCTCGGCGTCGCGGATGCGCTTTCCCACCGATTCGCCGCGATCGTCGAGCTCGACGCGGAAGCCGGCGCCGCGCAGGCCCTCCACGATCGAGCGGGCGGCTTCGACGTGCCCCTCCCCCACCGGCAGCACGCGTACCTGCACCGGCGCCAGCCAGAGCGGAAGGTCGCCGCCGGTGTGCTCGAGCAGAATGCCTATGAAGCGCTCGAAGGAGCCGAGCAGCGCGCGGTGGATGACGTAGACGGGATGCTCGTGGTTGTCGGCGCCGACGTAGGTGAGATCGAAGCGAGCCGGCATCTGCGCATCGAGCTGGATCGTTCCCATCTGCCAGGAGCGACCGAGCACGTCGGTGATATGAAGGTCGATCTTGGGCCCGTAGAACGATCCCTCGCCGGCGCCGAGCGCGTAGGAGATGGAGTGACGATCGAGCGCCGAGCGCAGCTCGCCCTCGGTGAAGTCCCACTCCTCGTCGGAGCCGAGCTTGTTATCGGGTCGCGTCGACAGCTCCGCGCGGGGCTCGATCCCGAACAGGCCGTAGACGTAGCGCAGGTAGTCGAAACAGCCGTCGAGCTCGGCGGCGATCTGCTCTTCGCTGCAGAAGATGTGCGCATCGTCTTGGGTGACGTAGCGCACACGCGTGAGGCCGTGCAGAGCGCCCGCGAGCTCGTTGCGATGGAGCGGTGCGCCCTCGGCGTAGCGGATGGGGAGGTCGCGGTAGCTCCGAAGCTTGCTGCCGTAGAGCAGCATGTGGCCGGGGCAGTTCATCGGCTTGATGCCGTAGACGTGCTCCTCGCCGATCGGGATCAGGAACATGTTCTCGCGGAACTTCTCCCAGTGGCCCGAGGTGACCCAGAGCGCCTTGTCGTAGATCAGCGGCGTCTTCACCTCGGAGTAGCCGCGGCGAGCGTTCTCGCGCAGGCGCAGCGCCTCGAGCTGGTTGAAGATCGTCATCCCCTTGGGATGCCAGAAGGGCGAGCCCGGCGAGTGCTCGTCGAAGTGGAAGAGATCGAGCTGCACGCCGAGCTTGCGGTGATCGCGCCGCTTGGCCTCCTCGAGGCGCTCCAGGTGTGCGTCGAGATCCTTCTTGGAGAAAAAGGCCGTCCCGTAGATGCGGGTCAGCTGCTTGTTGGCCGAATCGCCGCGCCAGTAGGCCCCGGCGAGCCCCGTCAACTTGAGCGCCTTGATCGGCTTCGAGTCGATCAGGTGTGGGCCGCGGCAGAGATCGGTGAAGTCGCCCTGTGTGTAGAGGGAGATCGTTCCCTCGGCCTCGTCCACCAACTCGACCTTGTAGGGCTCGTCCTCGGCCAGGAAACGCGCGCGCGCCTGCTCGCGATCGATCTCCTCACGCCGCCACTGCCGCCCCTCCGACAACTCGCGCACGATCTCCTGCTCGATGCGGGCCAGATCGTCCTCGGCGATCGGCTGCGGGAAGTCGAAGTCGTAGTAAAAACCGTTCTCGATCGCCGGCCCGATCGCCACCTTGACGCCCGGGTAGAGCCTGCGCACGGCCTCGGCCAGCAGGTGCGCCGCAGAGTGCCTGAGTACGGTGAGCGCGTCCGGATCGCCGCCGTTCTTACTTGTCAAGATCTCGATCTGCTGCCCGCCGGCCAGTGGTAGGCGCAGATCGCGCAACTCGCCGTCTACGCGCACGCCGACCGCCTGCTCGGCGAGCCTGGGCCCGATCGAGCGTGCGGCGTCGAGCCCGCTCGCCCCGTCGGGCAGCTCGAGCGGCGATCCATCAGGTAGCTGAACATGCATGGACGAGAAGAATACTCAGAGCTGCCGGCTACCGAGCAGCGACTCCCTCGGATAGAAAATCGCCCGAGTTGGGTACTGAACAGATATGTCGATCATGGGACCGGTGGTTCGAACCGATCGCCGAACCGAGAGAGAGCTGATCATCTCTGTCAGCGGCGAGCTTGATCTTCACTCTGTAGGCGGGCTTCAGGACGCCCTCGACGAGGCCATCGCCGAGACGGGCGAGGTGGTCGTGGTCGATCTCGGCGAGGTCGAGCTAGTCGACTCGATCGCACTGGGAGCGCTGGCTCGCGCCTCGAGGCGCCTGCGCGAGAGTAGCGGCGCGCTGGGCGTGGTTGCGTCGAACGCCGACGTGGTGCGCGCCTTCGAGATAACCAGCCTCGACCGCGTTATTCCGATGGCGTCTACGGCAGAAGAGGTATTGCAGCGCTTACGAGCTTCCAGCGTCTAGCTGTCGGCATCCTGCTGGGAGCCGATTCCCTGCAGATAGATGCGCCCGAAGGAGGTCGGCACATAACGGGCGCGCCAGTAGGCGAAGGGATCGTCGTAGACGCGCTCGACGACGGCAAAGCGCTCGACGCTGCCAATCTCGTCCTCCTGGGCCAGGCGACCGCGCTCGAGCAGTTCTCGGACGCTGCGCCTGTCCTGATCCTTCTTCAGCCGTCGTGCGAGCTCGTCGATCGCCACACCACCCGGGCGCTCCACTGCGAGCGCGATCAACTCGCGCAGCACCACGAGGAGCTCTCGCTCGGCCTCGGCATCGTGGGCGATTGTCTTCTCGATAATCGACTTGGAATCGAGGTTCACGGCGTGCCTCGCTCTCGTCGGACGAAGGGGTTCTCTTGTTCCATCGGCAAACCCGAGCGCTTTACTGAGCTTCAAATCGAGGGATCGGCCGTGCTTCCGTTGTAATACGGCGCGAAAACGTGACCGAGTTGCGATTGCGTTAGCCACCGCCGAGGGAGGAAAATCCACAGTCTGTGCTCAATATGAAGACCGACGTAGCGATGCCTAGACGGACAACCGTCATCCTGCTCGGCGCGATTCTCGTCGCGGTTTTCGTAGCTGCCGCCGTCTCCGGTTGCGGCTCCGGCAAGGCGAGCACGCCTCGCTGCACCGCCTCCCAGCTTCGTGGACGCTCTCTGGGCGGGGGTGCCGCCGTGGGCACCGTCCTCAACACGATCACTCTTCAAAACACGGGCACCGCGTGCCGGCTCGAGGGTTACCCGTCACTGCGAGTCGAGGGTGTGCACGGTCTGCTTCCGATTCGCGTGATCCACGGCGGCGGCATGATCATTCCAAGCATCACCCCCGCGAAGCCGAGGCTCGTGAAACTGGCCCACCTGGGCATGGCAAGCCTGGTCATCTCCTATGAGGACGTCCCCTCCGGCGATCAGACGAGCTGCCCGGTCGGCAAGGCGATTCTCCTTCGCCCGCCGGGAGCGACCGGCTGGTTGACCGTCAAGCTCGAGACGAGTGCCTGCAACGGCAAGCTGCACGAGTCGGCGATCCTGGCGGGCGTGGTAACGGGCGCCTCTAGCGCGCCGGTGGGGACATCGACGACCGCTGTTCCCGAGACGGCCGCCAGCTCGGAGGCGAGCGCACCCGCCTGCCGAGCGTCGCAACTGCGCGGCAAGCTTCTCGACTCGAGCGGTGCCGCCGGCACGATCCTGTTCAGCGTAACCCTCCGAAACACCGGAGCCGCCTGCGCGCTGAAGGGTTACACCCGGTTGCGACTGAAGCGGGCGCGTGTTTTGCTTCCGACCCGCGTGGTACACGGCGGCCTGGCGGTTTTGAATTCAACGCCCAAGCTGGTGAAGCTGAAGCACCTCGGTCGCGCCAGCGTTCTCGTCTCCTACGGCGACGTGCCGGTCGGCAACGAGAGTTCCTGCCCGCACGGCACGGTGCTTCGCCTACGACCACCGGGTTTGCGCGGCTGGCTGGCCGTTCGCGTGAGCACGTACGCTTGCGCTCGCGGCACGCTGCACGAGTCGCCCGTGTTGGCCGGCGTTCGGCACACCACGTAGAGCCCGCCAAAGCAGGTGCTGTGGCGCTCTTCTCAGAGCCTTGGCCGCCCCACCCCGGTTCTCGCGCAGCGCCGATAACGGGTCGCCGGTGAACGCTCACGTCAACCAGAACGGGTTGCTGTTTGCTTTCCCTCCCGCCCACGTAGGACAATGCCCCTCGTTGAGACTCCGGGCGTCGTGGCTAATCGCATGAACTGCAGGCGCAGACAGCGCTCTCCCGCCCCTGCGGCCGGATCGTTTCCAAGCGACGTCCTCGAGAAAGGAATCGGAGTAACCATGCGCAAACGCACGTTTTTCGCCCTGCTGGGGGTGGCGCTGGTCGCCGTGCTCGTAGTCGGGCTCACGACTGGTTGCGGCAGTAGCTCAAAGAGCAAGAAAATCACGATCAAGGTCTTCCCGGCCGATACGAACGCTGCTATTGCCCTTCAGACCGGCAAAGTCGATGCCTACGTGGCCGACGCAACCCCGGTCCTCTACTACATGAAGCAGAACCCGGGCAAGTACGAGATCGCCGGAGAACAGCTCGACACCACGCCCGAGGGCATCGCCACCCGCAAGGGCGACCCGCTCGGCGCGAGCTTCAAGCAGGCGATAGCAGAGCTCTATGCGACCGGTCAGATGCAGAAGATACTCGCCGACTGGGGGCTGAGTGAGTTCGCGCTCCCGAACGCTCCGACGGCCGCCAGCGAGAGCAAGCCGCCGGCGAGCATCGGCGACACGATCACGTTCTGCAGCGACACCACCTACCCGCCGATGGAGTCGATCGTGAACGGCAAGGCCGCTGGGGCCGACGTCGACATCGCCAACGCGATCGGTGCGCTCTGGGGCAAGAAGGTGGAGATCAAGACGACCGGCTTCGACGTCCTCATCCCGGCCGTCCAGTCCAAGAAGTGCGACGCCGCGATCAGCGCTTTCTCCGATACGCCCGAGCGGGCCAAGGAGGTCGACTTCGCCGACTACGTCGCGGTCGGGACGCTGATAATGGTGCAGAAGGGCAATCCCGAAGACATCACCGATCTGGCCTCGCTGGCCGGAAAGACGGTCGCAGTCCAGGCCGCCACGACTCAGAAGGCGATGCTAGACGCCGAGAACAAGGCTCTCGCCGAGAGCTAGAAACGGAGCGTATTGCTCGCAAGCATCATCAACTGGCACCTCGTCTGGTCGCGCATAACGAGTCCGGACAGCGTGTTCGCCCATGCACTCTGGGCGACGATCTACATCTCGGTCGTCGCCCAGGTGATGGGCATACTCCTCGGCCTCCTTGCAGCGCTGATGCGCATGTCGAGGCTCGCGCCGCTCAGGGCCATCTCCGGGGCCTATGTGCTCGTCTTCCGCGGAACCCCGGTACTGGTTCAGATCATGTTCATCTGGCTGATCCTTCCGTCCAGCATCCGGGAGTTCAACTTCGGCGCCTTCAGTCTCTCGCAGGAGGTCGTCGCAGGGATCCTCGCGCTCGGCATCAACGAGGGCGCCTACATGCGCGAGATCATCCGGGCGGGGATCGACTCCATCGACAAGGGGCAGATGGAGGCTGGAAAGTCGCTCGGGATGCGCTCCGGCGCCATCATGCGCAGGATCGTCCTGCCGCAGGCCGCACGCGTGATCGTGCCGCCGCTCGGCAACGAGTTCAACAACATGATGAAGACGAGCTCGCTCATCTACCTGATCGGGGTGTACGAGCTGTTCAGCGACGCCGAGCAGGTCTTCTCGAAGACCGGGAACGTCGCACCCTTCATCGCCGTCGCCTTCTGGTACCTCGTGTTGACCTCGATCTGGAGCGTCATCCAGGCCGTGATCGAGCGCCGTCTCGCGGTCAGCGAGCACGCCGACGAGCTGTCGCTGCGCGAGCGGGCGGTCGAGATCTGGACCGAGGGCGGCGGAATGGTCCGATCTGCCTGGCCATGGAGGGCGAGAGCGTGAGCGACGGCTCCAGAGTGGTCATGCACGCCAGCGATGTGCACAAGCGCTTCGGCCGGGTGCACGTATTGAGGGGAGTGTCGCTCGACGTCCAGCCACGCGAGACCGTCTGCATCATCGGCGCCTCGGGCTCCGGCAAGACGACCTTTCTGCGCTGCATCAACCACCTCGAGAAGATCGACTCCGGCTCGATCGAGGTAAACGGGCATCCGATCGGCTACCGGATGAAGCGGAGCAGGCTGGTCGAGGACTCGGAGAGGAACATTGCCCGCCAGCGCACCGAGATCGGCTTCGTCTTCCAGCGCTTCAACCTGTTCCCGCACAGGACCGCGCTCGAGAACGTGATCGAGGCCCCAGTGCGCGTGCGCGGGACCGCGAAGGCCGAAGCGGTCACGGACGCAGAGAGACTGCTCGCCCGGGTCGGCCTGGCCGACAAGAAGGACGCCTATCCCGGCAAGCTCTCGGGCGGCCAGCAGCAGCGGGTGGCGATCGCGCGGGCGCTCGCGATGAAGCCGGCGCTGATGCTGTTCGACGAGCCGACGAGCGCGCTCGACCCGGAGGTCACCGGCGAGGTGCTTGACGTGATGGAAGAGCTGGCGCACGAGGGCACGACGATGATCGTCGTCACGCACGAGATGGGCTTTGCCAAGCGCGCCGCCGACCGCGTGGTGATGATGGACGAGGGAGTGATCATCGAGGAGGGCCCGCCCGAGCACTTCTTCGAATCGCCCACAAACGAGCGCACCAAGGCCTTCCTGTCCAAGATCCTCTGATCGCTAGGCATACTCGCCGACCGACAGACGCCTTAGGATTGCGCGGACGGCGCAACGGTAGCGCCGCGATCCACAACCAAGGAGGTATCTATGGCCGAGGCGACAGAAGAGCGAGGATTCTCGCGGGTCGCCGATCCTGCGCCGCTCGGTCTGGCGGCGTTCGCTCTTACAACCTTTCTGCTGAGCGGTCACAACGCGACTTTCATTCCCGATGGCATCTGGATCGGAGCGGCGATCTTCTACGGCGGCCTGGTCCAGCTGCTGGCCGGAATGTGGGAGTTCAAGAATCGCAACGTATTCGGCTCGACGGCGTTTGCCACCTACGGCGGTTTCTGGCTCTCGCTCGGAATCTTCGTCGTGCTGCTGCACACGTCCAGCGGCTTCGCGAGCCTATTCAAGGGCGCCGACATAGACAACGCACTGGCCTGGTTCCTGCTCGCGTTTGCGATCTTCAACACGTACATGCTGCTCTGGGCGTCACGGTTGAACCTGGCGACGTTCGCGGTGTTCCTGACGCTCGAGGTCACCGAGATTTTGCTCGTGATCGGCTTCTTCCTGGTGGCGCACGGCCGCACCGACTTCTGGCTTCACGCCGGCGGTTGGTCGGGCATCGTCACCGCCCTGACCGCCTGGTACACCTCGGCGGCGGGAGTCGTCAACGGAATGTCGCCGAAAGCGGTCGTTCCGGTTGGAAAGGCGCTCTGGGGCAAGTAACCCGAACGGCCTGATCAGGCGCTCCAAGAGGAGCGAGAGACACAAGAGAGCGGGGCGGCCAAGCCGCCCCGCTCTCTTTCATGCGACGTTCGCTTCGCCTACCTTCTGAGCGTTCCACTCAGAGCGGACGTGTACGAGCCCGCTCCGCACCCCTTCTTCTTGGCGGAGACCTTGAGCGTCCCGGCCCACTTGGTCACACGCCACTTGCCTTTGACCCACGAGCCCTTCTTTACCTTCATGCTGAACCTCTGGGTCGTCCGAATGGCGGTCGAGCGGCTGCAAGAGACCTTCTTCTTGACGCCAACCCGGGCCTTGTAGGACGTCTTGCCTGCGCGGGACAGCTTGTACTTGCCCTGTCCCTTCGTCTTCAGCTTAGTGCTGCACTTCTTCTTGGAGCAGCTCTTCTGGAAGCTCCAGACTTTCTTGCTGTTCTTCTTTTTCTGCTTCAAGAGGCCGCTCGACCTGACGATCTTCGAGGTGACCTTGTAGTCCCCGACCAACTCGGCGTTCGAGACGGCAAGCGGGAAGGCGTAGGAGCCTGTATCGGGAGCGCGGTCGAAGGCCGGCTCGTCGGTGAGGTCCGGCCAGCCGTCGTCATCGAAGCCGACGTTCGTCGCTGCATAGACAGCAAAGCCGAACGCCGCCGGGCTGCCGATGACCGAGGAGTCGAGCGAGAGCTTGAGCCCCTTCGTATACCACCAATCGAGCGAGCCGCCTTCGACGGCGTCCCAGCCCTCGCCGTTCCATTCCAGCAGGAACACTTTCGGCTGGTAGCACAGAGCGCGAAGGACTCCCTTTGCAGCCATCGGTAGCGATGCCCCGTGGTAGTAGGCGCGCTGGGCCTGGATCAGGTAGTCGTAACCGTTCGCGTCGCCGGTGGTGGCATCGTTATCCGAATCGATCAGGATTCGAATCAACATGTCCGCGCCGAACTCCTCGGTGCCCGGAATGGAGATCGCGAACTTGAGCAGGTCGCCCTTCCACTTCGTGACTCCGACGCCGGTGATGTCCGGAGCGTCCTCGGCGCTACCGTCCCCACTGAGATCGCTGAACGCGCTCCACTGGAACGGCTGATAGGTCCACGAGCCGGTATCGGGCGCCCGATCATAGGACGCGGCCGAGGTGTCGGGTACACCGGACTCGTCATAGCTGACGTCCGAGGCGGCGTAGACCGCGAAGTCGAAGGTCAGCGCCTCTCCGAGTTCGGAGGCGTTCAGCGTCACGGTAAGACTTTCGTCGCCGTACCACGAACTGAGTGTCTCGGTGTCCTCGGCAACCCAGTCCGACCCGTCCCAGGCGAAGAGCGCCGAAACCGGCTGATCCTTGCACTTGGCGGTTAGCAGCCCGCTGGCGGACAGGCTGTCGCCCGGCGCGGTTTGAATCATGTACTCGTAACCGTTCTCGTCTCCGGTCGCGGCGTTCTTGTCAGAGTCGATGTACGTCCTCACGAGCATGCCGGAACCGAGCGCGTTCACGTCGGGAAGCGCGATCTCAAACGTCGTTGCACCGCCTTCGTAGGACGTGACGACCACGTCTGAGATGTCGGGCGCATCGGCACTCGAACCGTCGCCGGTTGGATCGGCGAACGTGCTCGTACCGAGGATTTCCTCGCACTTGCTCGTAGCGCCCGCGCCTGAAGACAGTACGGAAAGTGCAACGGCGATGACAAGAGCACTTACGAGAGTGAAGGCGCGTCGTCTAGCGCCGGTTTCCTTGAAACTCATACCAAACCTCCTGTTGATCCAATCACTCCAGATCGCCGATCCGGCCGGCGCAGAGGCCGATACGAGCGCTTACGATCGTGTGAGTCATCTCGAATGACTCCAACCATTCCGCATTCGAACTGCGATTCTCCCCCCATGACTTGTTCTTAAGTGCGTGTCTCTTCTCCGTCAAGTAACCGAACGAGCGAGACGCTTCTCACCCTTTTCCGGACTACCTTCGGCTTCGGCGCCGCTCTTTCGCCGCTTGACCCTCGAAAGGGTTGTAGTGGTCTACGACATTTATGCGTGCGTTTCGGTAGATACGAGGCTTCCCGGCCTTGAAGAGGCGCACCGAACCGTAAAACGCCGGCGAGATTCCGGGCCCCGGTGGCTCCGCGCACCGGGATTCGACTAGGCCACCGAGCGCAGGCGGTGGTCGCTGCCGGCTCGGGTTGCCCGGTTCCGGTCTTGGGTAGAACCCCGGCACTTGGAGTCGAGCCTCAGAGGAGGTGAGTGAGTTGAGTGAGACAGTCGGCGCGCTCCTGATCGTCGCCGCGGTCGCGGCGTTCTTCCTCGCATCGGCGATCTGGAAGCGCCATCTCGACGGTTACATCGACGTCAGCGGTCGCATCCTCGCTCCCGAGGATCACGAGATAGCGCATCGGCTTCGCGTCAAAGGTGAACTCTCACCCGTCCCGCGCGGGCACCACGTCTGGCTCGCCTACGAGGTCCGGGGGCTACTCTTCCCGGTTGAACCGGAGCTGCACGCCGGCGGCGGGCGCTTTGCGCTGGAGATCGCTTCAAACGCTTCCGCCGAGCCGTTCTCGCTGGTGCTCGTACTGGTCGGGGCAAAGGGACAGCGGGCGATCGAGTACTGGCTGCTGGAGGGGGGCCTGGGTGAGGGATTCCCGGGGTTCGAGCGCATCCCCGGTTCCACCGAGATCGACCGCGTTCAGGGCCCTCTACTCGGGGACGATTCGTTACGCCTGACAAGCCGACGCTGAGAATCTTCGCGGCCGTTTTCGATAGACACCGGCCCCGTACCCACCCCTCTACTCGACCGAAAGCGGCGGACTCACGTACTGGCGAATCGGGCCGGGATTGAACGAAGCGATAAGACGCACGCGCAGGCGGTAACCGCTACCGGCGCGAAGAGCCGGGCCGCGGGGAAGCCTCACCTTGGTGATCACATCGGCCCGCAAGACCCCACGCTTGGCTCTGATCGGCTTCCGGTTGGCACCCTCCAGGGTGACCAGATAGGCGCAGTCACGAGTGCAGCCAAGCTTGACCCAGGGACGAGATCTAGTCGCGAATCTGATCGGATAGGCGAGGGTAGTCGCGGCCACGCTCACCTGGAGGCCCGGGCAGACCTCGAGCGCGCCTCGTGCGGCTAGAGCGGCCGATTTGGCAACGGCACCAGCGCTTGTCTTAGCGCTGCCGTCGGCGTAATAGAGCCCCGACTGGTCACCGGCCTGGTCGGCGCTTCCCGCCCTGTCCACAAGCCGGCCGAGCACCACCCCCGTGACGTTCGGCATACAGACAGCGCGCCGCAGCGCCTGTCTGTATGTTTTTTTCTGGGCGCTCTCACTTACGCCGGGCGTGGGGCCCGGTGGCGAAGGGTACACGCTCGCCTTCTCGACCGGAATCCTCGTCGCCGCGTCGATGCCGTCCACGAGTATCGGCAAGGTCGAGCCCTCCTGGACAGTGCCGGAGAACGTCCTGCCGAGCGCCGCCACGAGCTGCGCGTAGTTCGCGATCGTCCAGGCGTTCTTGGCGGCTTCCGGCGCTGGCCTGAACGCCAGCTCATCCATGATCGGCCGTGCGCGGCCCGAGGCGGAGAGGGCGTTTGCCAGCGCCTTCAGGGTCGCGTTCGGGACCGTGGTACCGTCCAGCTCTCCGGCCACCACGAGCGTGGGTGACTTGGCCTTTGCAGCGTCGCGAACGTAGGCCAGTGCGGCGGAATACGCCGGGGCGCTCGCCACCGTCGGCGCCGGTCCCAGCAGCAGCTCGTCGATGTTCGGGAGTTGCTCGACAAGCGAGCCGGCGAACGCCGCCAGCCTGCCGAGACCAGCCGCGTCGGTCGGGAGCGGGTCGGCCGCCAACTCGACGATCAGGCGGATCGAAGCCGGAACGCTTGCCAAATCGCCGACCGTGGCTGCGTCGGGGGTCGAGGCGGCGGGATTCCAGGCCACGGTCAGGCGAACACTGTTGAGGCTCGTGCTCGAGGCGAGGGGAGCTTGAGAGGCGCCGTCCAAACCGGCTCCTACGCTGAACGAATCCCGGCTCGAGGAGGACGCCGTCGTTGCCGCGACCGCTTGCGAAACCAGACCGGCTTCGGCGGCATCCCGGGTCAGAATCGATTTCCTCTGTGACGCGCTCGAGCGCGCAACCGACCAAACAGTCGCCGGAGCGACTCGCACGATCGGGAGGCTCGCAAAGGAAGCGCTGTTCCCGGCCCAATCGCGCGCCTCTATGCGCACGGAATTAGTACCGGCGCGACGGGGTAGCTTCCAGCCCAGGTTGTACCAACCACCGTAGAGCGTGAGCCGTTTGTTCCGACCCACTCTCGACCTCATCTCGACGGCAGCCGGCTTGGAGAGCCAGAAGCGAACCGTGCCCGGACCGCCGCTGGAGAGCTTGAATGCCGGAGGCTGCTTGGCGTAACCGGCGATCCTGTTCGCGGCCTCCGCGAGCCTGGAGTACGGCGAGTCGAGCTTTCTCAGTAAACGCACGACGTATCTCTGGTAGTCGAGCGAGGAGGGCGTTCGCGGTAACGAGTAGTACGTCCAGTAGCCGGTGTCGAAGCGGCGTAGGTCGATGGCCGTGGCGCGCTCCATCGCCGAGGCGAGCGCGGCCGCCTCACCGTCGGCGGTTGCGTTGGCGTAGTCCCGAAGCGAGAGCAGCGACTGCAGCTGGGCGTTCAGCACGACGTTGCGGTTGAAGCCGTAAAGCCTTATCCAGGGACCCGAGGAGCGCCGTACGACAAGCCGCCCCGGAATCGCGCGGAAGGCAGCCCGAGCGACCGCCGTCAAACTCGTGGAGCCGGCCTCGTCGACGCCCGCGGCGCGGGAGAATGCCTGAGCCGCAACCGCCTGCGCCATTCCCGACAACCAGGGCGCTCTTCCGCCAGAGTAGTTGAAGTAGTACTCCCAACCGAGACCGCCACCCCGCTGCGGCACGCCCCGCTCGACCAGGGCCTGTGCCAGTCGCTGCACCGATTCGGGCGTTCCTCCCGCGACCTTCCCGTTCAGCGCTCCGAAGTTGGCCAGTGGGTGAAACTCGAAGCCGAGGCCCGTCATGTAGCGGTAGACGATGCCGTTGGAGTCGGTGATGTCAGTGTGGCGCGCGGGCGGAGCGTGTACCGCGAAGTAGGCGTTGTTGACCTCAAGCTGCCCCAACACCGCGCTGGCTCGTCCCTTGGTCAGCTTCCCAGCCACCTGCGCCACCTGATGCAGGTTGGCCGCGAGAGGAGCACCTCGTGCGCGCGGGAGCCGGCGGATGAGCTTCGCCGCACGGTTTACCGTGTTGCGATAGCGCGCAGCATCTGCCCGCTCGATCCAGCCCTTGGCGACTGCGCGCTGAATGCCCGCGAGAGCCACTTTTTGATCGGGGAGCGCTGTGCGGGCAGGCGCGGAGCCTACAAAAACGACCAAGCCTGCCATCGCTACGGCGGCGCCTAGCGAGAGCCTCATACAGAAACCGACGTCCCTTCTAGCAAGTTGTTTGTCGGGAACCGTTTCGCCCCGGTCACCGCGCTCCCCTTCCCGGCGCGCCGAAAAACGGCCAGGAGCGCTATCTCCACGGATGCCCTCAGGGTAGCGGTTGCCAGTCCGGCTGATCGCTCGAGCCGGGGCCCGTATCGAGCTGGACCGGCACCGTCCCGTCGGAGTTCATGACGTACAGCTGCGCCCAGTGGTCGCCGAACTGCCTGGAGAAAACGATCTGCGAACCATCGGGAGCCCAGGCCAGCGTGGCGTTCTCGGCCGGGCCGAGGGGGTTCGGATTGACCCCATCGCTATCGGCAAAGGCAATCGATTGATCGCAGGCGAAGGCGATGAGGGTTCCGCTCGGCGACCAGCTGGGTGAGCTGGCTCCGATAGTGGTGCAACCCAGGAGTAACTGCGCGAGCGAGTTTTGTTTCGGCATGAGCGTCCTGGGCTGCAGATCGAGCGAAAAGATGCTTCGGAGACCCGAGGTGTCGGTAGCGACGAAGGCGATGGAGCTCGTATTGTTTTTCTTGCTTACCGACCAGTCGGGCTCGGACAGGCTCGTGAACTCATCGGGGTTGAACTCCAAGCCGAGCGCGGTTGGCTCCGTCCCGTCGGCGTTCGCAATAACCAGGTCGAGCCCGGACGCTACAACGAGATGCTCGCCGTCGGGGCTCCAGGCCGGATCGTTGCCCTTCAGACCGGTCGAGCGTGGGAATCCTCCGTCCTCGCCCACCAGATATACGACTCCGTCACGCGTGAACGCCAGCTCGCTGCCGTCCGGCGACCACGCGGGGCTCGCGTCGAGTCGAGGCCGCAACAGCCACCTCGTGTGCTTCCCCTTCAGGTTCGTCCGCAGGACAAGACCGTTCCAACGAGATGTTCGCCGAGTGAAGACGATTCCGCTTGCTCCTTTTGCCCAGCTTGGCTGCAGACCCCTGGCGGCGACGAGTCGCACCTTCTTACCGTTGCTCCTCATCGCATAAACGCCTTTCTTGCCCGTGAAAGCGATCCAGCGACCACCCGGCGACCAGGCGGGCTGAGTTTCGTTGACCTTCCGCGTCGCGGTCAGCCGCTTGCGTCCGGATCTGTTCGCCCGTATCACGAAGATGTCGTTGGCTACGCCGCTACGAGGTACCGACACGTAAAGGAGCCTGCGGCCGTCGGGCGACCACGATGGCTGGCTACCCGACCCTATTCGGCGCTCCTTACCACTCTTGGGGCTCAAAACCCAGATGCTTCCGCCACGATCGAAAGCGATCAAACCTCGCTTCGACCAGCTCGGTGCGGCGCCGCTGAAATCGGCGTCGGCGAGCTTCCGGACACCTCTCCGGTTGGTATTCGCAACCCAGAGGCTGCCGTCCCTGTAAA
>Ga0315542_1001206_pt1 | contig 16246 bp, 16 predicted proteins | sample SalMarSW160120MG_FD_202541 | JGI IMG/M metagenome (GOLD analysis project Ga0315542, IMG submission 202541) | Salt marsh sediment microbial communities from the Plum Island Ecosystem LTER, Massachusetts, United States - Salt Marsh Sediment SW1601-20 ...
GCCGGGATCATTCACCCGAATCGTGGTAAAGGCCTTTCCCGGTACCTTTCCTTCTCCTTTCAGCGTTCCGCTGATATTTTCCGGGCCGATGGTCAATTTACCCACGTCGCCTGCTGCCAGGTGTTGTTTAAATTGGCTGTAGGGAATTGTCTCCACTTTTGAAGAAAAATAGTATTGTTGCAGGTAGGAAAACAAAAGGAAGGCCATCAGGAAATACCAGATGCTGAAATGAGCCTTCGGGGGCAGGGCGTCCTTCTTTTTCTGGGGGTCCTGGGGACTGAAGATCGAACGAAACTTATCTATCAAATTTTCTCCTGGTTCTTTCTTCCCATTGGATGGCATTATCAAACCTCACACAATTGGTAATCCTGGAGCAGTCATTTCCGCCCATGCTCGTCCTCTGATGGCTGCCAGGGAATCTTGTTCTGCATCATTGGAGACGGTATTCAATCATGAAGCCGGCCATCCTTCGTTGCTGATTGTGGGAACGTTCACAATTCATCACTTCGTATCCCTCTTCAGAAAGCTCAATGGATGGAGCTTATGTCATTTTATTCAACTTCGATCTCGATCGCTTTCGTTTTTGCCTCCTCATTCTTTTGAATGTGGAGATTCAGCATGCCATCCTTGAACGAAGCCCTGATTTTAGTTTCATCGACATTGTCAGGCAACGTAAAGCTACGGGTGAAGCTCCCGTAGTATCTCTCAACTCGATGGAACTTTTTCCCTTTCTCTTCCTTTTCCTGTTTTCTCTCTCCCCGAATCGTCAGAACACCATTGTCTACGGTAATCTTGACATCATCCTTATTGACCTCAGGAATCTCCGCCTTGATTATGAATGCTTTGTCGGTCTCAGCTATGTCTACCCTGGGAATCCAGTCGCCTCTGATTCCCGCCTCAGTTTGCGCCACCGCTCTCGTGTAGCGGTGAAACATGTCCTCAATCTCTCGCCACGGATCCCATCTTACTAGTGCCATAATGCACCTCCCTATTTGCGGGATTTGGTTTACCCCAATGGACAGTCTCGCATTCAGACCATCAGGAATTTGGTTGTTCTTTCTGTAGCTTCAATCATCTTTTTCATAACTCAAGAATCTTCATATTGTTAAAGGTAACCCGCATATGAATTACCTTTAATACCCAACTCATTTTTTGATAAGAAGTTCAAGTCCATCGGCGCATGCTCGGCTCACAGCATAGTCAGCCTTTTTCTGCCCGGGCATTTTATCCCACCCCCCTTTTTCAATGAATTCAGGTCGCTTCCATGAATCCAATTCCCCTAATTCTTTGAGTTTCTCCTCATGATTCGGTTGGTTCATAAACTGAGCGACGCAAATCGCCGCCTGACTCGCCAAAACCGCTTCTGCGGTCTTCGTTTTGGTCGTGCCGGAGGTTGTCCACCCCCCCCACGCAAAGCCGATGATCATTACGATGACTGCCCCAACAATAAGACCCCAAATTCCATACTTAATTTTTCCTGCAGTTTCCGGTTTCATTGATAATACCTCCTTGAATTAGGTTGTGATATTTTTGTCTACGATGACCTTTCGACCAATGGGTTGGATGAGGTCATCCGCCCCGGCCAGTACCCGACCGTTTTTCCCATATGAAGATCATTACCACGATTCTCAGTTTCACAATTGCCTCGCCGCCGGATCTTGCCAGGGCGTTGTTCATTTCCTGGATGCCATTGGCTTCCGCAATGCCTTCGGCCTGGATGGCTTTCGGACTCACTGAGCAATCTTCAATTTGCAGATCTTGCGGAAATGATGGCCATAGATCGCAAGCGTAATATTCAGCGGGAGCATTTTAGGCCGGCAAAAAAGAGTCCAGATCATGATCTTCCAATATTGGAATCGTTCCTTTCCGAAAATACCCAGGCGGACACTCGAACGAAAGACTGCCAGCAGACGTTGAAAATCCAGGGGGGTCCTGACCTTTGGTTTCTTATACTCCCGGAGGAAGGTCATCGCTCGTTTATAGTAATGCTCGGGTGAGTAAATGTGCTGCATCAGGTTTCCATAGCCTTCGCGCAATACTTCAAGCCCCATTTTGGGAAGGATGTTGGTTGTGCCGTCTGCGTTATCTCCGGAGATGGAGTCGATCAGGCGGCCTTCCTTTCTCATTCGTTCATACAGTTTTGTGCCGGGCGGAGCGTTCAGTAAACCCACCATGGCCGTGACGATGCCGCTCTTTTGGATAAAGTCGATCTGCCGCTGAAAGATGGACGGCGTGTCACTGTCGAATCCCACAATAAAGCCGCCTGTCACCTGCAGTCCGGCCCGCTGCATGCGCTTTACACTCTCCAGGAGGTCCCGGTTCTTGTTCTGCTTTTTGTTGCATTCAGCCAGGCTTTCTTCATTGGGCGTTTCGATTCCGATGAAAACCGCATCAAAACCCGCTTTGACCATCATCTCCATCAATGCCGGATCATCGGCCAGATTGACCGAAGCCTCTGTGTTGAAAGGGACTCCTTTCCTGCCTTTCTGCCATTGGATGAGTGCCGGCAGGAGATGGTTCTTCAGATATCCTTTGTTGCCGATAAAGTTGTCATCCACAAAAAAGACCTGTCCACGCCATCCTTGATCGTAAAGCTGGTCAAGCTCGGCAATAATCTGCTCGGCTGTCTTGATGCGCGGGCGATGCCCGAATAGTGCAGTTACGTTACAGAAATCACAATTGAATGGACAGCCGCGCGAAAACTGGATGCTCATCGTGGCATAGTGTTTAAAATCCATCAACTCCCACAGGGGAGCAGGTGTCTTTCGAATGTCGCAGAACTCCGATGTCTCGTAGATGTGCCTTGCTTTCCCCTTCTCCAGGTCCGCCAGGAAAGGGGGCAGGGTCAATTCGGCCTCATTCAGCACAAAATGGTCCACATCCTCAAACTGATCATATTCGTTGGTGAAAAGCGGCCCACCGGCTATGACCTTGAGATTCGCCTCCTTACACCGGGCGATGATCTCATGCGCCGACTCTCTCTGCACAACCATGCCGCTGATAAAAGCGCAGTCAGCCCACGCCAGGTCTTTTTCAGTGAGCTTCGCCACATTCACATCAACCAGTTTCTTGGGCCATTCTCCGGGCAGCATTGCGCCTATCGTCAGCAGGCCCAGAGGAGGCAAGGCCGCCCTTTTGTGAATGAATTTAAGGGCGTACTTGAAACTCCAAAAGGTAGCAGGGTACTCCGGATAAATCAGCAAGGTCTTCATAAGCTTTCCTTCCGCATGTCAAAATTATTCTTGGTCATTTCGGGATGGTCTTCAGGAACCGGTAATAGTCGGAGTCCGTTCCAAGAATAACAAAGGCGTTCTTATAGGCGGCCCCTTTGTAAGTCTCCAGCGTCTTGAAAAAGGCATAGAACGTCGGATCCTGACCGTAAGCGTCTCCATAGATCCTGGTCGCCTCGGCATCCGCCCCTCCCCGGATCTCCTCGGCCGTCCGGTATGCCCCCGAGATGATGGATTTCAGTTCCTTCTCCATCTGGCCGAGAATCTCTGCCTTTTTGCCCTCTCCCTCCGATCGAAACTGGGCGGCCTTGCGCTTTCTTTCCGATACCATCCGCTCGTACACCTTCTTGCGGACTTGCTCGACATAGTTAATCCGCTTGATGCGCACATCGACCAGTTTCATACCGAAGGCGGACATGGCCTTTGATGCCTCGGCCAGAATCGCGCGGGTGATCTTCTCTCTCCCCAGGCGAACGGCTTCCGGGGCGGTTGCTTCATCCTGGAACGGGGAGAGGACCTTGCCTTCCACATTCTCCACGCTCGGCATCTCGTTTGTGGTCCGGACGAGTTCCACCAGAGGATTCGCCGAGACATAATCCCGGAGAACAGCGTCAATGATGTCATCCAGTTTGGCGTATGCCTGGGTATAAGTACCCAGGACCTCCAGGAATTTCTGTGCATCCACGATCCGCCACCGGGCCGTTGTATCCACGTAGATAAACCGCTTGTCCCGGGTGGGTATCTCTTTGGGGTCTCCATCCCACCTCATAATCCGCTTCTCATAGCGATGGATGTCCTGAATGAAGGGGATCTTGAATCTGAGGCCCGCCTCGGTCTTTGGTTTTCCAACCGGTCTTCCAAACTGGGTGATCACAACCTGTTCCCATTCGCTGACCGTGTAAAAGGCACCCGAAAACAAGACGATCAGAAAAATAACGATCACAACACCGATGAAAGCTCCCATTCGTCTCATTTAGCCTCCCCTCCTTTCGTGACCTGCTGATTGAGTTGGAGAAGCGGCAGTAAACCTTTTTGCGCACTGTCGATAATGTAGATCTGCTTCGCGTTGGGCAGGATCGTCTGATAGGCCTCCAGATAGAGACGCTGTTTGGTGACTTCTTTGGCGTTTCGGTATTCTTTAAGAACGGCCGAGAACCTGGCCACGTCACCCTTGGCGTGGTTCACCCGCTCGAGCGCGAATCCCCTGGCCCCGTTGATTGCTCTTTCCGCTTCTCCCTTGGCCTGTGGAATCTGTCTGTTATACGTCTCCTGGGCCTCGTTAATGAGTCTCTCCTTTTCCTGCTGGGCCTCGTTTACCTCGTTGAAGGCGCCTTTTACAGGATCGGGTGGAACCACATTCTGGAGTCTCACGTTGACGACGCGAATTCCGTTTTCATACCCATCGAGAATTTTCTGAAGCTCCTCCTGAGCCATCTTATTCACCTCTTCACGGTTTTGAAGTACATAGTCAAAGCTCCTGTTCCCCACGATGCGCCGATTTACCGATTCGCTTATATCCCGGATTGCCATAACAGGGTCTTGTACGTTAAAAAGGTATTTTCGGGGGTCTTCCCTCCGGAACTGGACGATCCACTCAACATCGATGACGTTCAGGTCCCCGGTGAGCATGAGAGATTCCCGCTCTGTTGCGGCGCCCTTTTCATAATGGGTCCGAATACCGGGGCGGATGCTTTTGAAACCAAAGGTCTCCGTGTCCACTTGTTCCGTATGTACCTTGAAAACCGTGTCCACCCCAAAAGGGATCTTGAAGTGAAGCCCCGGCAGGACCATGCCGGAATACCTGCCAAATCGCAGAATGATCCCCTTGTGACCGGGGGCAATGGTGTAAAAGGCTGTATAAGCCACAATGATCCCGAGAACAATTACGATCACTATAAACCAAAGGGGCTTTGTTCCCTTCCCCAGGCTCAGTGAATCTCCCACCTTCTTGATCATTTCGGAAAGATCCGGAGGACCGTCTTGCTGCCCTCCTGGATTATTATCCCACGACATAAATGTTCTCCTTTTTATTAGAAGTGCTTTTTAGAGGGTTCCCTGTTCCTGAGAGCATTGACGACCTCCATCCCTTCCGAATGGGAGACCGTATGAATGCTGATTTCCGCTGGTTTCGTTAAAAGGCTCCTTGTCCCAAGCAAAACACTGAATCTTTCAGATTGTATATGAAGGTCCAAGTCTTCACGGGTTTCCCACTCCTCGATGAGATTGAAGACTGCTTGGCCATCGATATCGCAAAAAACGTCATGGTGCAGACAACCTTTCTCCTTTCTCACCGCCTCAATCATGGAGAGAAGCGTTTGCATCATCTCCGTCCTTTTCTCCATGCATGCCTTCATTGAAATCCTTACGATAATCACGAGAGTCCTCCTCGCCGTGAAAGTTCCATCAACGGTTCAGGTCACACCAAATGCCCAAACTCAGAAATCTCTCCGTCCTGTCCGCTGGCTAGAAAATCAGATGTTGTGTTGTATTAATAGCTATCCAAGCTTCGTGCCACACATAGCCAGCCAATAAATATTCTTCTATCTTATTGATTCCAAACGAATATTCGCCCTGAGAAACCCCCGAGGGAGGCACGAATGGAAATTAATATGTGGTCACATGTGACCATTGATCATATATGGCCACCTTTTTTGATCACGCCGGTCGAGTGTGAGTGAGTTCCTGTGAATCTAATTGAGATGAAAGACTATGAATTTGGGGGGGTCTCGAAAAACGAGGGCTACCGTAAACAGTCGCCCTTTTGAAGGGGCCGCGAGCTAAATTGTCAAATGTCAAGGGCTCTGACCCCATCCCATTCTGACGTTGATCCTACGGATTCTTTTTCGTACAATATATGATGAGAAAGGCTCTTGGATTCTTGAGTGGAAGCTATTGAGGGAAACATTGGAGAGAATAGTAAGAAAATTTAATGAATCTGTACCCTTTGTGGGGACACGCGCTTTGATCTGGACAAGTATTTGAATGACAAGGCATTAGACGGACTATTTCTTATGCTTGCGGAAGAGGAGAAGACAATCCGGCAACCCAATAGTCGAATCAGGCCGCATACGATATTTTAGGGTGTTTGAAGAATGAATCAGATGAAAAGCAGAATTCACACGCTTTATGGCTTGAGGATACCAAGTTTTCGCATTCGGGCCCGCAACGTGCTGCGGTTGAGCCCAAGGATCTCGGCTGCCCCGTTTTTTCCGCTGATTTTCCATTGTGCTTGATCGAGGATTCGCACAATATGTTCGCGCTCAACCGCTTCGAGCGTTTTTTGCGGAGTCGATAAATCCTTTTGCTGGATCCTCAGTTCATCCACCAGGTGCAGCTTGGGACCCGAGGAGTTAATCACCGCACGTTCGAGGACGTTTTCCAGTTCCCTGACGTTGCCGGGCCAGTGATAATTCAGCAAGGCATTCATGACTCTCGTCGGAATGATCTGAACGGACTTGCCCATTCGCTTGGAGATCTTTTTGACGTAAAAGTCCACGAGAAGCGGGATGTCGTCCAACCGATCCCGGAGCGGCGGCATGGTGATCGGGAAAATATTCAAACGGTACCAGAGATCTTGACGGAACCCGCCCCTGCGGACTTCCTCTTCCAGATTGCGATTTGTGGCCGCAATAATCCGCACGTCGACCTTGACCGTACGGGAACTGCCCAACCTTTCAAACTCTCCGTCCTCGATCACCCTGAGGAGCTTGGGCTGCAATTCCAGCGGCAACTCACCAATCTCATCCAGAAAAAGGGTGGTGCCGTCGGCGACCTCAAATCGCCCCAAGCGTCTGGAATGGGCGCCGGTGAAAGCACCTTTTTCATGACCGAACAGTTCGCTTTCAATAAGGTTTGAAGGCAGTGTAGCGCAGTCCACTTTCACCAGGGCTCGTTTCTTGCGCAAGCTCAAGCCGTGAATGGACCGGGCGATGAGCTCCTTGCCGGTTCCGGTCTCGCCAAGAACCAGGACGATTGTATTGCTGCGGGCAATTTGTTCAACCTTGTAGAGCACGTAATTGATCCCGTCACTCTGACCGATAATGTTCTCATGGTTGTATTCCAGCTTGATTTCTTCCTGGAGATACGTTCTCTCAGCTTCAAGCTGGCCTTTTAGCTTCTTTATTTCCAGCAGTGTGGCTTCAGCGATCTGTTTGCCTTTTTCCGCTTCTTCCCTTGCTGCGCTGATCTCGGCCGTTCGCTCTTCAACAAGTTCCTCAAGATGCCTTTTATAATATTCTCGCTCAGTCACATCTTCGATGGCCAAAAGGATCATCTGGGTTTGCTTCGAGTCCCTGTAAATCCGTCTGGCGTTCAGATGCATTATCTTTCGGCCTATGGTCTCAAAGTCGTGTTCCACCTCAAAGTCATTAAATGTGGTATTCTGAGGAAGGATATCTTCAAGGAGTTCTCTGAGCTTTGGGATGTTCCATTGGCGGTTGCCAAGATCATATATTACCATTCCCTCTGTTCCCTCCGGCGTAACCTTGAAGGTCTGGTAAAAGGAATGATTGGCCTTTAGAACCTTGAAATCAGAATCAAGCACCACCAGGGGTTCACGAACCGAGCCTAAGACGGTATTAAAAATTTCCACAAAGCCATGCAGCCTTGGTTTATCGTACACCAACGCCTTCACGGTTCGTTCAAATTCTTCGAATGATTGCTTGCTATCCATTGGGAAATCCACAATCCAGCCCTCTCTCTCCCTCGCTCAGTGGCCTGAGTTCCCGTGCCGCCATCGCGCACCTCCAATGCCTGGTGACCTGAAATCGGTGATCTGGACTCCTTTTTTGCCCGAGTAGAATTATATGGGATACGGCCTTATGTCTCAAGGAAAAAAGCAGCGGGCGAAGGCAACACCGCTTGAGCCTTGCGAAATCCCGTCTTGGTGGGAAATATAGTGCCTTGCTGGTGGATAAGGGCTCTCTGATTCGGTTTGGCATTAAATCTGCGATGTGCTACTGTTCGAGATGTCGGATCGAGAAATCCCGGTTCACGAAGCATGAAACGACGGCAGAAAAATTGTACCGAGGGGAACGATGACAGATCCACACGAAAATACCGGCACATTTGAAAGTACTGACGGCCTGAAGATATTCTACAGACAGTACCAGGCAGAGGAAGAACGCGCGCGGCTCGTGATTGCCCATGGTATCGGGGAACATTCCGGGAGATACGGCAATGTTGTCGATAAGCTACAGCCGGGCGGAACGTCCATCTGGGCTGTCGACCTCCGGGGTCACGGGAAAAGCGGGGGCAGGAGGGGGCACGTATCGGCGTTCGATGAGTATCGACATGACCTCTTATTAATCCTCAAGATTGTGAAGGAGGGAATGCCGGAAGGCCGCAAATGTTTCCTCCTCGGCCACAGTATGGGAGGGCTCATCGCCCTGGATTTCGCAATGCACTATCCTCAAATTGTCGACGGGCTGATCATATCGTCGCCAAGCCTGGGGATTACCGTGAAGGTGCCCCCTGTAAAAAGGTTGCTTGGAAAAGCCATGTCATCTGTGCTGCCGGGACTCACTCTTTCGAACGGCCTCGACGTCACCAAGCTGAGCCACGATGAAGGGGTTGTGCGCGCGTATGTCGATGATCCTCTGGTGCATGACCGGGTGAGCGCCAGGTGGTTTACGGAAATAGTCCGGACCATGGAAGAAGTGAACAGATCCGCCTCAAAGGTGGCGGTCCCGATATTGATGCAGCTTGCCGGCGACGATCACCTGACCGATGCAGCACGATCAAGGGAATTCTTTGACCGGCTGAACGTTGAAGACAAGCGCCTGTGTGTTTATGACGGCTTCTATCACGAAAGCTATAATGAAAAAGAAGAACTGCGGACAAGACCTCTCGCCGATCTGGATGCCTGGGTAAAAAATCATTCCCGCATCTGAAGGCGCCTGTGCCACGGCCCGGGTCACCTGGACAAAAAGAGTCGCCTCATTGCCGCCCCCGGTTTGCTGCAGGTAAATACGCAGTAAAGCAGGACATTAGAAGCCGCGTATGAAAAGTATGGCGTCAAGGGCTTTACCTACACCGGCGCTGATACCGAGCCGCGCTGCCTGACCAGAACATGCTCGCAGAGGGGAGGATTCGGGAAGTCTATACGCCCCCCATCTGCTTCAATTTTTCGTCCCAGAATTCCTTTTGTTTCTCTCTCCAGTTGGGTCCCGTGAACCTTGTGTCATAAAAGCTCCCAAGTCTTTCAAGCCATCTGACCCATGCGTTCTTGTTTTTCTCTCTCGCCTCGACAACGTCGGCTACAAAGAGCGCAATCTGATCCATTTTCTCCTTGGGCGCGTAATAGGATGCCCCTTCCTCGGCGGATTTCTTCAGATTTTCTTCAGATAAAGCGTGCCCTGTCAGCATGAGGGCAGGTATGTCATGCTTCTTCGCAATCTCCAGGAGATCAAAGCCCTTCACTCCCATAATATCCAGGATCGCCACGTCGTAGTCCTCCCTTTCCAGCAATTTCTTGCCTTCTTCAAAAGACTGGGCAGTGTCAATCCTGCACATATCCAGAAGTTCAACGAGCGTGCCGAGGACGTCTTCTTCATCATCTACGATGAGGATCTTCCTCCCTCTAATCAATTTCTTCGCATTCATATTCCCTCCTCCCGGATCGACTCATTCATCCAAAGCGTTGATTCAACATGCTGTCTTGTGTAACTGGCTTTAAGATAAGTACAGATAGAAACATTGTCAAAAGACCAGGGCGCTTTACCTGGATCTTCCCCATCTGTCTTCTCTCCTCGATCCTCCATGAAGTTGAGGGAGGCTTTTTCGGCCTGATCAGCGGTTCTCCATCGAGCGCCGGCTTACCCTTTGTCAGCATCCCCATCCTCGCTTCAGGTCCAACCTCGTGCGGCCGGATTTTGCTTGCTCCGCAGGATCGTTTCCGCTAGACTGCTGCCCGGAAACAGCGGCTTGTTACAGCCTCTTATCACTCCTATCGAGCCCACCCTTTGATCTCCTCCCAGGTGATGCAGCCTTTTCTGGATTCTGCTGGAATCGGAGCAGCGCAGCAACTATCCGCCATGGCGGGAGGAGAGACCTTGAGGTTTTCCGAGGAACAAAGAGTGCTGGGAGAGGGCATGGAAAGCAGCGGGAATAATTCGCAGGGAATTTACTACGGATGGATTATTGTGGGGGTGGCCCTGGTTTCCATGGCTTTCTGGCTGGGAATCCGCACAAGCTTTTCCGTCTTCTACGTCGCTTTTCTGGAAGAATTCCCCTGGAGCCGCGGCAGCGTTGCGGGCGCCCAATCCCTGGCCCTCATCACGTACACCTTTCTGGCTCCGATCGTGGGCGGCCTCATAGATCGCTTCGGTCCCCAGCGCGTTGTCGTGCCCGGCATCATTGTTTTTGCATTCGGATTGGGCCTGTGTTCGCTCATCAAGACCTTGCCCCAGTTCTATCTGCTGTACGGCGTGATCATGGGGTCCGGAATAACATGTGTCGGCATTGTCTCCTATTCAGCCATTCTGGCCCACTGGTTTGAGAGGCGACGCGGCCTTGCCAGCGGCATCGCGGTTTCCGGGATGGGACTCGGGACCTTCACTCTGGTGCCGCTCTCCCAGATACTGATCTCACAGTGGGGTTGGCGATCCGCTTTTCTCGTCCTCGGAGGACTCGCGATGATCATTCTCCTGCCCCTGAACGGCATTTTCCTGCGTCACAAACCGGCGGATGTAGGTCAGTTTATCGATGGGGAAAAACCGGCTGGGCTTGAGCCAAGGGGTGATGAGACGCGAAACCGCTCCGGAAAAAAGGTGGGGGAATGGCGTGTCGGAACTGTCCTGTGTTCGGGTCGATTTTGGGCGCTCATGGGGTTCACCTTCTTTTCCACCATCAGCATCTACGGCATTTTCGTGCACGCCATCGAATTCTTCGTGGACCAGGGAATTGAAAAGATGAAGGCGGCATTTGTCCTGGCCTTTGTGGGAGTAATCTCTTCCGTATTCCGGGTTGTCTGGGGATGGGTTTCGGACCGGGCGGGCAGAGAACTCACCTTCACCTTCGGCCTCTTGTGCGCAAGTATGAGTGTAGTTTTTCTGCTCCTCATTGAAAAGACGGGCAACAGAGGTTTCGTATACGGCTTCCTGGTTCTTTTCGGCGTGGGCTGGGGAGTGACCGCCCCCATGTTCATGGCTGTATCGGCCGATTTGTTCAAGGGTCGGATTTTCGGGCTCATTTACGGTCTGGTGGAGGCGGGCATCGGGGTGGCAGGGGCCATAGGGGCGTGGATGGCGGGTGCAATCTATGACAGGACCCAGAGCTACCAGTGGGCCTTCATCCTCTTCATTGTTTTTTTCTCTGTTTCAGCCGCCTTGATGTGGTTGGCGGCGCCTCGAAAGGTCCGCCCGGGCAGCGCAGGCTGACACTTCGAACTGCAGTCGTGCTCTCTTCATGCCACGGCGCCGTGACCCGCTCGCTCGGACACAGCATCTCGGATTCGGCGTACCGCATTGCCGCCGGAAAATAAGGCGTACCCCCTCTTCCGCCGCCTTTGTACGAAATCATATCGATACATCGATATCGGCTCTTGACATCAATATCATGTGTATATATCATGCCTATTGTACACATCATAAGGAGGACAATACAATGCGAACCAACATTGTCATAGACGATGAACTCATGAAAGAGGCCATGACGCTGAGCCGGTTGAAAACAAAAAGGGATGTTGTCGAGACCGGACTCAGGCTGTTGGTTCAAATAAAAAAGCAGGAACGAATCAAAAGCCTGCGTGGAAAACTCAAATGGGATGGTGACCTTGAAGCAATGAGGACCGATCAGTGATTCTTGTGGACTCATCCGTGTGGATCAATTACTTCAGCGGCATTTCCACATGGCAGACAGACTTGCTTGACAATTATCTTTCCACTATTCCTGTCATAATTGGAGACTTAATCCTCGCAGAAGTCCTTCAGGGCTTCAGATCTGATGACGATTATGAAACAGCCAGGGATTTGCTCAGTGCTCTTCCATTTCGCCAAATCGGCGGATATGATGTGACCGTTCAAAGTGCCCAAAATTACCGAGTCCTTCGAAAGGCCGGTGTTACTGTCCGAAAAACAATTGACATAATTATCGCAACCTTCTGCATAAGGGAAGGACTTGCCCTGCTTCACGATGATCGTGATTTTGATCCTATGGTATCACATTTCTCTTTGAAGACACCTGTGCCACAGTAGCTTCAATACATCTGCAGACCGGTTATTCCCGTGATGCACTACGAAGCGGATACCCGGGACAAAAAACGGCATCTTCCTGGATAAGAATTAATCCGGAGCGGGAAGTGGGCTCCAGCTAGCATTTCTCACAGGTGAGTAATTGTTACGTTGCCCCATTTCTCTTGCAGATATTCGGCGACGAGCCGTCGATGGCATCTGTCCGGTCCGGGCTCGCTGCACAAAAGAACGGCCGGGATGTCGAAAAGGCCCTTGTCGAGGACTTCCCCGGCTCTCCGCTCATCCAGAAGAGAGCTGAAGCGCCTTTCATACTCTTCCCAGGTGATTTTCCTTTTCTTGTACCCATCCATGATTTCCTTCGTCGGCGATAGCATGGGCGCATGTGTGTATTCAGCTCCACATATCTCCTTCAGAAAAAAGGCGAGATCATCTTGTTTTGTAAACCCTGCAAGCTGGGAAGAGTTGTTCAGCCGTATGTCTATGAGGCGCTTGATGCCGGCCCTTTTCAGGATATCGAAGAATTCTCTCGCGCTCTTCTTTGTAAAACCGATTGTGTAGATTTCCAATCTTAAACCTCCTCCCCTACAAATCCCTCTCCTTTGTTTTTCGTTCCGGGTTTGACCCGGAATCCGGCGTTTCTGAGGGAACCGGGGATTCCTCCTTTTCGCCTCGAAACGCCTCAAGTTTCCCTCCTGTGTGTCGATATCCTTCATGGAACCATAAAAAGAGAGGAGACAGAGACATGCGACTTACTACCTTTCTCATCTGTGTCGTAGTGTTATTCACAATCAGCGCCTGTACGCACATGATTTACGGAGTACCGGAGGAGCAGTGGAATCAGATGTCGCCTGCACAGCGCCAGGCAGCTATCGAGGGCTATAACGAGCGCACGAGAATCCAGGAGCAGAGACGATTGGCCGAAAGCCGGCGCGCGGCTGAAAGAGCCAAACAGGACCGCATTCGTGCCGAGCGGGAGGCCCAACGCGAACGCGAGCGGATCGCAGCTATCTATGCCGGCAGGGCCGGCAGAACAGGCGATCTCCTTCAGGTCAGCATAAAAGGCGGTCGGATCAAGTTCGGCAACAAGCACCGGGAATATTTGCCGGTATCCTTCCGGATCGCCAATGGGGACCGAAAACCCGTTACCTTTCGAAATCGGGACAAGCATGGTCATCAGAACATTACGGTGTGGGTTGAATACCGGGATGGAAATTTCATATTTGATGCCAGCCCCGCCAAAAGGGATTACCGGTACGCAAGGAAAATCGCCTATAGGCCTGCCTGGCGCAGAGGCATGACCTATGTCCCGCTGTCACTGGGAAGACATTCGGTCTCCGAGGCCGAAAACATTTCTATTACGATCCAGGCATTACCCCTTCCCGGGCACAGGGGATGACCACGGGTCCCGGAGACGCCCCGAACGCCTGACCGGATGCGGAGGCCGGTGGGAACGGGCGGCTAGAGAATGAAAATGGCGACAATCAGGACAGCCACCAGTCCGCAGAGAGTCGGCACCAGATTTCGGCGCGCCACCTCTACGGGATCGGTCCCGGTGATGGCTGCGGCCGGGATCACGGCCCAGGGAACGATGCAGCCCCCGCCGACGGCAATAGCGAAAAACTGACCCAGGGCCGCCAGGGACGGCAGATTCAGGTGGGCGGGCTTGCCCAGGATCTGTGCCAGAGATCCGACCAGCGGCAGACCGGAGAAGCCGGATCCGTCAAGCCCGGTGATCCCGCCGACGATCGACTGGGTGACCCCCGCCATAACGCGGCCGATGGGGATGACATGGGCGAGTGCCTGCCCCAGATCGAAAAGAAGCCCTCGTGCGTTTGAGCCGAAGATCGCCTTTGCCGGTCCGGGTGATCCCATAAAGAAGAAGGCGGCTATGAAAAATACGGGAGCAAAGATCCGTACGCCGAACATGAAACCATACTTTCCGTGATCGGTCAGTTTTTCCAAGCCGTCTCTGCCGTAAACCCCGAGGCCCACCACCACCATAATCAAGGCGATCGTACCGCCCAGGAGCGCTGTGGCGTCCCCTCCGCGGATCTTGAAGGCCAGCATGGCCACGAGATCGAGAAGGAAAAAGACGCAGATGAGCAGGATGGCAAACCTCTTGAAACCCAAGGAGGCATTGGCCCACTGTTTGGCTTCTCCTTTTTCCGAAAGGGTCAGTTCAAACGGGGCCCATTCAATCGCCTTTCCCTTGTGCCTCTTGATATCCTTGCGGGCCGAAAGGTAGACAAGGGGCAACGCCACGGCGGCCCACGCAATCACCAGGGGAATGCTGTGGATCATCACGGCCTGCACGGTCACTCCGGCCGCTTTGGCCGAGATGCTGGGAGCCCCTTCAATGATGAAGTCGGTGGTCAGCGCGATGCCGTAGCCGAACATGCTGATGGCCATTGCCGCACAAATGGGGGGCAAGCCGGCCTCGATGGCGGCGGGCAAAAGGAGAGCGCCCACGAGGGCAATGGCCGGAGAAGGCCAAATCAGCCATGCCACAATCATGATGACCACCCCAAGGACCCAGAAGGCAATGCCGGGCGATCTGATCAGCCGGCGAACAGGCCGGAACATCATTTCCGCAATCCCGGTCTCTTCCAGCATCTGGGCCATGGCCACAATGATGGAAATAATGAGTACGATGCCCAGCAATTCGCTGAAGGCGGTCTGAATGGCATTGAAGACCGACTGCACCGCCTGTATGAGGCTGCCCGTGATCACCCAGCCCAGGATAAAGGCCGCAATAACGCAGACCAGGGGAGTCTCTTTTCTAAAGCTCATGGTTACAAGAATGGCAACAATACCGATGAGATAGATCCAGTGTGCAGCGGTCAGGTGTACCATTTTCTGCTCCTTTCAGAAAAGTTTGGTGGTTTCATCCGGATTTTGCGCCGGTCCCGTTCTCCCTACTCCGCATAGATCCCGCTCATTCCGGCGGCATCAACCCGCTTTTCAATTTCCTCCGTATCCGTGGAATAAAGTCCGAGTGCTTTCATCCGCTCGAAAAATACGGATCCGGAAAAGGTATACTTCAGGCTCAGGATCCCGTCATCCCTCATCTGGGTGCGTACGAAGCGCATCGCCTCCCCGGTGGCGAGGCCCGCGGGCAGGACCATGGGTTTCTCTTTCCTGATGTATCGGACGGCATTGTATCCCGCAAGGGTCCCCGTGCAGATGGCCTCTGTATGCCCCACCAGGAGACCAGCCTTCTCGCCGGCGCAGAACAGATTGGCGACACCGTCCACTTTCAACGCATCATCCCGTGGCGCCATACCCACATAGCGAATGGAATTTCCAATGCCTCCTGCATACGGGTCCTCGTAACGGGCGCATTCAAATCCCGGGATCTCCCGCAGTGCATCCAAGGGGAAAAAAGGAGTCATCAGCTTGGCATGCCCCGTATCCAGAAGCACGATGTTTTCCTCGAACTCCGGCAGGGCATACTGCTGGCAGCATTTCATGGCAAGCTTCCCCCTCAGTATCCGGGACCTGGGAATGGGGGTTACCGCTACGCCTTTGCTGTTCAAGGTCTCGACGATCTCGGGCGCCAGGGATTCCTTCAAGAGTTTGCATGAACCGCTCATGGCGCCTATGCGTCCGTCCCTCTCTCCTACCATTTCTTTCACGCCTGCCTTGGCAGCGACACTCACCCGGCCGCCGAAGGAATGGCACCTGAGGATACACATGGCACAGCCGTTTCCGTACTTGTTGCAGTTTGCCGGTGGCCCTGCGGTCCCCGTGGTGTCGACAAATACGTCGCCTTCCAGGCGTATGTCCTCTTTCACCTGCTTTCCTTTGACCGCCCTGATCCGATCG
>Ga0315542_1001207_pt1 | contig 16241 bp, 18 predicted proteins | sample SalMarSW160120MG_FD_202541 | JGI IMG/M metagenome (GOLD analysis project Ga0315542, IMG submission 202541) | Salt marsh sediment microbial communities from the Plum Island Ecosystem LTER, Massachusetts, United States - Salt Marsh Sediment SW1601-20 ...
TGAATGAAGTACAAGTTATGAACTAAGACATCAATTGCACCATAATCGCTTTTTGAATATGGAGCCGGTTCTCCGCTTCATCGAACACAATCGAATGGGGGCCTTCCATAACGCCGTCGGAGATTTCTTCTCCGCGATGGGCCGGCAGACAGTGCATCACTTTGACGTTGGGCTTGGCAGCAGACACCAGTTTTTCGTTCACCTGATAATTTTTAAATGCTTTCTTTCTTTTTCCGGCTTCCTTTTCCTGCCCCATACTGGCCCAGACATCCGTATAGATGATATCTGCATTCCGGACAGCTTCTGTTGGATCGCGCAGCGCAACAATTTCACCCATACCCGCTTTCTGACCATCCTTTAGAATCTTTTCATCCGGATCGTACCCTTTCGGACAGGCAAGGTAAAACGAGAACTTCAACCGGGAAGCCGCATTAATCCAGGAATTGGCCACGTTGTTGCCGTCACCGACAAAAACCACTTTTATCCCTTCTGTCTTTCCAAGATGCTCCTGTATGGTTAATAGATCACCCAGAACCTGGCACGGATGAAACAAATCGGACAATCCATTGATCACAGGAACCGACGCATATTTGGCCAGTTCAATGAGGATGTCATGCGCAAAAACCCTTGCCATGATCCCGTCACAGTATCGCGACATCACTCTGGCCACATCGGCCACAGATTCCCTTTTCCCCATGCCGATATCAGCAGGCGTCAAATAAATGGCATGGCCTCCCAGTTGAATCATGCCGACTTCGAAAGAAATCCTCGTTCTCGCCGAAGGTTTTTGAAAAATCATAGCCAGCGTCTGTCCCTTGAGCGGATGGAATACACTTCCCTTTTTTTGTTTCTTTTTTAATTTCCGCGCTAATTGAAACAAATCTTGTATTTCTGCTGTTGTTAAATCTGCGATGGATAGAAAGTCCCTTTTCATTCCTCCTCCCTCATAATATATATTTTGTCAAATCTTCATCTTCAATGATTTCTTTTAGCCGATTTCGGACATCCTCTGCAGCAATTTGTACCGTTCGGATTGTCTTATCCGGGATCTTAAAGAGCACATCTTCCAATAGTGTGCTCATAATGGTATGCAGGCGGCGGGCTCCGATATTTTCCGCCCGGTCATTCACATCTGTGGCTGTTCGGGCAATTTCACGAATCGCTCCGGGTGAAAAGCTGATATCCACATTTTCTGTTTTTAAAAGAGCCGTATACTGTTTAATCAGTGCGTTTTCCGGTTCGGTTAATATCTTGACAAAATCCTTTGTAGTCAGGCTTTCCAGTTCGACACGGATTGGAAAACGGCCCTGCAATTCGGGAATCAAATCGGAAGGCTTGGAAACATGAAACGCCCCCGAAGCGATAAACAGGATATGATCCGTTTTAACCATCCCGTACTTTGTGACTACATTTGTTCCTTCCACCACAGGTAAAATATCCCGCTGTACGCCTTCCCGGGAAACATCGATACCCGCACTTTCCTCGGCCCCGGCAATTTTATCAATCTCATCGAGAAAGACGATTCCCGATTCTTCGACCCTGCGGATGGCCTCCTTTACTACCTTTTCCATGTCAATGAGTTTCTGAATTTCCTCGGCAATGAGAATCTGTCTCGCTTCGGCAACGACCATTTTCCGCTTCCTTCGCTTCTGAGGCATCATACCGCCGAAAAGATCGTGAATGTTCAATCCCATCTCTTCCATGCCGACCGGTGAAAAAATCTGAAGCATGGGATACGAATCCGATGTCACATCCAGTTCGACAATTCGGTCTTCCAGTTTTCCATCACTGAGCTGTTTTCTGAGTTTTTCACGTGTGCGCTGCTGTCTCTCCTCAATAGTTTCCATGAAAGGCGTTTCCATATCATCTGCATCTTCGCGTGGAGCCTCGATCCTGGGTTTTCTATTTGTTTTTACTTTCGGCAAGAGCAAGTCCAAAAGCCTTTCATCCGCCAATTCCTTTGCAGCTTTTTGAACCCGTTCCGTCCATTCTGTTTTGACCATGGAAACGGAAAGATCTGTCAGATCCCGAATAATAGATTCCACATCTCTTCCGACATAACCCACTTCCGTGAACTTGGAAGCTTCCACTTTGATGAACGGCGCTTCGGCAAGACGCGCCAGCCTTCGGGCGATTTCTGTTTTTCCCACACCTGTAGGACCGATCAATATAATATTGTTCGGCATGATCTCTTCGCGCAAATCATCTTCAACCTGCCGTCTCCGCCAGCGGTTCCTCAATGCAATGGCCACCATTTTCTTCGCCTTGTCCTGCCCAATGATGTATTTGTTTAATGCAGCAACGATTTCACGCGGCGTCAACTGATTGGTCATCATCTTTTTATCTTGAGGTGATTTTTGATCCTTTATCGTCATGAAAGCTCCTCAACCATAATTCGGTCGTTCGTATAGATACAAATTCTCGAAGCAATCCCCAATGCTTCTTTGACGACATGAACCGGGTCAAGCTGTGTATGTTCCAGCAGGGCGCGTGCTGCAGCCAATGCATACGGCCCACCGGAACCGATCGCGACAATATTGTCATCAGGTTCGATGATTTCACCCGTCCCCGCAATAATCAATATGGTTTTTTTATCGGCTACGGCAAGCAAAGCTTCCAAACGCCTGAGATACTTGTCCGTTCGCCATTCCTTGGCAAGTTCGACCGCCGAACGGGAAAGATTCCCGTGGTATTGCTCCAATGACTTTTCAAATTTATCGAAAAGCGTAAACGCATCCGCTGCCGCACCCGCAAAACCCGTCAGAATGGTATCATTATAGATTTTCCGGATTTTTCGTGCTTTCTCTTTCATGACGGTATCACCCAGCGTGACCTGGCCGTCTCCTCCCATCGCTACCTTGCTGCCCTTTTTGACACCTAAAATGGTTGTCGCTCGAAATTGTAAAGGTTGATCGATTGCATTCATTTATTTAACCTTTTTAAAATATTTAAGATAATCGGAATCGGTGGTTAATACCATTGTTGTGTTCGTATCCATAGTGGCCCGATAGGTTTCCAACGTTTTCGTAAATGCATAAAAATCCGGATCAAGGTTATAAGCCTGGGCATAGATAAAAGTCGCTTCCGCGTCCGCTTTCCCCTTAACCTCCTGAGCCTTCCGGTAGGCTTCCGATTGAATCTTTTTCAGCTCCCGCTCTTTTTGACCCCGTATTTCTGCGCTCTTTCCGTCTCCTTCTGAGCGATACTTCGATGCAATCCGCTGCCTTTCGGCAATCATACGGTCAAAAACTTTCCGCTGAACTTCATCCACATAATTAATTCTTTTAATTTTCACATCCATGAGCTCAACTCCAAATTCCGGGGTTATCTCAGAAGCTTTATTTAAAATGATCTGTGCAATTTTATTTCTTCCGGTTTCAATCTTCGGAATTATGCTTGCAACATCGAGGATTGCCATTTCTTCAGTAACCTCAAATTCACGGTTTGAAGAGCGGACAATCTCAATAAGGTCAAAATTTGCGATAGCATTTCTCGTTTCTCCATCGACGATATCATCAACCCGCGACTGGGCTCCTCTTTCATCTCGCACTCTCTGGAAGAATATAAGTGGATCGCTAATCCTCCATCGCGCATAAGTATCGATCCATATATATTTTTTATCTTTTGTTGGAATCTGGTTTGCATCCCCGTCCCACTCCAGCCATCTCTTGTCAAAATAATTTGCCTTTTGAATAACCGGAACTTTGATATGTAAACCCGGAGAAGTAACTGCTCCCCCCATAGGTTCGCCAAATTGTGTAATAATGACCTGATTGGTTTCCGAAACGATGTAAAGAGCATCAATAACAATCAAAAAAAGAACAAACACTACTATACCGATTAAAACAATAATTGGCCGCTTCATTTTTGTGCCTCCTCTCCCAGGTTCAACAGCGGGAGAACATTACTCTCGCGCTCATCTAAAATAATTTTACTTTTCATTTTAGGAAGGATTTCTTGAACCGCTTCTAAATACAATCTTTTTCGTGTGACTTCGGGGGCCCGCCGGTACTCCTTATAAACAGCCATGAACCGGTTGGCATCCCCCTTCGCATTGTTCACCCTCTCCATCGCGTATCCTTCCGCTCCTCTAATCGTCTGTTCAGCCTCACCTTCTGCCCTGGGAACGACCTGGTTATATTCCGACCAGGCTTCGTTGATTTTTCTCTCTTTCTCCTGGAGCGATTCGTTAACTTCGTTAAATGCCGGTTTGACCGGATCCGGAGGATTAACATCCTGAAAAATAAGTTGATTCACCTCGATCCCGATTTCGTAAAGATCGCAGAGGCTCTGAAGCTCTTCTTTCGCTTCCATTGCTATCCGTGCCCTCCCGACGGTAATGACTTCATCCACCGAATTATCCCCAACCACTCTTCTGACAACGGCTTCGTTCATGTACCGAAACGTACTGGCCGCATCTCTTACTTTGAAAAGATATTTGTAGGGATCTTTGATTTTGTACTGAACAATCCATTCAACCACAGCCACATTAAGATCTCCTGTCAACATAATCGCTTCCTTAACAGATTCGGGTGTAGTTCGATACTGGGTCCGAATTCCCGGCGCAGTCGTCCGAAAACCAAACTCCATTTTAAGCTGCCGTTGAACCGGGACCTTGGTTAACTTTTCGATTCCCAAAGGAATTTTAAAATGGAGTCCGGGACCTTCTGTCCGAACAAATTTCCCGAATCGGAGAATCACTCCCATCTCTTCAGGTTCGATCTGAAAAATCGAACCTGCGATTAAAATAATAGCGACGACCAAAATTCCTATCCCGCCTAATACATTTCTATTCAAAGATCCAGGAATCTTTATCTTTTCGCCTCCAATATTAATGGTCCGATCTAACGGTGACATTTTTACCTCCTCAATTATTATATTTGACGCCTTAAACGGGCGACCGGAATCATCATCTGTTCCCGATATTTCGCTACTGTTCTTCTTGCAACCAGAAATCCATGCTCCCGAAGCATTTCGGAAATCACCTGATCATTAAAAGGTTTTTTAGTATTTTCTTTTTCGATAATCTCCTTGATCCTGCTTTTTATTAATCGATTGGATACCTCATCGCCATCCACCGTTTCAAGCCGCTCACTGAAAAAGTATTTGAGTTCGAACACACCAAATTCGGTCTGAACATATTTTCCGCTCGTGACGCGGCTCACCGTGGAAATATCAAGATTTACATCCTCGGCGATATCCTTTAAAACCATTGGTTTTAAATATTCCTTGCCTTTTTCAAAAAAATCCTTTTGATGTTTTAAAATGGTCTCCATGACCCGTTGAATTGTGGTCCGCCGCTGGTAAATCGAATTGATGAGCCAGCGTGCCGATTCGAGCCTTTGACGGATATAATTCTTGGTTTCTTTACTGACCTTGCCTTTTTCCTTTAACAGTTGGCGATAAGATTCGCTGATCCGAAGCCGCGGGATATTCCAGTCGTTCAGTGTAACAACCAGTTCATCATCCACACGTGTTACGATTACATCGGGGATAATATAATTCTCCGCTTCGGATATATAACGCTCCCCCGGTTTGGGATTGAGACGGGAAACCATATCCATAATGCGTTTGACTTCTTCAAGAGAGATATCCATTTTTTTGGCAATTTTTTCGTAGCGCCTGTTTGTAAAGTCTTCAAAACATTCAACAACCATTTGAATGGCGTTTTTGTCCTTGGGTTCTTTCTCATGAAGCTGAATGAGCAGACACTCCTGCAGATTTCTTGCTGCAATTCCCGATGGATCGAATTTCTGAATCACTTTAAGCACTTTCTCAACGATTTCAGTACTTTTCTCAAGATTTTCTGCAATGGATTCTACATCCACTGACAGATAGCCATCATCATCGAGGCACCATAAAATATAATCACCAATTTCTGCTTCTTCTTTGGTCAGCAGTGCCAGACGAAGCTGTTCAAGAAGGTGATCCATTAAAGTTACCGGAGCCGGGTCCGGCCGGTTAATTTCTTCTTCGGGATGTTCTCTGGGCTGTTTGATTTCATAATTGTCTTCATCGTTGATGATCGCATCCCAGTCAATTTCTTCTTCGCCTAATTCCTTTTCTTCCTCGTCCAGTTCCTTTTCTTCCTGTTCCGCCTCAGCAGTTTCCTCCTGCTCCATTTCTTCAGTCAACTCCGTTTCAATTTCAAGAAGCGGATTCATCTCCAGCTCCTGTTTAATACGCTGTTCGAGACGAAGCACCGGCAGTTGAAGAAGTGTGGAAAGAAGCACCTGCTGGGGACTCTGCTTCTGTTGAAGCGCTAATCTTTGACTCATTTGTATCATTTTCAATACCCTCTAATGGCTGTCATCCATATATCGATCTAACCTGAATTGTCTTCCTAAATAAATCTTTCTGGCTTCTTCATCATTTGCTAAAAATTGTGAAGTTCCCGACTTTAATATTTTTCCCTGAAAAAGAAGATAGGACCGATCCGTAATCGAAAGGGTTTCATGAACATTGTGATCCGTGATTAAAACACCAATCCCTTTATCCTTGAGATGACGAACAATATTCTGAATGTCTTCCACCGCGATCGGATCGATTCCTGCAAACGGCTCGTCAAGTAAAATAAATTTGGGACGGGTAACCAGGGCACGGGTAATTTCGACACGCCGTCTTTCTCCTCCTGAAAGTGTATCGGCTTTTTGATCGGCCAGGCGATCAATGGAAAGATCTTTCAATAAAAGCTCCAGCCGTCTTTTTTGCTCCTGTTTGTCCAGTCCCATGGTTTCAAGAATGGCCAGAATATTTTCCTTAACCGTAAGTTTTCTAAAAACGGAAGGCTCCTGGCACAAATAACCGATCCCCATTCTGGCGCGTTTGTACATGGGAAGATTGGTAATCTCTTTTCCATCATAAAAAATTCTTCCGGAGTTTGGACGTATCATCCCTGTGATCATATAAAATGTGGTTGTTTTCCCTGCTCCGTTCGGTCCTAAAAGCCCGACCACCTCTCCCTGCTTGACATCAATAGTCACGCAATCCACAGCCCGTTTATTGTGATAAATTTTTACCAGATTTTGTGCTTCAAGTTTCGACACCAAATTAGAACCTTTCGGATTGATCAACAGAAACTGTTTCTTTTTCTTCCGGAGAGGACGGTTCAGACGGAGCAAACAAGCCCGTACATTGTCCGGGATTACTTTCAACAACAACCCTTTCCAATCGATCCTTTTCGAAATCAAGAACAATCCTGTCCCCTGTTGTTGTATTCGTGCCCTGCTCGTTTTCTTCTTCATCAAAAATATGATACACGCTGCTCGCCTGTTCTTCGACAACCACCTGTTTAATTGTATCTCTCACGGCATCGATCCGAATCGTCTTTCCTTTCAGGACATCCTGATAAATGCTGTCTGTCGAAACCACCTGTGCGTTCCCCTGAATGACTCCGCCTCGAAACTGCGTTCCATCCAGTTGTATATCAATCTGGTCTCCCCGCATCTCCTGATCCTGTTTCCAAACAACGGGACTGTCTTTTAATACGAGTGTTTTATCTTCAGAAAAATATTCGGCATGCTCACAAACTGCCTTGAGATCGCCTTTGTCTATTGAAACACTGTCCGACACAAGAACCCGCTGTTCCTCTCCCCAGGCTTCCATTTTCATTCCATGAATAACCATTTCTTCGCCCGAGGTTGTATCGATTTTCGATAATTGCGGTCTGCCTTCGACACGGCCGTAATCCGTTTTGCGATCATAATACGCCAGCTCTCCACGCAAGGTGACTTCTTGTATAAGATCTTCAATTATAACATTTTCAAATGCATTCGATTCTTCGGTTTCCTGAGAATAAATGATCTTTCTGGCTTTCAGCCGGCGGTTCCCGCTTTCAAGAATCACATGGCCTATCGCTGTTTCTGTGCGCGTTTGACCATTATAACGGACCTCATCCGCAGTGAGTGTCCGCTTTCCATCATAGATAGAAACATTTCCATAAGCCACAGTCCGATCTTCACTTTCCCACCAGTGGGCCATATCACAGGTGATATAGGCCTCTCCCTGAATGAGCTTCACATTTCCCGTTAATTTCAATAAACGTTTCTGATCAAGCACCATATTCACCAAACTGTCCGCATGTACCAATTGAAGCCGTTCCCGGCCAAAACAATAATCCAGATTCAATACAATAAAACCAAGAACAAGATAGTGGACAATTTTCATTCTTTCTTCTTTTCTCCGTTTGGAATATCCCCCGGATTTTTCCTGGCCGGAGTTTTTTCAAATGACTGTTCCAGATTGTCGATGTCCAGCCTCCGCTGGCTGATACCCCGGGGCTGGATAATTACCCAATGACCCAAATCCGGTTCGGATTCGAGTCCTTTTCCATAAAGTGTATCCTGATCGTCTGTAATGATTGTCACAAGGGTGTCAGATAGTATTTTCCCCCTTTTGTTATTCCATTTGATGACTTCTGTCATGAGGGTGACGCCACTATCCGATACAACAACGACATCGCCAAGACCGATCACATCTTCGGTCTTCTCATGATATTCGCCTCTATCGGAAACGAGATGCGATGAATGATTTCCATCGCTATCATAGAAATCAACATCCACCCCCTGATCAAAATAGATTATTTTCTGTGTTTCATACTTGGTCATATGGCCGTAATGCACGATGGCCTGAGGTCGGCCTACTTTGGAAATATACAATTCCGAATTCCATCCTTCCTGTTCCGGAAACTCTTTAGTCTGTTTGGCGGTTTCCACAGGATCTCCTCCTTTTTTCCCGCACGAAGAAAGAAGAAGGATTTGAAATAACATCACACCGAGCGTGATAATTATATGATTCGGATTTTTTAAACTCAAGCCAATCCCGCTTTCAATAAATCATGAATATGAACCATACCGACAGGATTTTCCTCCTTATCAACCACGATAAGCTGGTTGACACTGAATTCCTCCATGGTCCTAAGCGCTTCTTCCGCCAAAACGCCCAGCCGGATACACTTTGGATACCGGCACATAATGTCTTTCGCTTTTAAGCTCCAGATGTCATGACTCTTTTCCATGAGACGCCGCAGATCGCCGTCGGTGACAATACCAACGAGTTTCTTATTATTATCCATCACACAGGTTGCACCAAGCCGCTTGGAAGAGATTTCCAAAATAGTCTGTGTAATCGGTGTATCCGTATTGACTTTTGCGATATCCTCTTCTGTGCGCATAATTTCATCAACGCGCAGAAAAAAACGTTTTCCAATATCGCCTGCAGGATGGAGCATGGCATAATCTTCCACACTCAACCCTCTTTCCTGAAACAGAGCCAGTGCCAGTGCATCTCCCATGACCAGCGCGGCCGTGCTGCTTGCCGTCGGAACGAGATCATACGGACAGGCTTCCTCTTTTACGCTGATGTCCAAAATCACATTGCTCTGTTTGCCGAGAGCAGAATCCGGATTCCCCGTCATTGTAATCACGGCACAACCCTGACGCTTGAAAACTGGAATAAGACGAAGGATCTCTTCTGTATTTCCACTCTTGGAGATACAAATCACGACATCATCTTTTAAAACTACACCCAGATCCCCATGTACCCCTTCAGCCGGGTGGAGAAAAATGGAAGACATGCCCGTACTGTTAAGTGTCGATACAATCTTTCTTCCGATAATACCCGACTTTCCCATGCCCGTGATAATGATCCTGCCCTTGCAGTTCAACAGGATATCGACTGCTTTCTGAAATCGATCATCGATACGGTCAATTAACGCTCGAATCGCCTCTGCTTCGATACGAACAACTTCTTTTCCTTTTTGAATACTCATGATAACTCGATATTTTATTTATTTGACACGCTTTATAAAGCCGCCGGACCATACACGCGCTCAAGTACAGACTTCCATTTATTTTGTGCTTTTAAAATCAATTCGACAGTTTCGCGGACTGCTCCTTTGCCCCCGGAATGCGTAGTGACATAATCGGCAATCCGTTTTACTTCAGGCCGTCCATTTGCAACGGTAACAGCAGCACCGACATGTTTAAGCACACCCACATCCAGAACATCGTCGCCGATATAACAGACGGTCTGACCCGGGAGATCGTATCTCTCCAAAATATCGCGTAGACCTTCCAATTTGTCCGAAGCCCCCTGATAACAGATATCCACATGGAGCTCTTTTGCACGACGATCCACCACCTCGGAAGTTCGTCCCGTCAGAAATCCGACTTTCAATCCTCCCAGTCGCGCCAGTGTAATCCCCATGCCGTCTTGGACATCATAGATTTTAAACTCCTGCTTGTCAATCCCAAGAATAATACCGCCTTCCGTCAAGACCCCGTCTACATCCATCAGAAGCATTTTTACTTTTTTCAGTTTGGATATTAAAGCAGATCGTTTATTTGGTGTTTGCTTTTTCATGATCCATCATATTTAATTTCTTGCTGGGATCGAATCAGCTCATCGAGCGCTTTCAACTGGATAAGTAATTTTTTTAGATGACTGAGAGGCCACATGCTGGCCGCATCGCAGAGTGCTTCGCTGCAATTGGGATGGGTTTCGATAAAAATCGCCTGTATCCCCGCTGCCACTGCCGCCCTTGAAAGACCGGGCACAAACTTCGGTGTGCCTCCTTTCGGATCCGAACTGGATATCCCATAAACCCTTATTGAATGTGTTGGATCAAAAATAACGGGATATCCCATCTCTTTCATGATTTGAAAAGAACGCATATCGACGATGAGATTGTGATATCCGAAACAAGTTCCCCGTTCGGTCAATAAAATATTGTGATTCCCCTCGCCTTCGATTTTCTTGATAATATTTTGAACATCACCTGGATCAACAAACTGGCCCTTCTTCACATTGACCACTTTTCCGGTGCGCGCCACTGCCAGTGTCAGACTTGTCTGCATGGAAAGATAGGCCGGAATCTGAATGACATCCAGTACTTCCCCCACTTTTTGTGCATCGTGTTGATCGTGTATATCGGAGAGTACCGGCACACCGATTTTTTCTTTAACTTTTTTAAGAATTTCCAATCCATTGTCCAGACCCGGTCCCTGAAACGACTTTGAAGAGGAACGGTTGTCTTTTAAATAGGAGGATTTAAATATAAAAGGGATATTCAATCCTTCCGTAATTTTTCGGATCGACTCAGCTGTTTCGAGAACGAGTGTTTCCGATTCAATCACGCAGGGACCAGCGATCAGGACCAGCTGATGCCCTTCGCCAATAGGAATATTATTGACAGTCACTGTTTTCATGGTCGCCCCTGATGATGTATTTTGTGATAATCCAGTGATGCCTTAACGAAAGATCTGAAAATCGGATGAGCCCTCAAGGCTCTGGATTTCAATTCAGGATGAAATTGTACTGCAAGGAACCAGGGCTTGTCGGAAAGCTCGATCATTTCCACAAGAAATTTATCCGGAGACAATCCGCTGAAAACCAATCCATGTTCTTCCAGTATCTTCCGATAGTCATTGTTAACTTCCAACCGGTGCCGGTGTCTTTCGGAAATACGGTCTTTTTTATAAATACGATGGGCCATACTTCCTTTCTTCAATACACAGGGATAGGCTCCCAATCGCATCGTCCCGCCTTTATCCTTATCATCACTTTGACCAGCCATATAATCGATTACCGGATCAAATTTGCCTGATGCAAACTCCCGGCTGTGGGCCTGCTTCAGACCGCATATGGAACGGGCAAATTCAATAACAGCGCATTGAAGCCCCAGACAAATACCAAAAAACGGCAGGTCATTCTCTCTGGCATAGCGAACTGCCTGAATCTTCCCTTCGATTCCCCGTTCGCCAAAACCGCCCGGGATGAGCAGCCCCGATACGTGGCTGAGATATTTTTCGGCGCCATTTTCTTCAATTTCTTCAGATGCGATCCATTCAAGTTCCACTTTCACATTATTCTCAACACCCGCATGCACAAAAGATTCCATGATGCTTTTATAGGCATCGTGGAGCTCAATATATTTTCCTGCAATAGCAATTTTTATCGTATATTTAGGGTGATTTATTTTCTTAACAAAAGTTTTCCATTGATCGATTTTCAAAGGTTTCGCGTCGATCTTTAATAAATCAACAACCAGATCGGAGATGTTTTGTTTCTCCAGATACAAGGGTACTTCATAGATAGAGGAAACATCTTTTGCTTCGATAACGGCATGTGGCGGCAGATTTGCAAAAAGCCCGATTTTCGCTTTGGCTTCCTTGGGCAGGGGATTTTCAGTTCTGCATAGGAGAATATCGGGTTGAATACCGATCTCCCTGAGTTTCTGCACACTATGCTGAGTGGGTTTGGTTTTCACTTCACCGCTGGCCCGGATAAAAGGAACAAGGGTCAGGTGAATGTTGATCACATTGCTGGGTCCTTCTTCCAGTCTGAATTGACGAATCGCTTCAAGAAAAGGCAGTCCTTCAATATCGCCAACAGTCCCGCCAACTTCCACCAAAACCACATCCACACCACCGCGATCCTTCGCAGCAAGATGGATCCGTCTTTTGATCTCATCCGTGATGTGAGGAATGACCTGAACGGTTTTCCCAAGATAATCCCCTCTTCGTTCCTTTTCAATCACAGCTCCGTAAACCTGGCCGGTTGTCGTATTATTGTTCTGGTTCATATCAATGTCAAGAAAACGTTCGTAATGACCCAGATCAAGATCGGTTTCAGCTCCGTCATCCGTGACAAAAACTTCCCCATGCTGATAGGGACTCATGGTACCAGGATCGACATTCAGATAGGGGTCAATTTTAAGTGCAGTGACGCGAAGACCCCGAAGTTTTAGCAGCAATCCCAATGAAGAAGAAGCAATTCCTTTCCCGAGGGATGAAACCACACCACCTGTGACAAAGACAAATTTCGGTTTCTTGTTCAGAACATCCTCCTTTATGTTTGATGGAATATTGACGCTTTCATCATTATCTGTCGAACCCGTTCCAGATCCTGAGGCGTATCCACACAAACAGGCTCGGCTGACGTCTCGGCTACCTTGATTTTATACCCCTGTTCCAGAGCGCGCAGCTGCTCCAATTTTTCAACCATTTCCAGCGGTGTCGGATCCCACCGACTGTAATCCATCAGGAATGATTTCCGGTAACTGTAAATTCCGACGTGCTTGTAATAAACATGGTTTTGAATCCATTTGGACAAATCCTTGCTGTCTCTGTAATTCGGAATTGGGCTTCTTGAAAAATAGAGAGCGAATCCGTTTTGATCCACAACAACTTTAGCCGTGTTCGGACTGGTAAGTTCCTCGATACGTGTAATCCGCTTCACCAATGTGCCCATAACAGCGTTCTCATCATTCAATAAAATCTGCGCAACCGAATCAATCTCCTGCGGTTCGATAAAAGGTTCGTCCCCCTGAATGTTCACAACAATATCCGCATCTTGCCCCTCTGCAACAAAAGCGACCCGATCAGTACCTGAAAGAATCGCTTTTGGAGTCATCACGACCTCTCCTCCGAAAGATTCGACTATTTTAAAAATTCTCACATCGTCTGTAGCAACCAGCACAGCTGAAAGCATGGAAGCCTGACAGGAACGCTCATAAACCCTCTCGATCATGGATTTCCCGCCGATATCCACCAATGGTTTCCCTGGAAATCGGGATGACTCGTATCGAACAGGGATAATGCCGATAATTTTCTTTTTAGCGCCCAAAATGCTTCTATTCCTGGGAGATGACTTTTGGTACACGAACGAATCCATGCGCCTTTAAAGGCGCATTTTGAAGTGCTTTGTCCCTGGGCAGTGAGGGCTCTACTTTGTCCTCTCTCATCACATCTCCGGAATATTGAACATAATAGGTTGGTTCAACATTCTCTGTGTCCAACTCGTTCAATTTCTGGACATAGGTAAGAATTTGATCCAGCTGAGCGCGGTATTTGTCCTTCTCTTCCTCACTCAGATGAAGTTTGGCCAGTGCTGCTATTTTTTCAACATCCTCGATTGTAACGCTCATTTAACACCCTAACAAGTATTGACAAAGATAAAAATAATATACACTTTAGACCAGACATTGTCAAGCCTAAAAACCGATCTGGCATGCTATTTGTACAACTGATCACGCTATCATGTCCTATTTTCTGGATAACACCTTTTTAGGATCCAATATCCGAAGTCCTTTACAAATACGATGATTTATTTATCAAGAAGGTAGCGAACAAAGAAGACAAGAAAATCCAAATATAAATTGATTGTATTAAATATTTGAATTATTTAAGATCGATTTCGGGAAGCACTTCCGAAACCGCAGTTTTAAGAAAATCACGCTCAATCAGATCCTTATTCACAATATTTCCATCCCAAACAAGAATATCCAGATCGATGGTCCGGGGACCGTATTTATTTGCGGTTCGAATGCGGCCGAGTTTTTTTTCGACATCTTTGATCCACTTATTGAGGTCATTCCGGGACATTTCCGTGTCGATTAAAAAAACGCCATTACAAAAATCAGGTTGTTCGAGAAATCCTATTGGCTTTGTTTGGATAAATCTGGATTCCGAAACAAGACGATGTGCGCTCCGAATCATTTCCCGTGCGGCCGGAATATGTTTTTCCGGATCGATATTTGATCCGGCACTGATGACAACCCGATGCATCAGGATCTCTCTGAAGAGCAAACCACCGATACAGAATCCGCAAACCGGAGCGCTTGAGGTTTGTCCACCTCAACCGTTGCCCGCTTGACTTTCTGCTCTTTCATCACCACTTCTAAAATTTGGCTGGCCAACCGATCAAGAAGATAATATCGCGCATTCTCGACTTCTTTGATGATTGCCCGTTTGACTTCTTTGTAATTGACTGTATCATCGATAGAGTCGGATTCGATGGCTTTTGTTCCGTCAAATTCCATTTCAACATTAATAATAACATCCTGGGGTTGTTTCCGCTCCCAGTGTTGGATGCCCACAACAGTTCGTAATCTGAGATTTTTAATACGAATGATCATCGTCTCATCTCCTTCAGTTCAAATGTTCTCCACCATCCACATAGATGCAATCCCCTGTAACAAACGAATTCTCGACGAGAAAACAAACGGCGGAAACCACACTTTGAGGATCACCCTTGTGTTGAACGGGAATTTTTAGGCTCAATTTCTCAAATTCTGCTTTGGACAGATCTTTTGAGGGTAGAATCATTCCCGGGCAGATTCCATTAACCCGTATGCGCGGTGCCAGTACTTTTGCGGCCATACGCGTAAATTCGTAAAGTGTCTTCTTGGTAATGGCATAGGTAAAATAATGAATGACTTCTTTCGATATTTTAGTGTCCAGAATATTAATAATCTGACCTTCCTGACAATAACCTGCAAAATCTCTGGAAAGGAAAAAGGGAGCCTTGAAGTTGATATTCAGAAAACGATCCAGCAATTCCGTATCAGTATCTAAAAATTGCGCTCGTTCGAATATGGACGCATTGTTAACCAACAGATTGCACTCCGGGAATCGCTCGAAAACATTGGGCATGAGTTGAATTACTTCGCTGGTCCGATTTAAATCGCACTGAAACAAAGTACACTGAACGCCCTTCTTTTCTATTTCCAAAGCGGCAGACTGCGCCTCCTTCAATGAATGATTATAATGGAGTGCAATATCATACCCCCTGTCGGCCAGTGCAAGAGCAATATGGCGTCCAATCCGTTTCGCCCCGCCGGTGACAATCGCTGCATTTTTCAAAACGTCTCCCTGTTTATATTTATAATTAGACTTGATATCAATCTCCATTTTATGAAAATACCAAATTCCGAACCACAAATCCCGAATAATTTCCAAAAAACAAATTCCCAACAAAGATAATTTCATACGCAGGCTTTTATTTTGAGATTTGGGAATTGGAATTTATTTGTACATTGGGATTTGTAATTTGGGTTTTAAAACCTTCCATCATTCGAATTACATCATTCATTATCAATTATAAAGTAAATTTGGCTGAATGTCAAGCAACGTAATGAAAAAAGACTGTTTAAAACCAGTTCACCAGTCCGACATGCACCTTGCCGCGCAGAAAAGTATCTCCTTCTCCCAGCCCATAATCGACACCGAACAATCCCAGTCGCGTTTCAATCCGGATACCAAAACCATATCCAATCTTCGTACCTTCAATCCTGCCCGCTTCTTTCTCTTTTCTCTGATACATACCCGAATCGACAAAAAGGAAAACGCGCGACCGTCTGCCCAGTAAATAACGATATTCCGAATTGAGCCAAGCGACCAATGAACCTCTGAACATATCCTCACTATATCCGCGTAAAGTCCGGGCTCCACCAAACCGCA
>Ga0315542_1001208_pt1 | contig 16240 bp, 16 predicted proteins | sample SalMarSW160120MG_FD_202541 | JGI IMG/M metagenome (GOLD analysis project Ga0315542, IMG submission 202541) | Salt marsh sediment microbial communities from the Plum Island Ecosystem LTER, Massachusetts, United States - Salt Marsh Sediment SW1601-20 ...
ACGGCCTGCTCCTAAACTCGCGCTACGGCTCCAGGTTGATGCTGGGCGGAGTTGTGACCACGGCGCTTCTTCCGGAGGCTCGCTTCCCAGACGTCAGCGAGCCCGGTTGTCCACCCGGATGCAGGGTCTGCGCGAGCGCCTGCCCGGTCGGGGCGATCGATCCAGATTCAAAGCAGGTGAAGATCATGCGTTGCCTCGATCACACCTCGCGCACCCCGTTGATGTCGAAGACCAGGTTCGTTGCGCTGCGCGCCGTTGGTCCGCGCTTGGCGGCTCGGTTGATGAATCTCACCTCCCTCGACGAGCACACCCTGCACGTGTGCTCGAGGTGCGTCGCGCTTTGTCCCTATGGTGATCTCGACTGAGCGAGAGGAAGGGAAGAGATGAAGCCGGAGCTGAAGCAGTTCGGGGAGTTGACGGCGGACGACTTCGAGCGTGAGCCTGTCTGGATCTCCTGCCACGTCGAGGACTACGACGAGCCGTGGTACGACAAGACGGACGAAGAGACCTTCCGGCCCTGGAGCGGCAAGCTTCCCGTTAGCGCGTCGCTCGGGATGCTTCTCGTACGCGCGAGCGCGACACTGGCGGACGGCTCGACTCATCCCGGCTTCTTCACTCCTGCGGAGACCGATGAGCTGGGCCTGATTCAGCCGCAGGTATTCGTCGCCGGCCGAATGTTCTCGTTCTGGGGTGGCGTGACGGGCATCCCACGACCCTATCGAGACGATTTCTACCGCTCGATCAGTCGGGGTCCCGATGCGGTGTTCCCGATCCGCTTCGCCGCTGCTCCGGAGTTCGTCGAGATTACGAATACTATTGAAGTGCAGGGATTTTATAAGAATCGAGGCCGCAAGTCGGCGAAAATCGAGCAATGAGAGCGATTTAGATGCGGGTGCAATGGCGGGTGTGAACGGTGTGGCGAAGTACAGAGACGAGCTCAATAAGGGCACGTAGAGGGTAGTCTCGCGAACCCCGGCCGTTGGTTTTGATTGATAGGTCGGCGCCGGACGGAGATCTCTTTCCGAGCCCGAAGTTGGGACTCGAACGGGAACGATCGAGACGCACATCGATTCGGAGATGGATCTCACGATCCACACCGCTTCCGGCGAAATCTCCGCCGAGGAAACCTGAGCAAGATATGCTCGTATTACGAGGGCGAAGTCACGGGACCGCTGATGTGGGATCTCGCGGGCGCCGATCTCAGGAGCCTTGCCGCCTCGGATGTCCGGGGTTTCATCGACCTGATCAATTCCCTCACCGAGCCGCGGGCCGGCCGAAAGACCGCGCCGGTTGTCTCGACAACGCTCGCCTACGGTATGGGCCGGATGTACGAGCTTTCGAAAAGCTTCTCCGACACCCGAATCGACCGCAAGGCTTTTCGCGACAGGAAAGCGGCCCTGGAGTGGTTGGGTGTATCAACAGACGATTGACTAGCACGAGGCGGGCTGCCGGTGTGCGTTCGCGTTAGTCTCCGCCCGTGCGCCTCAAGCTGACGATCGAGTACGACGGCACCGCCTTCCACGGCTGGGCGGCGCAGCCCGGACTGGAGACGGTGGAGGCGGCTCTGCGGAAGGCGCTCGGGCAAGTCTTCCCCGCCTACGAGGGCCTGGCGGTCGCGGGCAGGACCGATGCAGGCGTGCATGCGCTCGGGCAGGTAGCGAGCGTTGAGGTGAGAGCCGGTCCTCCGCCCGAACGGGCCGCAGCCGCGCTCAACGCGGAGCTGCCGCACGAGGTGGCGGTGATCCGCGCCGAGCAGGCGCCGGCCGATTTCCACGCCCGCCACTCGGCTCTCTCGCGCAGCTACCGCTATCGCATCTACCGTCGCAGCCTGCCCTCGCCCTTCGAGAGCGGGCGCAGCTGGTGGATCCCACGCCCGCTCGACGAGGAGCGCCTTGCCCACTCGGCCGACCTGCTACTCGGCGAGCACGATTTCCGCGCCTTCACGCCCACCGAGACCCAGCACGAGGTCTTTCTGCGCAACGTGATCCGGGCCGCCTGGTTCCGCCGCGACGACGCGCTCGAGCTGGAGATCACCGCCGACAGCTTCCTCAGGCACATGGTGCGCTCGCTCGTCGGGACGATGATCGAGAAGGAGCCGCAGGAAATCGCGGCTCTGCTCGAGGGCCGTCCGCGTAGCGAGGCCGGCAGCACCGCGCCGCCCTGGGGTCTGTATCTCGAGCGCGTCGAATACTGATCTCAGCTGATCCTCACGCAGGGGCGAGGTAGATACGATGGCCGCCGATGCTTCTCGGAACGGTTCTCTTCGACCTGGACGGCACCGTGATCGACACGGGGCCGCTGATCGCTGAGTCCTTCCGCCACGCGGTTCGCACCGTGCTGGGCAAGACGATCGAGGACGAGGAGATGCTCGCCTACGTCGGTGGCTGGAGCCTGCGCGAGCAGATGTGCAGGCTGGCTCCCGAACGCGCCCAGGAGCTGGTCGAGACCTATCGCGCCTACAACGAGCCTCGGCACGCCGGGCTCGAGTTCTGCCCGGGCATGCACGAGTTGCTGCTCGGGCTTCGTGTGGACGGAGTGCGGCTCGGACTTGCCACCGCGAAGCGTCGCTCGACCGTCGAGATCGCATTCGGTCACCTGCCAAAGCTGGAAGGTCTTTTCGACGTTATCGTGACGGCCGAGGACACCGAGCGGCACAAGCCCGATCCCGCGCCGCTCGTCCTCGCTTTGCGCAAGCTCGGAGGCGAGCCCGGACGATCGGCCTACGTAGGCGACTCTCCCTTTGACGTCGAGGCGGCGAAGGCGGCCGGTCTGCACGCGATTGCCGTTACCTGGGGCGGAATACACGGCGAAGGGCGCCTACGCGCGGCCGAGCCGGACGCGATCGTATCGACGCCGGCCGAGCTCGAGGTCGCGCTCGGAGCTTCTCCGGCCTAGCGCGCGGCTAGATTTCTCATATGACCGGCGCGTCCAGCGAAGAACGCGTCCGCGATCTGCGGGCGCAGATCGAGCAGCACAACTACCGTTATTACGTGCTCGACGATCCCGAGGTCTCGGATGCCGAGTACGACCGCCTCTTCGACGAGCTGAAGGCGCTGGAAGAGGCCCATCCCGAGCTGGCCGGTCCGGATTCACCCACGCAGCGTATCGGCGCGGCGCCCTCCGAACGCTTCCAGAAGCTGCGCCACCTGCAGACGATGGGCTCACTGGAGAAGGTGACGACGGGCGAGGAATTGCTCAAGTGGGCTGAGGACGTACGCCGCCGCCTCGACTCCGACGAGCCCATCGCCTTCGTGACCGAGCCGAAGATCGACGGCTCCGCCATCTCGCTCGTCTACGAGAACGGTCGATTCGTGCGCGGCGCCACACGCGGCGACGGCGAGGAGGGGGAGGACGTCACGCGCAATCTGCGAACGATTCGCTCCATCCCGCTGACGATGCGCCTGGCCTCCGGCGAAGAGACCCCGCCCCTGGTCGAGGTGCGGGGCGAGATCTACCTTCCGCTAAGCGGATTCAGGCGTCTGAACGAACAGCTCGTGGCCGAGGGCCGAAAAGCCTCGCCCAACCCCCGCAACGCCGCCGCCGGCTCGCTGCGCCAGCTCGATCCGCGCGTCACCGCCTCCCGGCCGCTGGCGATCTGGGTCTACGGCATCGGCGCCAGTGAAGGGCTCGCACTCGAGACACACTGGCAGGCGCTGGCCTGGTTGCGCGAGCACGGTTTCCGTGCCAATCCGGGCGCCGAGCGCCACGAGTCGATCGAGTCGGTTCTGCGCTCTTGCGAGGATTGGGAGCGTCGCAGGGCCGAGCTCGACTACGAGATCGACGGACTGGTGATCAAGCTCGATTCCTTCGCTCAGCAGGCAATTCTCGGCTCGCTGCACCAGCGCCCGCGCTGGGCGCGGGCCTTCAAGTGGGCGCCGACGACCGCTCAGACCGAGCTGCGCGGGATTCACGTGCGCGTTGGCAGAACGGGTGCGCTCAATCCCTGGGCCGAGCTGGAGCCGGTGGAGGTGGGGGGAGTCACGATCTCGACGGCCACGCTGCACAACGAGGAGGACATCAATCGCAAGGACATCCGCGAGGGCGACACGGTGATCGTGCAGCGCGCCGGCGACGTTATTCCGCAGGTGGTCGGGCCGGTGCTGCCCCATCCGGCGGGGAGCGAGCCCTTCCGCATGCCGGCGCGTTGCCCGCTCTGCGACAGCGAGATCGTCAAGCCCGAAGGCGAGGCTATGCACCGCTGCCCCAACCGCGCCTGTCCCTCACGTGGGCTGGAGACACTGATCCACTGGGTGCAGGCGGCGATGGATATCGAAGGCATCGGCGAGAAGTTCGTACGCAAGCTCTGGGGCGAGAGGCTGCTTCGCTCGATGCCCGATCTATACCGCCTGCGGGCCGAGCAGCTGACCGAGCTCCCCGGCTACGGGGAGATCTCGGCACAGAGGGCCGTCGAGGCGATCGAGCACTCCAAAGAGCAACCCTTCTTTCGCATCCTGTTCGGGCTGAACATCCCCTACGTCGGCTTCGTCACCGCGCAGGCGCTCGCCTTCCACTTCGGTTCGGCCGAGCGACTGGCCGCGGCGACCCGTGACGAGATTCAGGCGGTCGAGGGGATTGGCCCGGTGGTCGCCGAGGCGGTCTCGGAGTGGTTCGCCGACGACGAGAACGCCCTTCTGGTGACCGAGCTTGGCGAGCTTGGGCTCCGGCTCGAGCTGGGCGACGAGGAGCGGCCGGCCGAGGGGCGGCTCTCCGGCAGCAGCTACGTGATCACGGGCACGCTCGAGCGCTACAGCCGCGCCCAGGTCCAGACGGCGCTGGAGGAGCGCGGCGCCAAGGTGACCGACTCCGTCTCGGCCAAGACGACGGCCGTGATCGTCGGCGAGAATCCCGGCTCGAAGCTCGAGAAGGCGAGGCGCCTGGGCCTGACGATCCTCGACGAGCAGGGCTTCGAGCAGCTACTTCGCGGCTAGAACGGTTACGAACCGGTCCTGCGCCGCGCGCGCCCGGGCGGACGCGACCGGGCTTCCGTTCTGCAGGATGACGAAGGCGTAGCGATCGCGAACGTAGCCCGAAAGCGCCGAGGCAGCGCTGGTCGTTCCGGTCTTCGCGAAGACGTTGCCGCGCGCAGGGCGCAGGCGCAGGCGGTGGCGGAGAGTACCGACCCGGCCGGCAATCGCCAGCGAGCGGACAAACGGCCTGCGTAGTGTCGTATCGTCCCAGGCAGCGACGAGGAGTCGGGCAAGAGCTCTCGCGGTGAGCCGGTCGCGCCGCGACAGTCCAGAGCCGTCGACGAATCGCACTCCGGCGAGCGGGACGCCGGCATCCGCCAGCACGCTTCTAACTGCGGCGGCGCCGTTTGCCGTCGTGCCCCGCTCGTTCTCGTACGCACCGATCTGCTTGAGCATGAGCTCGGCTGTGTAGTTGTCGCTCTCGCGATCCATGAAGCGCAGCAGTTTCCAGAGCGGAGGCGACTCCACGAGGGCAATCGAAAGCGCCTCATCCGAGGCAACGCCGGTGCGCAGAGCGCCCTTCACCGTCACGCCGCTCGAGGCGAGCATCTTCGCGAACACACGCGCGGCGACGAGCGGCGGCGAGGCACTCGTGTCGCGCCCGCGGTCGACCGAGAGAGCCGAGAGCGGCGCACACTCGTTTATCAAGAAAAAGCTCTTCCAGCCCGGCGCGGTCCTGTTTCGATCGAAGAAGCTCTCGTCGGCGATCAGGTCGCCCGAGACCGAGCGGATGCCTGCGGCTCGCACCTGCCGGGCCAGCCGTCTCAGGTCGCCCGTCGACAGGTCGGGGTCGCCGTACCCTTTCAGAACGAGGTCGCCGAGCCATGTGCTCCCCCGTTGCTCTCCCTCGCCCAGCGCCTCGGTCGAGATGCTGTACTCCGGGCCCAGCAGCGTCAGCGCGGCCAGCGTGACGGGCAGTTTCTCGTTCGAGGCCGGCGCCAGCGATCCGCGCGGATGGCGCGAGAAAACGACCTCACCCGTTGTCAGGTCGACGACTTCGGCCGCCCTCTGTGCCGCGGGGATCTTGGCGCTGGCCAGCGCGGCCTTTAGCTTGCGGGCCAGCGCCGTTCTCGTCGCCGCGTTCTTGCCCGAGGCCCGCGCGGCCTGCGGCGCCGCCTCGAGGGCCGTCGAGCTGGTGCTCAGCGCCAAGCCAAGCGCGATCGCGAGCGCCAGAGCGGCCAGGCGAGTAAAGATAAACCTTGTCTTCATTCGCGGTAAGAGGATACGCCGACCTCCGGTGGGAGTCTCGCTAGAGGATCGTGATGGTTAGCGTTCGCCGGCCGTAGGCACTGGCCTTCGCGCAGCTCGCAACCCAGAGATCGATCGTCAGCCCCTTGACCGCAGAGCCGGTGTCGGCGGCGACCGCGTTTCCGTAGCCGGGGACGTAGACACGCGTTCCCAGCGGGATCACGGACGGGTCGCTGGCCATGATGCCGGGGCCGACCGGAAGGCCGCTGGCGGTGGTTCCGCGCAGGCAGTAACACGTGGAGGACACGGTCAGATGTTGCCCCTTCTCGAGCGCGCCGCCCGAGGGAGGCGAGGTCGCGGCGGGCGGGTCGCTCGTCTTGGGCGCCGGGCTCGATTGACTCTCTGTCTTGAGCGACGTCGCCGCCGCCTTTGTTGCCTGCGTGGAGAGGTTCGCCAGTTGCCGGCTGGTGAGGGCGCGCGCGCTCGTGAGCCGGTGGATGGTGCCGGCCTTGGCCGAGCGAGCGGCCTCGAGGCTGCGCGTGCTCGTCAGCGCCGAACTGCGAAGCCGGTCGAGCGCCGCCGTACGTCGAGCCAGGTCGGCCTTCAGATGCAGGAGCCTGGTCTGCGCCTCTCGTGCCCGGCGCAGGATCAGGCTTTGCTGGGCGGCGATCTGCCGGATGCTCTCGAGCCGGGTCACGGCGTCGTCGATCGACTCGGCGCCGAGCATGATCGCGATCGGGTCGTTGGCGTCTCCCGACTCGTAAAGTGCCCGCGCTCTGGCACCAAGGTTGCGTCGCGTGGCGGCGATCGCGCGCCGCGCCAGGCGCAGCCCCGTGCGGGTGGAGGCGCTTTCGCGCTCGAGCCGTACCTTTTGCGCATCCAGAAGCGCGACGCGGGCTCTTGCTCGCTCGAGTCGGGTCTCGATCGAGTAGAGCTCGAGCAGGGCGTCGTGAGAGCGGCGCTCGAGCTGAGCGCGCTGCGCGCTCAGCGAAGCGGCGCGCTGATCGCCGGGCGCGCCGGTCACGGCCGCCGGCAGTGCAATACCGATCAGTACCGCCGCACAGGAGGCGAGCGCTACCAATCGCAGCGTCTGTCTGCGTGCTCGCACGAAGCGCGGACCGTAGCACAGTCGCCCGCGGCTTGAGCGAGTTTTCGGCGCTACAGGTAGGCTTTCCGGGCCACTCTTGTCGGTTGCAGGTATCCGGACCGCTTGCTAGGGTGCTGAACTTGAACGGGCCCGTTGTTTCCGGCCCCGCTGTCCCATGAGCAGCCCGTGAACGGCTTTCCGAAAAGACAGCTCACCACGCTCCTCGTTGCCGTACCGGTACTGGTCGGCATCTTCGTGCTGGCCGGAAGCGCTGCCGCCACTCCCACCGTCGGCTCGAAGCGCGCCGATGTCCAGCGGGTCAAGGAGCAGATCGATCAGATGGACAGGCAGCTCGAGGTGGTCGGGACGAAGTGGCAGGGCGCCCAGTACCACCTGAAGCAAACCACGAAGAAGCTGGACTCTACGAGAGTCTCGCTCGATCTCGCGCGCAAGAGCCTCGGCGCGGCGCGCCACGCTCTCGCCCGGCGCCTCATATCCGTCTACATGGAGCAGGGCGACGCCAGCGACTCGACGGTCGCCATCCTCTTCCAGGCGACGAGCCTCCAGGACATGATCGATCGGGTCGACGCGGCTCAGCGCATCTCCGACCACGACACTCGCGTCGTCAAGCAGGTCAGGACGCTGCGCGACAAGACCGCCGCCGAGGCGGCCAGGCTGGGGAAGATGCAGGCCAGGCAGAAGGCCCTCGTCGCCGAGATGTCGTCGCAGTGGAACGCGCTGAAGAGGAAACAGAACGAGCGCAAGGCCTACGTCAGGAGCGTGCGGAAGGAGATCGCTTCGCTGATTGCCGAGCAGGAGCGCCAGGCCGCACTGGCCGCTGCACGGGCACGTCAGACGATCGCCAGCTACAACTCGGCGCCCGCCACGTCCTCTGGCGTATCGCCCAACTACACAGCCCCCGCCGCGTCGTCGGTCGGGGAAGGCGTAGTGAACGCGGCCATGTCGAGGCTTAATGCACCGTACGTCTGGGGCGCCGCGGGCCCGACCACATTCGACTGCTCCGGCCTGGTGGTCTGGTCCTTCGCTCAGGTTGGCATCAGTCTTCCCCACTACAGCTACAGTCAGATGTCCGGCGGAGCCGCGGTGTCGTTCGGTGACCTTCAGCCGGGAGACCTCGTCTTCTTCTACGGCGGTAGTCACGTCGGCATCTACATCGGCGGCGGACAGTTCGTGCACGCGCCGCATACCGGCGCGGTCGTCAGGGTCGAGAGCCTGAGCTCGCACGGGTCGCTCACCGCCGCCCGTCGCTACGGGTAGCCACTACTCAAGCGGGGGGGCAAGGGGGCGCGGCGCAACTTCCGTGCGCAGGCATCCTGATTCTGCTTCCGTACGAGCACAACCGAGCAAGGCTATTCGCCCGGTCGTGAGGCGATCTGGCTATTTACCGACTAGGCGCCGCTGCGCCCAGCGCCGCGAGTTGCGCCTGGAACAGGTACTTGTCGATCTTACCGTGATAGATCGGTACGCCTTCCTTCATGCAGACGCGGATCACTTCGTCACGCTCGATCCCAAGCTCCTTGGCGATCTCCTCGGGCGTCAGGTGGTTTGCCATCTCGCTCCTTTCAAAAATAAGACCCGCTTGTGCAAACGCACCAAACGGGTCTATCCATTCCTCCGCAAATTATGTGTGGCGGCCATCAGGCGCACCGCCGAACCGAAACACTCATTAGCTGCAGCATAGAACGTTCAGGTGACGGAGGCAATGCGCCCCTGAGAGCCTTGAGCGGAATGAAGATCCGCCGGCCGGCCGGGCCGTGCGGTGCTTCGTTTTACTCGAGGCTCTAGACCGGGTTTGGAATCTCGACGAACTCCCAATCGATGCCGAAATGCGCGCCAATCTCGGCCGCCAAGGCCTGAATGCCGAGTCTTTCGGTGGCGTAGTGGCCCGCGGCCAGGAAGTGGATGCCGAGCTCGCGGGCGGCGTGCAGGCTCGGCTCCTTGGGCTCGCCGGTGAGGAACAGGTCGTAGCCTTCCCGAGCCGCCGCGAGCAGGCTCGAGCCACCGCCGCCGGTGACTATCGCCACCGTTTGCAAGGGCTCGGGTCCGTGCAGGAAGGCGAGCGGCTTGCGGCCCAGCTTCTCCTCCACGCGCGAGGCGAACTCCTCGCCCGAGAGAGGTTCGAGCAAGCGACCGCCGGTGCCGATCTCTTCGAAGACGTGCTCGGGCTCGACGCCGAGCTCGCGCGCCAGTAGCACGGCGTTTCCGATCTCGGGGTGGGCGTCCAGGGCCAGGTGATAGGCGACAAGCGAGAGGTCGGCGTCGAAGAGCGCCTTCAACCGTCCCTTCTGGCGCCGGTCTATCACCAGCTGCTCGCTCGCCCAGAAGAGTCCGTGGTGAACGAGCACCATCTGGGCGCCGCGTTCGCTCGCGGCCTCGAAGAGCTCGCGCGAGGCCGAGACGCCGCAGACGATCTTCTCGACCTCGCTCGCTCCTTCCACCTGAAGCCCGACCGGTCCGTAGTCGCGGAAGCGGTCCACTCCGAGCAACTCGCTTGCAAAGGCGACTATCGCGTCACGCTCGGCCACGCCTTGATCTTAAGCACTAACCGTTCAGGCCGGAACCGCTTCCTTGTCCTTCGTCCGTGCAGCGCCCGCCTCTTTGTGACGCGGCTTGGAAAGGAACTGGACACGGCCGGCGACAACCTCGATCGCACTGCGGCGCTTGCCGTCCGGGTCTTGCCAGGAGCGGCTGCGCAGGCGGCCGTCGATCGCCACCTGATCGCCCCGCGCCAGATACTCGGCGCAGATCTCGGCCTGCCGGTTCCAGCAGGTGACGCGAACGAAGTCGGCGCCCCCGTCTGCGCTCTCGCGATCGACCGCGAGCAGGAAGCTGGCCAGCTTGCGCTCCTCCGCCAGCTCCTTCAGCTCCACGTCGCTCGCCAGGTTTCCTACCAGGGTCACGCAGTTCACTTCCTCCTCCTCTCGTTGTCAACACGGGCAACGTAGCGGGGAAACTCACACGAGAGACGCACGGGTTTCGAGCGCTTCGTGTCGGGTTAGTCGCGGAGTAGCTAACGTATGGGGCGCTCGGGGTGTGGCGCAGCCTGGTAGCGCGCTCCGTTCGGGTCGGAGAGGTCCCCAGTTCAAATCTGGGCACCCCGATTACGCGGCCGGAAATCTACGATTTCCGGCCGTGAATGCTTTCAGGAGTTGAGCGCGCCTGGCGGCGCTTGCTCAACTCCTGCTCCTACGAGCGGGGCGGGCTGACGGATGCTGTCTTGCGGGGTTCGTGGTGTGTTAGGGACGGGCGTGCGGTGGGCCGCGCCCGCCATGTCGGTCGCGGCGGCGGCGCGGACATCGACGCGCTCTGCGCTTGATCCCCGGGGGTTATCCTGCGGAGATGTCTGATTCTCTGCGTATCGCCTGCGTTCAACTGACGGCCGGTTCCGACAAGGCCGCCAATCTGGAGAAGGCCGACCGCCTCGTAGCGCGGGCAGTCTCGCTCGGCGCCGATCTCGTCGTGCTACCGGAGAAGTGGAATCTGGTTGGCGACACGGCGGCGCTTCACGCGGGTGCCGAGACGCTCGAAGAGGGCGAATCGGTGCGGGCCATGGCCGCCTGGGCGAAGCGACACGGTGTGGTGTTGATCGGCGGCTCGATCGCGGAGCGCCGCGAGGGGCACGAGAAGCTCTCTAACACGAGCCTCGCCTTCGACGCGGCCGGCGAGCTGATCGCTCGCTACCGCAAGCTCCATCTGTTCGACGTCGAGGTGGCCGGCCAGACCTATCGCGAGTCGGAGTCGGAGGAGCCCGGCGACGAGGCGGTGCTGACCGAGGCCGGCGGCTGGAAGATCGGGTTGACCGTCTGCTACGACTTGCGCTTCCCCGAGCTCTACCGCCTGCTCGCGCTGGCGGGCGCGGAGCTGGTCACGGTGCCGGCCAACTTCACGCTGCGCACGGGAATGGCTCACTGGCACACCCTTCTGCGGGCGCGCGCGATCGAGAACGCACTCTACGTGGTGGCGCCCGGCCAGCTAGGTGAGCCGCTGCCGGGCCGGCCGAGCTACGGGCACTCGCTCGTGGTCGATCCGTGGGGAACGGTGCTTGCCGAGGCGCCGGATAGCGAGACGGTCATCGTGGCCGAGCTCGAGCGCTCACGTGTGCGCGAGACTCGCTCGCGCCTGCCGGTCCTGGCTCAGCGTCGCCCGGACGTCTACCGCCGCTTCGAGCCGAAGTGAACATAGAAGCCGTTCTCTTCGACGTCGACTTCACGATCTGCCGGCCGGGCCCCGAGCTGCGACCGAAGGCCTACGCCGAGCGCGGTCGGACCTTCGATCTGCGGCTCGACCCGGATCTGTTCGAGCCGAGCAGGAGATCGGCGCTGGCCGAGCTCCAGCGCCATCCCGAGCTCGTGCACGAGGACGAGCTCTGGATCGCGTTCAGCGAGGAGATCATTCGCGGCATGGGAGGCGAGGGAGAGGGCGTTCGTGCGCTCGCCGAGGCGATGGTGCTGGCCTGGGAGCAGGCCGAGCACTTCGAGCTCTACGACGACGTGCTTCCGGTCTTCGCCGAGCTGCGCAGGCACGGTCTCAAGCTGGGACTGGTCTCGAACACGGCCCGCGATCTACCGGCCTTCGTAGTCCACCACCGACTCGACGTCGACGTGGCGATCGACTCGCGCGAACACGGGAAGACGAAGCCGGATCCCTCGATATTCTCGGCGGCGCTGGCGGCGCTCACGGTCAAGCCGGAACGGGCGGCGATGGTCGGCGACTCGCCCGAGGACGACATCGCGGGAGCGCGCGCGCTCGGCCTGCGCGCCTATTTGCTCGATCGGCGCGGCGACTATCCACGCTATCGCGGGAGGCTGAGCGGTCTCGGCGAGCTGCCCGGCGCGCTGGGACTACGCTGAGCAGGCGCGGCGAGACAGGGCGCCTCGTCTGGGAATACGACGCCCGCACTCCGGGAAAGCGCGGGCGTCTGTCGCTAGAGCTCGGTCTCAGCTGGAGGTGAGCACCGATCGAACATGCCGGCGTACAGCCGGCAAGAAGAGGTTGGCGCGCTCGCCACAACCTGCGTGTCGAGCGCAGACGAGCGCGCCTCCCGCTATCTCCGCCGCTTGGCGGAGCGCCGCAAGACTCGGCCGCTCGAGTCGTTGCGACGATCCCATCCGGGTGGTCCACGCGTTTTCCGCGTCCTCCGACCAGCCCCCTGTGTCGGAGACGCTGACACGGACATAGTCACCCGGTGGTAAATCAGCTATTTCAGGCGAGTCCTCGCCGAGCTTGATCCGCGAAGTCTCGAGCGAGAGTAACCCACCCTGGTGCATGTGGTCACAGGCGCGCAGGCTGAGGCCGAGGAGCAAGCCCTCGATCAGTGCGCGGTCGGCACTCACGCTCGTCCAGCGGTCACAACCCAGGCAGAGATGCACAGCGACACTGGCTTCGTCGAGGAAGTCGATCGCGCCGACGAAGCGTTCTACGAGCTCGTTGACCGGGACGGGTGGGCTGAGGCGCTTGGGCGGCGCGCTCACCGCCAACTGGCGCTGCTCGAATTCGTCGCGTAAGAGAACGCTCACGGCTCCAGAACCTCGGCTTCGAGGATGCGATCGAAGGCGATCTGCGCCTTCTCGAAGCAGGCCGCGATCGAGTCGGCCGAATCACCGTTGTAGAGGCAGAAGCTGACCTCGTCGTCCGGCATGTAGATCGACTTCAAGTACGTGACCACACTCGTCTCGGCGCCGCTCAGCCCCTTCGCCGCCTGCGCGACCCGCTCGCCCTCCGAGCGTAGATCGCTTGCGGTCGATCGGGGCACGTATCTTTCAACGACGTAGGTAGCCATGAGGTGGTGTCGGCGCGCAGGGGAAATATCCGACACTGACAGCTTAGAAAACCGCCTGTAAAACCGAAATAAGCGATTCCCGCAGACTTTCCAAGCCGCGAATACGTGGTCGGTCGTCTAGGAACCCGTGGAAAACGATTGCGGCAACGTTTGCAGGGGGTTTTTAGCCGCTTTCTGAGCTTTCGGCCTCGTCGGCGTGGAGCTGACCGATCAGCTCGGCTCGCGAATCGACACCGAGTTTGCGGTAGATCTTGGAGAGATTGGCTTCGACCGTACGCACGCTCATGAAGAGCTTGGCCGCCACCTCTTTGTTCGAGCGTCCGGCGATCACCAGCTCGGCAACCTGCTGCTCTGTCGGTGTCAGCCCCGAGCCGCTGTCGCGGCGCCCGCCTACTCGCTCTAGCTCCACCTCGACCTTCTCGGCCCAGAGGCGCGCTCCCAACGAAGCGAAGATCTCACGCGCCTTCTCGAGCGCCTCGCGGGCATCGCGCTTGCGCCTTCCTCGTCGTTCCAAGGTACCGAGCACAAGCATCGTGCGTCCGCGCTCGAACGGATCAGCCAGTCGCTTGTGTGCCTCGAGCGCGCCCTCCAGCGCTTCGCGGGCGCCTTTCAGATCGCCTTGGGCCGCGGCGACGAGAGCGCGACTCCGGGATCGGGGGATGATGTGGCTCGGGAGCGTCATGTGCTCGGTCTGCTCCTCCATGTCCGCCAAGAGGCTTTCTGCCGCCGGCAAGAGATTGAGTGCGACGAGGGCCTCGATAGCGTTGGGAACGATGTTGAAGTAGTTGATCGCCGAGTTGCAGCACCACGATCGTCCAAGCCCGCGTCGTAGGTGTACGGCCGGCTCCAGTCGCTGCCAGGCGGCCTCGGCGTCGCCGACGGACAGCTCGACGAAACCGGCCAGCGAGTGGAGGTGCGCAAGCTGCGGGGCGTCCGCCGCCCGCTCTGCCTGCGCGACCAGGTCCGCGATCGCCGTCCTCACATGGTCCACCTTTCCGCGAAGAACGTCGAGCTGAAGCTGGTAGATGCGCAGGAAACGCGATGTGTACTCCTGACCCACATCAAGCGCCAGCTCGAGCCCCACGGCGACGAGGCGCCCGGCGAGTTCCCAGTTCCCGGCCCGAGTCTCGAGGTCGACTAGCGGTAGCAGTATGTGTAGCCGGTCGGTGATCTCGCCTTCTTGTGTAGAGCGCTTGAGAGCGGCCTCGAGAAGCGGCCGCGCCCGATCGATCTCGTCGGTCAGGTGAAGCTGATCGCCTAGCCAGAAACGCGGACTGTGCCGAACGGGCAGGCTGCCGATCTCGTGCTCGATCGCGATCGCCCGCTTCATTGCCTCCTCGTCGATCTGGCCACCGCCGAGTACGTTGGCATTGACCACGCCCTGAAGGGCTTCCACGATCAGACGGCGATCGCCCGATCGCTCGGCGTGCTCGAGCGCGGCGCGCTGGGCGTTGAGCTGGGCCGGTTGGTCGGCGAGTCTTGCGTTTGCCGCTCCGAGGCGGATGTTGGCCAGTGCAAGGCGGCGATCGTCACCTCGGGCGGCTTTCACCGCCTGACGGCACAGGTCCGCCCCTTCATGAAGATCCTCGACCAAATCGGAGAGCAGCACGAGCACGTCGGCACACCAAAGTCCCGGCGGAAACTCCGCGAGTATCTCTTTGGCCAGAGTCCGGGCTCGCTCGAGATCGCCCGCCACGTAGTGATTCTCGGCGGTCTGAATGCGGCGGTCGCGGATCTTATCGACCTGCTCCGGCGGCGTAAGGCGAGCCGCGTGCTCGTAGAACTCGGCTGCCGCCTCGGCGGCTCCACGGGCGGCCGCTTGGAGCGCCGCTTGATCGAGCTCGGCGGCAGCCTCTTCGCTGGGTTTCTCACTTCCGAGCGCTAGATGACGTGCGCGCTCCTCGGCGCTGGGCGCGATGGCGACCAGGCGGCGGTGGAGCTTGCGCCTGCGCTCGGACGTTATCTGCGAATAGATGACCGAGGCGTGGAGCGGATGCGTGAAACGAACGCGCTCGTCGTCGATCTCGATCACGCCTGCCTCGATCGCGTTGGCCAGGCTACCGGCGTCAGTCTTCCGAAGCAGGTCGATCGTAGGCTCGAAGAGCGAAGCGGCGATCAGGAGCGTTTCCAGCGTTTCCGGCGGGAAGGCGCTCAGCCTCTTGTAGAGCAACCCGCGCAACGACTCCGGTACCTGCAACGGCTCACCGGGCTCGAGCGCTCCGCGCTCGATCTGAGCGCGGGCCAGCTCGAGCGCGTAGAAGGGGTTGCCGCCCGACGCCTCGCAGATGGAGACGAGCAGCTGGCGTGGCAGGCGGGCGGAGAGACGGGTGCGAATCAGATTCTGGAGCGCGCCCAGGCTGAGCGGACCTACCGTCAGGCGCTCGAACGTCCCCGGGGAGCGCGATGCGAGCTCCAGATCGAGTGGTAACTCCGGCCCGCCTTCCTGTTCGATTCGCCGTGCCAGCAGCACCCGGCAGCGGTCGAGCTCGATACGGCGAAAGACGAAGGCCAGCACGCGGGCCGACGAGGCGTCGAGCCACTGCACGTCGTCGATCGCGATCAGGAGCGGCGTCTTGTGCATGGCGATGCGAAGCAGAGTCAAAGTGGCGAGCGAGATTGCTCGCTGGTCTAGCGCTTCACCGCTGGCCTCGCGCAGAAGCAGGCCGATCTCCAGCGCGCGCCGCTGGGGAGGAGGAAGTCGCCGTAACATCCCCTCTCCGAGCTCACCGAGCAAGTCGCCTAGCGCCGAGAAGGCAAGCGGTGTCTCGGACGGCGAGGGCCTGCAGGACAACACGCGGAAGCCGTGCCCGTGCGCGAGCTCGAGCCCCTTGAGCCAGAGTGTCGTCTTTCCGATTCCGGCGCTGCCCTCGAGCATGAGGACGCCGGGTCCTTCTGGGGCCTGAGTGAATAAGCGCTCAATCGCAAACAGCTCGTCGGTACGACCGAGCGGTTCTGCGCTCGACATAGAAAGAGCCTATTCGATTGCCACGTCGTCAGGAAGAGCCGTCCCGACGGAACACGTCCGGTGCCAGGCACCGAGACGTGTCCGAAGCGCCTGAACGCTGCCCGGAGCAGGCGCTTTTCGACGCCATCGCCTCGCCGGGGCACAGCCCGGTCACCTCGCTTCATACGTGAGCGGTGCCTGGGTAGGGTGCTAATCGGTTTCGGGCGCCGACAGCCGCGCGGCCAGCTCGGCGC
>Ga0315542_1001209_pt1 | contig 16229 bp, 15 predicted proteins | sample SalMarSW160120MG_FD_202541 | JGI IMG/M metagenome (GOLD analysis project Ga0315542, IMG submission 202541) | Salt marsh sediment microbial communities from the Plum Island Ecosystem LTER, Massachusetts, United States - Salt Marsh Sediment SW1601-20 ...
GGGGATCCAGCGCCACGTTGTAGGGAGGCGAGTAGCAGAACTCGAGATCGAGCAGATCCTCCAGCCGGCCTCCCCGCTGCAAGAGCGCGCTGAACACGTCGACCCGCTTGACGGCGTCTCCCTCGCCAAGAGCCTGCAGGCCGAGCAACCGGCGCGAGCCCTGCTCGTAGACCAGCTTCAGGAAGAGCAGCTTGTGCTCGGGATGGTAGTGCGCACGGTCGAAGAAGCTGCCCCAGGCGGCTCGCACGGCCAGTCCGCCATCGCGCGCCTGCTGCGCGGAGAGCCCCGTGGCGGCCACGTTCCAGCCGAAGATCTTCAGGCAGACGCTGCCGGTCACCGCCCCGAAGCGGCTGGGAATGCCGGCCAGGTTGTCCCCGACGACCCGGCCCTGCCGGTTGGCCAGCGAGCCCAATGGCAGGTAGCAGGGCCGACCGGTGACGGCATGGATCACCTCGATGCAATCCCCGGCGGCATAGACGTGCGGCAGGTCGGTGCGCAGCTGCCCGTCCACGACCAGACCGCCGAGCTTCCCGAGCTGCAGGCCCGCCGCCCGGGCCAGTTCGACGCGCGGCTGCACGCCGACGACCACCACGGCCCGATCGGCATGGATGGTCCGGCCGCCGGCCTCGACCACGGCCCGGCCCTGCTCGGTGACGGCACGGGTCACCGGGGCGTCGAGGTGCAGGGTCACGTCGTTGCGGCGCAGCTCCCCCGCCGCCAGGGCCGCCATGTCCGCATCCAGGATCCGGGGCAGGACCCACGGGGCCGCCTCCAGGAGGGTCACCCCGCAACCCCACAGCTCGCCGAACGCACCGGCCAGCTCACAGCCGATGAAGCCCGCTCCGACCACCACGACCTCGCCGATGCGCCCTGTCTCCAGCCCCCGGCGCAGGACCTGCACATCCTCGGGCGTGTGGAAGAAGCCGACGGCCTCGCCCGGCTCCACACCGGGCAGCGAGCGGGGGCCGGCACCCGTGGCGATCACCAGCGCATCGTAGGCCAGGACGCTCTCCCCTGCACCCAGCGGTCCCCGCACGAAGATCTGTCGCGTGGCCGGATCGAGCCTTTCCGCGCGGCAGCCCGTGCGGACGTCCAGGCCCTTCGCCGCGGCGAAGTACTCGGGATCGCGCACGGCGCCGTAGTTGGTCTTGCGCAGGGCATCGAGGTCCTCGACGTCCCCGGACAGGTAGTAAGGCAGGCCGCAAGCTCCGTAGGAGATGAAGTCCCGCTCGTCGAGGACGGTGATGGCCGTATCGGGCAGCAGGCGCCGGGCGCGGGCCGCGGCCTTCAGGCCGGCCGCCGAGGCCCCGACGACGACGATCCGCTGGAGTTCGCTCGCGGACAAGGCGTTCCTTTCCGCTCAGGCGCCGCAGGCGGCGGAGCAGCCAGGGACGAGGGAGAGCCGGGCGGGCCGAACCCGGGGCGGGAAGAGGGGAGCGGGGCGATCACCGGCACCGCTCCCTCCGCATCGGTACAGGATCAGACGCAGCCGGTCGGCTTCGGCAGGCCTGCGAGCTTGCAGGCGCCCTTGGCCGGGCCGCTCGGGAACAGCTCGTAGATCTCCTTCAGCTTGAATCCGGTCTCCTTGCAGAGCTTGCGGATCATGGGCGCCACGCCGAACTCCAGGTAGTAATTGCGAAGGTAGTTCATGACCTTCCAGTGATCATCGGTCAGCGTATCGATACCTTCGGTGGTGGCCAGGGCCGCCGCGACGTTCTCGTCCCAGCGATCGGGCTCCTGGATGAACCCGTCCTCATCGACTTCGATGCTCACGTCGCCGTGCTCGAAGATAGGCATTCTCTGTTTCCTCCTGTTTGGGGCCTGAGCACGCGCGGGTCAACCCCGCTCGAGATGGTGCCGCTCTCGTTCGCCCGCCCCGCCGTGCCGCCCGGCCGGGCTGTCGGTGGTCCGCAGGCGGAGCCGATCGCCCTGCGTCGATCGGCTCGATCCACTACTTCATGTCGATGTACCCGCAGGGGCACTCCTCCATGCACTTCTTGCAGCCCGTGCAGAACTGCAGCTTGAACTCGTACTTGCCACCCTTCTCGGGCGGGCGCAGGACCGCGTTGTCCGTGCAGAACTTGAAGCAGTTCTCGCAATCGAAGCAGAGCCCGCAGCTCATGCAGCGGGCAGCCTCCTGGCGCGCCTCCTCCGCGCTGAAGGTGCGCGTCGTCTCGCGATCGAGAGAGGCCAGGGCCTCCTCCACCGCGACGTGGGTCTCGTCCACGGCCTGCTGCCGCTTCTCGAGCCAGAAGTTCTTGTTGGGCTTGTCGGGTCCCACCTCGGGAAGATCCGCCGCCGCCGGGGCGGGCAGGCCGCGGAAGGCGCGATGGATGGCCTCGGCCGCCTGTCGGCCTTGTGCCTGGGCGATGGTGGCCAGCCCCAGGTTGACGGCGTCGCCCCCCGCCCAGGTCCGGTCCTCCGCCGTGGTCACCTGCCCTTCGGCGTCGACCTTGATCCAGTCCCGCCCCTGGTGCAGCTGCTCGAGCGGCGCGAAGTCCGGCTCCTGACTGATGGCGGGGATGATGAAGCTGGCCGGGATGTCGAACTCGGAGCCCTCGATGGGCACCGGGCGGCGGCGCCCCGAGGCGTCGGGCTCGCCGAGCTCCATCTTGATGCAGGTCATGCCGGTGGCACGACCGTCGTTCCTCAGGATCTTGATCGGGGCGGCCAGGAAATCGATCTCGACCCCTTCCTTCTGGGCCTCCTCGATCTCCGGCGCTATGGCCGGCATCTCCTTGATGGTCCGGCGGTAGACGATCTTGACCTTGGCGCCGAGACGGCGGCTGATGCGCGCCGCGTCGATGGCCGTGTCTCCCCCGCCGATCACGATCACGTCGCTGCCGACGTCGGGGGGATGGCCGGAGTTGACCTCGTTCAGGAAGCCGGTGCCGGTCATCACGTTCTCGGCATCCTCGCCCTCGACGCCGAGGGTGTAGCCCTTGTGCGCGCCGATGCCCACGAAGATGGCGCCGTACTGCTGTTTCAGCTCGTCGTAGGGGATGTCCTTGCCGACGATGGTGCTGTACCGGAACTCGATGCCCATGTCGGCCAGCCGCTGCACCTCGCCGTCGATGACGTCGGGCGGCAGGCGATAGTCGGGAATCCCGTAGCGCAGCATGCCGCCGGGCTTGGTGAAGGCCTCGAAGACGGTCACACCGTAGCCCTTGCCGGCCAGGTGGTAGGCGCAGTTCAGGCCCGCTGGGCCGGCGCCGATCACGGCCACCTTCTCCGGCTGCTTCTCCACGCCGGAGATGTCGTACTTGAGGCCCTTCTGCAGGGCGTAGTCACCCACGAACCGCTCGACGCAACGGATGTGCACGGGCTTGTCGTCAACTGCCGCCCGATTGCACTTGTCCTCGCAGAGGGCGGGACAGACCCGGCCCATGGTGGCTGGCAGGCACGTGGTCCGGCTGAAGGCCCGGAAACAGTCCTCCCAGGTCTCGTCCTCGCTGCGGTTCTTGAAGTCGTAATTGTTGATGATCCGCATGACCGCACGGATGGGATTGTGATTCGGGCATCCCTCGTGACCGCACGGCGCCAGCTTTTCCTGGTAGTACGGCCGTAGCGGGGACTGCTCCCGACCGGATGCACCGCTTCCCCGCGATCCCAGCTTCCTCTTCTTGGTGACTATCTTCGCCATGGCGCTGCTCTCTCTGGTTGCGACGGCGCTGTCGACACCGTCCTCGTCGGGTCTCTCGCTTCTACGCGACTGTCGACCGGGCCGGCCCCCCCTGCGCTCGCTTCCGGTCCCGATGCGCAAGGGCGGCCCGGATCATGCCGTCCGCCCACTGGGGACAGCCCAGGGCGTGCAAGTGCATGTAGCTGGCCAGGATATTGTCCTGGACGATTCCGTCCCGCTGTCCGATGCAGCCCCGGCCCTTCTCCACAGCGAAAGCCGTCCGGACCCCCGCGGCGCCGGCGACGATGTCCGAGTAGTGAAACTCGTGCCCCTTCAGCTCCGTTCCCACGTCGAGAAACGGATTGGGCGCGTCGACCGTCATCCTGCAGTATCCGTGGCCCTGGGGCCGGTCGTGCATGCCGATCCGGATCGGCAAGGCCCCGGCCAAGCGGACCGCCTTGCCGTGCCACTCCAGCGTCTCGGCCAGGTACATCAGGCCGCCGCACTCGGCGTAGATGGGCAGCCCGGCCCCGGCGGCCTCCCGCACCGCGGCCAGCAGGCCGTGATTGGAGGCCAGCTCGCGGGTATGGGTCTCGGGGAATCCACCCCCGATGTACAGCGTGTCCAGATCCGGCAGACGCTGGTCGCTCAGGGCCGAGATCGGCACCAGCGCGGCGCCGCGCTCGCCGAGCGCCTCCAGATTGTCCGGATAGTAGAACGTGAAGGCCGAATCGCTGAAGTAGCCGATCCGCACCCTCGACGCCCCGGCGGCTCCGGCGCCACCGCCTCCCGCGGCGCCGCTCCAGGCCGGCAGCGGGGGCACCTGGCGCGCGATGGCCAGCAGCCGCTCCACGTCCAGGCTGTCGCGCACCAGACGGAGCAGGGCGTCCCGGAGATGCTCCGCGGGGCCGTGCTCGGCCGGCGGGACCAGGCCCAGGTGCCGGCTGACCAGCGTCGGACCGTTCAACTTCGGCAGGGCTCCCAGCACGGGAACGCCGGCGTGCTCCTCGATCGCCGCTCGCACGACCCCCTCATGACGCTCGCCCCGCACCTGGTTCAGGATCACCCCGGCGATCGTATTCTCCGGGGCCAGCAGCCGGCATCCGAGCGCCGTCGCCGCCGCCGTGGCGGTCATCTTCAGCGGGCTGAGCACGAGGACCACGGGACAGTCCAGCAGCCGGGCCAGGGCCGCGCTGCTGTGCGATCCCGCCGCGTCCACACCGTCGAGCAGGCCGCGATTGCCCTCGATCAGGTTGAGACCCTCGGGTGTCCCGTGCTCCCGGAAGGCGCGCGTCACCACCTCCGGCGGCATCATGTACGTGTCCAGGTTGCGACCCGGCGCACCGGCCGCCCAGCCCAGCCAGGCCGCATCGATGAAATCGGGCCCTTTCTTGAACGCCCGTCGCTCCAGGCCTTCCTGCTCCCACAGGGCGAGCAGCCCGAGCGAGAGAATGGTCTTGCCCGAATCACCGCCCGTGCCGGCAATCATGATACGGGGGTATGGACTCGTCATGTTCCGCGTCCCGGTCACACCCCCGCCCCGCCGCATCCCGGCGCTCCGGCGCCGGAATCCTGGCGGATGTCGAGGATATCCCCAGCCGGCCGGCGCGGACTTCCACACCGGCTGGTCGGGCGTGTCTGAGCTGATCCAGCCATGGCCGGCATGTGCCAGCTAGTCCTCCGAGGGAGCCGCACCTTCCTTGTGCGGGATCTCCAGGTAGGAGCCCCCGAAGTACGTGTAGACCAGCCGGCCCCCGTCGACGAGCGAGCGGATGGCCTCCTTGCAGGCCTTCTTGTCCACGCCGAACTGGGCCATCATGGCCTTGGTCAGATCACCCGGCTTGTACTTCTTCGTGCCGGTATCGCGCTCCACCATCTTGAACATGGCGTCGGCGATCTCTTCGATGCTCGGCATGCTACCCACCTCTTACTTTTGGCGGAAGTGCAACGAGCGCTTGTACGTCAATCCCGCGTGCTTGAAGTCGTCGATATGGTATTTGGTGAACTCGAAGCCCGTCATCTCGAAGAACTTGGGCCAGCCGATGCGCTCGATCCATTGACCCATGCGCTCGTACTTGCGGGCGTCGTTCTTCCAGGCCTCGACGATCGTCTTCACCGCGTCGACGACTTCCGGCCAGCGCGGCGGGTTGTTCGGCAAGAAATGCACGGCCATCCGCGAGAACCGGGGCTCGCTGCGGGCCTGCGACACCTTGCCGCCCACCCAGATCGAGACGCCGTCGTTCAACGGATCGGCGATCGGCATGGCGGGGCAGACCGTGAAGCAGTTCGCGCAGTACATGCAGTTGTCCTCGATCACCTCGACGGAGGGCTTGCCGTCCACGGTGGCCGTCCGGATGGCGCCCGTGGGACAGGAGGACACCGTGCTCGGGATCTCGCACATCTTCGTGATGTTCGCGTGCTCGATCTTCGGCGGCCGGCGATGGATACCCAGGACGGCGATGTCCGAGCAGTGCACGGCGCCGCACATGTTCAGACAGCAGGCCAGGGCGATGCGGCACTTGGCCGGCAGCTTGGTGGTCTTGAAGTAGGGCATCATCTCGTCCATGACCGACTTAACGATGCCGCTGGCGTCCGTGGCGGAGCTGTGGCAGTGCACCCAGCCCTGCGTGTGGACCATGTTCGAGATGCAGGCCCCGGTCCCGCCGACCGGGAAGCCGCCTTTCTCGATATCCTTGATCAGGGGATCGATCTTCGACTCGTCGGTCAGCAGGAACTCGACGTTGTTGCGGCTCGTGAAGCGCAGGTGGCCGTCACAGTACTTGTCGGCCAGATCGGCGATCCAGCGGATCGTCTCGATGCTCAGCAGCCGCGGGGAGCCCATCCGCACCGTGAAGACCTTGGCGCCGGTCTCGGAGACATGCACCAGAACACCCGGCTTCGGGTTCTCGTGGTACAGCCACTTACCGTAGTTCTCCTTGATGATCGGCGGCAGGAACTTCTCGTAGTGAGGAGGTCCGATGTCCGTGATGCGCTTTGCAGGTTCGGCCATTGTCTATCACTTCCTTCCCAGGCTGACCGGGACCCGGCGGGGCCCGGCGTCCACTTCCCGAGAGTTACTCGTCCTCGTCATCGTCCGAGAAGTACTCCTCGTAGAAGACATAGGGGTTGTCCCGAGGTTCGGCGATCATCTCGGGAACGGGCTCCAGTTCGATGGCCTCGAGGAAGTTGCCGAGGCCGACCCGCTGGATGAACTCGCCCACGCGCTCGCGATTCTTGCCCTCCTCGCCCCAGATTTCCCAGATCCGCTCGACGACGTCTTTGATCTCCTGGTAGGGCGGCTCCATCTTCACGAAGGGGAGGAGCACGCTGGACAGCAGCGCGCCCTCGATGATGGGAGCCTTCGCACCGAGGAGGACGGTGGCACCGCGGTCCTTGCCGGGGCGCAGGGCCTTGGGCATGGCGTTGATGCAGTGCATGCAGTGGAAGCAGAGCGAGTTGTCGATATCCAGCTCCTTGCCGTTCCACTCGATGCAATCGGCCGGGCAGTGGTTGCAGACATCGCTCTGGATGTCCATGCCGCTGCTGGCGTAGTTGCGGACCTCGTCCTGGTTGACCTGGATATTGTCCCGCCAGGTGCCGATGAACGACATGTCCGAGCGCGCGATGGAGGCGACGCAGTCATTGCCGCAGCCGGAGAATTTGAACTTGTACTTGTAGGGGAACTGCGGCCGGTGCAGCTCGTCCTGGAACTCCTGCGTGAAGTTGTAGCAGGCCTGCATGGTGTCGTAGCAGGCGAACTCGCAGCGAGCCATGCCGTTGCAGCAGCTCGGGGTCCGCACGTTCGATCCCGAGCCGCCCAGGTCGAAGCCCTGCGAGGCCAGCTTCTGGAAGACCGGCTCAAGCTCTTCGGTCCGCGTCCCCAACAGCACGATGTCGCCGGTGGAGCCGTGCATGTTGGTCAGGCCGCTGCCGTGCTCCTCCCAGATGTCGCAGATCGTGCGCAGGGCGTCGCTGGTATAGAACCAGCCGGACGGCTGGTTGACGCGCAGGGTGTGAAAGTGGGAGACATGGGGGAATTCCCCGGGCAGGGCGCTGTAACGCCCGATCACGCCGCCGCCGTAACCCATGACGCCGACGATGCCGCCGTGCTTCCAGTAGCCCACCTTGTCGCGGTAGGACTTCTCGAGCTGGCCAAGCACGTCCTGGGCCATGGCGTTCTTCTTGGCGGACTTCTTGATCTCCGTGACGAAACTTGGCCAGGGTCCCTTCTCAAGTTCGTCCAGAAGAGGTGTCTCAAGGTTTGCCATCTGTGCTCCTTTGCTTCGGTGACCATCTGGTCTCATGCGGCTCCACCGGCGGTCTTTGCTGCAGCCACCGGGAGCATGGTCCGCCGGTCCCGTCGAACCGGCCGACCGACCATCCGGAAGTGACCGCCCCCTTTCTTGTCCTGCGGAGCCCGTCCGGCTCCGAGCAGCTTGAAAGGCCTCTAAACCCGCGAGGCGGCCCACCAATGGACCGTCCGGTGCCGTCACGCCTCGGTACTCGCCTGGCCGGGCGGTCCGCGCTGGCGGCTGATGGAAGCAGTTTTCCATTACACCAATTGCCAAAGCTAGAACCTCACCACGGGCGAGTCAAGGCGGATGTTAGATATTTGTCAGGGAAGGCCACCCCCCGGCGGTCGGCAGCTAACAGCAAATAAAGTCAAATGACTACGGCCCTCGCGAGCCCCCACGTGGTGATTTTGAGGATCGGCTCAGCACGCCCCCAGCCGGCCCAAGCCGTTATTGTTTTAACCGCCGCTCGACGCTTTCAGCTCCGCCAGGACGGAGCTGTAAACCTGCAGATCCACCTCCGAGAAGAGGATGAAGCGGATCTCGCTGAACTGTCCGCTGTCGCGGGCGAAGTCGCTGGCCGCCCCCAGGGCCACGGCGGCCGCCAGGTCGACCGGGTATCCGTAGACGCCCGTGCTGATGGCCGGGAAGGCGATGGTCCGTGCCCCGCAGCCGGCCGCCAGCTCCAGGCTGCACCGGTAGGCGCTGCGCAGCTGCCCGGCCTCGCCCTGCCCGCCACCCCTCCAGACCGGTCCCACGGCATGGATGACGTGACGGGCCGGCAGGTTCCCGGCCGTGGTGATCACCGCCTCTCCCGTGGGGCAGCCGCCCTGCCGCTCCCGGATGAGGCGGCACTCGGCCATGATGCTGGGCCCTCCGGCCCGGTGGATCGCGCCATCCACGCCTCCGCCACCCAGCAGGCCGCTGTTGGCCGCGTTGACGATGACATCGACCTCCTCGCGCGTGATGTCCCCCCGCTTGAGGACGATGCGTGTGGATCCGACGATCATCTCTTAACCACCCTTCATCAATGGCCTTGCGAAGATAACGCGGCCGACCGGTCCGGCGCCCGGGCGGCCGCCACGAACGGTCACCAGGTATTCTGAGCCCTTCACCGGATCCCGGTCAAGAGCACTCCGGTCGAGTCCAGCATCGCGCAGAAAATATATAAATTTCTCACGATTTATGCGGCAAATGGTGTGAATTTGCTCTATAATAGCACCATATCGGAACTGTCCGAGCCCGTCTCCAAGGAAGGTCGGTCATGAGGCCCGAGAAGAAGTGCTACCAGAAACCGGCTCTGAAGGCCCAGCGGATCACTCTCGGCGTGTACGGCAGTTACCAGGGGGTGGAGGTCGAACCTCTCCTTCCGGTGAACGGCAAGGATCTGGGCGGAGACATCACGCGGACCAGCTGATCGATATCGGCCACGGCCTGAGACCGGCAGCAGGACGGGGCGCCGCGCGGCGCCCCGTCTTTCTGTGCGAAGCAGCCGTCACTTCTTCAGCGTGATGACGTCGTTGGTCTGGAAGCCCGAGCCCGTGACGGCCTCGACGGTGGTGACCCCCTCCTCGACCTCGGTGGCCCGCACCACCCCGACGTCCTTGTAGATCCGCTTGAGCACCTGGCCGGTCCGGGGGTGCTTGACCTCCTTGTCCAGCCGCTTGACCGCGAACTCCATGCCCGGGGCCAGGCCGATCTCCGTGCCGGCGTCGATGAACAGGTAGTCGTCGGCCACGATCAGGATGCCGCTCCAGGGCAGCTTCTGGGTCTGCTCCTCCAGCTTGTCCACGACGGCATCGATGACCTTGCGGGTGGCCTTGCCGACGACGTGCTCGTCGAAGGCCTTCTGGTCGCCGAAGGAGAAATCCGAGGTGGAGAGATCCACGGACTTGGAGCTCTCGCTCTTGTCCACGGAATCGGCCCACAGCACCTCCGAGCTGCCGACGGAGATGAGCCGCAGGTCCACCGCCACGCGGCCGGTATAGCTCTTCAGGCCCCCGCGACCCCCCAGCTTCGCGATGGAGCCGCCGACCTTGCCTTCCTTGTAGCCGAACTCGGTGACCACTCCCTTGACCAGGATATCGCCGATCTCGACCTTCTTGGCCGCCTCCACGCCGGGATTGGCCAGGTCGGACATGCTCAGGTTCTTCTCGGCCAGGATCTCGTCCAGGGCCGCGCGCTCGAAGACGCGGAACTTGCCGGACTTGATCAGGGCCGTGATCAGCATGTCGGCCATGCCTTCCCCGGGATCCGGGCCGTGGTACCAGTGGTGGTCGGCCTTGTTCTCGAAGCTGCCCACGATGACACGGTACTTGATGCCCGCCTCCTGCCCCCGGACCGCGACGTGCGTCCCGCCCAGGATGACGAGGATCAGGAAGAAACCCAGAAGAACACGGAGCCGTCTCATTTCCTCCCCCTTGCTGCGATTCTGCAACACGACACGAGTCCCGAGTCCGGAGAGTCTACCAACTCCCGCCGGGCCTTCCAAGCCCTGGGTTGTGCCATGTGTTGTGCCATCGAGAATGTATCCGTGCGGTTAGGGCTCCATTGTCTGCGTTCTACTTGCCTCTTTCAGTAGGCATACTTCAGGTCGTGATGGCGGTTATCGCTCGCAGCGAGACATGCTCAGGAAGCGGCCCGGGCCAGGAGAATCGCGCCGATGCCCAGGTAGCCGGCTGCCGCCCCGGCATGGCTGAAGGCGGCGGGCCAGACCGACGCGTACTTCTTGCGCAGCCAGCCCCAGAAGATGCCCGCACCGCAGACCAGCAGCGCACCGGCTGCGGTCCAGAGCGCGTTCCGGGTCAGGGCCGCCAGGGTGAGACCGTGATAGACCGTGAAGCCGAGGGCCGTCGGCAGGATGGCCCGCCGCGCGCCGAGATCGCCGGACAGCCGGCCCTGGATGAAGCCGCGCCAGAACAGCTCCTCGGCCGGCCCGGTCCCCAGCAGCAGGAGGAAAGCCAGCACCGGGTAGTTCCCGACGGAGACACCCCATCCCGCAAGGGTGTCGCGCACGATCCGCGGCACGAGAATCGCCCCGTCCAGCAGGGCAAAGGCCAGCAGGGCCGCCCCGCCCAGCAGCAGGCCGCTCAGCAGGCCCACCCACCAGCCCCCCGCGGTCCGGGGCCTTCGCCAGGCGAGCGCCTCAGCGTGCTCCCGCCAGGTCCGGCCCCGCCGGCGGGCCTGGAGCCAGGGGGACAGCACGCATAGTCCCAGGTGGTAGAACAGTAGCGCCGCCCAGGCGCTGTGCAGACCGATCAGCGCCACGATCATGACCGCGGGCGCGGCCAGCATCCAGATCAGGGTGGGATTCACGGCCTAGTTCCGGTGCCCCTCCAGCAGGTAGGCGGCATGGATGCGGGCCTGGGCGCGCTCGGCCGCCTGCTGGGCCCGTTCGAGGTCCACCTCCTGATCGGGGGCGAGGAGTCGCTTCCTGGCCCGCTCGAGCGCGGCCTTGGCTCGCTGCAGGTCGATCTCGCCGGCCGACTCGCAGGAATCGCAGAGGATGGAGACCTTGTTCTCGGACACCTCCGCGAAGCCCCCGCTGATGGCGAGATAGCGGATCCGACCGCCCTCCTCGTCACGCAGCGTCACCACGCCCGGCTTCAGCCCGGTCACCAGCGGCGCGTGGTTCGCCCAGATGCCCAGGTAGCCCTCCGTGCCCGGCAGGACGACCGACACGGAGTCCGCCTCGAAGGCCGTCTTCTCCGGCGTGACGATGCTCACCTTGAAGGACTTCGCCATGGGCTACTCCTCGGCCTGCATCTTCTCGTAGTTCACGAGAACGTCCTCGATGGCCGCGCACATGTAGAAGCACTGCTCGGGGATGTGGTCGTACTCGCCCTCGATAATGCCCTTGAAGCTGCGGATGGTGTCCTCCAGCTTCACGTAGACGCCCTTCCGGCCAGTGAAGGCCTCGGCGACCTTGAATGGCTGGGACAGGAACTTCTGGATCTTGCGCGCGCGCTGCACGATCAGCTTGTCCTCGTCGCTCAGCTCGTCCATACCGAGGATCGCGATGATGTCCTGCAGGTCCTTGTAACGCTGCAGGATCTGCTGGACCTGGCGGGCCACGCCGTAGTGCTCGTCGCCCAGGAGGCGCGGGTCGAGGATGCGGCTCGTGGAGTCGAGCGGATCCACGGCGGGATAGATGCCCAGCTCGGCGATCTGCCGCGAGAGCACGGTGGTGGCATCCAGGTGGCTGAAGGCGGTGGCGGGAGCGGGATCGGTCAGGTCGTCCGCCGGCACGTAGATGGCCTGCACCGAGGTGATCGAGCCCTTGCGGGTCGAGGTGATGCGCTCCTGCAGCTCGCCCATCTCGGTGGCCAGGGTCGGCTGATAGCCCACGGCGGAGGGCATGCGGCCGAGGAGGGCCGAGACCTCGGAACCGGCCTGCGTGAAGCGGAAGATGTTGTCGATGAACAGGAGCACGTCCTGACCCATCTCGTCGCGGAAGTACTCGGCCATCGTCAGGGCCGAGAGGCCGACGCGCAGGCGGGCGCCCGGGGGCTCGTTCATCTGGCCGAACACCAGAGCGGTGTTGTTGATCACGCCCGACTCGGTCATCTCCAGCCAGAGGTCGTTGCCCTCGCGCGTCCGCTCGCCCACCCCGGAGAACACCGAGTAGCCGCCGTGCTCCTTGGCGATGGAGTCGATCAGCTCCATCACGATCACGGTCTTGCCCACGCCGGCGCCGCCGAACAGGCCGATCTTGCCGCCCTTGGCGTAGGGGGCCAGCAGATCCACGACCTTGATCCCGGTCTCGAAGATCTCGTTGGCCGCACCCTGATCCGTGAGCAGGGGCGGGGCGTGGTGGATGGGTGCGCGCTTGTCCGGCTCGGGCAGGGGGCCCTTGCTGTCCAGCGGCACGCCGAGCAGGTTGAAGAGGCGGCCGAGGCACTGCTTGCCCACGGGCACGGAGATCGGCCCGCCGGTGTCGAGGCCCCTCATGCCCCGCACGAGACCGTCGGTCGAGTCCATGGCAATCGTCCGGACAATGTTGTTGCCGGTGTGCTGCGCCACTTCGGTGATCAGATCGATCTTCCTCTGCTCGTCCTTGATGTGGATGGCGTTGAGGATGTCCGGCAAGTGGTCGGAGTCAAACTCCAGATCCACGGTCGGACCGATGACCTGCAGCACTTTCCCGTAGTTCTCGGCCATTTTGCTCTCCTTGATCTCGATGCCAAGAAGCTGATGCCTCGTACAGATTCCCTAGAGGGCGTTCGCCCCGCCCACGATGTCACTCAGCTCCGACGTGATGGCGGCCTGACGCTCGCGGTTCCGCTTGAGAGTCAGGGCATCGATCATCTCGCCGGCGTTCTCCGTGGCCGCGCTCATGCTGGTCATGCGTGCGGCATGCTCGCTGGTGAACGCCTCGCTCAGGGTCATGAAGACGCGGTTCTTCAGGTACAGCGGCAGCAGCAGCCGGTAGAGCGCCTCCTGGTTCGGCTCCCAGATATAGTCCTTGCCGCCGGGTGCCGCTTGCCTCTCTGCCCGGGTGTCGACGGGCTCGATGGGCAGGAACTGCAGGTCCACCGGCACCTGTCTCACCGGGCTGAAGAACTGGGAGTACACCAGCCGTACCTGGTCGAAGGTCCCGTCCAGGAAGGACCCGACGGCCCTGTCGGCGACCTCGCGGGCCCGCTCCGCGCTGACCTCTCCGCCGAAATCGGCGTGCGCGGCGAAGAGGGTGTAGCCGCGCTTCCTGAAAAAATCGCGGGCCTTCTTGCCGACGGCGTAAACTTCCGTCTCCACCGCCGCGGCCACCGATTCGTTCACCGCTTGCTGGGCCAGGCGGAGGATGTTCATGTTGTAGCCGCCGCAGAGACCCTTGTCGGAAGTGACGACGACGACGAGCCGGCGCGCCACCTCGCGCACCTCGAACAAGGGATGGCTGGCCTCGCTCTCGGTGGAGGCGGCCGCCAGCTGCTGCAGCAGCTCCGTGAGCTTGCGGGAGTACGGACGCGCGGCCAGCATGCGTCCCTGTGACCGCTGCAGCTTGGCCGCCGAGACCATCTTCATGGCCTTGGTGATCTGCTGCGTGCTCTTGACGGAGCGGATCCGCTTGTTGATCGCCTTCAGCCCGGCTCCCGGCAAGGGTCACCTCCTGGTATCCGCGGGGCGCCGACCGCCCCCCGGCCGCTCGCTAGGAACGGCTGGCCTTGTATTCCTTCGCCGCGGCGTGCAGGCCCTCGGTCGTGGTCTCGTCCAGCTTCCCCTGCTGGCGGATCGTCTGCAGGATGCCGGAGTACTTCTCCGCCATGAAGGCGTGGAAGCCCTCCTCCCAGGCCGCGATCTCGCCGAGGGGTACGTCGTCCAGGTAGCCCTGCGTGCCGGCGAAGATGATGGACACCTGCTTCTCCAGCGGCATGGGCACGTACTGATCCTGCTTGAGGATCTCGACCATCCGCTCCCCCCGCGTCAGCTGCCGCTGCGTCGCCTTGTCCAGGTCGCTGCCGAACTGGGCGAAGGCCTGCAGCTCGCGGTACTGGGCCAGGTCCAGGCGCAGCGAACCGGCAACCTTCTTCATGGCCTTCGACTGGGCGTTGCCGCCCACGCGGCTCACCGAGATGCCCACGTTGATGGCCGGGCGCACGCCGGAGTAGAAGAGGTCTCCCTCCAGGAAGATCTGACCGTCGGTGATCGAGATCACGTTGGTCGGGATGTACGCCGACACGTCGCTGGCCTGGGTCTCGATGATGGGCAGAGCGGTCAGCGAACCGCCGCCGTTCTCGTCGCTCAGCTTGACCGCCCGCTCCAGCAGACGGCTGTGCAGGTAGAACACGTCGCCCGGGAAGGCCTCGCGGCCCGGCGGGCGGCGGAGCAGCAGGGAGAGCTGGCGGTACGCATTGGCCTGCTTGGACAGGTCGTCGTAGATGACGAGGGTGTCCTTGCCCTGCCACATCAGGTGCTCGGCCATGGTGCAGCCGGTGTAGGGCGCGATGTAGAGCATGGGGGCGGGCTCCGAAGCGCACGCCGAGATGATCGTCGTGTACTCCATGGCGCCGCGCTCCTTGAGCTTGTTGTACACGGCGGCCACGGTGGATTGCTTCTGCCCGACAGCCACGTAGAAACACCGAACGCCGGTGTCCCTCTGGTTGATGATGGTGTCGATGGTGATGGCCGTCTTGCCGGTCCCGCGATCGCCGATGATCAGCTCGCGCTGTCCGCGGCCGATCGGGATCATGGAGTCGATGGCCTTCAGGCCGGTCATCAGCGGCACCTTCACCGGTTGCCGCGCCGTGACGCCCGGCGCCTTCAGCTCGATGCGGCGGGTCTCGCTGCCAGGCACGGGACCCTGGCCGTCCACGGGCTGCCCCACGGCGTTGAGCACGCGACCGACGACGCCGTCTCCCACCGGCACCTCGGCGATGCGCCCGGTCCGGGTGACCTGATCACCCTCCTTGATGTGCGTGTCCTCGCCGAAGATGGCGACGCCGACCGAGTCCTCTTCGAGGTTGAGGACCAGCCCGAAGATGTCTCCCGGGAACTTGACCAGCTCGCCGGCCGCCACGTCCTGCAGGCCGTAGATGCGGGCGATGCCGTCGCCCACCTGGAGGATCGTGCCGACGCTCTCGACCTCGAGATCGCGCTCGTACTTGGACAGCTCCTTGGCGAGAATGGAGCTGATCTCCTCAGGCCTCAGTTTCAATTCTGGTCTCCTCACTTGCTTGCAGCGCCCCTGTCGCCCGGCGGGTCCGCCGCCTCCCGCGCTCCGCTAGGAGGCGGGCAGGGCGGCCCGGGACAGGTGCTCCCGCAACAGGTTCAGATGCGTCCGGACCGTGCCGTCGATGACGGCGTCGCCGACCGTCACCTTGACGCCGGCGATCACCAGGGGATCGACCTTCACGTCGAGCAGGATCCGGGCACCGGTCAGCCGGCCGAGCTTCTCGCTCAGATCCTGCTCCAGGTGGGCGGTCAGCGGAACGGCGGTGGTCACGACCGCCCGCGCGTATCCGCGCTCCTTCTCGACCATCGCCGCGTAGACCTCGCCGATGTCCACGAGGTACTCGATGCGGTTCTTGTCCACTAGCAGGAGGAAGAAATGGACCAGGACGGGCTCGACGCGCCCATCGAACAGGGAGTGAATCAGCTCCTGCTTCTCGTCCTTGGCGACCTGCGGTCCCTCGAGGAAGGAGGGCAGCGTCGGGTTGTCGTGCATGATCTGCACGACCGTCGCGTAGGACTCTGCGACCTCCGCCATGACCCCCGCGACCTTGGTGGTCTCGACCAGGGCCTGGGCGTAGCGCGTCGCGATGCCATGATCACGCATGGGGCATCTCCCCGAGACTGTCGATGAACTCGCGGATCAGCTG
>Ga0315542_1001210_pt1 | contig 16226 bp, 10 predicted proteins | sample SalMarSW160120MG_FD_202541 | JGI IMG/M metagenome (GOLD analysis project Ga0315542, IMG submission 202541) | Salt marsh sediment microbial communities from the Plum Island Ecosystem LTER, Massachusetts, United States - Salt Marsh Sediment SW1601-20 ...
GCCACCGAACCGCTGTCGAGGTGGTCGCGACCGATCACGATGGGAGCGCTCACCTCGCCGGAGGCCACCAGGTCGTTCATGATGCCGCCGAGGCGGGCACGATCGCCATAGCCGAGCCAGCAGATGCGGGCGGGCAGGCCCTGGAAGGCCACCCGCTCGCTCGCCATGCCGATCCAGCGCCTCAGCCGCTCATCGTGAGGGAACGCTTCCAGGATGGCGCGGTCGATCCGCGCGATGTCCGCGGGATCGCCCGACAGGGCGGCCCAGCGGAAGGGTCCCTTGCCCTCGCAGAACAACGGCCGGACGAAGGCGGGCACGAAGCCGGGGAAGTCGAACGCGTGCTCCACCCCGGCGTCGTGCGCCTGCTGCCTCAGGTTGTTGCCGTAGTCGAAGACGATGGATCCTTCGTCCTGGAGGGCCAGCATGGCGCGCACGTGCTCGGCCATGCTGCTCATCGCCCGCTCGATGTAGGCGTGGGGGTCCGTCTTGCGGAGCGTCGCCGCTTCGGCGAGCGTGACGCCCCGGGGCACGTAGCCGTTGAGCGCGTCATGGGCCGAGGTCTGGTCGGTGGTGAGGTCGGGGACCTTGCCCAGCCGGACCAGCTCGGGGAAGACGTCGGCCGCGTTGCCCACCAGTCCGATGGAGCGGGCCTCGCGCGCGGCCGTGGCGCGGTCCACCCGGGTGAGGGCGTCGTCCAGATCGTCCGCGATCTCGTCGAGGTAGCGCGTCTTCAGGCGGCGCTCGAGCCTCTGGGGGTCGACCTCGACGATGAGGCACACGCCGCCGTTCATGGTGACCGCCAACGGCTGGGCCCCGCCCATGCCGCCGCACCCGGCGGTCAACACCCAGCGCCCGGCCAGGTCGCCCCCGAAGTGCTGAGCGGCGGCCTCGGCGAACGTCTCGTAGGTGCCCTGGAGGATGCCCTGGGTCCCGATGTAGATCCAGGAGCCGGCCGTCATCTGCCCGAACATGGTGAGCCCCGCGGCCTCCAGCCGCCGGAACTCCTCCCAGGTCGACCAGGCCGGTACCAGCATGGCGTTCACGATGAGCACGCGTGGCGCCATCTCGTGGGTGCGGAAGACGCCGACCGGCTTGCCCGATTGGACCAACAACGTCTCGTCGTTCTCCAGGCGCTTCAGCGTCGCCACGATGACGTCGAACGCCTCCCAGCTGCGAGCGGCGCGCCCGCTGCCCCCGTAGACGACGAGCTCGTCCGGCTTCTCGGCGACCTCGGGATCGAGGTTGTTCATCAGCATCCGCAGAGCGGCCTCCTGCTGCCAGCCCTTGCAGGTGCGCTGGGTGCCTCGGGGGGCCCGTACCGTTCGCGCGTGGGATGTCATGCCGGTACCGTTCCTCTCGCAGAGTGCCTACACATCACGGTACCGCCCGTGGGAGTGCCGGAAACTGCCTCAAGGGGTCGTGCAGGACAAGCCTTGTCTGGGAGCGCGAGGCCCCTCGCCCGAGGCCCGTGCCGAGCCGACCGGGGGAACCCTCACACCCTGAACCCCAACAGCCTCACGACCAGGACCGCGATGGCGCCGAGGATCACGAGCGTGACCACCGCAGCCATGAAACCGCCACCGAAGCCGCGCTCTTTCGAGTACCAGCTCCACAGCAACAGCAGAACGATGATGCCGGCGAAACCCAGGAAGGCGTTGGTGTCCATGGCCACGCTCCGGAGACCCGCATGTCCGGCCGACGGGGAGTCGCCACGGATGGCGTCGAACCGGGCGTTGAGGCCCCTAGCATAGACCGGGCGGCCGCGACGTCGTTCAGCCCAGGCTTCAGCTCACCCCTCGAACCCGTCCAGGAGCCGGTTGAAGGTCGCGCTGGGACGCATGGCGTGGGCCGCGCGCTCGTCGTCGGCGCGGTAGTAGCCTCCCAGGTCCACCGGGGCGCCCTGCGCGGCCAGCAGCTCGTCGGCGATGGTCGCTTCGTTGGCTGCCAGCGACTCGGCCAGGGCCCGGAAGCGGCCGGCCAGCGCGGGATCGTCCTGCTGTGAGCTCATCTCGCGCGCCCAGTACAGCGCCAGGTAGAAGTGGCTTCCGCGGTTGTCGATCTCGTGCACCTTGCGCGACGGCGCCTTGTTGTTCTCCAGCACGGAGGCGTTGGCCCGGTCCAGGGTGTCGGCCAGGATCTGGGCGGCCGGGTTGCCGGTGGCGTGGCTGAGGTGCTCGAGCGACGCGGCGAGCGCCAGGAACTCCCCGAGCGAGTCCCAACGCAGGTGACCCTCTGCGACGAACTGCTGCACGTGCTTGGGTGCCGAGCCGCCGGCACCCGTCTCGAACAGCCCGCCTCCCGCCATCAGGGGAACGATGGACAGCATCTTCGCGCTGGTGCCCACCTCGAGGATCGGGAACAGGTCGGTCAGGTAGTCGCGCAGCACGTTGCCCGTGACCGAGATGGTGTCCTGCCCTTGGCGAAGGCGCTCGCACGAGAGGCGGGTGGCTTCTTCGGGCGCCAGGAAGCGGATGTCGAGGCCCTTCGTGTCGTGGTCCTCGAGGTAGCGCTTCACCTTGGCGATGAGCTGCGCATCGTGCGGGCGCTCCTGGTCGAGCCAGAACACAGCCGGGGCGCCGGTCGCCCGCGCGCGCGACACGGCCAGCTTCACCCAGTCCCGGATGGCGGCGTCCTTGACCGCGCAGAGCCGCCAGATGTCTCCCTTCTCGACGCCACGTTCGAGCAGGGTCGTGCCCCGCGCGGAGACCACACGGATGGTGCCGTCCTCCGGCGCTTCGAAGGTGGTGTCGTGCGAGCCGTACTCCTCGGCCTTCATGGCCATCAGGCCGACGTTGGGCACGCTGCCCATGGTGCGTGGGTCGAAGGCGCCGTGCACCTTGCAGTCCTCGATCACGGCCTGGTAGACGCCCGCGTAGGCGCTGTCGGGGATGACGAACTTGGTGTCGTGCTGCTTGCCGTCCGGCCCCCACATCTGGCCCGACGCGCGGATGGCGGCCGGCATGGAGGCGTCGACGATGATGTCGCTGGGCACGTGCAGGTTGGTGATGCCCTTGTCGGAGTTCACCATCGCGAGCTCGGGGCGGCGGCCGAGGGCGGCCTCGAGATCGGCCTCGATCTCCCGGCGCTTGGCGTCCGGGAGGGTGGCGATCATGCTGTGCAGCGCCGCCAGGCCGTTGTTGGGGTTCACCCCGAGCTCCCGGAAGGTGTGTGCGTGCTTCTCGAACACGTCGGCGAAGAACACCTCGACCGCGTGCCCGAAGATGATCGGGTCGGAGACCTTCATCATGGTGGCCTTGAGGTGGATGGAGAACAGCACGCCCTGCTTCTTGGCGTCCTCGATCTGCTCTTCCAGGAACGAGCGCAGCGCCGAGCGGCTCATGAAGGTCGCGTCGATCACCTCATCGGCGTCCAACGAGACCCTGTCCTTCAACACCGTGGTCCGGCCGTCCGAAGCGACCAGCTCGATCCGCGCGTTGCCGGCCTCGCCGGCCGGAACGCTGCGCGAGACCTCGTTCCCGCGGAGGTCGCCGGATCTCATGTGGGACACGTGCGACTTGGAGGCGGCGCTCCAAGCTCCCATGGAGTGCGGGTGCTTGCGCGCGTAGGCCTTCACCGCGGCGGGTGCCCGGCGGTCGGAGTTGCCCTGCCGAAGGACCGGGTTCACGGCGCTCCCCTTGACGCGGTCGTAGCGCTCGCGCACGTCGCGCTCGGTGTCGGTCGTCGGCTCGTCGGGGTACTCGGGCAACGGGTACCCCTTGTCCTGCAGTTCCCGGATGGCCGCCTTGAGCTGCGGCAGCGACGCGCTGATGTTGGGCAGCTTGATGATGTTGGCCTGCGGCGAGCCGGTCAGTCGGCCCAGGTACGCGAGGTCGTCCTCGACGCGCTGCGCCTCGCTCAGGTAGTCGGGGAAGGCCGCCAGGATGCGGCCTGCCAGCGAGATGTCGCGCGTCTCGACCGCTACGCCAGCGGCCTGCGTGAAGGTCTGGATGATGGGAAGAAGCGAGTAGGTGGCGAGGCCGGGAGCTTCGTCCACCTTGGTGTAGATGATCGTGGGGCTGACGTCTCGCTCGGTGTTGGGTCGGTCCATGGTGTGTTGTGCTCCTCGCTGCCGCGCGCGTCCGAAGCGTACGGGACACGTGCGATCGGTTCGTTCGATTCGACCACGAGGACCGCCGAGCCCCCGCCGGCCTGATCAACCTTTCCAAGCCTACGCCACGTGGCGGGCCGAAGGGGGGCGGGTCCGGGGCTCGATGGACAAGGACCGGCGCCCGCTGGTCCCCGCGGGCACCGATCGCGTCGAGAGGGGTGGGATCGGAGCTCCCGAAGGCGACCCCCGTGCCGGAAACGCGCTCGGGAGGGATGGTAGACGGGTTCAGCCTCGTTCCAGACCAGGCTCAGCGCGGGAAGAACGGCAGGTCCAGCGAGGCCAACTCCGCGTACGGGATCTGCCAGCCGGCCTTGGTGTTCGTCACCGTGACGCTGCCCTGGCGCACCAGCGTGTGAGGGCCGCCCCCCTCGTCGACGACCGCCTGGAGGCGGAACGTCAGGCGGGCCGTGGACGCGCCCAGGGAGGTGATGCTCGGCTTCAGTGTGAATCCGGCGAGCGCCGGTTCGGGCGCCGCGGAGAACGCATGGGGCGCGCCCGTCAGAAACCGTAGGCTCCATCCCCGGTCGCCGCAACGCAGCCCCTCGAACACCTGCCGGAGAGCGTTCACGCTCAGGTAGGCGGGGTCCGGCGGGAAGCCGACGAAGATCCCCGCGTGGGCCACCTTCGCTACCGCCTTGGCCGCCCAGTGGCACGGAGGCACATCGGCGAAGAGCGGGGCCGGCGTCGCCGTGCTCGAGCCGGCAACGTTACCGCCTGGGCGGGCCCCCTGGGCCAGGACGTAGCCGGACCCGGCGAGCCCCGATGCCAGCGCGCCGATGGTGAGGAGGAGCAACCACGGCTTCACGGTCCCAGCCTAGGCCCGGAAGGGTCGGCGGTTTGCGGCCGGGGTGACCAAAGACCGGTCGACCCGGACCTGCGGGTCGCAGGCTCGTTCCTCCTCGCTATGGGCCCGTCCAACGCGCCCGCAACGACGGTGCCCCACCGTCGCCGGACGACGCTTCACCCGGGTGGCAGAGCGTAACGTGGGCACCCGAGTGCTCAGCATGAGAAGCGTCACCGCCTGGGACGGCTCGCAGGCGAGATCGAGCACGGATGCGAAGCGGCGGTCAGCGCGCCGCCGCGAGCCGGCAGCGCCTCCCGAGAGACGCCGCCGTCGAGGAGGCCAGGGATGGGTGAGTGTCCGAGGAAGCGTCGTGCGATCGGCGGAACGTTGGGCGTGCAGCGGGTGGGCGACGGTCCGGTCCATGCCGGGCGGGCGCGTGGGCTTCGAGAACGCCGCAGCGCAACGGGTGCCGCCATGCTCATCGTCGCCGTGGCCGTCGCGCTGCTATCGTCCCTCGGGTCGCGGGCGGCCGCGGCCCAGTCGCCGAACGTGCTCCACGTCGGAATCACGGCGCCGACCGTCTCCTACACCACCCCGGCCGGCGCCTCGCAGACGCTGGATCTCCACCATGGGCAGGCGACACTGCTGTGGTTCGTCACGACGTGGTGCGCGCACTGTCAGCAGGGAACGCAAGCCGTCGCGTCCAACCTCGACGTGCTGTCCGCCGACGGGGTGCGGGTGGTGGAGCTCGAGAGCTACCACGACTTCGGCCGCAAGGGGCCGTCGATCGCGGCCTTCGGCCGCCAGTACGCGGGAGCGGCGTTCGCGAGCCCGCACTGGAGCTGGGGCGAGGCTTCGAAGAAGACGACGAGGGCCTACGACCCGGGCGGGTACGACAACGTCTACTACCTGATCGGAACGAACGGGCACATCACCTACGTCAACGCCTCGCCGGCGGCGACGATGCAGGCCCTGGTGGTCGCCACGACGGACCTGAGCCGCGGCTTCACCGGGCCGATCGGCCCGGAAGGCGTGCCGGTGCCCGCAGCTCGGCCGCTCGCGGGTCTGGGTGCCGCGGCGACGGGCAAGACGGTCGACGGGATCTCCTGCAGCACGAACGAACAGCTGCTGTTCCATGTGCACACGCATCTGACGATCTTCGTGGCCGGCAAGGCGGCCGATGTCCCGGCAGGGATCGGCATCGCCCCGCCGCGCTCGGCCCAGAGCTCGCCCTACGGGGCGTTCGTGGACGCCGGCAAGTGCTTCTACTGGCTCCACACGCACGCCGAGGACGGGATCATCCATATCGAGTCACCCGTGAAGCGCTCCTACACGCTGGGCGAGTTCTTCGACATCTGGGGAGAGCCCCTCGGCGCCAACCAGGTCGGGCCCGCGAAGGGGAAGGTCACCGCCTTCGTCAACGGGCAGCCGTATAGCGGGAACCCCCGGACCATCGCACTGGGCAAGGACGTCCAGGTCCAGCTCGACGTCGGCGCACCCGTGGTTCAGCCTCGGAGGATCCGCTTCCCGAAGGGACTGTGAGTGGAGAAGGACGGCCATGCGCCGTCGAACGGCGGCGCCGTCCCGTGAACCTTCTCACGGTGTTCTTGGTTACGTATGGAGCATGAGCGGCCGGCGCGCCCGGCGCGAGCCGCTGTTTGCCGGACGACCGCGGACCGCAGGGGTCGTCGCGGGCCATGGAGCGTGGGCCGGGACGGCGGCGATGCTGAACACCCGATCACCGCACGATCTGGCAAGCGTGGCAGGGGAGGACCTGGAATGAAGCATGCCTTTCGATTGGCCGTAGCGCTGGTGCTGGTGGCGGGCGCAGCAAGCCTTGCCGGCGCGGCGTCGGCCCAGACACCCGACGTCCTCCGTGCCACGCTGCAGAACGGGCTTCGCGTGGTCATCGTGCGTGACACGCTTGCCCCGGTGGTGACCACGGAGGTGAACTACCTGGTCGGCTCCAACGAGGCGCCCAAGGGCTTCCCCGGAACCGCGCACGCTGTCGAGCACATGATGTTCCGCGGCAGCCCGGGGCTCACCAAGGACCAGCTCGCGGCGCTGGCCGCGAACATGGGCGGCGATTTCAACGCCGACACCACGGAGGGCGTGACCCAGTACTTCTTCACCGTGCCCGCGCAGGACCTGGACGTCGCGCTGCGGATCCACGCGATCCGCATGCGTGGGGTGGACATGGCGCCGGCGCAGTGGGCTAAGGAGCGCGGCGCGATCGAGCAGGAAGTCTCGCGGGACATGTCCGACCCGGGCTACAAGTTCTACAGCGAGTTGCGCGCGAGGATGTTCCAGGGCACGCCGTACCAGCACACGCCACTGGGCACCCGGCCGTCGTTCGACAAGACCACGGCGGCCGCGCTGAAGACGTTCCACGACACCTGGTACGCCCCCAACAACGCCATCCTGGTGATCGCCGGCGACATCGACCCGCAGGCGGCGCTGAAGGAAGTGAAGGCGCAGTTCGGGTCGATCCCCTGGAAGCCGATCCCGCAACGGCCGTCGTTCCAGTTCCAGCCGGTGCAGGCGCATACCGTCAAGCTGCCGACCGATTACCCGTACGGCGTCGTGTACGTGTCCTACCGCATGCCTTCGCTGCGCTCCAAGGACTACGCCACGGCTCTGGTGCTTTCGCAGGCGATGGGCTCACAGCGCGGCCAGCTCTACGCCATGGGCCTGAACGGCAAGGCGCTGTACGGCACGTTCTCCAGCAGCTTCCTGCCGCACAGCGGCCTTGCCTTCGCCGTCGGCGTGTTCGCGCGGGGTGGCAAGCCGGACGGCGTGCTGCAGACCATGCAAGGCATCCTGCAGCAGGCACGTACCAAGGGGATCCCTGCCGACCTGGTCGAAGCCGCCAAGGCGCGCGCCATCGCCGACCTGGAGTACCAGAAGAACTCGGTCAGCGGCCTGGCCAACGCCTGGTCCCAGGCGCTGGCGTTCGAGAACGCCAGCTCTCCCGACGCCGTGAAGGGGGCGATCGCCGCAGTGACGCCGGCGCAGGTCGATGCGCTGGCCGCCCGCGTGTTCGACCCGGCCCACGCCATCACCGCCATCCTGACGCCTCAGTCGTCCGGCAAACCGACCTCCAGCAAGGGCTTCGGCGGCGCCGAGCACTTCGGCAGCAAGCCCACCGGTCCGGTCACGCTTCCGAGTTGGGCCCAGAGCGCCTTCGCCAAGCTGCAGGTGCCGTCCTCGGCCATCGACCCGACCAGCTTCACCCTGTCCAACGGCCTGCGCGTGATCGTGCAGCCGGAGAGCGTGAGCAAGACGGTCGAGGTGTACGGCCAGATCCGGACCAACCAGGACCTTCAGGCGGCCAAGGGGCAGGAGGGCGTCGCCTACGTGCTGGGCGATCTGTTCGACTTCGGCACCACCAGCTTGGACCGCTTGCAGTTCCAGGCCGCGCTCGACAAGATCAGCGCGCACGAGAGCGCCGGCTCCAGCTTCTCGCTGGATGTGCCGGTCGCGAACTTCGAGCAGGGCATGAAGCTGCTGGCGGACAACGAGCTCCACCCGGCGATGCCGCAGCAGGCGTTCACCACCATGCAGCACAACGAGGCTGCGGCGACGTCCGGCGAGCTGCAGACGCCGGACTTCCTCAATGCCATCCATCTGGACAAGGCGCTGCTGCCGGCTCAGGATCCCGGACTGCGCTACGCCACGCCGCAGTCGATCAACAGCCTGACGCTCGCCGACGTGAAGCACTACTACGCCCAGACCTTCCGCCCCGACATGACCACGATCGTGGTGATCGGCGATGTGACGCCGGCCCAGGCGCGCACGGTGGTCGATGCCACGTTCGGCGCCTGGAGCGCCACCGGTCCCAAACCCGACACCTACTACCCGGCGGTGCCACTGAACACCAACGCCACCCAGTTCGTCACCCCCGACAAGACAGCCGTGCAGGACTCGGTGACGATGGCCGAGCAGGTCGACGTCACCAACCACAGCGTCGACCGCTTCGCCCTGAACGCCGGCAACATGGTGCTCAGCGGCGGTTTCTACGCGGCGCGCCTGCCGCGCGACCTGCGTGAGAAGCGCGGCCTGGTCTACAGCGTAGGGAGCCAGTTCAGCCTCCAGCACAACCGCAGCCGCTTCCAGGTGACCTACGGCGCCGATCCGGGCAAGGTGGCCGAAGCGCGGGCGCTCATCCTGCGCGACCTCAAGCAGATGCAGGACACGCCGATCTCGGCCACCGAGCTCCACCAGGTCAAGGGCATGCTGCTGCGCCAGCTCCCCCTGGGCGAGTCGAGCTTCGGCAATATCGCGGGCCTGCTCCTGCAGTTGTCGATGGAGGGAAAGCCGCTCGACAGCACCACGGTTGCGGCCCAGCACTACCTCGACCTGACGGCCGCGCAGATCCAGGCGGCGTTCAAGAAGTACGTGCGGCCGGGCGCCTTCGTCACCGCGGTGAAGGGGCCGGCGCCGACGCAGTGAGCGACCCTGCGCGAGCTGCTGCCGGGGGCTAGGGAAGATGCCCGCGCAGCAGCTCGCCGGTGGTCAAGAAGTGATTGAGCCGCACTTCCCAGTCGCGCATGAAGCGCGCGTAGTGCTCCTCCGTGAACGCCGCCACCACGGCGTCGCCCTCCGGTCCCAGGCTGGTGTGCGTGTAGCGCACTGTGGCCTCGGAGCCGCCATCGGCGGCCCGCACCTGGATGGTGAGCCGCGTGGCCGTGACCTGGGGTGTGATCCGGATCATCTCGACGAAGCCCGCCTCGGGCTCATGGCGGGTGATGTACCAGACCGACTCTCGTCCGTCGGCGGAGGTCGTGAAGACGCCGTCCGGCTCGGCGACCCCGGAGTGGCTCAGCACCAGTGTCGGATCCCAGCGCTCGAGCCAGTCGGCCTCCCGTACGGGGCACAGGAGCGGGACCACGCGGCCCGGTTCGGCGGCCAGCCGTTGCGTGAAGGTGCGGGTGACGCGGTAGGGGGCGGCGATGCGCATCGGGGGTCCTCCGAAGGGTGCGGGTGCCGGACGTCAGGGTGCCAGGGCGCCATCATAGGTCGCCACGCGTTGATGCGGCCTGGTATCGAGGGCCGTTCGCAAGAGGCAGGGACGGCCCGCTCCGGGCCGCCGGCATCGTGGCCGTCCGTCCCGTCCCTGAGGCGCGCGCGGGCGCCCACCTAGGTCCAAAGTCCTAGATCGCGGACGGCCGATGCTAGGTGCATCGGCACTGGCGCCCCGTGGCACGCGGGCCTATCGTGACGCCGTTCACGAGGAGCGTGAGGCCCATGGCTGTCAGCGAGCGACGCGTCCGAGCACCCCAATGCGAGGGGATGGAGGCGCACTTCAGCGCTACCGACCCCGACCCTCGCTACGAGCTCACCCGCATCCCGTGGCTGAAGCGGCTGGTCAAGAGTCGCAGCTTCCAGTTCTTCTTCATCCTTCCCAACCAGATCATCTTCTGGATCGTGATCTTCACCGGGCTGATCGGTGCCATGAACCCGACCCGGAACTTCTCCACCGTGATCACCTGGTACATCTGGTTCATGGCCGTGTTCGTGCTGATGGTCGGCATCGGACGCGGCTGGTGCCTGATGTGCCCCTTCGGAGGGTTCGGCGAATGGGTCCAGCGCCTCACCCCCTGGGGCCGTCGCGCCAACTCGATCGGCGTCGGAGCCCGCTGGCCGCGGAGCCTGAGCCAGATCGGCATCATCACCTCTGCCGTGGTGTTCGTGGGCCTGACCTGGGCCGAGGAGTTCTTCAACATCGCAGGGCCGGGCGTTCCCGCCTACACGAGCTACATGGTGCTCGGGATCATCTCGCTGGCGCTCATCACCTTCCTGGTCACGGAGCGCCGGACCTTCTGCCGCTACCTCTGCCCACTCACGTCGCTCATCGGCACGGTCGGCTCCACCGGCATGGCGACGGGATTCCGCACGAAGGATCGCAACGTCTGCCTGAGCTGCCCGACCAAGGACTGCATCCGCGGCAGCGAAGACGGCTACGGGTGCCCCTGGTACGAGTGGCCCGGTAGCGCCACCTCCAACGCCTTCTGCGGGCTGTGCACCGAGTGCATCAAGAACTGCCCGTACGACAACATCGGGCTGTTCGTGCAGCCCCCGCTGACCTCGGTCACCGAACCGTCGCGCAGGCGCTGGGACGTCTCCGTCGCGGCGGCCATCCTGCTCGGTCTGGTGCTGTTCCAGCAGCTCAACGCGCTGCCCTTCTACGGGCCGTTGGACGACACGCTGAACAAGTGGATGCACTTCCCCGGTTACCCCAATCCGGTCGATTACCTGGCCCTGATCGCGGTTGCCGGCGGCATTGTGATGCTCTGGGCTTGGCTGCTCAAGGTGGCGCTGCAACGTCGCCAACCGGCCGCTCTGATCGTGAGGTCCGGCGGCCAGGCATCGGGAGAGATGGTCCAGGTTGCGGGAGGCTCGGCTTCGTCGCCGAACGCCTCGTCGAACGCCTCTTCCGGGAGCCGGGCCGGGTACTTCGCGTGGTTCATGCCGGTCATGTACGGGCTCCTGCCCCTGATGGCCGCCGACTACCTCGCCAGGCAGCTCCCTCGCTTCTGGGATCACGCTCTGCGCATCGTGCCCGCCATCTCGGACCCGTTCTCGGTGGGGTGGAACCTCTTCGGTACGGCGCACTCGAAGCTGTACGGCGTGCACCTGCTGTCGCCGTCCGGCATCGTCGTCAGTCAGGTGGTCGTGGTGCTGCTCGGCACAGCGGCGACCTGGTACACCACCGATCGAAGCCTGAAGCGGGACGTGGCGGCGTTCACCGCCCGGCCGCTCTGGCTGCGCGTGCTCGGCGCCCTGTTCGTCCTCGCCCTCGGCGCTGCCATGATCGCTCTGTACATCGCGATGGGAGGTGCGGAATGACGATCCCGACCCAGGGGCAGCCCGACGGTGGCCGCCGTCCCGAGACGGCACGGCCGGTGAAGCTCCCGAGCCGCAACGGAGGGACCGGAACGGCTGCGCCTCGCATCCTCGTGAACATGGAGCGTTGCGTGGGGTGCCAGGAGTGCGTGATCCGGTGCCCCACCGGCGCCCTCGACCTGGACCCCGGCGCCTGGAAGGCGGCCGGCACCGACGCGTTGTGCGTGGGGTGCCGCCAGTGCGTCCGGACGTGCCCGTTCGGCGCCATCGAGATCGAAGGCCCCGTGCTGGCGCCGCCTCGCGTCGCAGTGCAGCATCCCGCCGTGACCGACCTCGCGGGCAGCACCGCCCCGACGCGGCGAGGCTTCGCGTATGCCGAAGCGCTGCAGGAAGCCGAGCGGTGCCTCCAATGTCCCGATCCGACGTGCGTGCTCGGGTGTCCCGCCCACAACGATATCCCGGCCTTCATCGCGGCCATTCGTGAGGAGGACTGGGAAGGGGCCCATGCCGCTCTGCGCCCCACCACTGTCCTGCCCGACATCTGCAGCATCGTGTGCGACCAGAGCCTGCAGTGTGAGGGGGCGTGCAGCTGGAAGCTGGCGGGCGGCGAGCCGGTGGCGATCGGATTGCTCGAGCGCTTCGTCACCGAGCAGCAACCCGTGCCGGAGGTCCGAGCTCCCGAGGCCACGACATCGGGGCAACGTGTTGCGATCGTGGGCAGCGGGCCGGCCGGCATGGCGGCGGCCTGGGAGCTGCTGGAGAGCGGCGCAACCGTATCGATGTTCGAGCGCGAGAACGATACCGGCGGCGTCCTGTCGTGGGGCATACCGAACTTCACGCTTCCCGAGAGCGTCGCGAGGCGGCCGATGGAGGCGCTCGTGCGCGCCGGCCTGGACGTGCGAATGGGGATCGACGTCGACGACGCGGCGCTGGAGCGCATGCGGAGCGAGTACGACGCCGTCATCCTGGCGCAGGGCGCCAGCAACCCGGCCCGGCTTCCGGTGCCGGGAGCCGACGCGAAGGGGGTGGAGGACGCCACGCGGTTCCTGAGGCGCGCTCGACTGGCCCTCTTGGACGGGAGGCGTAACCTTCCCGACCTGCCCCCCGACACCCACGTACTGGTCGTTGGGGCTGGCAACACCGCGATGGACGTGGCGCGGAGCGCGCGGAGGCTGGGTTGCGAGGCGACCGCCATCGACTGGTTCGACCGCCGCTTCGCCGCCGTGCGCGACGACGAGCTGGACGAGGCGGAGAGCGAAGGGGTCCGCATCGCGTTCAATCGCGTGGTCGAGCGGTTCGACGTCGACGAGGCAGGTCGCGTGGTGGGCGCCGTCTTGTCCCACACGCGTCAGAAGAAGTCGCAGGCGAAGCCGACCGTGGTCCGGGGCACGAGCGAGCGCCTCGACGTCGGTCTCGTCGTGCTGGCGACGGGATACCGCGTCGGCGGGCCGTGGCCGCACGGCGTTGCGGGCACGCTTCCGGCAAGGGTTCCCGACCTGCGCAACACGGTGCCTCCGCGGACCCTGCTGGGTAGCGGCCTGCCCGCCGGAAGTCGGCGCATCGCCGGCCTGGTGCGTCGCAGGATGGCCCTGGAGTCGCGATCCGAAGCGCCCGTGGCCGCGTCGGTGTGGGTGGCGGGCGATGCCCTCTCCGGGCCGTCGACCGTCGTGGCGTCCATGGCGCAAGGAAGGGCTGCCGCGCGCGAGGTCTTGCGGACGGTGGTTGGCGATCACGCACGTCCGGCGAGCTCACATGGTGCGCGAGCCGCGGATGCCGTGGTGCGCCGCACGGGGGATGGACGCCGCGTACCTGCGGCGGGCGGCACCTGGGTGCCGAAGGCCAGCCTGAGCTTCGGGCTCGCCGCGGAGGTCGCAGGCGTGTCGCTGGCAGCAGCCTCCGGCGCGTGGCCGCCGGCGGCCGCCCTGTTCGGCGTGGGCACCGTCGCCGCCCTCGTGGGGCTGAACGGCTGGGTCGGCGGCTGGGTGAGGATGCAGGAGAGGTGATGCCGGGCGGCGACGGCGCTCGATGGCTCGCTGGACTATTCTGAGACCGGAGGACACGGGTCGGACACCGGGAGACCGGAGTTGAGCGCCGAGACAAGCGAACCATCCGAGGTGGTTACCGGGAAGCCGCGGCCGCGATTCTTCCAATCGCTCCGGTGGGTGATCATCGGCTTCCTGGTGCTCCTCGAGCTGGTGTCAGGGCTGGTGCTCGAGCCCTGGGCCGACGCAGCGGGCGGGCGGTGGGAGAGCTTCTTCGAGCACTACTCGTGGATCCTGCGATTTGGCGTGCTCGGCGCGGTGGTGTGGCTGACGTTCGCGCAGCTCGAGCGCATCGAAGCCGTGCTCGTCCGGCAGCGCGACCGGATTCGGGACCTCTACCACGAGACTCGCCAGCAACGGGATGAGCTCCAGACCCTGTACCAGGCGTCGCTCGAGATGAGCAGGGGGGGCGATGATCGCGACATCCTCCGTACCATCGTGGAGGTGGCTGCGCGCCTGGCACACGCCGACTACGGCGCGCTCGCGGAGTTCGATGAGAGCGAGCGGGTGGTCGAGTTCGTCACGGTGGGGGTCGACCCGAGGACGGCCGCGATCATCGGACTGCCGCCGACCCACCGTGGCCTGCTGGCTCGGCTCTCGGAGCGCTCTGCCGTTCGGGTCGACGACGTCGCATCCGAGCCCGACATGGGCGGCTTCCCGCCGGGGCACCCGCAGATCAGGGGCTTCCTGGGGGTGCCGATCCGCTACGAGGGGGAGCTGTTCGGTCACCTGTACCTGGCGAACCCCGAGCACCGGACCTTCTCCGAACGCGACGCTCGGATGCTGGAGATGTTCGCGCATCAGGCGGCCGTGGCGATCGGACGCAGCCGCGTGGACCGGCAACGGCGGGAGCTCCTGCGGGCCGAGGAGCACCGGCGGGTGGCGGTGGAGCTCCACGACGGCGCTCTCCAGGCGCTCTACGCGGTGGGCATCCAACTCAACCGCGCGAAGCGCCAGGGCGTGACCTCGCTGACCGAGACCATGACCACCGCGAACGCCATCGAAGCCGTCGAACGGGCCATGGCGGCCATCCGGGGCGAGTTGAGCCTGCTCACGCGCCGGTCGCACGGCGTTTCGGAGTGGGCCCAGCTACACAAGCACGTGGCGGACGTGGCGGCGCTGTACGGCGTGACCCTGTCGTGGACGGGCCCAACGACCCCGGTCCTGTCCCGGGACGTCGCCTCGGCCCTGGCCCCCGTGCTGGCGGAGCTGGTGGCGAATGCCGCGCGCCACGGTCGCGCAACGACGGTGACCATCGAGGTTCACGGCACGCTCGAGCAGCTCGCGGTCCGGGTCGGAGACGACGGTGCCGGGCTGGACGGCGACGCGGTGATGGAGGAGGGGACCGGACTCCGGGAAGCCCGGCGACGGCTGGCACGCGTGGACGGCGAGCTGGCCCTGGCCCCGGCTGGTCCCGGGTTCGAGGCAACGATCGTGGTGCCGAGCGGACACGTCGCCGCCCTGAACGCCGCGCCGTCCGGTGGGTAGCGTCGAGCGAGAGAGCGTGCACGCGAGCGTGCACGGGGAAGGCTGGTGGCATGCCGATCACGGTTGCGATCGTCGATGATCACGAGGTCGTCCGGGTGGGTCTGGCCTCGCTTCTCGAAGACGACCCCGACATCCAGGTCGTCGGGCTGGCGGGCAGTGCGAGGGAGGCCGTTGCAACCGTGCGCAGCGTTCGGCCGGACGTGCTGGTCCTGGATGTCCGGCTGCCGGACGGGAACGGGATCGAGGCCGTTGCCGACGTGAAGGCTGCTTCGCCCAATACCAGGATCCTGGTGCTGACCTCCTATGGGGCCGACAACACCATCGCGGAGGCAGTGGCGGCGGGGGTCGACGGCTTCGCGTCGAAGACCACGGATGCGGAGTCGCTGGTGAGCACCATCCACGACCTCGCGCAGGGGCGGGAGGTGCTGGGTGCGCAGGTGAGCGAGGCCTTGATCCGCTACCTGCAGGAGCCTGTCGCGCAGAAGCCTCCCGTCCTGCGGGAACGGCTCACCCTGCGCGAGTCGCAGGTGGCCGCGTACGTGGCCGAGGGTCTGTCGAATCGGGAGATCGCCGAGCGCGTGGGGATCTCGGAGAAGACCGTGAAGAACCACGTCAGCAACATCCTGAGCAAGATGAACGCGCATCGCCGCGCGGAGATCATCCACTCCTTCTGGTCCCTCGCCAAGCGGGGCCAGAGGACCTGAGGCACGGACCGGTGGCGCGACGGGAAGGGGCGTTCCGGCGGCCGCAGCGGTAAGGCGGCGCTGACGCGGCTCGCCGGTCCGGCGTGCGAGGGGGGTCACTCGTAGCGAAGCGAGGCGACCGGGTCGAGGGCGGCCGCTCGACGGGCGGGATAGTAGCCGAAGAACACCCCGACGGAGACGGCAAAGGCGAAGGCCAGTAGGGAGCTGCCCACGGAGGGAATGGCGGTGATGCCGAAGTGGGGGATGATGAGCAT
>Ga0315542_1001211_pt1 | contig 16223 bp, 15 predicted proteins | sample SalMarSW160120MG_FD_202541 | JGI IMG/M metagenome (GOLD analysis project Ga0315542, IMG submission 202541) | Salt marsh sediment microbial communities from the Plum Island Ecosystem LTER, Massachusetts, United States - Salt Marsh Sediment SW1601-20 ...
GTGGCGATCGGCGCCTTCTTCCTCTGGATCCTGATCGGCATACCGGTGGGGGTGATCTCGGCGATCAAGCGCCGCTCGCTGCTGGATCGGTTCACCATGGGCGTCTCGCTGGCCGCGATCTCGGCCCCGGTCTACTGGCTGGGCCTGATCGCGCTCTTCCTCTTCTCCAAGGACATCGGGCTGTTCAAGCTTTTTGGAGGCTCTGGTAGCTATGTCCCCTTCTCGCAGAATCCGGGAGAGTGGTTCTCTTCGCTGGTCTTGCCCTGGTGCGTGCTGGCGGCCGCTTTCGCCGCCTTCTATGCGCGCATGGTTCGCGGCAACCTGATCGAGGTCATGAGCGAGGACTACATCCGCACCGCCAGGGCCAAGGGACTCTCCGAGCGGCGAGTCGTCTTTCGCCATGGCCTGCGCGCGGCGCTGACGCCGGTCGTGACGATGGCCGGGCTCGACCTGGGCGCGCTCTTCGGCGGCGCCGTTCTCACCGAGACGGTTTTCAACATCCCGGGCGTCGGACGCTTCGCATACCAGTCGATCATCGACTCCGACCTACCCTCGATCCAGGGCACGGTGCTCTTTGGCGCCTTCTTCATCATCAGCGCCAACCTGATCGTAGACATCCTGTACGCCTTCCTCGACCCGCGCGTTCGCTACTAGTGAGCCCACCCCGATGAACTCCCTCCTCGAGATCCACGACCTGCACGTGCACTTCCGCACCCGCGACGGAGTCGTCCGCGCCGTCGAAGGCGCCGAACTTTCGGTTGACCGCGGGCGCACGCTCGGGGTCGTGGGTGAGTCGGGGTCGGGCAAGAGCGTCACAGCACTGACCGTGATGGGCTTGACGCGGTTTCCGAACGCCACGATCTCGGGCCAGATCATGTTCGACGGCACCGACCTGGTGAAGTTGCCAGACAATCAGATGCTGAGCGTGCGCGGCAAGCGGATCGCGATGATCTTCCAAGATCCGCTCTCCTCGCTTCACCCTCTGTTCAGGATCGGCTGGCAGATAGTCGAGGCGATTCGGAATCACGAAGATGTCTCCAAGAAGGTCGCCCGCGAGCGCACGATCGAGGCCCTGCGCGAGGTCGGCATCCCGAGTCCCGAGAAGCGCGTCGACAGCTATCCACACGAGCTCTCCGGCGGCATGCGGCAGCGGGCGATGATCGCGATGGCACTTACGCTCAAGCCGGACGTACTGATCGCCGACGAGCCCACGACTGCGCTCGACGTGACCGTGCAGGCTCAGATCCTCGACCTGATCCGCCGCTTGAAGGACGAGTACCAAACCGCGATCGTGATGATCACCCACGACCTTGGGGTGATCGCCGAGATCGCCGACGAGGTGGCGGTGATGTATGCCGGGCGCGTTATGGAGCGCACTTCCCGCCAGAAGCTGTTTACCGCCCCCGAGCTTCCCTATACGTGGGGGCTGATGCGCTCGATTCCGCGTTTGGATGCGCCGCGGCCGGGCCGACTCGATTCGATCGCCGGGTTGCCGCCGAGCCTCATCCGTCTACCCTCCGGCTGCCCCTTCCATCCACGTTGTCCCTATGTGATGGATGTCTGCCTGAAGGCCGAGCCGCGCCTCGAGCAATCCGAGCCCGGGCATCTGGTCGCCTGTCACCTTCAGGCGGAGGAGAGGCGGCGAATCGGTCGCGAACTAACAACTCGGCGCAGTTCCTGAATCGATGAGCGATAACTCGTACACAACCGTTGCCAATCCCGGTCTCAGTGAGCCTGGCGGCTCCAACGACCTGATCGTCGTACGCGGCCTGACCAAGCATTTCGCGCTCACGCGCGGCGTTCTGATCAGTCACCAGCTTGGGCAGGTGCACGCGGTGGACGATGTCTCGCTGGAGGTGAAGAAGGGCGAGACGCTTGGCTTGGTGGGCGAGACCGGTTGCGGAAAGTCCACTCTCGCGCGGCTGGTCACGCGGCTGATCGAGCCCACGGGTGGGCAGATCGTCTTCGACGGAAAGGACATAACCCGCTGGTCGCGGCGGCAATTGCGCCCGCTGAGGCGAGACATGCAGATCATCCTCCAGGATCCGTACTCGGCGCTCAATCCGCGCCGTCCGGTAGGTGCGATCATCGGCGAGCCGCTGAGGATTCACAAGCTCGGCTCCAAGGCAGAGCGGCGAAGTCACGTGCGCGAGGTCATGGAGATGGTTGGCCTCAACCCCGAGCACTACAACCGCTACCCGTACGAGTTCTCGGGCGGACAAAGGCAGCGGATAGGTGTAGCGCGGGCGATCGTTACCAAGCCCCAGCTGATCCTGGCCGACGAGCCCGTATCGGCGCTGGACGTCTCGATCCAGGCTCAGGTGCTGAACCTGCTCGAGGACCTACGCGACGAGATGGGCTTGACGCTTCTGTTCATCGCCCACGATCTATCGGTAGTGCGTCACGTCTCCGACCGGATCGCCGTCATGTACCTGGGCAAGATCGTCGAGCTGGCGCCGCCCGAGACGCTCTGCTCCCATCCCAAGCATCCCTATTCGGGAGCCCTACTCTCGGCGGTGCCGGTTGCGACAGCCGAGGCCGAGGAGGCGCGCAGCCGCCGCATCATTCTTCACGGCGATCCGCCCAGTCCGGTCGAGCCGCCGAGCGGCTGTCGCTTCCACACCCGTTGCCCCAAGGCGCAGCAGATCTGCAGCGAGGTCGAGCCGCCGCTCGAGCCGAAGGGATCTTCCGAGCAACTTGCGGCCTGTCACTTCCCGCTCAGCGAGGAAGAGATCGAGCGCGCGATCCTGCGTCCGCCCGAGAGCTAGCCTGAGCGCTCGGGCCGCTAGAGTCAGTTCTAGTGGCCGGACGGCGATCATGGACAACATCGGAGCTTGCGGACGGCGTGCGGGCGGGCGACAAGCTTGCGCTTGCGCGCGCGCTGAGCGTGGTCGAACGCGGTGGAGACGAGGCCGAGCAGCTGGTGCGCGACCTCCATCCCTCGAGCGGTGGCGCATACACGACCGGTGTCACCGGGCCGCCGGGAGTCGGAAAGTCGACCCTTATCGGGGCGCTCGTCAGGCACGTACGCGAGCTCGGCCGAAGCGTCGGCGTGGTTACGGTCGATCCCTCCAGCCCGTTCAGCAAGGGCGCGCTCCTGGGCGACCGGATTCGTCTCAGCGAGCACTTCCTGGATCCCGAGGTCTTCATCCGTTCGATGGGCACGCGCGGACACTCGGGTGGCCTGGCCGAGGCGACGCTCGAAGCCCTGCTGGTGCTCGATGCGGGCGGGCGCGACTTGCTCTTCGTCGAGACGGCGGGAGTGGGGCAGAGCGAGGTCGCAGTGGCGGGCATCGCCGACACGGTCGTGCTCGTGTTGATGCCCGGCTCGGGCGACTCGGTGCAGGCGCTCAAGGCCGGGGTGATGGAGATTCCAGACGTGGTCGTACTCAACAAGAGCGACCACGCGAATGCCGCCACGACTCTCGCCGAGCTCAGACAGGCGCTCTCGCTGGGCGCCGAGGCCGGACCGCCGATCGTGAGCACCCGGGCCGACGACGGGACCGGTGTCGATCTGCTCTGGCAGACGATCGAGCGGCACCGCGCTGGGCTGGAGGAAAGCGGCGGGCTCGAGCGCAGGCGCCGGGAAAATCTTCGCCGCGAGTTGCTCGACCTTGCCGCCAGCCGCATGCGCCGCGAGCTTGAGCGGGCCGGCGCCGCCGGCCCCGAGCTCGATGATCTGATCGAAGCCGTCGCCGAGAAGCGGCTCGATCCACTCGGCGCAGTGCGCGAGTTGAGAGCCCGTCTGAGCTGAGCGATTCGAGCTAAGCCACCTGGCTATTTACTTCGGGCTCGAGCGTTCTGACTTTGCCGGTCGCGAGGTGTTGCTGACGAGCCACCAGGGCAAGAGCCGCGGCCGCTCCGGCTACCGCAAGAGCGAAGAAGACGCCCCCGGGAAGCCTGGTCAGTAGCTGGACGCCCGCTCCGACGAGCGCGGCGCAGGGGATGGTGATCAACCAGGCGACGACGATGTTGCCGGCCACGCCCCAGCGAACGGCGGAGAGCCGCGAGTTTGCCGCCCCCGAGCCGAGCACCGCTCCCGAGATCGTGTGGGTGGTCGAGACCGGGAAGCCGTAGTACTGGGTTACCCAGAGCAGGCTGGCGCAGGCCGTCTCGGCGGCGACGCCGCGCGGTGGGTCGAGCTTCGCAATCCGCGTGCCCAGTGTGCGAATGATTCGCCAGCCGCCGGCATAGGTACCGAACGCCATCGCCGAGGCGGCACCGGAGATCACCCAGATCGGAGGCCGGCTGAAGTCCGGTTCGAGATGGCCTGCTGATACGAGCGCCAACGCCATGATGCCCATTGTCTTCTGAGCATCGTTCGTGCCGTGCAGGAAAGCGACGAAGGCCGATGACAGTGGTTGAACTCGCCGGAAGACGTGGTTGACTCGCTCGGGCGATCGTTTACGAATGATCCAGAGGAAGATGAACATCAGCCCGAGCGCGCTCGGGATGGCCAGAAGGGGCGCGAGCAGCGAAGGCGCGAGTACCTTCTCGTACAACCCGTGCCAGTGAACCACCGACAGGCTCTTCCCGTTCGCGTTCGCATGCAGCCCCAGCGCGCAGAGCACCGAGCCGAGCACGCCGCCGATCAGGGCATGACTGGAGCTCGAAGGCAAACCGAGGTACCAGGTCGTCAGATTCCAGACGATCGCCCCAATGAGTCCGGCGAGAATGATCTTCAGGCCGTTCACGCCGGTTATGAGATCTTGGTTGACGATTCCCTTGGCGATCGTCGCAGCGACCTTGACCGCGTAGAAAGCGCCTATGAAGTTGAGCACGGCCGACATCAGAACCGCGACCCGCGGAGAGAGGGCGCGGGTCGAGACGGCGGTCGCGATCGCGTTGGCACTGTCGTGGAAGCCGTTGGTGAAATCGAAGAACAAAGCGATCACGATGACCGCTACGAGCGTGAGCCAGAGCATTCGATTCCTACCTAACTGTTCTTGACGACGATGTTGCCGATCAGATGCGCGGCTGTCTCGGCCGAGTCGATTGCAGCCTCCAGCGCCTCGTAGATGTCCTTCCACTGGATGATCAGCCGCGGCGAGACCTTGTCGTCCTCGAACAGTGCCCCGATCGCGTCGCGGAGGATCGCGTCACCTTCGTCTTCGAGCTGCTTGAGCGCGACGAGCTGTTTCGACACGCCGCGCAGCCCACGCAGCCCGTTCAGCGCGTTCGCCAGGTGCTCGGTCGAGCCGACCAGGATCCGGCACTGCTCGATCGCCTGTTCCATCGGACTCTCGATGTGGTAGATATCGATCAGCTCGGAGGCGTCGTCGAGATAGTCGACGACGGTGTCGATCGCGCTGGCCAGCGAGTAGATGTCCTCGCGGTCGAGGGGTGTGACGTACTGCGTGTTGATGAGTCCGATGATCTCGGCGGTTATGTCGTCACCCTTGTGCTCGAGGTCGGTGACCGCCTTCTGGCCGACCGTCGTGTCGGGAATGTTGTTGAAGCGCTTCTCCACGAGCCGGGCCGCTTCGAGCGCGTTCTCGCCCGCGCGAGTGAAGAGATCGTAGAACTCGGCTTGCCGTGGGACTAGAGAAAACCGCATCTCTGACTCCTTGCTACGAGTGACCGTCGGCACTCACGCTAGTGGCGAGGAGGCAAGCGAGGGTTACGGACCAGTTACAGAATCGCTACCGGTGTCTCGGCGGGCTTCGTGATCTGGATAATCAAGCGATAGCCGACGCCCGGACTGGTGCGGACACGGAGCTCGACCTCGGCCTGCTCGAGCTTGTCGCGGAGCCGCTTCACATTGACGTCTACAGAGCGGTCGCCGCGCACCATGCTGTAGCCCCAGACCTTGCGATAGATGACCTCACGCGGCACCGTCTCGCCCGCCGCCTCGGCCAGTGCTAGAAGTACGCCGCGCTCGCGCCTTGTGAGCGGGAGAAGCTCGCCGCGCCAGCTCGCCTTTCCGCTGGGAGAGACGATCCTCAGGTCGCCGATCTCGAGCGTGTGGGAGGCCGGGCGGCGGCCGTGGCGAGCGGCGTTACGCACGCGGGCGAGCAGCTCGTGGTCGTCCATCGTGCCGTCGAGAACCTCGTCGGCGCCGGCATCGAGGAGCTCGCTGACGCGAGGAGACGAAGAAGAGCGAAGCCAGACGACGAGCGCGCGCCCCGGATAATCCCGCAGCATGCGGGTGAGGAAGTAGGGGTCGTCGGAGCGCGGATGAAAGACGATCACGTCGAACCGCTCGCAAAGCAGGAGGTGCTCGGCCTCGCCGCTGTGGCTCTTGACGGTGACATCGCCACCGCCCGCGCTGAGCGCGCTCTCGAGTCGATCGGCGTCCGCGGCCAGAACCAGGATCCGCATACAGCCAGAGTAACGGCTGGCGGCCACCCGGGACTACAGTTGTCGCCTACTCGAAAGCTCTTCGCCAACTCTTAGCCGCGGCTCAGTCTCCTCTTAGCTTGATCGGAAACCATGACACAGGAAGCGTGGTCTCGGCGGGAAAAGAGGAAAGCGGAATGTGGCAACGCGGCAACGATCGATCCCGTCTCAGTCCGGAGCAATTACAGCTGGAGCTTGCGTTACTGGCGCTCGAGCGGCAGAGACTGCGCGAGGCCGGAAGCTCATGCGAGGTATTGGAGACGAACAGGCTGGAGATCGGGCGGTACCAGTACGAGCTTTCCCGGGCCTTGATACGTCGTCACCTCGGGCATCCCGCCAAGCGAGCCGCCTGAGTAAGGCCCCAGACGCGGTACGGGCGTTAATCTCCTCGTCATGAGTCGCGATCGCCGCACGGTTTGCCGTCCATTCCGGGGCCGTCTCGAATGAGCGGGAAGCTGGAGAGTTTTTTCGCCGAGATCCCTGCGCAAGCGGCCGAAAAGGACCTGTCTGGAGTGCATGCCACCTATGCGTTCGTGGTCGAGAACGGTAAGGCCTGGACGGTTCGCATAGAGGCTCAAGAGGTGACGGTGCGCGACGGAGTTGACGCAAATGCCGATTGCACCATTTCGGCCTCGGAAGAAACGTTCACTCGCCTGCTCGACCGCAAGCTGGGAGTCATGTCGGCGTATCTGAGCGGGAAGCTCAAGCTGAGCGGCGATCTCGGCGCGGCCATGCAGCTGAGCAAGCTGCTCTCCTAGGAGTCCCCTCAAATGGAGCGTTCCGCACTCGGCTGTGTTCGCCTGCGCCGTAGCCGGTGCTCTCTCAATATGAACGCTCCGAGGTGGCGCGGGCGCCGATCGAAACGAGCAGCTCAGCAGGAGCGGCGCGCGACCGTTCCAACGGGACGCCGTGGGGCAAACTCGCGTTCCCGGTTGCGCCGGGCCGAGGGCAAGAACCGGCTGCCCGGCTCGCATATAAGCGAGGACATCCCTCGAACGAGTGATGTCGACCCCGCCTACCTCCCTCGAACGAGTGATGTGAGGCGACAACGACCTACGAGGGTCATACAATTAGCGCTTCTCCCCCCACGGTAGGAGCTGGCCTGTGTTGTGCCAAGTTCGTCCGGCGGCGGAGGAGCACGAGGTCGTTCGCCGCAAGGACTCGTATCGCCGCACAAGAATAGACCGGCCTGGCACCGGTTTGAGGATGCGTGCGCCCCGTTCGTCGGCGAGGAATTCTCTGGCCGGCTACGGGTGTAGAGCATGATGGGCGAGGGGCCTCTTCAGCTCGGCGACGAGATTGGTGCCAAGCGGCACGAAGCGTCTCCGCTCGTCGCGGAGGTCGTGTTCTTACTCGTGCTCGCCTATGTGCTCAGCTTCTGGCTGGCGCTCAACGGGTCGATACTCCGAGAGGGCGTTCTACTGGGAGCGCTGGCGCTTGCGGGCTGTTCGGCTGTTCTCGCCGTACGCAGAGCCCCAAACCAGGCGCGCGCCATCTGGTGGGTCGTGCCTCTCTTCTGTCTCTTGCTGGTGGCGAGTGAAGCCGGTCGCCTAATGGCCGGTCACCTCGACGCGAGTACGGGCTCGCGTTGGCTTCTGGCCGGCGCTCTCACGCTGGGCGCCTATCTACTACTGGGGCTCGCGGCGCTGCGATTACTGGCCGGTTCGTCGGCCGTCGCCTGGTCGCTCGGGTTGATCGACTCGGCGATGATCGCTCTCGCGACCTTTGCTCCGTGGTACGAGTTGTTCATCTCGGCGCGAATAGGAGATCGTGGCGGTTCGGCTCTGCTTCCCCAGCTCATCGTTCCGGTCGCGGCGGCGATGGCGTTGGTGCTGGCCTGGCTGTCGAGTCGAGCCGCGTCGGAAACAGAGCTCTCGTACTTTGTTCTCATCGCGGCGCTCGGCGTCGGGCTGATTGGCAGCGTTCTGCTCGGCCGTCACCTGCTTGTCAGCGGGGGCATGGCAGCCGTTCACGGCGCCATGTTGGCACTGGCGCTCCTGATTGTCGTTGCCGCCGAGTTGACCGGCAGGTCGGCGATGGTGCGCCGGCGCGGCCGCCTCAGCGTGGGGATGGCAAGGATGGCCGTTGTGCTCGTTGCCTTTGCCGCCTCGCTGGCTTACGCGGGGCTTGCCTTCCGGCGCGGAGACCAACTCGGCGGATTCGCCATCACGAGCGCCGTCTCGGTCTTGCTGGTGTTGCGGCTGCTGGTGCACTCGCTGGAACGCCACCATCACTCAACTCGGCTCGAGCAGGCGTTGCGCGAGCAGGAGCAGCTCGCCGTGATGGATTCCCTGACGGGGCTCTACAACAGGCGCTTTCTCGACGCCGAGCTCCAGCTCGAGCTCGACCGGAGCGCCAGGTCGCAGGTGCCCGTGGGAGTGCTTCTGTGCGATCTCGATCACTTCAAGCAGATAAACGACGAGCACGGGCATCTGGTCGGCGACAGCGTGCTGCGCGAGGTCGCGCGCAGACTGCTGAATGCGGTGAGAAACGGCGATCTGGTCGCTCGTTACGGCGGCGAGGAGTTCGTCGTGCTACTACCCGGCGGCGGCAAGGAGAAGTTGAAGGAGATAGGCGAGCGCTGTCGCCGAGCGTTCGAAGAGGCGCCGTTTCACCTCCCGCACAATCGCGAGGCGTTAGTCACGATCTCGATTGGCGGCGCCTGTTGGCCGGACGACGCGAACACCCCGCGCGGTCTCGTCGGAGCGGCGGACGCTGCTCTCTATCGCGCGAAGGCGGCCGGACGAAACCGAATCCTCTTGAGCGACGTGGGGGCGGACAGAGCCTTGCCGTCCGTTGCGTCGTCGCCGCTGTCGAGCGAGCGCACTGAGCACGAGTGGCAGCGAGAGGAAACACCGGTTCTCGGTCATAGCCCAACCGAGCCGGCCGCAGCGGCGGTGAAAGACGTCCCAGCCGAAGAAACGCGCGCGGAGGTTGTGCCGATGGAACGATGGGCAGCGTTGGTGGCGCGCGCGCTCGGTTTGGACGAGGAAGCGCAGCGGCACTGCGCCCTGGCGGCTCGCTATCGAGACATTGGTATGAGCACTCTGCCCGAGTCGATTCTGGGTAAGAACGGGCCGCTCTCTCTGCTCGAATGGGATCTGATGAAGGAGCATCCGGAGATGGGCGCGACGCTGGTCGAGCTGGCGCCGGAACTCGCCGATATCGGTCGCATCATCCGCGACCACCACGAACGCTACGACGGTCGCGGCTATCCGCGGGGGAAGCAGAAGGAAGAGATTTCGACCGAAGCGCGGATTATCGCTTGCTGCGATGCCTGGGAGGCGATGCGAAGCGAGCGCGTGTACGCAGCGGCGCGAACGGTGAGCGAGGCGCGGGCAGAGCTTCTCGCCGGGCGTGGGACGCAGTTTGACCCCGAGGTCGTCATGGCCTTTCTAATGTTCGACGAGGGCGACTTCGAAGGCGCGGCAAGAGCCCTCGACGACCTTTCGGCGCGAGCCGGTATTCAGCTACCAAAGAAGTACTAGAGCACCGGGAAGCGGGCGTTAGCCCTTGCTGCGCCTGTCCTCGACTTGACGCCGCTCGGCACCGTTGGTTCGGCGCTCGGAGGCAGCGCGGCGCTCGGCGGCGAATGGGGCGGTCACCGTCTTTTCGCTCTCCGGCTCTTCGGGCGGTACTTCGTGATGAAGAGCGGGGTCGCCGTTGCCGTTGGTGTCTTTCGCGGAGTCGTCGAGTAGGAGACGTGCACGCGCGAGACGCTTGCGTTGAGCATGTGCCTGCGCGAGCGACTGACGCGTTGCTTCTAGCCGTTCTGAGAGTTCGGCTATCTGGTGCTCGAGAGCTTCTTGGGCGCTGCGAAGAGCTTTCGCATCGAGCAGTCCGAGGAGTTCGTCGAGCTGAACGAGCTGCTGTTCGAGATCATTTGCCACAACTTGCCTCCGCTGGGATCGGTCCAGCGTTGATTTTGGGGGACGCCGATTTTATCGCCGGTTTGCCCACTCGCCATTAGTCCGTACTCCTGAATCGAGGGATGCCCGTTCGAATCGGCGTCGGCGTCGAAACGGAGCCGGGCGGGTGATCGAGCTAGCTTGCTGCTTTTCGATTCTCGAACTCCTCGAGGATCGCCTGTGTCGCGGTGGCGCCGATTCGGGTGGAGCCCGCATTCATAGCGTCTATCAGTGCATCGAGAGTGCGGATACCGCCGGCTGCTTTCACGCCGATTCCGGGCGAGACAGTTCGCCGCATCAGGCGTAGGTCATCGAGCGTGGCGCCTGAAGGAGCGAAGCCGGTTGAGGTTTTGACGAAGTCGGCGCCCGCTTCTTCGCTGAGGCGGCAGCCGAGCTCTTTCTGCGCCTCGTCGAGATAGGCGTTCTCGAGGATGACCTTTACCAGCGCTCGCCCGGCGGCGACTCGGGCGACGGCATGGATATCGGCGCGCACTTCGTCGACCGCGCCCGAGCGGAGGTGGCCGATGTTCAGCACCATATCCAGTTCCTCGGCGCCCTCTGCGATCGCTTGCTCGGCTTCGAACGCCTTCACGGCGCTCGTCGAGGAGCCGTGCGGAAAGCCGATTACGGTGCTCACCTTCACCTCGGAGCCTGCGAGCAACTCTGCGGCCAGCTTGACATCACAGGGCTTGACGCAGGCGGAGGCGACGTCGTACCTGCGCGCCAACTCGCAACCGATCCGCACCGCCTCGGTGTCGAGCTCGGGCCTGAGCAACGAGTGGTCGATCGTCTTGGCGATCTGCTCGTAGGTGAGGGTCTCGACGCTGAAGGGTTCGGCGGCCATCGTGGTCAGAATAGCGACGGCGGTACACCCGGGCGTTTCAGAGGCCGCCGCGACCGGCATGACGGGCGCGGCTCATAATACGCCATCCCCCGGTTCGTCGGCGCTTCTCCCCGTAAAAAGTCACAGCCGGCTCCGCCGGCCGACTTTTCGCGGACCTAGCAGGGGCGGAGGGACTCGAACCCCCAACCCCCGGTTTTGGAGACCGGTGCTCTACCAGTTGAGCTACGCCCCTAGGTTCGCGCCGATGATTCTACTTGCGCCGAGCGTACGTGATCGCCGGAAAGCAGGGATCTTCATCGCGATCGTTCCGCGACGAACTCCGCTCACAAGGACGTCCGCTCACAAGGACGGTGAGCCCGCTCCCCTCCTGGGGCCAGCGAGGAGCTTGAGCCGTGGGCGCAGCGACGAGCACGGGAGAAAACCCGACGAGAATCGCAAGGCTCTCGTCGGTTAAGTAGGGGAAAGGGGGCTGGACCCCGTATTCTTGAAGGGTGCCCGCTGAGGACGTCATCTCGCTTTGGCGAAAATACCGCGCGAGCCGCGACCGCCAGCTGCGTGACCGCCTTATCCTGACCTACGCGCCGCTGGTCAAGTTCGTCGCGGGCCGCCTGGGCTCAGGACTGCCGGCTCACGTGGACGAGGGCGATCTGGTCTCGTACGGCTTGCTCGGTTTGATCGGTGCGATCGAGCGCTACGACCCCGACCGCGACGTCAAGTTCGAGACCTATGCGATCGCTCGCATCAAGGGCTCGATCATCGACGAGCTACGGGCGATGGACTGGGTTCCGCGCTCGGTGCGGGCGCGCGCTCGTGACATCGAGCGGGCGATCGGCGAGCTCGAAGCGCATAGTGGCCGGGCACCGAGCGAGGAGGAGATCGCGGCCAAGCTGGGCGTCAGCCAGGATGAGCTGGACGAGAATCTGCTCGAGATCTCGCGCTCGTCGATCGCGGCGCTGGACGAGCTCTGGACGATCTCTTCCAGCGGCGGGGACCAGGTCGCGCTGATCGATACGATCGAGGATACGCAGGGTCCGGAGCCGCAGGCCGCACTGGCGAAGACGGAGATGCGCGAGGCGCTGGGGGAGGCGATTGCGCGCCTACCCGAGCGCGAGAAGCTGGTGGTCACGCTCTACTACTACGAAGAGCTGACGCTGCGCGAGATCGGCGAGGTGCTCGGAGTAACGGAGTCACGCGTCTCGCAGCTTCACACCAAGGCGATCCTGCGCCTCAAAGCGCGCCTCGGCGGTGCTCAGACACGCGCCGCGCTCGAGCGCAACTGAGACGGCCGGAAATCGATGATTTCCGGCCGCGGATCAAGCGACTGTTGAGCGCGCCTTCGGCGCTTGCTCAACCTCTGCTCGTATTTGAGGGACGAGCTCGTTCGAGTCGCTTTGCGGAGTTCGAGGTGAGTGGGGGACGACGCTTGTGAGCCGCGCCCGCCGTGTCGGTCGCGGCGGCGCGCGGGCATCGTCGCGCTTCGCGCTCGATCCCCGCGCTAAGGGTTGTCAGGCGCGCACTGTCACCTCGGGCGCTTTCCTATCTGGATAGCCTCTAAGATCGCAGACGCAATCGGTACAGGAGGAATAGCGCATGCCCGTTGTCGAGCCCGGCAAGATTCGTAACCTCGCTGTCGCAGGTCACCGCGGGACGGGGAAGACGTCGCTGATCGAGGCGCTCCTCTTCCAATCCGGCGCCACGACTCGACTGGGAACGGTGGAGGCGGGCACGACCGTCTCGGACTGGGACGAGGACGAGCACAAGCGCCAGCTCTCGCTGCAGGCTTCCATCTGCCATGTGCTCTGGCGCGGGAACAAGCTCAACCTGATCGACACCCCCGGCGACGCCGGTTTCCAGGGCGACCTGCTGGCGGCGCTGCGCGTCGTCGAGGGCGTGGTGCTGGTCGTCAGCGGCGTGATGGGAATCGAGGTGCAGACCGGCCGCATCTGGAAGCGCGCCGACGAGCTCGGTCTTGCCCGTTGCCTGGTCGTCAACATGCTCGACCGCGAGCGAGCCGACTTCTTCCGCGTTCTCTCTCAGCTTCAATCCCAGCTTTCGCCTCACTGCGTCGCCGTTCAGATTCCGATCGGCGCCGAGCATGAGCTCTCAGGCGTCGTCGATCTCCTACACCTCAAGGCTTACACGAGCCCCGACGCCGACAAGGAGGCCGCCGCTGCGGAGATTCCCGATGCGCTCGCGGACACCGTCGCCGCCGAGCGCGAGAAGCTGCTCGATGCGATCGCCGAGACCGACGAGGCGCTGATGGAGCGCTACCTGGAGGGAGAGGAGATTGGCGGCGAGGAGCTGGAGCACGCACTCGAGCAGGCAATCCTTCGCGGTGAGCTGTTCCCGGTGGCCTGTGCGGTCGCAACCAAGAACCTCGGTTCGACCGCGCTCCTCGATCTCGTCTCCGAGTGCATGCCCTCGCCGGAGGAGAAGGGCGCACCGAACGGCCTCGACGGAGTCGGCGCCGGAGCCTTCGTCTTCAAGACGATCGCTGATCCCTTCGCGGGGCGGATCAACGTCTTTCGCGTCGTCAGCGGCAGCGTCAAGTCCGACTCGACGCTCACCAATCCGCGAACGCGCGGGAAGGAGCGAGTGGGCCAGCTTCTGCTGATGCAGGGCAAGGAGCACTCGAGCGCGGACGCGATCGGCGAGGGAGACATCGCCGCGGTGGCCAAGCTCAAGGACACGCAGACCGGTGATGCGCTGCTCGATGCGGATCGCCAGGTCGAGCTGCCCGCGATCGGCTTTCCCGAGCCGGTGATGAGCTTTGCGATCACGCCCAAGGCCAAGGGTGACGAGGAGAAGATGGCCTCGGCACTACGACGGCTGGCCGAGGAGGATCCGACGCTGTTGATGCGCCGTGATCAGCAGACCGGCGAGCAACTCCTCTCGGGCATGAGCCAGATGCATGTCGAGGTCGCGGTCGAGCGGCTCAAGCGGCGCTTCGGCGTCGAGGTCGAACTGCGGCAGCCGAGCGTCCCCTACCTGGAGACGATCCGCAAGGAAGCTCGCGGGCACGGTCGCTACAAGAAGCAGACTGGAGGGCGCGGACAGTTCGGCGACTGCTTCATAGAGATCGAGCCGATCGGCGCCGACGCCGAGTACGAGTTCCTCGACAAGATCGTCGGCGGCGTCATCCCGCAGAGCTTCCGCCCGGCGGTCGACAAGGGGATTCGCGAGGCGATGCAACGCGGCGAGCTGGCCGGAGCGCCGGTGAGGGGCGTCCGGGTGCGTCTCGTCGACGGCAGCTACCACACCGTCGATTCCTCGGAGATGGCTTTCAAGATCGCCGGTTCGATGGCCTGGAAGCAGGCTTACGAGCAGGCCGACCCGGTCGTCCTCGAGCCAATCATGGAGGTGGAGGTGACCGTTCCGGACGAGGCCGTAGGCGCCGTCAACGGCGATCTGAACTCTCGCCGCGGTCGCCTGCAGGGAATGGAGCCCGAGGGCGGGATGACGACGATTCGGGTTGAGGTGCCGATGGCCGAGATTCTCACCTACGCACAGTCTCTGACCTCACTCACGGGCGGTCGCGGCGACTACCACATGCAGTTCTCGCGCTATGAGGAAGTTCCATCGCACATCGCTCAGAAGATCGTCGAGCAGGCGAAGAAGGAGCGCGAGGAGGAGCACAGCCACTAGGCTGGGATCATGCGCATAACGCGCAACGAATCATCCAGACCCTGTGCGATCTGCGGACGGCGGTTGCTCATGGGCGAGCAGTTCAGTCGCTTTTCGCCTAGAGATCACGGCGAGCTGGTTGAGGTCTGCCGCCTCTGCTCCGAGAAAGCGATCGATCACGGCTGGTCGAGGGAGGGTGCTCCGACGACGCCGACGCGCGCCGAGACGCAGCGAAAGCGCGGCCTGCTCTCTTCGCTTTTCGGAATCGCGCGCGACGAGATGGATGAGCCGGTGCTGGCCGAACCGATTCTGCGCCGCCTGGGCGACGAGGACGTGGTCGTGGTCGAGGCGGCGGACGTGTTCAACACGAGCTCCTACCGGCGCACGATCGGTGGAGTGGCACGCAGCCTGGGCGAGCCGCACGCGAGCATCGTCGCGCTCTCGGGGGTGAAGGCGGAGTTCGTGCTGACGATTGCCTGGGATCTCTCCTGGTACCAGTACCGCATCTCGCTCGACGCGGCTCAACAGGTGCGACTGGTCGAGCGCGGGCACGAGCTGCAAGAGCTGAAGCACCCCTTCACCAAATGGAACGCGCGCGTCGAGGAGGACGGTCGTGTGATTCCGGATGTCGCCCGCATCGACTCGCTCGGTTGACCGCGGTACACAGGCCTATGGAATTGTCGCCGTCTACTCGTAGAATGCGAGGGAGATGATCTACTGCGTGATTCCGCCCGAGCTCGCCGACGATCTCTTCGACAGGATGGTCGAGTACTACAAAGACAATCCAAACGTCGAGGTCATCATCGATCGTCGCGGCGGTAAGGCGCCGGCTCCCGCGCGGGACGGGGCAAAGAAGCCCGAGGAAAAACGCCGGGCGCGCATTCCGGGCACCTTCCCCGAGATCAACGCTCACTAGAGCTCCATCACACGCGAGTGGGAGGGTCCGGCGGAGGGCGTGTGTAAGGTGCGCGTCGTGAGACGCAAGTTGGTCGTTCTCGTTCCGGCTTCGGAACTCGAGAGAGTGTGCGAGGCGCTCTTTACAGCGGGCGCGGGGCACATTGGTGACTACGAACGCTGTGCCTGGTACACGGCGGGCAAGGGCACCTTCCTCGCCCGCGAAGGGGCCAGACCGAGCGTGGGCGAGATCGGCCGGGAGCAGCGCGTTACCGAGTACCGTCTGGAGACCGTCTATCCGCGTGAGCTGGAAGCCGACGTCGTACACGCACTGCACGAGTCGCATCCCTGCGAAGAGCCAGCCTTCGATATCTACGAGCTGCTGGAGCCCGAGCGGTGATGAAGGCGCGCCTTTTCACGGACGGCGGTGCGAGGGGTAACCCAGGTCCGGCCGCGTACGGTTATGTGCTCGAAGACCATGCCGGGACGGTGCTGGACGCGCGCGGTGAGGCGATCGGAGTCGCAACCAACAATGTGGCCGAGTACAGCGGTTTGGTCGCCGGGCTGGCCAAGGCGGTGGAGCTCGGAGTCGCAGAGCTCGAAGTAGTCTCGGA
>Ga0315542_1001213_pt1 | contig 16207 bp, 14 predicted proteins | sample SalMarSW160120MG_FD_202541 | JGI IMG/M metagenome (GOLD analysis project Ga0315542, IMG submission 202541) | Salt marsh sediment microbial communities from the Plum Island Ecosystem LTER, Massachusetts, United States - Salt Marsh Sediment SW1601-20 ...
CAAAATTCACACACCGGTGAGTAACGAACATGTCGAGTTCCCGAAATGTGCCGGGATCGAAAAAAATATCGAGGCGCTCCCGGGCGGTGAGTTTGCCTTTTTCTTTCTGTTTGGCAACTGCTTTTTCGCCGCCCATCTGCAGGACCTTGGCTTCCCGTTCTTTTAGATCCTTAATTTTATCTTCAATAATACCCATTATCAAATTCCTTTCATCTGTCCAGATGGACCTGGCCTATGGATAAATACCAATTGCCGGATCAGGTCAAAAAACACCTTCAAGCCTGTAATTCCATTATTCCCTGCGGGGCGAAGGCATTACGAGCCGGTGGCCAATTGGGGCAATCCCCCTATTTTTTTTAAAGAGTGTATGGCTTAATCATATGAATAGATTTCGTACTTGGTCTTTTCTCCGAGCAGATGGTCAATTTTTTCCTGGGTTCCTTTTCTCATGTCGTCAACAACCCATTTCCTCCAGTCCTCCATGGATTGCCAGGTACTCACCACCAGACTCTCTCCGGGTCGATCGATTCTCTTGAATGTTTCCCCGGAAATGTAACCCGGTTGTTGCATGGCCAGGTTCCTGAGCTTTTGAAGAAGAGGCTTTAACGCTTCCGCCTTGTTTTCCGGTACGATCCGTTTAATGATTATTTTTACTGCCATGTTACCATGCTCCTTTCTTTGATGGTTGCGCAAACAAGTGAACACTTAGATTTTAGTAACAAGCCAAAACCGTTGAATATTTACCTTTATGAACTCGTAAAAAGTACGATTTAGACGGTTTCGTAAAAAGTTCAAATTCAAGGCGTGCAAATTTTGTAATCATGAGGCGTACTTTTCGTACGTTGAATGATTACGAAATGCAGCACAACGCAGAAGTTGAACTTTTTACAAAACCGTCTCTTTTGATTCTATATACAAGGGTTATTGTCAAGCAAAAAAAGCAATCGACTTGCCGCTATTGTAGATGCGGTGGTGCCGTTTTCAACCTCTTTTAAGATCTCGGGTAACATCTTTTTAACCTCGGGATTTTTATAGAACCTTTCTTGTAACCCCTCCTTTACAAGAGACCACATCCAGTCAACGGCCTGTCTTTTCCGGTTAGCTTCCAGTTCTCCGGTGCTGGTTAATCTTTTTCGATGGTCTAAAACAGTTTCCCAGATTACATCAATCCCGGTCATCTCCAGAGCACTGCAGCTCAAGACCGGCGGTCTCCAGGTAAGCGACGATGGCGTTAAAAAGTGCAGAGCGGTCTCATACTGCTTTCTTGCAAGTTCTGCCTTTTCGATATTATCCCCGTCTGCTTTGTTAATAGCAACGGCATCCGCCAGTTCCAGGATTCCCTTTTTCAACCCCTGCAGTTCATCCCCCGCACCCGAAATCATCAGCACCAGAAAAAAATCGACCATGGATGCTACGGTCGTTTCGGACTGGCCCACACCCACGGTTTCAATAATCATAACATCAAACCCCGCGGCTTCGCAAACAATCATTGTCTCCCGGGTTTTTTTTGCAACTCCGCCCAGGGTGCCGCCTGAGGGTGACGGCCGGATAAAGGCTCTCTCATCGACAGCCAGCTTTTCCATACGAGTCTTATCTGCCAGTACGCTCCCCCCACTTCTTTTGCTGCTGGGATCAACGGCAAGTACGGCCACCCGATGTCCTTTTTCCACGAGCATGGTTCCGAGGCTCTCGATAAACATACTTTTACCCACACCCGGCACGCCAGTAATTCCAAGGCGTACCGCCTTGCCCGTGTACGGAAGCAGCAAATCGATAATGGTTCGAGCCAGTTCCTGATGAAAAGAAAGGGAACTTTCGATCAATGTAATTGTCTTTGCCAGCACGCGCCGGTTGCTCTCCAGAACGCCCTGGACATAATGTTGAGGATCATCGGATATCATTGTCGTTACCTATCCCGGATAAACCGGAAGAATTACAAGTGAGCTAAAGTGTGAAGTGCCTAAAGTTAAGGTATTCTATCAATTTAAATATTAATTGTGTTGCGCCGGTGGCGCTTTCCTTAACTTTAGCTCACTTTAGTTCACTTCAAACTTTAGCTCACTATTAATCAATAAATACAAAACACTACAAACACCGACAGAAAGTTGTCGATTTAGCTCTTATAAGCGCCTAATCTGCGTCATAAACCAAAGTTTTTAACAATTCACCATCTTCATAAAGAAAAACAGTTGCATGATTTTGTCCGGGTATTAACAGCCAGATTTCTTCTCCCGGCTTCATGAAATCGTCGAAAAGATCTGCCGAAATCCCAAAGCTGTTTACGCGCACCCTGATATGTCTTTTTAAAAACCCGTCTTTTAGCCGGTATCTAAAAAGGCCGGCCCCTTGGGATTCATTTAAATAGTTATGGCCTTTTTTGACAAATTTTCTATTTATAACAATATTGACCGCCCTGCCTTGGGTTACGCAACAGCCGGAGAGCAGTTCCTGGGCCACAACGGTATTTAAGGGTTTGCCTTTGTGAAATTGGGTTTTTATCTCTCCGAGAACCAGATCTATACTCTCAATCATAGTAATCGCACTGTTGAGAGTCAGCCCTATAAGATCAGGCATCTTGTAGGCCCGGGGTCTGATCCCCATACTCACAAGCAGATTCACACATTCGCCCCTTGTTATCATGGTTCCCTGACAAGGAACCTGGGCAATAATCTCGTCTTTTCTTATCTTGCTGTACGTACTCGATATTTCGCCCCTGCGCAAGCTGTTTTCTTCCAGGATAATCTGAGCCTGTCGCAGGGAAAGCCCTCTAAGATTCGGCATCAGAATAGACTTTGCCCCTTTTGAAATTATTATTCTGACATCACGACCTTTTTTTATTTCCGCTCCGGGTTCCGGTTCCTGGAAAATAACGTTGTTTTCAGGAACATCGGCACTGTATTCCGATCCTTTAACCTTTGTATTAAGCCCCAAATCCGTTAATAACTCAAGAACATAGACTATATTTTTCCCGGAAAGATCAGGAACCACCACCGTATCTTCGCTCTTTATCATAAGCGTAAGCGTAAGATATGCACTGGCACCAACGATCAGGATAAATAGAAAAAACAGGGAGCTGAATTTTAATATTCGTGAGATCACTTTTTCCGTTTCATACAGACCGAAAAAAAACCGTCCATGTTGTTGAGATGAGGAAAGGTTTTTAAATATCCGTCACAAGTTATAAGGGAACCGGCATCAAAGGATAATCCTGTGGTTTCTTTTTCTATGGCAAATTCATCATGTTTATTTAAAAAATCTTTTATTACCGATTCATTTTCCTCGGGTTCCGTGCTGCAAACCGCATACACCAAAATACCGGAGGGTTTGACAAGGTGCGCAAGGTTATCCAGAAACAGAGCCTGTCTTTTCTGGCAATTTGACGGGGTTTGCTGTGACACACGCCATTTTGCATCCGGATTCCTTCTTAAAACACCCAGGCCCGAACAGGGTGCATCCAGAAGAATGCGGTCAAACTCTCCAAAGTGGTCCCGGTTTAAGGGGATGCTCAAATCGTGAATGCAGGTTGTCACAATGGAAACGCCAAGTCGATGCATTTGGGATTCTAGCCGCAGAAGCTTGTTTCCATCTTTGTCCATGGCAACAAGCCTTCCGCGGTTTTTCATAATCTGAACAATATGACCGGTTTTCCCGCCCAGACCTGCACATGCATCTAAAATAGCTTCGCCGGGCTGGGGGTTTAAAACAAGGGTAACCAGTTGGGCGGCCTCATCCTGGACCTGAAACAGACCATCTCTAAACGCTTCTAAACTTGGAATAGATCTTTTTGGATTAAAAAAAAAGACGCCGTCCGGCGCATAATTTGTGATCCCAATCTTTTCGGCAGATTCCTCAAGCGCTTTCACCAGTTTTTCCCGGCTTGTCTTAAGGGTATTGCAGCGAACGGTTATGGGAGGAATGGTGTTGATTGCATCACAAAGCAATCCCGTTTCTTTCAATCCCAACCGATCCAGCCATCTTTTAATAAGCCATTCCGGGAACGACTTTTTTGTTGCCAATGCTTTTACCGGGTCTTTGCCGACTTCAGGAAAAACAACGTCTGCATAGTCCCTGACGGCATTTCTTAAAAGACCGTTTACATATCCCACAACCCAGGGCGAAGCAACAGCCTTTGTCATTTCAACCGATGTATTTACCGCGGCGGAAACGGGTATTCTGTCTAAATATATTATCTGAAAAAGCCCGAGTCGCAGAATATTCAAAATCTTAGGATTGATTTTGTTCAGGCGGGTTTTAGAAAAATAGTCTATGATCCGATCGAGCCGGCCTCGCCACCTCAGAACCCCGTATACCAGAACTTGAACTAAGGCCCGATCCTTTTTTGAAAAAAGAGTCTTTTCCCGGAAAACATCTTCTAAAAGCCTGTCCAGAGTCTTGTCCTCTTTATCAAGAGCATTCAATATATACAGAGCCGTTTTACGGGCTTCATCCGCCATGGGTTTAAGTCTTTAGGTCCTTGGTTGTAAACTTTTTGTTTTTTCTGGAATATATTTTTACTGGTACAATTTTTTCATCTTAAAATAATTGAAAATTTTCGATTGAAGATTGAATATTTAAGGAATTCTGCCAATTTTAAGATAACAGTTTCAACCAAAACAGTGGAACGAAATTCCTTTTACAAATCGTCAATATTCAATCGTCAATATTCAATGCATATTTTAATTCCGGCTTGTCCGGGTCAGATATCAACTTAAAATTGTTCCGGGAGTAATCTTATATCCTTGCAGAAACTCCTTGATCAAAAGACGTTTTCCCGACTCACCCTGAATTTCGATGACAGACAGGGCTCCTTTTCCGGTTACAACACACAATTCATCGGGAAATCTTTTAATCACGGTTCCCGGAGGTTCAACAGTATCAATGATCATGGGCATGGCCTTGAAAATCTTGAGACGTTTTTTACCATGGAATGTAAATGCGCCGGGCCATGGCGTCATTCCGCGAACAAATGCCTCTAACGTTCGAGCCGGCATTTCCCAGTTCATACGACCGTCATTTTTTTTAAGCAGTGGTGCGTAGGTGGCTTGGGCATGGTCCTGTGAAATAGGCGTTATGTCACCGCTTTCAATACGTTCTGTGGTCTGTATCAAAACATCTGCCGAAAGGTTGGCCAGGCGGTCATGAAGGGTCCCTGACGTATCATCAGATAGAATTTTAATTTTTGAAGTCAGGAGAATGTCACCGGTATCCAAGCCTTCATCCATTAACATCGTCGTAACACCCGTCTCTGTTTCTTCATTGATAATCGCCCACTGAATTGGTGCGGGTCCGCGATATTTGGGCAAGAGCGATGCATGAATATTTATGGCAGCTATTTTGGGTATTTCAAGGATGTTTTTTGGAATAATGTGACCAAATGCAACCACGACAATAATGTCGGGGTTTTGGCTTGCTATCCGGTTTGCGAACTCTACGGTTCGGACAGATGCCGGCTGATCGACTTCACATCCCAGGCTTACGGCAACTTTCTTTACAGGGGGAGGGATGATTTTGCGACCCCGCCCTTTTGGCCGGTCGGGCTGGGTTACCACCAACGCAACGTTTTGGTTACTTTTATATAGAGCCGTTAAAGCGGGCACTGCAAATTCCGGGGTACCCATGAAGATTATCTTGGTTTTTTTCTTCATTTGTTTTTCAAATTCTTTTTTACCCGTCTTTTATAAATCTCTCTTTTTAGAGAACTTATTCGGTCGATAAACAAGATACCGTTTAAGTGGTCAATCTCATGCTGCAGCACCACAGCTAATAATCCTTCCGCTTCTATACGCAGAGGTTTTTCTTCACTGTCCAAACCTTCAACAAGAACAGAAGCCGCTCGTTTAACATTTGACCTAAAATCAGGGACGCTCAGGCACCCCTCGTCTTCAGAAATTGTGGTCCCTTCACTTTCTACGATCCTGGGATTAATCAGGACCTGTAAGGATCGCTTTTCGTCTCTCGGCGAAACATCATAAATCAGAAGACTTTTATTAATCCCTACCTGTATTGCAGCAAGACCAATGCCGGGGGCCTGGTACATAATGGACGCCATGTCTTTAATTAAATTCTGAATCTTTTCGTCGATATTTTCAACCGGTTTCGTAGGCTCACTCAAAAATTCGTCCGGATATGTTAATATTTTCAGTGGTTCCATGGTATGACCTCTTTTATTTCTATAGTTGTAACTTATCCGCTTAGTTTCGGATCACCCGGATTATTTACGGCCTTTTCCCTTTTTTCATAGGAGACCTGCAATATATTTACACTTGTGACCATAGCTGAAACAAGACCGACAATCATAACGGGAAAGATCTGGATTGCATGATTTGCCAGCGTATAGCCGGCAGCATCTTTTGAAGAAACCCCGAAAAGGACCAGGGCAAAGACACCGCCTGCCTCCCAAATTCCCCAATATCCGGGTACGGAAGGAAGCGCTATAAAAAAACAGATGATGATCATGTGCGCGGAGATTTCAGTAAAGGACAGGTCTATGCCCGGGCATCCTTGAGCCGTTATATAATATGAAAAAGCGGCAAGCACCCAAATAAAGACAGACAGCCCAAAACAAATAAATATCTTAGACGGATATTTAACCAGAGCAAAACCGAACGTAAAATTTTCGACAACATTCACAATAGGCTCGCAAATTTTTTTCTGTATTTTTTTTTTAAATTCGGGCCCGGAAAAGAAAAACAGATACGGAATCAGCATGATTGAGCGGTTTATTGCCGTTCTTGTTCTGTCGAAACTGACCATGAGAATCCCAACTATGAGAAGTATAAGCAGCTTGAAGGTCCCCCCACCTACTGTAACAAGAGTTTCTCTGTTGAGATGATACTTGCCAAAAACAATATCAAGGGCTGGATCTATAGGTACCGTTGCAAGCAGTATGGAAAAAAGTATCAGCAGGATGCTGACATCAAACACCCGTTCGGCGGCAACCGTTGCAAGCCCTGTTGAAAAGGGTATATTTTCCTTCTTCTGGAGAACCGCCGGTCTTGCAATTTCTCCGACCCTGCCCGGAAGGATACAGTTTATCATAAAACCGATCATCAACGGATGAAATGCCTGCCAGAAACTGACTTTGCCTGCCGATTCCAGTATGACCTGCCATCGAAATACTCTTAAAACAAAACTTGTTAAAAGAACCAAAACAGCCGGAAATATCCAGAAATAATTGATTGAAATAAGATAAACCCAAAGATCGGCCACCGGCACGTTTCTGAATGTCAGGTAAAGTGCCAGGGCGGATAGGGTCATCCCTATAATCAGAGAAATAGTTATGTTTTTTTTCATAAAAGATATAAAAGACCTGACCCAAATAAGAAAGCTTGAGGAGTATCAAGACAGGATTTTGCGTGCCTTTACGATATCTTTTTTAATCTGATCAGATAATTCGGAAATATTTGAAAATTTTTTTTCATCTCTGATGCGTTGTATGAAGTTAACACGAATTTTCCGGTCGTATATATTTTCATTAAAGTCCAGAAGATGGACTTCCACGGAAAATACATGGTCGTCGAAGGTGGGGCTGTAGCCGATATTGGCAACTCCTTTGTGTGTTTTACTTCCGAATTCCACGGTCACGGCATACACCCCGGTTTTTGGGCATAGTTCATCATGAAGAATAATATTTGCCGTAGGGAACCCTAAAAGCCTCCCTCCCCGGTTGCGTCCGGTTGTGACAACCCCCCTGATCTGGTAGTAACGCCCCAACAGTTTTTGGGATTCAGCCACCCTGCCCTCGATTACAAGTTCGCGCGTCCGGGTGCTGCTGATTCTATCAGGACTTTTATTTAACGCCAGTATCCAATCGGCCACGATGACTTCAAATCCATAATTTTTAGCATAGGTTTGTAACAGCTTGATATCCCCTTTACGATTTTTACCAAAAGTATAATCTTCTCCCACGACAATGGCTTTCATACCGATACGTGTCAACAGTATGTCCTTAACAAACTCTTCTGCCGATATGGCCGCAAATTCCAAAGTAAAGGGAATACAAATAAGAACATCTATTCCTGAGCTTTCAATCAGCTCGACTTTCTGTTCATACAGAGTTATCAATGGCGGATGGCCGTTTTGTTTTAATACCCTTACCGGGTGGGGTTCAAAAGTCATGACGATTGATGTGCCGTCAATGGCGTCGGCTTTTTCTATCACCTCATGAAACAGCGCTTGATGTCCGATGTGAACACCATCGAAATTGCCGATGGTAATCACGGCGTTATTATACGGTTTTTCAATCTTATCGATATGTTCAACGAGATCCATTCTAACCTTTCCCAGTCAATTATGATAGCCGAATTCAAGTTTTTACAAATTCAACCCGTTAATGATCTTGACATAATTAAAAAAAAATTAATATAAAACAACTTGCTTTTTAAATCAATCTTTTTTAAGTTACAGGTTTTAAATGCCGAAGTGGCGGAATTGGTAGACGCGCTAGGTTCAGGGTCTAGTGGCTGTATGGCTGTGCGAGTTCGAGTCTCGCCTTCGGCACCATAAATAATTAAATGCCTCCGAAATTCTTCAACTTATCGAAATCCTGTCAAAAACAATCTCTCCCAAGGAGCTGGGCAACATGAACAAACAACCCAAAGATTTGGAAACCATACGTTCAGATGCCAAAGAGATATTTGCGGGCTGCCTTTCGGCTGTAGACCCGTATAAGGCGGTAAAACGTTTTGTACACCTTGACGGGAACAGGCTGTTGGTCGGAATGCAAGGAGGACCTGAAACCGAACTTAACCCAAGTAAATTCGACCGCATCTCCCTTGTTGGTGCTGGGAAGGCCGCCGCCCCCATGGCTAAGGCCATTGAAGATATGTTCAAAGAGAGAATCCAGAAAGGATTGATCAACGTCAAATACGGTTTTACCCAAGAGCTTGCGGTGACTCAAATCACCGAGGCCGGCCATCCCGTACCGGATGAAAACGGGATAAAGGGAACCGGAAAAATCCTTGATTTTTTGCAAAAGGCCGGTGAGAAGGACCTGATCTTTTCTCTCATATCCGGAGGGGGATCCGCCCTTCTTCCCTATCCTGTGGGAGATATCACTTTTTCGGACAAGCAGGAAATTACCCGGCAACTGCTCGCGTGTGGCGCAAGTATTACTGAGATAAATGCTGTCAGAAAGCACCTGTCTTCTTCTAAAGGAGGGCAGATGGCAAGGGCCGCCTTTCCGGCCACGATTATTAACTTGATGCTCTCGGATGTGGTGGGAGACAAAATGGACGTGATTGCCTCAGGACCTTTTGTGCCTGACACCTCTACATTTAAAGATGTTTGGGGAATCTTCAAAAAATATGATTTGAAGAATATCCCCGCTGTCATCCATAAACATATAAAGGCGGGACTGGACGGACAACTTCCTGAAACACCCAAAGAAAATGACAGGATATTCGACCGCGTCTTCAATTTTATCGTGGGGAGCAATATTTTAGCCTTGGAAGCGGCAAGTAAAAAGGCCAAAACGCTTGGATATGAAACACTTATTTTATCCTCCATGGTGGAAGGAGAAACAAAAGAAGTCACGCGGGTTCACACCGCCATAGCCAAGGAAATTGTTAAAACCGGCCGGCCCATACCTGCGCCGGCATGTATTATTTCAGGAGGCGAAACCACTGTAACGATCCGAGGGGATGGTCTTGGAGGAAGGAATCAGGAGTTCTGTCTGGCTGCATGCCTGGACCTTGTGGAGCTTCCGCCTCGGGTTGTCATACTGAGCGGCGGCACGGACGGAAATGACGGCCCCACAGACGCAGCAGGCGCTTTGGTAGATCCGTTCACAGTAACACGAGGAAAAGATGCCGGGATGGAGGCGGACGAGTTTCTGAACAGAAACGATGCGTATCACTTCTTTATAAAGACAAAAGATCTTCTCATGACAGGTCCGACCCATACAAATGTAATGGATGTCAGGCTTGTGTTGGTGGGCTGAGTTAGTGTCCATCCAGAAATGGCATCTTTCGGCCCCCGGCGGCGTTCTCGCTCGTTTTCAATCCTCGAAATAGCGCGCTATGCCTGCGGTTGAAAACTCGCTCGGGCCTTGCCGGAAACCAAAATCTACCATTTTTGAATGGACACGAGTTAGGCTTCGCTTCAATTGGAATAACGGCATATTGGGTTACCGTAAAATTCCTCTTGACAAGAACAAGTTAGTTCGCTTTGCTCACAATTGGAATAATGGAAGGTTGGAGTAATGGAATGATGGGTTTGAAGGAGTTTTTTACAATTAAAATGGTATATTTTTGCCCTTATCCCCAATATTCCATTCTTTCATTCGAAGAGTATAATTAGGTTGCGGATTGGGTATTTATTATTTCTATAACTGATGAAATTTCCTAAAGGTTGATTATTGGAGGTGTAAGATGCATCGGATAAGGTGTTCTGCCAAGTATGTAAGTTTTTTTATGACATTGACGATGGTATTTATGACCATCCCTCTTCAAACGGTTTGTGCAGCAATGGTCGGCACCGAAACGGTGTTTACGACGACACAGACACAAAATGCGCGTGTAAATCTTATCGGGTTTCTTGAACGTGAGGATATACAAGCCGTAATGACAGCCCAGGGGATTAATCCCCTCGAAGCCAAAGCCCGTGTTAGCAGTCTTTCTGATGCCGAGGTCATGCGAATTGCAAAAAAGATGGATCAGCTTCCTGCCGGAGGCGATGGGCTCGGCTTAGTGGTAGGCGTTGCCTTGATCGTCTTTTTGGTACTGCTTTTTACAGATATTGCGGGTTATACCGACGTCTTCCCATTTGTTAAACACCAAAAATAATATGGCAATCCGCCGTATCTTTCTGCTATTGTGTGGCGGGGTGTTGCTGATATGCCTGACTGGCTGTGCCGGTCTTAAAAAATGGGAACTGCTGCAAAAAGCGGGGAAGTTGCCACCCCGCTTTGAGCTTAAAACCGTACCGTTTTTTCCTCAAAAGGCCTACCAATGCGGGCCTGCGTCACTTGCAACGGCACTTAACTGGAGTGGATTACCTGTTTCTCCTGAAGAACTGACAGATGAGGTGTTCACCCCCCTACGAAAAGGAAGCCTGCAGACAGCACTCATAAGCGCCGCCCGCCGTCACGGTAGAATCGCTTATGTATCCACCGGAATGGACGTGATCTTCTCGGAAGTGGCTGCCGGTCATCCGGTAATCATTTTACAAAACCTCGGGCTTTCCTGGTATCCTGTCTGGCACTATTCGGTGGTTGTTGGGTATAATATACCGAAAAAATTTGTTATTCTTCGCTCCGGCACCACCGCCCGCAAGATTATGGCTTCCCGGGTTTTTGAAAACACCTGGGCTCGCAGCCATTACTGGGGGCTTTCAATTCTACGACCGGATCAACTTCCCGCCATGGCCGAAAAGGGCCCGTTTCTGGAAGCGGTGCTGGGACTTGAAAAGGCCCGCCGGTTCCGCGCCGCGATCCATGGATATAAAACAGCGCTGACACGCTGGCCAAAAAACCTGACCGCCATTATGGGTATTGGCAACTGCCATTATGCACTCGGAGAATTAAAAGAGGCCGAGTCGGCCTTCAGAGAAGCTGTGCGGTTACATCCCAAGGAAGGTTCCGCTTTAAACAACCTGGCGCAAATTCTTTTTGAGCAGGGGCGAAATCAGGAAGCGATGGAAGCTGCCCAAAAGGCAATTTCTCTTGGCGGTCCGTTAACCGCTGTTTATCAAAAGACCCTTGAAGAAATTCAAGCCGGAACACAGTAAAAAATTCGATTTAGACGGTTTCGTAAAAAGTTCAAATTCAAGGCGTGCAAATTTTGTAATCATGAGGCGTACTTTTCGTACGTTGAATGATTGCGAAATGCAGCACAACGCAGAAGTTGGACTTTTTATGAGACCGTCAACTATAAACGATAACCTTTCTCGTTAAACAATCTCAGGCAAGCATCGACCACTTCGGAATCATAAAAAGAACCGCGATTCTTTGAAATTTCATTTAACGCAAGATTGATTCCAAGGGCTGCCCGGTAAGGCCGGTGAGAGGCCATTGCCTCAACAACATCTGCCACTGCCAGTATTCTTGCTTCGAGCAAAATATTTTCACCTGAGATACCATTCGGATATCCGGAGCCATCCATTCTCTCGTGATGCTGTAGCACAATCCGGGCAATGGGCCAGGGGAAATCCACCGTTTTCAATATATTATACCCCACCTGGGGATGTTCTTTAATTATCCCTAATTCATTTTGACTGATATTGCCTGGTTTGCTGAGAATCTCTCCGGGCACCGATATTTTACCTATGTCGTGGATGACTCCCGCCATGCGGACCCCTTGAATCTGTCCTTTCGAAACGCCCATTTCAGTGGCTATGCCTCGGGCAAGATTGCTGACACGTCGCTGGTGGCCGGCGGTATAAGGATCTCTGGTCTCCACCGTCAATGCCATAGCGTCAATCGTCCCACCCAATGCTTTTCTCAAGTCATTCAGGGTCTTTTCAATTTGTTTGCGGCTTGACACCAGCTCACTAACATCTCGAATCATGCCCTGGTATCCTAATTTACTTTTATCTTTTGCCTGCCGAACCGTGGAGGTAATCAAACAGTCCATTTCAGTGCCGTCTTTTTTACGAAGCTTTACCTTAAACTCCCTGACAGATCCTTTTTGTGCTATTTCATCCTTAAGCCTTTCATATTTATCAGGGTTTACAAAAACGGACTTTGTATTAATCCCTAACATCTCTTCTCTGGAATACCCGAAGAGCTCCAGTGTCGACCGGTTAAAATCAATTAACTCACCTTCTTGATTGTTAAGATAAATCGCATCTCTGGAGTCTTCAAACAGGGCACGATATTTCTCTTCACTCTTTCTTAATTGGATTTCGGTGATTCTGCGTTCCTGACGATTTTTGGCCTCGCGTAATTCCCGGTCAATAGCGGAACTCAGTCGCACAAGATTGTCTTTCATGATGTAATCATGTGCGCCGGACTTCATGGCCGCAACAGCGGTTTCATCTGCGATAGTGCCGGATACAATGATAAAGGGCAGATCGAGTCCTTTATCTTTATAAAGCTCCAGGGCGGAAGCCGCATCAAAAATCGGCATAGAATTATCACACAAAATGACATCCCACGTCTGGTTATCTAAAGCCTTGCTCATAGCTTCAGCCGTATCTACCTGCTCGTAACTGGGGCTAAAACCTCCATTCTTCAAATTCCTCACAAGCAGCAATCCGTCGTCCTCGGAGTCATCAACGATCAATACCCGTATGGGTTTATCCATAATATACTCCTTATGTGGGCGGGGATTCGTTTAAAACCAGCCAGTACAAACCGAGCTGCCGGATAGCTTCGGTAAACTGGGCAAAGTTAACCGGTTTACGAATATAGCTGTTAGCCCCCAAACTGTAACTCTCAGTTAAATCCCGGTCCTCTTTGGATGAAGTGAGAACAACCACGGGAAGCAGTTTGGTCCGTTCATCATTACGAAGACGCCTCAACACTTCCAGACCGTCTATTTTAGGGAGTTTCAAATCAAGCAGTATGACCTGGGGCATCACGCTCATGTCACGGCCGGCGTAGGCTCCGGCGCCAAACAGATAGTCCAGCGCTTCAGTGCCATCCCTTGCCACCACCACCTCGTTCATAATATTATTTTTTTCAAGAGCGCGAATAGCCAGTAGTTCATCGTCGGGGTTGTCTTCAACCAATAGGATTATCTTTTTATTCATATCGACCTTTCAAATTATTAAATTGCAAAATAAAAAGTTGCGCCGCGATTTACATAACCTTCGGCCCAGATACGGCCTTCATGACGGTTAATAATGCGCATAACCGTAGCAAGGCCAATGCCGAACCCTTCAAAATCGGCATCTTTATGCAAGCGCTGAAAAGCGCCAAACAATTTGCCGGCATAAGCCATGTCAAATCCCACGCCATTGTCTCGAACGCAATAGACGAGCTCACCATCCTGCAAAACCGTATCAAACACAATCCACGCTTTTTCCTGCTTTGACGTGAACTTCCATGCATTGCTCAACAGGTTCTCAAGCACAACTTCGATCAAGTTGGGATCGCAAACCGCGGTCACCTTATGGCCAATAACAATATCTACCTTGCGATCCGGATCCCCTTCTTCAAGCTTACTCACTATGCTTTCCGCCATTTCACTTAAATTGACGTTTTCTTTTTTCAGTTCACGACGCGATATCCTTGCAAGAGAAAGCAGATCGTCAATAATTTGCCCCATTCGCTGGCTCGCAGAACGCACCCGGTTCAGATAATCTTTTCCTTCTGCATCCAGTTGATCATTATACTCTTCCAGCAAGGCCAAACTAAATCCGTCTATACTGCGAAGCGGCGCCCTTAGGTCGTGTGAAACCGAATAAGAAAATGCTTCCAGCTCTCTATTCGTAGCTTCGAGTTGTGCGGTCCGCTTGTTAACTCGCTGCTCAAGTTCTACATTGAGTTTGCGATATTTTTCCTCTGCACGTGTGCGTTCACTGACATTCTCACAGATGATATATTCTTTTTCTTCATCAAGAATGACCTGCCTGAAGATGATATTCTCTATATTTCCGTTCTTGTTTGTTACATTGAACATACGAGGTTCCGTGTTTAACTTTTTTGCCTTCTGTATATCGTCTTTCCAGTGGGCAATAAAATCTCGCCGGTCAAAAATATTGGGAAAAATTTTATCATACCAATCGGTAACCGTGGGAATATCGTCAAGCCGGTAACCAAAACTTTCGACAAATTCGGGATTTATATACTCAACACGTCCCCCGGAGTCCACGACGGTTATGGGATAAGGCGAAAGCCTTACCATCTTTTGAAGAAGTTTTTCAGATGATGTATATTTATTTATATATCTTGACGATAATATCACTCCTGTTAACAGGGCAATGAAAAAAGAGAGTCTCTCAAACAGGGCATATGGCGGAGCTTTAAATATGATTAAATCAAGAAGACTTTCAGTTCCCCGGGAAGTCATGGAATAAGAAAAATCCCGGAATATTAAGCTAAAAACACCGTCAATCACCCAGAAAACACAACAGATTAAAACAGCGGCACCAAGAAGATAATTGGATCTCTTTTGATATGTAATCTGTTTTAGCCCGAGTATTTTTCGAATAGGTCCGAAAATTATCAAAACATCCGAAAGCAACAGGATGAGATAACCATTAACCACAGCTTGTATGGCGGTAATATTTACAAAGGTTAAAGAAACTGATGCTGCGGAAATTTTAGGCACCCACGCAGGGAGGTTAAATTGAAAGACCCATCTAAATATTGTATATAATATTAGGATATTAAATAACCGAAACGGAATCTCAACTAAATAGGGATTCCATTTTGTACCTCCGGTGTTGCCGAATTTTTTTGCACACCATCCGTGCCATATAATCCAGAGTAGAAACATCAAAACCGTAACATCAGATATCTGCCCACCTTGAATCCACATGGTATTAAAGGCCAAACAGAATATGGCGGAAAGCAACCCATATCTCCATCCCCACCGAAGCGATACGATCATTGGGCATACCAGACCTGCCATGAACTTAATTTCGTGAGGTGGAAATAAAAAAACAAATGGACGTATGTTCAGACAAAACCCAATTAACCCCAAAACAATAGAGATAAAAATTTTATATAGATTCTTTTCAGTTATTTTAGGGGCTTGATACATAATCGAACGTTTCGCAATTTCCATAACTTTTTAAAAAATAGTAAGTTAATGACGAGTTACCATTAAGTGGGTGTAAATCAAGATTGTTGATTATTGAGTTCAATCGTAAGGTGTCAGTGTTCAGGTTTCAGGTTTCAGCTCTTCAAGTTTCTCGATCCTGACACCTGAAACCTGACACCTTTTCCCCAAATCTAAATACGTAGCGCAGACGAACATGAATTTTCATATTGCCAACAGCCGTGATTCACACCCCCATTGAGTTATACATCAGATAGTTTGATCGAGCCGTAACTGCCTCTTGCCACCCTTTTTTACATGCAAAAATCAAGCCGAATCGGTTAATTAGAAAATAATATAATTATCTTAATGGAATGTATCAGCTAAAAATTATTTAATCCCGATATTTTATGACAAAATCAACAAAACAAGTGACAAAAATTGTCATCCTTAACGGACGGTGTTGCGGTTATGCTCAAGTTCGTTCGCGGAGACACTAACTACCTTAAACCGTGTGTAATTCACTGATGTTGGTTAACAGCGGTCATTTATTACTTTCC
>Ga0315542_1001215_pt1 | contig 16203 bp, 12 predicted proteins | sample SalMarSW160120MG_FD_202541 | JGI IMG/M metagenome (GOLD analysis project Ga0315542, IMG submission 202541) | Salt marsh sediment microbial communities from the Plum Island Ecosystem LTER, Massachusetts, United States - Salt Marsh Sediment SW1601-20 ...
GGAATCTCGAAACGCTCTTCCCAGCGATTGAACACCTCGAGGGGCAGCACGTCTCCCCCGCAATAGCAGTAGCGGAGAGAACGTATGTCGTAGCGGTCAAGGCGATCATTGTCAAGGATCATCCTATAAAGGGCCGGAACCCCGAGGAACCATCTCACCCCATACCGCTGGATCGTCTCGAGGATAGCGTCAACCTGGGGTACCGGCATCAAGAGGATGGCGTTCCCCTTGTTCAACCCAAGGGCCATACTCAGCCCGAGGGCCATGATATGGAAGAGAGGATTGACCGCGATATAGACATCTTCCCCCTCCTTCAGATATTCGCCGGCCACATCTTCCGTGACATCATTGACATAGGACGTCATGCCGATATGGTTTCCGGGCACCCCCTTTGGAAAGCCCGTTGTTCCCCCCGTATAAAGGATATAGGACAAATCCTTCCAGGGATCCACTTGGGCTGACGACCTGATCGGGGCATGGGAGAGCAGTTTCACAAAGGGAATCACCCGCTCGTCCCCGCTGACCTTTCCCCTGGGAAGTTTGTCGAAAAGCAGGCCCAGGGATCTTTTCCAGAACGGGAGAAGATCCACCAGGTTCGTTACGATTGCCCTCTTCAGGACGGTTTTGTCAAGCACGTCCTTCACATAGCAAAAATTCGTATCCTGGCATATGATCGTTTCAGCACCCGAGTCATTGATCATGTACTCGATCTCAAAAGACGTATAGATGGGCGATACAGGCACGATCGCGGCCCCGATTTTCTGGACGGCGAGGAAGGTAATAAGCCACTGGACACAGTTGGAGATGTAGATCATCACCCGGTCGCCCTTTCCCACCCCCATATCACTCAAGGCACCGGCGAGCCTTTCACTGAGATCCCGCAGTCGGGCATAAGAAAATCCCTCTCCGAGGTATATGACGGCCGGCCTGTCCGGGCAACGTTCACTCATCCGGTCAAAACGGGTGAATGTCAATTCCTCATCCAGTTGCTTGTCATCCATCTTCATCAACTCACCTTCTCAGACCCCGAAATACGCTGACCGCACGTCAGGATTGCTCAGCAATTCTTCCCGGGTTCCCTCCATCACCGCAGCACCGTTTTCCAGGATGAACGCGTAATCAACGATCGGCAGAACCGGTCTTGCGTATTGCTCCGTCACGATAATGGAGATCCCTTTTTCATCTCTGATCTCCTTGGTGGAACGAATTAGGATCGTTTGAATCAGGGGGCTCAGGCCCAGAAGCGGTTCATCCAGAAGCAAGAGCTTCGGCTGCGCCATGAGTGCTCGACCGATGGCCAGCATCTGTTGCTCCCCGCCGCTCAGGAACCCTCCGATTCTTTTCTTCAGCTTCTTGAGCGCCGGGTATACCTCAAACACGTAATCAAGGGTTTCCCTGGCCTTTGATGAGGGGGCGAGGTAGGAACCGATGCGCAGATTTTCAATGACGCTGCTTTCTCGAAAGATCCTGCGACGCTCCGGACAGAGGACAATACCCATTCTTGCCCGAAGACTGGGCTTCAACCCCGTAATATCATTTCCAAGGTAAACAATATTTCCAAGGACCGTAATCCGTTCGCCCCCGGCCATCTCTTCCTTCCGCTTGATGTCCTTCATGATCCCGGAAAGGGTATACATGAGGGTTGATTTGCCCGCGCTGTTGGCACCGAATACTCCCACGATGGAATCCTCGTGGCAGATGATGCTCACGTTGTTGAGTGCCAGCATGTTTTCGTAGAATACCATCAAACCGGAGGCTTCAAGCATGACTCATGACCTCCTCCACCTCTTCGGATCCAAAATAGGCCTCTTTCACTTTTTCACTCGCCATGACCTCTTCGGGGGTGCCCTCTATCAGCTTTTCTCCGAAATCGAGAACCATGACCCGGTTGGCGACCCGGAAGAGCTCCCGAAGTCGGTGTTCAATCATGATGAGGGTAATACCCTCCATCTGAAGACGCTCAATGAGGGGGACCATGCTTGCTATTTCGCTCATACTCAACCCCGAAAAAATCTCATCACAGATGATGACATCCGGCTTCAGGGCGAGACAGCGGGCAAGTTCAAGGCGTTTCAGGTATCCGGTAGGCAGGGTGGATGCAAGCTTGTACGGAACATAGGAGTCTCTCTCGAACCCTATTTCCTCCAGTATGTCGATTCCCACCGTGTCCCTGTCGCCCAGTTTTCCGCCGCCACGCCAGCCGCCCGTCCTCTTCGCCCGTGGAGAAAACAGGGGAATCACCAGGTTCTTGTAGGCCGGAAGACTGTAATAAGGACGCATGATTTGGAAGGTCCGTGTAAGGCCCATATCGGCAATCTTGTGGGGGGGCTTCCCGCTGATATCCTTTCCCCTGAAAACGATCTTCCCGGCGCTCATCTTGATGAATCCGGTAATGCAATTGACCACGGTGGTCTTCCCGGAACCGTTGGGGCCGATGATACCGAGGATATCCCCTTCATAGAGATCAAAACGAACCCGGTTCAGAGCCAGAATTCCTCCGAACGCCTTGGTAACGTCTATCACCCGCAATATCGGTTCCTTGCTCATACCTTCACCCACCGTTCAAACTGGTGATATTTCCGCTGGCCATACACCATGATCCCCTCGCTTTTGAATACCACAAATCCCACCAGAATCAGTGAATAGAACACGATGCGGAGGGTCCCGAAGGCCCGCAGGAGTTCGGAAATGGGCACCAGGATAAAACAGCCGAGCACGGGCCCCACCAGGGTCCCCGCCCCTCCGATAACCGTCGCGGCAATGGGAAGGATTGAAAAATCCAGCGCAAAAAGCGATATCCCCGACCACATGTAGATGTGGACCAGACAGGCCCCGCCGAAACACCCCATTGCCGAAGCAATGAATACGGCTATCGCCTTGTAAAAGGTGATGCTCATGCCGGATGCCTTTACCGCCTGATCATTGTCCTTTACCGCACGAAACACCAGCCCCATATCCTGGTTCACCAGTCTCCTCAAGCCAAACAGGAATACGAGCACCGTGACGATCACCAGGTACTGTTCCACCCACCGATTCGGGAAGCTTTCCAGGCCCATGATCCCGTCGGTCCCCCCGAAGATATCCAGTGCCTCGATGACTCGACCCATGGCCAGCGGGTACATGAGGGTCACGATGGCAAAATAGACGCCGCGCAGCGGCAGGCACGGCAGGAGGAGAAAGGTGCAGATGAGTCCCCCTGCCACCGCCGCGATGGGAACACCGAGCAGGGGAGGCATTCCGAAGCTGGTATTCAGAATGGCCGTGATGTAGCCGCCGACCCCGATGAAAAAAGCACCCCCAAGAGAGACGAGGCCGACAAAATGGGCCAGAAAATCAAAACACAATGCAAGGATGGCGTAGATGCAGACAATAGAGATGACCCGCTGCCAGTACATCCCCGGCATGGCAAACGGCAGGACCAGCATTCCTGCGATCAGGACAAATCTCGGCACGATCAAATAGGCCAGTTCCCGCATGGACATGACCGCATAGATGCCATCCGTCCGGACCTTGATCCCTCTGTCCAGTCTCTCTTTCCGACGCTGTTCCATGTTCACTGGTTACACCCTTTCTTCCAGCTCCTTCTGACGCCCAAAGAGCCCCGAGGGCCGCAAGATGAGGGTCAGGATGATGGCCAGCAACGCCACGACCATCTGGAAGTGAGACCCGATGTACACCGTGGTCAGGATCTGGGCAAAGCCGATGAGAAACGAAGCCAAAACCGCACCCATCCAACTCCCCAGACCTCCGACGATACACACCGCGATCGCCTGAATGAGGACATTATATCCTTTTTCCACCACAATATTGCCCAAAGGCATCAGCAGGACCGCCGCAAGCCCAGCCAGCATGGCCCCAAGGGCCATGGCCACCAGAGCCATGACGTCCGAGTCGATGCCCAGCATCAGTGCCGCGCGCTCATCCTGAGCCATACCTCTGAGGGCCAGTCCGATACGGGTGAAATGGGTGAAGATCCAGAGGAACCCCACTACGGCAACACCGATGACAACCACCAGGACCCGGTGCAGATCAACGGGTACCTCGCCGATCATGATGCTCCCTTCCCAGAAAACCGGCAGGGTATTGCTCATTCCCTTGAATCCCCACCATCGCAAACCCTCCAGGATCGCAAGGCCTATGGCATAAGAAGCGATAATCTCGGAAATGGCCATTCCGCGCACGCGAATAAGGATAAACTGATACATCAACGCCCCCAGGACCCCGGTCGCGATCAAGGCAGCAATGATACTCAAGAAATAGTTCAGGCCCGCACCCCGCAGAAGGGTCCAGACGATAAATCCGTTTATCACGTAGAGAGCGCCATGGGCGAAATTGGCAATACGGCTTATGCCGTAGACAAGCGCAAACCCGAGGGCCATCAGGGCCAGTGCAATGCTGTTGATGATTCCGTAGATCAGTATGTCCATGGTCCGCTCCCGCTCCTGCCACCCGGGAAATGTCCACTTCTCATTCTCACGGCAAAAGAACGCCGGGTCTATCCCAGATCAAAACCAATAAGGAGTAAAAGAGACCGGTTGCGGTTCACCTGAAAGGTCCGCAACCGGCACGTCTATCTCTTCATCCAGGGAGGGAGCTCGATCTGCCCGGTGGCGATACTTTTCGGAAAAACCACCACCCGTTTCCCAGCCTGCCACTGCAGAATACTGCCCACGGCACCCTTTTTCGGATCCAAAGCGGGGATGATCTGATGGCTCTTGGGATCAAAACGAATCCTTCCATAAACCCCCATCATGTCGGTCTTTTCAAGAGCAGCAACGACCTTGTCGGAATTGAGGCTGTTTGCTCGTTCTATTGCGTCCTTCAACACATAAACGGCCATGTAGCTGCTTGAACTGCCCAATCCCTCCGGGGCGACACCCCAGCGTTTTTTATATGCGTTATAGAACTTCATGGTCCATGGGGTCGCTTCCGACGGAGCATTCCCGGCATTGACCACATTGCAGAGGGTGTATTCTCCTTTTCCTTCGGTAGCCTTCCAGAAACCGGGCTGCTCGGCTGCAGCCAGTGTGGACCCGAACGGGAGGGCAGGAATTTTCATATCATACCATTGTTTCAAAAGGATGGAACTCTCCGGCATGTCCATCCAAATATTGAGAATCTCAGCCCCTTTCTTCTTGGCTTTCAAGAGCCCCATGGAAAAATCCGTGGTTCCCGTGGGAAATACCTCCATGCCCAGAACGTCGAATCCTTTTTTGGCGGCAACCTTACTGATAATTTTTCCGGCCGCCCGAGCGTGCGCCACGTCCTGGACCATCACGAAGATCCTGTTCAGACCGTACTTGGCTTTGAGTTCTTGAAAGCAGCTCAGGATTTCTCCCACCAGCCATACTGCCTCCCCATGAATCCGGAAACAGTACTTGTACTTGTCATAGTTTTTCTTCACCATCGCGCTGTACTTGGGAGTCAGGACACCGGTAGTGACAATAGAGACCTCCTTGTATTTCGAAAGCAGCGGCATGGCTGCCAGGGCCGCCTCCGAGCGCACAGGTCCGCCCAGGATGAAATTGGCCTTCTTTTCGAGGATGAGTTTTTCCACTGCCAGCAGTGCATCACTCACCGGGACCCCCGGTTCCAGGTCACGGGTATCAATAACATCCACTTTAAAGGGGCGTTTTTCACCCCCCACCTTCACCCCTCCGGCCGCGTTAATCTCCTCAACCGCGAGTTTTATGCCCCGCTCGGCATCCCATCCGTACACGAACGCAGTGGAGAGAGGGCAGCCCAGCACAATCGGTTCAGCTGCCCCCGCCCTGTCCAGGGGACAAAGAAACAAGCATACTGCCAACATCACAAGGATAATCGTTAGGTGCCTGGTTTTTTCCATTTCTGGTCCTCCTCTTCTAGGATTAACGCAATCGGTCCACTCCAGGGTCCCACAAACAACACCATATTGCCCTGCTCTCCCGCGAATGCGGAAAGCGCGCAGTACCTCTCAATCGCATCCGCATGCCAAAAAAAGCAAAAACCAGGCCAACAAAACGGGATCGAGGAATGACCTGTTTTCACCCTGCTAACTCCCTGCTATTCCAATTAGAATTGTTTCCTGATGCAGTGCTTCAAACGGATGTGCACCAGACGCATCATGAAAAGGCTTTTCAGGTATGGAAGCTTTCTTTCAGGTTTCGTCCCGTCATTCTTCCTGCCATCCGGAAGGAACAATCTCGTATTTGCGGATTTTACTGCGCAGGGTAGGAAGAGAAATCCCAAGCAAATGGGCAGCCTTTGTTCGGTTCCATCCCACATGCGAAAGAATGTTGCAAATGTGCTCTTTTTCCATGTGCGGAAGCGATTCCTTTTGCCGGTCATCGGCCGGAAACCGATACCGGTCGCTAAGAATTCTCACGATCTCTTGCAACAGGATCACATTCCCCCGGGCATGCACAACAGCCTCCAACAGCACATTTTCCAATTCCCGGACATTGCCCGTCCACGCACAATGCATCAGGTGTTCCATGACACCGCGTTCCATCTTTGTGACCCTTGTTCCCAACTCCCGGTTGATCTTCCGCAAAAAGTGGTTTGCCAGTTCCGGAATATCTGATAGTCGTTCCCTGAGGGGCGGCACATGGATTGTCACGACCCTGAGTCGATAATAAAGATCTTCCCGGAACCGTCCCTTCTGGACCCTATCTGCCAAATCCCTATTGGTGGCCGCAATGACGCGGCAGTGTGATTTCAGTGTTTTCTGCCCCCCCACCCGCATAAACTCCCGGCGTTGAAGAAATCCAAGGAGTTTTCCCTGGAGGCTCAAGGGCAGTTCACCTATCTCGTCAAGGAAGAGCGTACCGGAGCCCGCCAGTTCGATCAACCCCTGCTTAGTCTGGGTAGCGCCCGTAAATGACCCTTTCTCGTGACCGAAAAGTTCGCTTTCCAAAAGGGTTTCCACGACTGATGAACAATCCATAACCACGAAAGCGTCAGGGTTTTGAAGACTGTTGAGGTGGATGACCCTGGCGATCAATTCTTTCCCGGTCCCTGTCTCTCCCTCAATAAGAACGGTAACCCGGTTCTGGCACACCAGCCCAATGGTCTTGAAAATTCCCTGCATTGCCTCACTTTTTCCAATGATCACCTCCCCCTCCGGGGATACCCGTGATTCGCCGCAGAAAGAGGGTTCGCTGTCGATCTCCTTGATCTGAAGGGCGTGATTCACGGCATTTTCTATCTCGTCCGCATCGAGTGGTTTGGGGATATATTCGTATCCCCCTCTTTTCATAGCCTCAATAGTGGTCTCCATGTCATGAAAAGCCGTAATGATGATGACCCTGGCGTCCGGAGCAGATCCTCGAATCTTCGCCAACAGGTCGAGACCGCTTTCATCGGGGAGCCGTATGTCCAGAATTACAACGTCTGGAGTCTCGCGTTTGAACAGCATCATTCCTTGAGCACCGGTGGAAGCCGTGTAGATTTCATGGCCTTTTTCAGTCAAAAACATCTCCAGAGTCTCAAGAATTGAATATTCATCATCTATGATGAGGATTTTCCCCATGGTCTGCTCCTGGCAGGCAACCATACTCGAAAAACGGAGCCACGTGGGTACCGCTGCTCCGCCTCCAAACGTCCGTCGTGAGCCTCAACGATTCGCTTGGCGATGGTCAGTCCCAGCCCGCTTCCACTGCTTTTTGTGGTAAAAAACGGGTCGAAAATATGGTCCACGTTTTGCTCCAATATACCGTGCCCTTCATCCTCAAGAGTGATCTCCATCGCGGAGTTGCCTTTGTTTGGATGGTACCGGCTGGCAACAATGATCTCGCCGCCTTCGGGAGACGCCTCTATGGCGTTAAGCAGCAGGTTAATGAAGACCTGCGCCATTTTTTCACCATCCACCCGCACTTTCGGCACGGCAGCGTCCATTGACCGAACAAAGGTCACCCCCTTGCCCCTGGATTTCATTTCCAACAGTTCGATACACCTGGAAAAAACGTGATTGATATTGAGATCATGCTGCTCTATCCGGATGGGCTTTGCAAAATCGAGGAGTTCCTTGAGAATTCTTTCCAGCCTGTCAACCTCCCTGACCGATATGTCTATCCTGCGCCTGTCGTTGCCGCAAAGCGAGGGATTCTTTTTGAGGATTTGCAGATTCATCTTCACCGCGGAAAGCGGGTTCCTGATCTCGTGAGAAAGGGATGTGGTAATTTCCCCTATATACACCATGCGCTCCGCTTCCCGGACTTTCTTCTGAAGTTTGACGCGCTCCGTAATATCCCTGCAAATACCTATATTTGAAAGCTGCCCCTTGTAGGAAGTTCTTTTAGCCGTTATTTCAGTGGGATACGAATGTCCCGTCTTGGTAAGCCGCAGATACTCAAAAACCTGCGGAACGGATTCCTTCCGCAGGCTCCTTTCATAGATGTCCAGAATCTCTCCCCGACTTGCCGGGTCAATGAAATAGTAGAATTTTTTCCCGAGCACCTCACCCTGCGGGTAGCCGTGCATTTCGCAGAATGCCGTGTTTGCGAACACGATCACCTCATTGCGGATGACAAAATAGCCCTCATTGATCTCCTCTACGAGAGTTTTATATTTCAGTTCGGACTCGTGCATTTCCAGTGTCCTGGCGTGAACCACTTTTTCAAGTTTTCGGTTGTGTTCGGTGAGACTCCTTTCATGCATCCCCTGAAAAAAGTCGCTGAAGCGATGGATCGTATACGCCAGGCACTGATTTATCTTCTCCATCTCTTCCATGAATTCATGAACGGTTGTTTCTTTTGCCAGCATCGGAACAACAATGCTCCGATACAGTTCAAACGCCTTTTGAACGTCAGAAAGTTTGAAGCCGGCTTCCAGCCGCATGGCGGTAATCTTCTTGATAAAGTAATCGATATAGCTGAGATCCTCGTGGACAAGAAACTGAAAATTTGATTCGAATGCTTCGCTGACAGTTCGTCTCAGCTCTTCCGAAGGCCGGGCTGAGTATTGTTCGCTCACTTCCGTATGCAGCCTTCTTATCCACTCGTTGATGATTTCTGAACGGTGTCTCGTATGGAAACGAGAGAGGTTGGAGGCCATGAGATCACTCAGCTTCTCGGGAATCAAAGGTTCGACCATTTCCTGTACTGGCTGGGAATCGGTTATTTCCATACCATCCATGCCCACCACTTAGTTCGAATTTCCAGGAGTTGGACCCATGAGTGATTTTATGCCAATGTAGACGTAACGAGGATATATGTCAACAACAGACGTCCACCATGACCCACCGGTAACCCATCATCTCCCCGCCAAGAGTGGATTTCGCAGAGCTCAAGCCGCGTTGCCTTCGGTCGCTCCTCCTTGCGGCGTATTATTCCATATGCCTCAGTTTGATGAGACTTGGCGGAGGATTTGGTCCACAAGGAGTCCCCCGGGGATCTCTGAAGGATATGCATTCATGTTGCGGCAGCAAGGGCAAATGCAGCATGTCTTGAGCGCAGAGAATCTGCCTTGACTTATTGAGGCCGGTGATTAATGTTGTAAATGAGGCTCTTAGGGGGAAGAGAAACAAGAACAAAAGGGGAAAAATGAGCGGCAAAGACTACTATAAAATCCTTGGTGTGGCCAAATCTGCCTCTGCGGATGAAATAAAGAAGGCTTACCGCAAATTGGCCCTGAAATATCACCCCGATCACAATAAGGGTGATAAGGCGGCGGAAGCCAAGTTTAAGGAAATCAGTGAGGCATATGCTGTCCTCACTGACCCTGAAAAGCGAAAACAGTATGATACGTTCGGCGCTGAGGGATTCCAGAATCGCTTTAGCCAAGAAGACATTTTCCGCGGTTTTGATTTCAGCGGTATCTTCCGGGAATTCGGTTTTGGCGGGGGAAGATCCGAAAATATTTTCAGTCAGATTTTCGGAGGAGGTATGGGCGGGGCCCACGGCCGGGCTCATTTTCACACCGGCGGGGCTCCGTTCAATTCATCCTTTCAGGGTTTCCAGGGACAGCCAAGGGGAATGAAGGGACAGGACTTGGTATATGAACTATCGCTCACCCTCGAAGATGTGGCAAACGGAGCCGAAAAGCTCATCGCATATGATCTGGGGGGCGCCCAGGAGAGGGTGTCCGTCAAAATCCCTGCAGGGATCAAGTCCGGAAAAAAGCTGCGACTTCCGGGAAAAGGACGGCCAGGCATTCAGGGTGGACCACCGGGAGACCTTTATATACAGGTACACGTTCTGCACCACCCGTTGTTCAGCCGGGAGGGGGATAATCTCCACATTCGGCACGAAATCAAATTCTCCGATGCTGTGCTTGGAACCGAGATAGAAGTTCCCACCATTGACCAGAAGCGCTTGAAACTCAAAGTTCCGCACGGCACCCAAAACGGCGCCAAGTTCAGAATGCGAGGCTACGGGGTGCCTCACATGGGCGAAAGCGGCAGGGGGGACCAGTTTGTGGAAATTCGTGTGACAGTTCCCAAAGACGTGAGCAAGGAGCAGGAAACTCTGATAAAGAAGCTGGCCGAATCGGGTTTATAAATGAAAGCACTGTGCGTCTTTTCCGGGGGGCTGGACAGTATCCTCGCAGTGGAACTCCTACGGGCCCAGGACATAGAAGTCCAGGCCCTTTTTTTTGAAACACCGTTCTTCTTCTCCGACAAAGCAACAAAATCGGCAGCACACATTCATGTACCGCTCAAAGTGATTGATATCACGGAGCGCCACCTGAAGATTGTGCAATCCCCGCAGCACGGCTATGGTGCGAATATGAATCCATGCATTGACTGCCACTCGCTCATGTTCCGGATAGCAGGTGAAATGCTCGAAGATGAAGCCGCCCGTTTTGTCGTCAGTGGGGAAGTTCTGGGCCAGCGGCCCATGTCGCAGAACAGGGGAGCACTGGACCTGGTCGCCAGGGAAAGCAATCTCGGATCGCTCCTTCTCAGACCTCTTTCGGCAAAGCATCTGGCCCCAACTGAACCCGAGATACAAGGATGGGTCAAGAGGGATACCCTTCTGGACATAAAGGGCCGGTCCAGGAAACCCCAGATGGCGCTCGCAAAGAAACTGAACATTCGTGCATATCCCTCTCCTGCAGGCGGCTGCCTTTTAACCGAGAGAGCCTTTTCCCGTCGCTTGAAGCACCTCTTCTCTCTTTCTCCGCACCCGGAAATCTTTGAAATCAAACTCCTCAAGTTGGGAAGGCATTTCAAACTGGGCCCCGCCACAAAGCTGGTGGTCGGGAGAAGCAAGAATGAAAACCATCTCCTTTCTTCCGTTGCCGAAGGAAAAGCAGTGATCCTCAAACCGGTATCCGTGCCCGGACCCACGGCGGTCTTTACCGGACCGATAACCCCGTCTTTGCTTGATCTCGCGCTTGAAATTACGGTTTCGTACAGCGACACTGAAGGGAAAGATTCGGTAGAAATTGCGATTGGGGGGGTAACGGAAAGGAAGACGTCGATTACCCCTGAAAAAGACAAGGGTCTTTACCGATCGCTGCTGATCTGAGCCCTATGCCCTTTTCACATTCTCAAGAGTCTTGCAATAAATGACTTTCGTCTCATGCGTTCGAGTTTCTGCGTATTTTTGTCAAGCACCTTTTGTTGCTGATGTAATTCCGCCTGTATCTTTTCCTTGGCATCAACAAGCTTATGCGATCTGAGGTTCAACTCGAGAATGGAAATCTTTTCATCACGCGTGACAGTAGAGGATTCCATCTCACTGGTTCTGATGCGAATCTTTTCTATTTTGTCCTTTATCCCAGCCAGCTCTGCTTCCTTCGATTGAATGACATCCTGGGTCCGGTGTATCTCTTTGAGCACATCCGCATCCTTCTCCATGGTCATAAACAAGGAGAGGAACGAAAACAGGCCAACCATGAAAAGGACCGCTATTATCCTGGTTGCCACCTTATATGTGGTCACGAAACCACGGATGACGAATTTCAGCTTCCCGAAAAGACGCGCAAGTGAATCTTTCACTGTATAAGAAGCTGCCTCACCTTCCACACGATCCTTCAGCTCGGCCAGGCGCTCTTTCAGCAACCGTAGTTTTTCATCGAGTTGTCTCGCGACCTTGCCTTCCCTGCACAGATGTTCTGTCTTTTCCTCTGCTTCCAGCAATTCCTGAGAAAAAAGCTTGATCCTCTGAAAAGGTTCATCCATATCGATTTCGTGCAGAGGCTTCCCCACGAACCGTTCTTTGAGTTCCTCCGACCAGTTTTTCAGGACTTCGCAAGCGCCGTCTATTGTCGAGGCCATTTTCCGCAGAAATAGGGCTGCACACAGATAATCACCCGCCATGTCGAGCAAGATGATCCAATCCTTGAGCTCGCTCAGAGCCGCATGTGCCTCGACCTCAAGATCGCTTTTTCTGGCAATCGATCCTTCTTTCATGCTTATTCCAATAAGCAAGATTTACGCCACCATGCGCGAATCACAGCTATCCAGGTTGCTTGGCTGCAGGCTGAAGGCGATACTCCGGCCTCCATGCGTACAGTCTATCCGCCTGCGTATTGTACATACACTTAATCCAATTTTACATCGCACCGGAGGCAGCGGCTGCACTCCTTTCTCGCCGTCTCTTCATCAAGACCCAGTTCCACCTCTGCAAAACCCTTGATACGTTCCTCCGGGGGCAACTTGGACATCACCGCCATGGGCTGTTTGATGATTTCTTCAGGAACTTCCATGGTAATGGATATCTTTTCCCTCCGTACCTCTTCCGCTGCTTCTCCCCGCATCCCCGCAAGGTACCGGTCAATCTCAACAGCCGCCCGCTTGCCATGGGCCAGGGCATCCACCACCCGCGCCGGGCCGGTCACTGCATCTCCTCCGGCAAAGACCCCGGGCACGTTTGTTTCTAATGTCCTCCAGTCGGTCTTGATGGTGTTCCGGCTGCTTTCAACAGCTTGGGAAAAACGCAAGTCCGGCCGCTGGCCGATGGCGGCAAAAATGGTATCGTACTCCTCTGTCAGAACACACCCATCGATGGGAATCGGCCTCCTCCTGCCGCTGGCATCAAACTCTCTGAGTTCACATTCATCCAGCTCAAAAATCAGACGGCCGTTTCTCTCACTGATGGACTTGGGTGCGACCAGGACCTTCAGCTCAATGCCCTCGTTCAGGGCGTCCTCAATTTCTTCCTCATACGCGGGCATGTCCTTTCGTTCCCGGCGATAGAGGATCGTCACGTCAGCCCCCATCCTTCTGCAGGTTCTCGCAACGTCGATAGCCACATTTCCCCCGCCGATCACTGCCACCTTTTTCCCCACTTCCGGGGCCGTGCCGAACTCCACCTCTCTTAAGAATTCAGCACCCCCTCTGACGCCGGGCAGGTCTTCCCCGGGAATCCGCGTCGAAAGGCTTTCGTGTGCTCCTACCGCGACAAAAACGGCATCAAACTCCTCCATCAACTGCTCCAGGGAAATATCCCTGCCCACCCGATGACCGGTCTTCGCCTGCACACCCGCATCGAGAATGAACTGAATCTCCTGGTCAAGAATATCTCTCGGCAGGCGGTATGCGGGGATCCCGTATCGCAGCATGCCGCCGAGTTGCGGGAGCTCTTCAAAAATGGTTGGATCGTAGCCCAACAGTGCCAGGTGATACGCGGCAGCCAATCCCCCCGGACCACCGCCAATCACGGCCACTTTCTGGTCCTTTGCCGCTGCCTTGTTGATGGTTATTCTGAACCCCTTTTTCCGCGCCATATCCGCAGCAAAGCGCTTGATTTGGGGTATGGCCAGGGGTTCGTCGGTTTGCCCCCTCAGGCACACTTCAGTACAGGGATGGGTGCACACCCTGCCGCAGATTCCGGGAAGAGGGTTGTCCTGATAAATAAGCGAAATCGCATCGTCATACCGGCCTTCGGCTACCAGAGACAGGTATCCGGGCACCTGCTGTCCCACGGGACAGGCGTTGATGCATTTCGCCTTGTAAAGATCAGCACAGATGCCGGCCGCGCAGTGCTTTTCGAGAATATGTTCCTCGTATTCTTCCCGGAAATACCGGAGTGTGGCAAGCACCGGATTCGGGGCTGTCTGCCCCAACCCGCAGAGGGCGGAATCTCTGACAAACACGGCCAGCTCTTCCAGTTCATCCAGGTCACTCATGACCCCTTTGCCTTGGGTAATTCTGTCAAGGATTTCCAGCATCCTCCTCGTTCCTTCACGGCATGGGGTACATTTCCCGCAGGATTCTTCCTGGCAGAAATCCAGGAAGAACCTGGCCATATCCACCATACAGGTGGTCTCATCCATGACGATCATCCCGCCGGAACCCATGATGGCTCCCACCTTGGCAATCTCTTCATAGTCCGTCGGGGTATCGAGGAGATGAGCCGGGATACAGCCTCCCGACGGCCCTCCCAGCTGCACTGCCTTGAATTTCTTGTTTTCGGGTATGCCGCCCCCTATTTCGTAAATGATCTCCTTCAACGTGGTGCCCATCGGGACCTCCACGAGACCGATATTGTTGACAGCTCCGCTCAAGGCAAAGACCTTCGTGCCCTTGCTCCCTTCTGTTCCAACGCTTGCATACCAGTCCCCGCCGTTGAGGATAATCTGCGGCACATTGGCGAGCGTCTCAACGTTATTGAGAACGCTCGGTTTCTTCCAAAGCCCCTGATGCGCGGGAAATGGCGGTCTCGGACGGGGCATTCCCCTTTTCCCTTCAATGGAATGCATGAGGGCTGTTTCCTCACCGCACACAAAAGCGCCGGCGCCCTGATAAACCTCCAGGTCGAAATCAAAGCCGCTGCCCAGAATGTCTTTGCCCAGGAGTCCGTATTCCCGCGCCTGATTGATCGCTATGTCCAGCCGCCGCAGGGCAAGGGGATACTCCGCACGGCAATAGATATATCCATAGTGCGCGCCGATAGCTCTGGCCGCGATGATCATCCCCTCTAAAACCGCGTGGGGATCAGCTTCCAGGACGCTCCTGTCCATGAAGGCGCCGGGGTCTCCTTCATCCGCATTGCACAGCACATACTTGATGTCTCCCTCGGAGCGACTGGCAAACTGCCATTTCAGGCCCGTAGGGAAGCCGGCACCGCCGCGTCCTCTCAAACCGGACTTCTTCATTTCCCCGACGATCTCCTCGGGCGTCATTTCCAAAAGGGCCTTGCCCGCTCCCTGATATCCGTCACGTGCAATATATTCATCAATCACCTCCGGATCGAGGATCCCGCGGTTTCTCAGGACTCTCAAGAGCTGCTTGGAGAAGAATGGGATTTCTCCCAATCCCGGGATTGTCTCAAAAGAGGCGGGTTCAACATAGAATAACCGCTTGACCGGTCTCCCCTTGAGCATATGCTCTTCCACCAGTTCCGGGATATCTTCCACATGTACTTTCTGATAGAAAATAGAGTCAGGCTGTACCACCAGCACCGGACCCTGGGCGCAAAAGCCGTTACATCCGGTTTCGATCACCCGTACCTCATCGGCCAACCCTTTCTCCACGATTTCCTTTTCCAGGGCTTTCCTGACTTCCACACTCCCCGAGGCATGACATGCCGTTCCCCCGCAAAGGAGCAAATGAGTTCGATACATCTTCATATAGTGGCCTCCTTGGATCCGATCTATTCTCCTTCGTGCTGCAGCTGTTTCATTCTGGCAAGGGCAAAATCCGTCTGGACATCCCCCAGCAGGACGTGCCGCTTGAAAACCTGCCGCATCTTGTTGGCGTCCATGTGTTGATAGATCACCGGATCCCTGTCCTTCATCTCCACAGTAACATTGGGCTCGCTGCTGCACATCCCCATGCAGCCTGATGTCATCACACGAATATCCTGCCTGTCCGTTTCGCTCATCTCCTGCAGCAGTGCATCCATGACTTCCCGTGCCCCGGCCGCAATCCCGCACGTGCCCATGTGGACCGTGATTTTCACCGTGGCTCCCCCTTCCCTGAGGGCGGTATCTCTTTTCACTCTCTCTTTGATCTTCTTGAGATCATCAATCGTCAACTTCCCCATTGCTCTTCCTCCGACTCATAAAAGCTGATCAGTCGGCATCCGCATCAACCCGACGCACTGACCGCTCTGAGCTTTGATTCTGAGTCCCGGATCAATCGGTCAAGATATGTCAGCACCCTGGGCTCATTTATTGCTATTCCTTCCAGCTCACTCCTAATCTCGCGGGTGTCGAAATGAAATTCTTCCCCGTTCATGCGATGCGTGTACGCAAGATCCACTTCGGGATGTCCTGCGATCAAGGTGCTTACGCATCCCCCTATATTTCCAAGCGGGGGAAGATCTATGTGAT
>Ga0315542_1001216_pt1 | contig 16203 bp, 17 predicted proteins | sample SalMarSW160120MG_FD_202541 | JGI IMG/M metagenome (GOLD analysis project Ga0315542, IMG submission 202541) | Salt marsh sediment microbial communities from the Plum Island Ecosystem LTER, Massachusetts, United States - Salt Marsh Sediment SW1601-20 ...
TATCAAAGTCTTGCATTCACGCGAAAAACGGGAGATTATCTTGTTTCTACGAATTTTAACCTTGTAAATCACTCTCAAGGTTGGTATCCTTGTAAAAGATATGAATTTGTTTCAAATCAGCTGGAAGAAATCTCTGGTGAAAGAGAAATTGATCGTAGATATTTAACTTTTATTCTTAAAGCAGTGAATGTTCCACAAAAGGGAGATTACTTTGGATCTGTCTATTCTAACATTTTTGAATTAAAGTCTCAAGCAATTCATCTCTATATTCAACGAGATTTCGATAATGAGATAAAATTTGACCTCAATGTAGAATTACAGAAAGGAGCTCACGCATACAGCTTTCCTATAATCCCAAATTCCACTACTTTTAATCGATATTGGCCATTATTACTTACCTTTATTATTACCATTAGTATGGTTGGAATGGGATCCTTTATTCATCTTATTAATAAAAATTTGAAAGAAAAGCGAGGAAACCTAGGATCCACTAACGTTCAATCCTGATAACTATAACGTTGTTGTTTCCAAGGATCGGCCTTATTTGAATACCCTCCTCTTTCCCAATATCCTAATCTATCCTCCTTGAGGAAGTTAATCCCAACTACCCATTTTGCACTCTTATAAAAATATAAATCTGGAATAACAGCTCTCACGGGACCTCCATGTTTGTCATTAATTGGTCCTCCTTCATAGGTTAACGCTAAAATTGCATTCTCACTCTTTAATCGATCGATGGGTACGGTAGTCGTAAATCCATGATCAGCGCATAAAAATTCGACAAATAATGCAGATTCTTTAGGCTTTACCAAGTTGAAAAGCTTCTTGAAAGATATCCCTCCCCATTCTGTATCAAATTTACTCCAAGTGGTAACGCAGTGAATGTCTTCCTCTATCTCAATATCTTTCAAGTTTTCCAGTTCTTTTAATGTCAAATTCGTTGATTGCTCGACTTCTCCATCAATTTTTAATTTATATCTTTCCCTATCTACATGGACAACTCTTCCGCTTTGAAGGACGGGAAAACGCGTAGTTAAATGCTGACCAGGAGGTAATCTTGACTTACTATCTGGATCTGTTTCATTTTTCATGATATAGAAATAATTCTTTAAATCTTGCTTTTAATTTTTGCGATTATTAATAATAATATAATTAAAAAGGTAAGATTTCGTATGAATATCGAGTATATAATGTAAAAAAAACCAATGAAAGTATGTTATTTATATATTTAAAAATGACCCACTAATTTAATTAAAAAAAATTAAAGAAAAGAAATTAGGATGTTATTTGTTTTCTTTGATGGACATAGAAAGTTAAACCGCATACAGATAATAGTGTAATTAAGATGAAGAAATTTCCTAAAGGAATCGATGGTGGTAAAGTAGATCCTGGAATAGCGGGAAAACTTCTCTTTACATAATCAGTTACATGAATCTCTAAGCTATTACTATAATAAAATGATTCCATGGAAAACAACACGCCCTTATCATCAAAAAATAACTTTATATAGTCTCCGTTAGTAGATTTCACATACTGGATCATGTTATTATTCGTAGATTTATGAGTTGTTATAACTATGTGATCGGAACCATTCAAGTATTGAAGTATGAAATTATAAGGGGATGGATATAATAAAGCGGATGCACACCATTCAAGCATTAATCCAGAATTATTAAGTGGAAGGAAAGTTATAACAGTTAAAGGATTGTAGATATATTGGTCTGTAAAGTTAATAAAAGAAAGCCTTGCACTAGAGAAAGGATCAAAAGTGCTGTTTTGAACGTAAAAATGGCCTACTTTCGCATCTAAAACATACCAATCCGTTGAATTCCAAGAAAAAAGCTCGAAACCTGTAATGTTAAATGAATATTCCTGGACAACCTTTAAACCTGTGCCATTATCTCGAGAAAATTCCCATGTCCCAATATAACCAATGTTGATACCCCATTGTGCTGATTCAAATGGTTGACCAGGAGTCGGATCTAACGGTGTGGCTTGGACTCCATTATTAAAAATAGATAGAATGCAAATAACAGAGGTTATATACATCAAACCAACTACTCTTTTTTTCATATTGTTTTAATCAACTATTTTTGTCTTTATTTTAAAATATAAGATAATAGCTATTTTTCCGTTTAAAAAAATTTAAATTTTTCGCCTATACTCAATTTTATTACTTTTGAATTCTCTTTCTTAATGTAGCTTTGAGTATGAGGGTTTCAATGTGTCGTAAACTAAACCGATCATTTTGAGGAAAAAAATCATAAATCTCTTCAAGGTCTTCCAAACTAAGAAGGTGGAAGAATTTTTTTCGTATCAAGTATCGATAAGCATCACTATCATGTCTTTTCAAATAATAAATCATTTCATTCTTGAGGATTTCTTTTGCTTTTGAAATTCCTCGTTTAATCATTTCCTTGAGAAGGGGATACCATAATCTTCGTTTTTCCATGAAAGTAAATTTCACGTCTTTATTAAGCCATTCTTCAAATATAACTTCAAGTTCCTCGTTTGAAAATAGATTAAAATATTTTTCATTTAGATAAAAAATTAGTGTATTAAAATTTTTTGACGTAATCCTAGTTGCAATGCTTTCTTTCAAACGAATAATTGCTTGTTTATCTCCTAAAAAAGCCAACTTTTTTAACAAGGGAATAGACAAGCTACTATGTAAAATTCTAAGATCATATCCATGTTCATACCAAGCTTGTAAATTTGAACAATGCCCAATGAATTCTGATTCTGGATCAATTAGATCCCCTGCTCTTTCATGCATTTTATCAATTTTATTGTAAATCTCAAATGCTTCATCGATAGATTCAATTTCATCAAACATAGTAAAATCTTTATGCGTAAGGTTCAAAAGGAGATATTTACATTGATTGAAGGGTTTTTCATCAACAAAGATAACTGTTTTCCCCTTAATTAATTTTAACGTAATGTGTTCATTAATTCTAAATTCTTTTTCCTCAGGAAATATCTGATCAACTTTAGTTTTTAGTTTTTCACTATTTCGAACGTATCTCATATCAGGTAATCTATCTTTGACTTCCATCGATTCCAGATTAAATGCGTCAAGAAATTCTTGCATTTCATCTCCTTGATCAATAGAAACGATCTTACAATGATGAAAATGATGTTTCCCCATTAAATCTGATTGAAGCTCTCTCGCTACCTTAGAACTTATAAACCTCTTTTTAACGGGGGATTTAGCTCCTTTCCAAATAAAAATCCTTCGCAAGTCTTCTCGAACAAGTAGTATAACTTGTTCTGGATTAAGTTTATGTTCTAAATCATTTATTGAAATGTCTAACTTTTTATATTTCCCTGTTTCTTCCACATTATATGCGAAAAAATCCTCAAATTCGGTCATTTTAGATAAAAATTTCCAATAATAAATTCATAACCCATTATTAGTTGCTTTAATACCTATTATCTTCAACAAAGATAAACCCTAAAAATTTATTCTTTATTAATATAACAAACATTTAATTTTTCTAATTATTACTCTGATGGACACTTTTTCTTTATTAAGTTTGTAATATTAGAGATTCAAGCGAGTCAATCAGTTCTAAATCTTTTATTTTGCTGTTTTTACTTAAAAATTTATAACGAAAAACAATAAATACTTAGCAAATAAAAAATCTTTATGGATTATGTGACATTAGGACGAACGGGATTAAAAGCAAGTGTGATGGGGTTAGGTGCTGGTGGTCCAAGTAGAATTGGAAAAGGTACGGGTAAAACAACTGAAGAATCTGTAGCTCTTGTCCGTCACGCTCTCGATAATGGTATAAATATCATTGATACAGCAGAATTCTATCGTACCGAAAAGATCGTTGGGGAAGCGATTAAAGGGTATGATAGAGAATCCATAATTATATCAACTAAAAAATCGGCGTGGGGGAAATTTACTCCTGAAGCAATAGAGAAGAGTTTTAATAAAAGCCTACAGAACCTTGGCACAGACTATATCGACATATATCATCTTCATGCCGTCCTTCCGGAAGATTATGATAGAATCGTTTCCAATGCTCTTCCAACTTTCAGAAAATTGCAAAAAGAGGGAAAAATTCATTTTATTGGTATTACTGAACGATTTGATATTGATTCTCGGCATGAAATGCTTGAAAAAGCCCTAAAGGAGGATATTTGGGATGTAATGATGGTTGGTTTTAACATTTTAAACCAGACTGCCCGTGAATCAGTATTTCCTAAAACAATTCAGAAAAATATAGGAACTTTGATCATGTTTCCAGTGAGATTGGCGTTTAGTCGATTGAAAAGATTGAAAGAAATAATCAAGGAACTAATTGAAAAAGGAGAAATAAATTCTTCAGATATTAACGCTGAGAATCCACTTCAATTTCTCATTGATGAAGGTGGAGCAGAGGATCTTGTCGATGCTGCTTATCGTTTTTGCCGTTTTGAAACTGGAGCTGATGTCATTCTTTCAGGAACAAGCAATATACAACATCTAAAGGCCAATATTAAATCTTTTTCAAGACCTCCACTTCCAGAAGATGTTCTTACCAAATTAAGGCTCATTTTTCGAAATGTTGATACCGTTTCCGGACAATAATTTATTTTATCTCACAAAGGATAGAGAAAAGCAAAGTAAGTTTAATAAACTTGTAGCATTTAGTCAAAATACTCAATTTCGATAAAAAGACGTGCTTACAATTAGGTTAAAGGGAATCGAGAAATTCAGAGAAAAAATTCCAAAATTTTCTGGAAAGAAGATTATTTTTTTTGGTTTTTATGTTATATTCATCATTTTAAGTAGCTTTGCGATTTTAATAATTTTAGATCTTGGTCCTTTGCTTATAGGAGAACATTTAGGGGTCTTTAGACCATGGTTTCCCGTCATTGGAGTAGGAATTTTCGAGATTATAGGACTTATTTTAGTTTATCAGATGTGGTTTTGGCGAAAACGCTTAAAAGTTAAATACGGGCAATTAGCATATCAGAAAGTATTTCTCGCAGGGTTTGCTGGGATACTCATCTTGATTGTCCTTTCCTTTCACAGTTTCATTCCATTTTATACACTAAACCCTCAATTTTGGTCGAATGGAGTATATTCATTATTAACTACCACCTTTACATCGTACTTTCCACCGATTTCGTTCATCTTAGATATTATAAGATTATCATTTGGTGTGGTGATTAGCATTGTAGCAATACTCATGATGTTTAGATCGCTTTTAACTTTCGGATTTGATTACATGACAGTGGTTTATTTATATTTTCCTGAAGAAAGTTCTCTTCAAGAGAGTGAAATTTATTCGGTAATACGTCATCCTATGTACTCTGGATTAATACTCTTATGTGCTGGTGGGTTTATTTTACACTTTAACCTCTATTCAGCATTTTTCTTCATAATATATTACCTTGGTTTTTTAATTCATATCTTTTTGGTGGAAGAAAGAGAACTGATAGAACGATTTGGAGCTTCCTTTATTGAATATAGGAGGAAGGTGCCCGCTGTATTCCCTTACCCCACGAGATGGGGGAAATATTTCAGATTTCTTCTTGGGAAAAAAGATTAATACTAATTTTCTTTCGATCCTATATTCCTTTTTCGTCTGGAAGAGCTTCTGTAGCTGGTTTTCCTCCTATGCCCCAATGAGCTTTTGGGACCTCATGGACAAGTACTTCCACTGCTTGAACAGGAATACCCATTTCAACAAACACGTTTGTAATTCCAGAAATAATTTGATTAACGTGTTCTTGGGTAATTCCTTTCCACATGTTTACATGAACTACTGGCATATTATTACCTTTATTTAATATATATTTATTATTATCTTAAAAAACTTAATTTATCTTAATTCAAATTAAGGAATTAACTTTTATATTTATTATTAAATTGATTATGATGGACGAAATCTTCGATTTCTCGACGTACTCTTAGATATTTATACGAACTTGTTGCGGGATAACCAATTCTTACGCTATATGCGATTTTCATATGATTGGGTATGCTAAGGATAGATTTCACTTCAGTTTCTACAGAATCCGCGTTGAGTGCTGTTATTACATGAAAAGCGATTCCCATGGATTGAGTCATTAACCACATATTTTCCATGACGCACCCTAAACCCATTTTTCCAAAAAAATCGCCCTCTGAAGCAGGAGCTCTAACATTTGGATCATAGAGGATTACAAGGAGGATATGATTTGATTGGAGAAATCTTCCTACAGTGGAAATCATTTCCTCTTTAGGATTTTTTTCTGAACCAAAATTAGGATTTCTTAATTCACGAGGAAACATTGTTCCTAATAATCCAACTTTTTTTCTCAATAATTCTTCTTCTGAAAAAGACAATTGTTCGTAATTTTCCTTTATGAAATCATCAGATATCGTATATTGAATATTTGCGATTCTTTCTATAATTTTTTCATCGTCAATCACAATTATCTCGAAGTTTTGCATGTTATGAGGTGTTGGAGCCCAACGAGCCGCTTCTAAAATGGCATTTAAATCATCTTGTGTTATAGGCCGTGTTGGATCAAACCGTGACCTCGTTGATTGTCTTTCTTTTATTATTTTTAAAATATTTTTATCGTTCATTGTAAATTTCTTGAGCTTAATTGTAAATTAATTTTTAATGGTTCATTCTACTAAAAATTTGATCAAAATTTTCTTGCGATACAGTTCTTAATCCTTCAGATTCGCCCACAGTAATTTCAAAATTATCATTTTCTACACCAATCAGAGTCGCTTTTCCAATTTCAGAAGGATCAATTCCCCGATAAGATCCTCTTCTACCTTTATCTAATTCCGTATCTACGGTTGGAGGAATGATTTCAAAAACCTTAATTGAACTGTCTTTTAATTGATATCTTAAGGAAATAGTAAATGAATGAATTGCAGCTTTGGTAGCGCAATAAATTGGCATTGAAGCAATTGGTACAAATCCTAATCCTGATGATACATTAATTATCGCAGCTTCCTCTTGTTTCAACAACAAAGGAATAAAACGTGTAGATAAGTAGATTGGAGCTTTCAAATTTACTTCAATTTCATCCTCTCCCTTTAATCCATCCACTCCTTTTTTTAAGTCAATTGCTCTTTGTATTCCTGCATTATTAATCAAGATATTAAAATCCTCAAAATTTGAGTTAACCCAATCGAATAATGATTCTCGATCCTTTGGATTTGTTACATCACATGTTGTAAAATGTAGTTTTGGGTATTTTTTATTTGCTTCCTTTAATTTCGCTTCTCGTCTTCCACAGATTATGACTTTATTACCCGCATTTAAGAAATGTTCGGCAAGCGAAAATCCTATGCCACTTGCTCCTCCCGTTATTAAAACCGTGTTTTTAGCGATTTTCATAAATTTAGTCATGAGATTGACTATTTAAAGTTAATATATTAAAATATTTACTTCCTATATCATAATAAATTCTTTTACTTTGAATTTTGTACTTATTAATCATTTTAAACACCTAATTACCATAATTACTACTTTTTAAAATTGAATTCTTTAAGCACAAAATAATCTTGCTCGATCAGAGAGAATGATTCTTTAAGTTGAAATCTTATTGATTAAAGAAATAACAATAAATACTTCCAATCAGTAATCTAAAATAACAAACTAAAAATATCTGATGGAAAATTATGAATTCTGAAAATCAAGAAAAAGCAGTAATTTTAGATATGAAATTAGAAAACTTGCGCGGACATGTACATGAAGCATTCGATAAAGCAGGAATAACTTCCCTCATACATAATTCTCGTAAAGTATATATTCATGTACCTATAGGAGCAACTTTATTTAAGGATCAAGTACCTTTAGAAGGAACTTATTTAAATGTTGAGTTAGTAGATGCAATTATTTCGGCATGTTCTGGAAAAAAGATAACGATATATGAAACCCCAGCAACAGCCCACAGAAATATTAAAAATGTCTTTGAAAAATTAGGATATATTGATCTTGTAAAAAAATACTCTAATGTTCAATTATTGTATTTTGAAAAAGACTCTTTTAAAAACGAAGAAGTTATCGCGTTAGATTATGGATTTGAATATCCTCCTCTAAATCTTCCGAGTTTTTTATTTGATAAAGAAAATCTAATCATCAGCTTCAGTAATCCAAAAGCACCGTTTTCTGAAAAAGTGGCAGGATTCAATGGATTGCCGTTTTCTCTCAGTGGGAAAGCGCTTATAATGGGATCAATCTTGTTTTCAAAAAAGAATCTTTTGCATTTGGCATTTTCAGATCTTGGTATTGGATTACAAGGTTTTATTGTAGATGCTTTAGATAAGATTCACAGGGCTGGTGTCACGTGTGTAGGAGTCAATGGCGGACAATTCGCAGGAGTTATGGAAGGAAACGTGAGAGTCTCTCCAGTTGAATGGAACATCTTAACTATTTCTAAAAATTTAGCAGTGGCAGATTTAATAACAGCATCACTCATGGGATTTAAACCTGAAGAGATCGAGTTTTTCTTAAATTTAAACCAAAAAGGGCTTACACCAACTAATCTAAGCAATATTGATGTGATTGAAATAGGGAATGGAAGAACCCGTTTAGAAAATCAATTAAAATCCGAAAATCTCTTTCTGCCAAGTGGAACTCCAATTAAAACCAGACAGTGGATATTTGGGCTTTTAGGTCAAATTTCGCCTAAAGATAGGTTACCTCTTATGAGCAGAATTATACCATCAATCATTCGATATAAAATTACTAAAAAAAAAACCTAATTAGAGCATTTTGTCATTATTTTGGTGACTTATCAAAGTAAGAGTAATTGATACCTTTACTCTTGGAAATAATTTCTAATTTTGCTCTAATTTGCTTGATAGCTTTTCTTGAAAAGAAAGAGAGTTATTATATTTATATTTTTTTGTATATTCTTGATTTCACTACTTATAAGGAAAAGTATAACTTAAAAATAGGATGCTCCTTCATATCAAACCTATTTTTAAAGGTCATCTTCGAATTTCTTGAAATCATCGCATCTGCTATTGCAGCTGAGGGAAATATATACTCAGCTTTCCCTAATGCTCCATAGATGATATAATCTGCACCCATAGCTACTGATAAACTTATTCCGGTAGATTCGCAAGCTTTTTTATAGTTTCCCATAAAAATATCATTTGTTAAGCACCATCTTCCTATCACTCCTACAGGTGCTGTGCCTGCCGGATAACTAAATGTATTCTTTAATTCATAAATCCCTCTGGCAGCAACTCCTATGGAAGGAACCTCAAAAACACTAGTAAAAAGTAAAATATTCTGTATACCCGCTTTTATTACATTGGAAATTAAACCCTCTTGTGCATCCGTGCCTCTAAGAATATCTATCATTCCTGAAATTCTAGGATTTCTTGGATTAAGGGTTTGAATGATTACTGATTTAGCACTGACGTCTGAAAGTCCTTGAAGTTCTTCTTGCGTGACTGTATAATTAATTGATGTATAGATCACTTTCTCAATTAAACCAATTTCTTTGATGAATTTCATTATCTTTATTCTGACATCAGAAGAAACAGCATTTAGTAAAAAAGGATCAGGAGTTAACCCTGAAATATACTCAATATATTTTCGGAGGGCAGTTTCACTAGTACCAACCACATCTAGCATGCATGGATTGCCCGTCTTGTCTGAAAGTTCTTTCTGTTTAAAAATTAATTCTTCAGTTTTTTTCTTATCAAATATTCCTTTTCCTTCATCCTTAACTTTTTTATCTCCCTTATGAAAGACGCTTCCGATCAATACAGTCGGAAATTCACCTGGTTTCCCGCCGAACTTTATTCCCTCAATCTCTATTACTTGTTGCTCTCGATTAAAATTTATCATTTTATAGAGGATAATGTATGAAAATAGCTGATATTGAATTATCATTCTAAAAGGTAATAAAATTAACCATTAACAAAATCGGAGAACTTTTACCATTCCAGCGATTTATAATTCTTTAAAGGTAATTTGATGGTACTTTGGGTGCGCTGGGATTCATAAGATGCTAAAACGATTTCTAGGCCAGCTCTGCCATCGTATATGGTGGGAATCCACTCTTTTGGAAATCCAACATCTTCATTTGAAATGTTTAAAACTTGATTGATGAAACTACGTATCTCTCGAGCATAAGAAACATTCCACGAATCTTTAGGAAACGAAATTTGTTCCTCCTTAATTTTACTTGTTTCACTTTTTCGAGAACGCTTTTTTATTGTCATTGGTTTTAAGAAATATTCATTTGGAACGTCAAAAAAATAGGTTCCTTTTGTTCCGTGGACTCTCCCCGATTCTTCTCCATAAACGCTCCCTACAAAAGCTTCAGAGCGTTCAAAAAGACCAACTACATCAGTTTCTTTAAAATTTAATAAAACGGAACAATGATCTTCATTCACTCTACTTTTATGAATTCGCCTTACTTGGGCACTTACACTCTTGACATCTCCAAACCACCACCTGAATAAATCAAAATAATGTGGTCCATGATCCAAAAGATCTCCGCCTCCACAACACTCATTTGTTATCCTCCACATTCCTGCTTCCTTAATTGCATCTTCACTAAGATTTTTTCCTAAATTTGGCATGGAATGATACCAAGATACTGAAGCGTGGAATACTTCACCAATCTCTTTTTCACTAATTTTTTCTTTGATGAATTGGAAGCCTAAATCAAACCTTTTTTGCGTAGCAGCTTGAAAAATGACATTATTCTTTTCTACAGCTTTAATCATTTCATCTACTTCTTCTAAGTTTATACCAATAGGTTTTTCACATAGAATATGTTTTCCGTTCTCAGCCGCTTTAATCACTTGCTCAGCATGAAACCAATGCGGAGAACATATACTAACTGCCTCAATTTCGGGATCTTCCAATAAGTCGTTTGGATCGTGATAAGTTTTCAAGACATTATACTTTTCTTTTGCGCGTTTAAGATGCAACTCGAGTGGATCTGATACAGCTACTATTTCAGCTAAAGGAGATCTAGAATAATTTGGTAAATGTCCGATGTTTGCTACTGTTCCGCATCCGATTACTCCAATTTTTAACTTTTTAGTTTGCAATTCAATTAACCAATTTTTTGAATCTTAATATAATAAAACGCGGAATTATCTATAACTTTTATAATTTTGACATGGTTTAGGAATTTTTAACACATTTTTTACAACAACAAAGTTTAAAAAGGAGTTAAACATAATTTGTGGTAATAAATAAGATTTAGTTATAAAAAAATCAAGGTTCGTGGTAAAAAATGAAATCCTCCGAAGTTGATAAATTTGAACAAGAAACGGGTAAAAATTCCATTTGGAAGGGAAATATCACTAAAAATTTTCAAAAATGGGAAGAGGGTAAGAAAATTTATTCCCGTGAAAAAGAAAGGATCTCATTTTATCTTGATGCGAAGGAAAAAATAGAGTGGAAAGAATTCATTGATCAAAATCTTCAATTTAAGAACTTTTCTCAACTTATACGAAAAGTAGTACGAGTTTTTATAAATAATCCAAGTTCGATTTTACAAACTCGCTTTAGCATAACGGACCACGATTTTTATTATTTTATACATCAAATAAAAGAAGAATTGACCTTGATTAAGGGAAATGCGGAATTAATCATTCAAGAACGTAATTTGACCCTTCAAGATTCTTTATCCAAAAAGCTTGATTTAATAATCGATTCTTGTCGAGCAATTGAAACAAAAATTAATGATATTGATCAGGTTAATGATTATGATATTTTAATAGTGGATGATAAGGAAGAAACCATTAGACTTCTAATAGAATTCTACAAATCATATGATATTCAATGTAAGGGGGTTCTATACGCTTCTGAAGCTATCAAAGAATTGGAAAGAGTTCAACCTAAAGTTTTATTACTAGATATAATGCTTGTTGATATGAATGGAATAGAATTATATGATCTAATTCGTAAAAATCACAAATATGATCCAATTAAAATTTATATTATAACTGCTTTTCCACGCGATACCTTAAAAAAACAATTAGGGGACAGGAGTGTCGAGGGAAGTTTTTTTAAGCCTTTTAATTTTTCAGAACTCGAAACAATTGTCACTCTTTTTGAGAATTAAAAATGAACTAAATGGCAAAGCTCATATACCATTATCAAATCTACTCTTAACTCTTTCACTTATCGATTCGTAAAGTTAAACCTTTTACGATTTGATTAGGTGAGATTCTATGGAGTAATGCTTGATGGAGAATTTTAACATCCAGGGCATTTATATTAATGTTGTCTCCCGCATATCTATAAAACTTCGAAAGTCTTTTAATAGTTAAAATTCCTGGGTCACTTGATTCCTCTTTTTGTGATCCAAAATATCCCCCAAAGGCAGTAAACAGATTTGATGCCAACTCTATTTCTGCATCGTTGAATATTTCGTTACATTCTTGACAGATAACTCCATAATTTATAGCTAATCTTACAAATCGATGTTTTCCGATAATTTCTTTTTTACAGATAGAGCATTTTAAGCAGATTTTCTTCTTCGCTTTAATTTGTTCTTGATACATTATGACTACTGATGATTCCTTTCTTTATAAAGAGAAAATTGATTTTTTTTGAGTCACAGAAATAATAGTGATCTCAAAATAACTCGTTTGTCGAAGATCAAAGCTGTTTTGCTTCTATTTCAGTTAAATAAAAATCTATTGGCTTAAATAGATTAATTCAAAATGAAATGCATGGAAATTCAAAACCATCTTTCAAATGAAAAAAGAGGAGAATCTTTTCAACATGTTAAGATTAAGAGATATTTAATGAAAAACATCCCACAAGACAACAATATCAAGATAATTAGAGAAGAAGTCGCTATAGGGAATCGAATTGCCGACATTTTTTGTCAATTAGCCAACGATAAAAAAGTAGTCATAGAAGTCCAGCATTCAATGATTTCAGTTAAAAGTATTATTCAAAGAACTAGAGATTATAATGATAGCGATTGTCATGTACTCTGGGTTTTTAATGCAAGTTCATTTGATCGATACCCAAAAAATGAAGCTAGCGCTCGCGTTTTGAATTTTGAAAAGACTTGCCAGAAATTGTTCCATGGTAGAGTCTATTATATAAATGCGTTCGAAACGGGGAATCACACTCCTCTTTATCCCCTCTACTTTAACTGTTTTTATGAGCAAAAATTTCTTCCTGTGGGATTTAATTATTATCGAAAATCAAGATCACTAAAGAGTATTGTATTGGGGGAGTTAGAAAGTTTAGAACTTAAATTATTTAAAAATTTGAATCTAAAATTGGCTCGTTTTAATGACGAAAATGTTCGAGACCAATGTCTTAAAGAAATTAAGTTGTTTTTAGCAAATCAACCCCTTCTGACCAAGATCGTTTCCTCACTCAAAGAGCTTTCTGATAAAGATAAGCTTTTATGTGCTATAACAGCAAAATTTGGGAGAAAATATGGCGTGGACTTGATATATGACATTCTAAAACAAAAAATAAAAATATATCTCAATGGGAACGACTTACATGTCATGAAATCATACTTTACACATTAAAAATAATAGAAGAAGAAAAAAAAATTAATTTTTTTTATCTATGGTTTTTTGCCTTTTCATTTGATCATTGGTGGACTCGACATCTTGAAACATTAATTTTTTAATCTTGTTCATAGTAGTCGCCCATTTTATTTCCCAACTGAAGTTTTGTTTTATTGTCAACTAAAATCTCTCCAAGAACTTTTTTTAAATGGGATTAATTGCAGTTCTTTTTAAATAAAAAATTTTAAATGAATTAACTAAATAATCCAAACTTCACACCTGATAAAATTCCGAGAAATGTCGTAATTAACGAAGTAATTCCGATTATAATTGTGATTAAGATAGTTATATTTTCTTTATTCAATTTTTAAAAACCTCTTGAATGTTTTTTTTTTAATTTTTTAATTTCTTGCTTTAAGATTTGCGACCATTTTTATTGCTCAGTACAAAAGCATTACTTCAATTGATTTGAAGCAATTCTTTGGATATTATTAAGAATTTTCTTTATATTATCATCGGATTCCCTTTTTTCAATAACTTTTTGTAATAATTCTTCTCGGGTGATTCCTATGTTAGCAAAAAAAGTTTGATTGCCTTCTTTATTAAATGTACTATTTAAAATTCCTTTCGCAACTTGCTTATAAGTTCTAAGCCATGACTTTCTGGAATTTTTGCGTTTAATGGCATCCTTTTCTTGTCGAATCAATTCAGCATATTGCAAAGCGTATGTAATTCCTCCATAACGATAGAAATCATGAAAAAGTGCGACCTTAACTACGTGACAATTAGTAAGTAGTGGATCTCCTTTTCCTTTTTGTATAAGACCTTTACCTTCTAACCGAGAAATGATCTCTTGCTCATTATAGTCAATGACATGATATGGATAGAGTAACCTTGGGCATTCAACTTGCATTTTCTCCTTCTCACTTTGTGATAAATACCATTTAAGATCATTTTCATTATCTCTGAAAATAAATAAAGGAGTACCATCTTCGATTATATTTTCAGGATGAGTTTCATAAAAGTAGCGCGCAATTTGGTCGGGAGAGAAGCCAATAATGACGTATGGAATGTTGCGTTTTAAGGCTTCCTTGATAATGATCGTATGGATCAAGTCGGTACATTTATGACAAATTTCCACTGTCAAGGCTTTTTCAGGAGAATTATGATTGAAAAAGTAATATTGGTATAATTTTTTAAAGGTAGGATTAGCATCTTCGATTAGAATATGATTATCATACAGCTTCATCTTATTCAAAGTATCTTTCATATTCTGCTTTGCTACACTCGTCATAAATCCAGTGTCAACAGATATGAGTAAGGGATTGAGATGATATTCATTTACAAACATGTCAATCAATGCAGTGGAGTCTTTCCCTCCTGAGTAGCCAATTACACAATCATAATGAGAGCCATCGTGAGTTTGCTGCATTCTTTTCGCGGTTTGTTCCCAATCAATTTTTTTAGCTATTCGTTGCTCATCAGTAATCTCTCTTTTTGACCAGTTTGGGTTCTTATATGTAGGATCTGCACAAAAATTACAGAGATGATCCTCATTAATATCAATACCTAAGAATCCATCCATTAAGATACAATTTTTACAGATAATATTATTTAGAGTCATGATATTTCATCATTTTTACATCAGAATCTAATGGAGATATTTAAAGGAAAAAATTAGGTGAATTGAGTACTTGTTTCAGAACAAAAAGAGAAATAACAGAATAATAAAAATACTAAAAACTATTTGCTTTTACACGACGTAATAATATTATTCCTTCAAGAATCTAAGAGCTTCTTTAAGCACTTCTTTTCTATTAGACACTGCCAAGTTATGCCCATAATCATCATATCATATTAATGTCGAATTTGGAATGCCATCAGCAGTCGTGCGAACATCATCAACATCATAAGCAACGTCATCCACTCCACTCATGATTAATGTTGGAGCTGAAATTTCTGACAATCTATCCCTGAAATCCATTTCTCTATCCGCTTGTACTTCTATTAAAAAGTCATTAGGATACTTTAAATTCCGAAAAAATAATTTTCCAATTAATCGGATGAAAGTTTTAAGGAGAGCCCGTTTAATTCCGGGAGAATAAACCATTTCCAAGGTTGCAGCCATGCTCTTTCCGTATTTTTTTTGCTGGAAGTAATCTGCGCCTTTTCTTTCGATTTCCTTGCCCTTCTCACTTATCCTGAATGCTGCAGAAACAATGACCACTTTCCGAACTGTATCGGGATGATTTGCGGCTAAAAAATGAGCAATTTGCCCTCCTGTGTAGACTCCGATAACATCCACAGGTTCATTGAACTCTCGTCGGATAAGAGTAGCATAATCCTCAGCCATTTTATCCATGAAATAACCTTCTGGTAAATTAGGTCTTCTTCCGATGAGATATACAGTATAATCGTCTAAAAACGGTTCAGCATCTTTTTTAAATTGTTGTAGAACGAATCCGGAAGGTGGTTTGTGTTCAGTCGATAACGCTTCAATATTTAACAAGATTTTTGATTTAATTCCAATCTTAGCCTAAGGTAATCCATCCTCGAAATAACCCGTCTCAATGGGAAATTTCTTTTTACGATCTTTTTCTGGAGAAACATTCATTTAAGCTCGTCATCGATTCTTTTTTTGATATATGAAAATAATGAGAATGATTTTATTAACTTTCTTGGGATAGGTTGATACTTGAAATCTGATTCTACTGGAATGATATATATTATAA
>Ga0315542_1001217_pt1 | contig 16186 bp, 6 predicted proteins | sample SalMarSW160120MG_FD_202541 | JGI IMG/M metagenome (GOLD analysis project Ga0315542, IMG submission 202541) | Salt marsh sediment microbial communities from the Plum Island Ecosystem LTER, Massachusetts, United States - Salt Marsh Sediment SW1601-20 ...
GGTTGGTGGCGATGATCTCCTGGCGCCAGGCCTCGATTTCGTCATCGGTCAGCCCGACCTGGTGGGCATCGGCGATCTCCTGTGCCGTGAAGCCACTCGTGGCCAGGCGCGTCTGGTAGGCGATCACGTCGCTGGTCGTGACCGCAGTCTGGGTTTCGCCCTCTGCCTGTAACACGCCCACAAAGGCGTCAAGTTTATCGGCATAAGTCAGCAGCGCGTTCCCCAACTGCTGCTCGTAATACAACATTTCGTTAGATTGCATCGAGGACCAGGTCAGGTCGCCAGCCGCCGAGGCGCCGCCATAGCGGTCCAGGGCGGTGGTTGCGGCCGTGCCGTAGGCTTCGATATCCGCCAGGGCGTCGCTGACCGCGTTCAGCGCTGCCGCCCGCTGGGCCGAGATATTCCCCCCGACCTGTACCGGCGTGAAGGGGTGCCATACGGGCATCGTCGGCGTGGTGTAATCCTGGCGCGGCGGGTCGAACCCCAGGCTCTGTGAAATCTTGGTAGCGCCTTGTTTAATTGCCCCCCACCATTGCGCAAGCAGGCCCTTTTGGATTTGTGTCGGTCCGGCAGGTAGTTTGCTGACCGCATTAAAAGCCTTGTCGGCTTTGTTGAGCGAATCTTTGGTCTCAGGCGGGAGGGGCGGAGCCTGTTTGGCGTCCCAATTGAACTGTTTTAGCCCGCTGCTGCCGCCGCTCAACGGTTGTTTCAATTTTGCCCCACCGATGGCCGTGATGGAATAGATCACCTGCACGCAGTAATGCCCCGAGATGGGCGGCACGAAGGAGACCTGCAGCGGCTTGCTGCTCTTGGCCGGCACGACCTGCCCGGTGAGCGTGCTGATAGGGCCGAAGGCCAGCCCAACCCCCGCCTGGGCGTATTCAAAGGAAACATCTACCGTGATCGAAGAGCTCAGCGGGTTGGTCAGCAGGGCGCGTACCGTGGTGGGCACACCGGCGATCACCGGCAGAGGAGTCACCGAGAGATCATTGCTCAGGTACGGCGCCGGCGAATTGGGGAACAACTCGGTCAGGTTGGGTGTAGAGGTGAATGTCACCGTGGAGGTGGGCGCCAGGGCTGCCTCACAGGAATTGGCCGCGTTGGGGTCGAGCCGGGCAGTGACTTGCGCATCGCCTGGGGTAGTTGAGGTCAAGTAAGCGCGCGTCTTGCCGTTCAGGTCGGTCACGCCGCCATCGACCACCGCCCCCAGGGTGGTGGATAGGCGCAGCGTGCGCCCAGCCAGGGGCATACCGTCCCCATCCACCAGGGTGAGATCGAAATAGACCCGCGTCAGCCCGTCCGCCGGGGCATACCAGCGCTGCGGCGTCAGGCTGATAGAGGGGGAATTGCTCAGCGGGTAGGGTACGCTGGCATCGCTGGCCGTCAGCACCGGGCGGAACAGCACCCCGGTGCTGACCGGGTTGCCGCTGCCCGTGCTGCAGCCGGGCGTATCCGCTTGCGGCCCGTTCGCATCTCCCCACCAATTGTTGCTGGCCAGCACGGGGTTGGCCGGCTGCAGGTTGCGCACCCCGTACTGCGTGTTGCTGACGATCTGCCCTTCGAGCAGCGAGCCTACAGCGTTGAAATCAAACTTGACTCCATCCCTGGCGCTGTTTTGGATGCTGGTATGGTGACTGATCAACTGCCCGTCCGAGACTTCGATATTGGCGCCGCTGGCATCGCTGCCGCCATATTCGATGGTGACGTAATCCAACTGTACCACCGCTGTGCGCCCGTTACCGTTCACATACAAGCCGCGCCAGGCGCCGGGACTCTTGGTCACCCCGGTCAGAGCAATTGGCTGGTCAGGGGTACCGATGGCGGTCATCAGACCGCCGATGCTCATCAAGCTGTTCGCAGTGAATTCCAGGGTGCTGCCTTTCTCCAGGCTGAGCGCGTCTCCATACAGGTTGCTCACCGCCCCGTCCACAATGTAGGGGATACCCGGATTGTTCCAATGCCTCTGCCCGGCCATCTTGGTGACGCCCAGCACGCGCACTGCATCCGTGCCGTTCTGGCTGGCGCTCAAATTGCTCAGCTTCAAGTCTGTGGATGGCTGGTTGAGCTGGATGGCGTTCTGCTGGTTGTGGGTGAAGGTGCTGTCAAGCACGGTGAAGTTTGCCTGGTAGGTGGTGTACAGGCCGTTGCCAGCGCTGTCTTGCACCAGGCTGTGCGTCACGGTGATCAGCGCCCGGTCGGCGTAGATCTCCGCCCCATACGAGCCGCTCACTCCGCCGTAGTACAGGTTGACATGATCCAGGTTGAGGCGCGCTGGCGCCTGCTGGCTGCCATCCACGTTGAGACCGCCCCAAGATCCGGCGCTGGCAGTCGCGCCGGTCATGGTGATCGGTTGGATAGTGCTGCCCAGCGCCACCAGGCTGCCCTGGACGTTGAGCTTGTTCGTCGACGCGGCCTGGAACTGGACGCTTGCGCCCGGCTCAATGGTCAGGGTCACGCCTGGCATTACGGTCACCCCCTGGGTGCAGACATCATAAGGGCTGTTGGCTGCTGTCCAGGTGGCGTCCGAGGTTAACTGGCCACACACTGAAGCAGTGGCAGCCTTGCCGGCGCTGGCCGGGCTGTGCGCGGAGGCGCGCTGAGCGGCGACCAACAATAGCGAGCAAACCATAAAAATCACAACCTCAGGCAGAAGGATGCGTTTCATGTTTCTCTTCCTTATTTGGGTTTGGCGAGGCCAAACAAATGTGAAGATTGAGTTTATAAACCGGTCAATTGTCCCCATTGACCCTGGTAAATGATGTGCATATTATCGCGCTAATTCGATTTTAATACAAGTTATATTGGATAAAATTTGATGTTTTTGTCGCGATTATAAGGTTTGGCGCACTGTGGTGCCACACAAAATGATTCTTAGTATTCGTTTCAAAAAAGGAAAAGCAAAGTAATTTTTTCCTACAACCCCTGATACCCTCAAATTGTATTCAGTTTCATTGTGCTCAAAAGTCGATAATCGTGTAAGATATTAAGGATGGCCGCGACCAAGCTGCCCTGTATACGGAAATCGCTGACAAATTGGGGATAGAAAAAGCTTATGTGGTTGGAGCATCCGAAGGCGGCTTCATCGGTACCAATTTTGCCCTGTACACCCCCGAGCGAGTAGAGAAGCTGGCGCTGCTTGGCCCGATGGGCTATTCTGGTGCATTCCAGTCCATAATCCGTATTACCTTTGCCCGGCTTTTCCCACTCAAACCGATCCAGGGCAGCACATTTAGTTGGGCGTTCAGCGATAGCGCCCAATTAAAGGATGATTTCTGCAGGGCATTTGATGGGTGCTGAAAAACCGGATGGTGCAGCCAGTTGATCCTGAATTTCTTTGGGGCGCCGTAATTCGCGGCATCTCCTTTGGTGACCAGGTTCGACGCCTGACCAGGCTTTGTTGGTCAGGCTTCGACACCGCTATCTAGCGGATCTGGCCGCGGATCTCACCGGAGTGATGCGCCGTGGTGTGCAAATTTACATAGGCATTGCCAGAGCGGATTGCATTCTCCACGTCGGCAAGGCTGGTCCAGCCACATTGGTTGCCGGGATCAGGCTGGCTGATTGTCCCCTCTACCAGGACGCCATCCGGGTTGCTGACCGGCTCACTCAATAAAAGTAGAGTCACCCCGACAGGCCCGTTCGCACCCGCAGGCGCACAATGAATATGCGAGGCGAAAACATCCTCGATATTGGCCGCGCTGATCTTATAGTACAGCGTCTGGGCATCTTCACTGAATTTGAAAAGTGCCTGGCCCTGGGCGCTGGTGTCATACGCAGGGACATTTGCACTCCCATTGAGATGGGCATGAAAATTACGCGTGCCGACCTGGCCCGGAGCAGCCTGAATCGCTGCTGTGAGGGGGTTTTCCAGGCGCGCGGGTGACCGCGCAATGACTGCGGAAGCCGGTAACAATGCAAGCATGACCATCATAATAATGAAATTGTTACTACTCGAGCTCTTGTGGACATTATTTTCCTCCTTCAGAAATCCTTTGTTTGGCTGATTAATAACCCGGTTTCAGTATATAAAAGTGCAGAGCATTTGTAACCCTCCGAAACGGAGGGGATTTCACAACTCAGCGAACCGCTTGAATTGTATTAATTCGGTGTGATTAGATTGTAATTATCGGTGTGTATTCAGCGTGGTTATTTGATTAAGATCCTGTCGCAAGAAGTATCAAACAATTGACTTTTCTGGCTTTGCGGTAATATAATTGTTTAGACCAATTAACTCTGAATACACTCTGTTATTATCCTGCCCCATAAATTCGGGTAAACTCTCTTTCGTGGTTGCTTTCATATTTGGGAAGGGGGCTGAACCATGCTCGAAATCCGATTACTCGGCCAATTTCACCTCAGTTTCGATGGGAAGCCAGTCGCTATCTCCTCGCGCAACGACCAATCCCTGCTGGCTTATTTGATTCTCAACGCCGGCACCGCCTTCAGACGAGAGCACCTGGCCGGTTTATTCTGGCCTGACTCAGATGAGTCCAACGCCAAAAGTTATTTGCGTCACACATTGTGGCGCCTGCGCAAGGCTTTTACTGAAGCAGATCCATCTGCCCCAGATTATCTCCAGGCCAATAAAATCACGATTACCTTCGCCCCAGGCCATTCTTACTGGATAGATACCGTTGTATTGGCCAATGAGGCGGGGACCAGCCTGGAAGATCTCCTGGCGACCACCCAGGTTTATGCCGGCGAGCTGCTGCCCGGTTTTTATGATGAGTGGGTGGTGCTAGAACGAGAGCAGTTGCGGGCGATTTTTGATCGCAAGATGCAGCGCCTGTTGGATCAGCTCCAATCGGCCCGGCGCTGGCAGGAGCTTATCCGGCAGGCCGAGCGCTGGATTTCCATGGGTGATAGTCCTGAACTGGCTTACCGGGCGTTGATCCGGGCGCATGCCGGTTTGGGAGATGTCTCCGGCGCGCTGGCTGCTTATAACCGGTGCGTTAACGCCCTCGAACTGGGCTTGGGTGTCGAGCTTTCTGTGCAGACTGTGCTGTTGGCTGATAAGGTCCGCTCTGGACAGCCCCTGGACACAGCGGTGCCAGGCGGGGCTATTCGCGGCTACCAATTGTTGGAGCCGGTCGGGCAGGGAGGCTATGGCATTGTCTATCATGCCCTACAGCCTTCCGTAGACCGGGATGTGGCGGTTAAAGTCATCCAACCCCAGTATGCCAACCGGCCGGATTTCATCCGCCGCTTTGAGGCTGAAGCGCAGCTCATTGCTCGCCTGGAGCATCCGCGCATCGTGCCCCTGTACGATTTCTGGCGTGAGCCGGATGGCGCCTTCCTGGTGATGCGCTGGATGCGGGGTGGGGACTTACGCTCGCTTCTCAAAACAGGCCCGGTGGACCTGGAGCACGCCGTGGGATGGATCGAGCAGCTCGCCAGCGGCCTGGCGGCTGCACACCAAAGAGGCATCGTCCACAGCGACCTGAAGCCGGAAAACTTGCTCTTCGATGAAGATGGGAATATCTATCTGTCAGATTTTGGTATCGCCCGGCAGGTAGGGAATGGGGGAACTGCGACATCTGCGATTTATACCCTGTCACCGCTCTACAGTTCACCGGAGCATTTGCTTGACGAGCCCCTGACCTCTCAATCTGACCTGTACTGCCTGGGAGTGCTGCTTTACGAGATGCTGGCCGGGGAATCGCCTTTCAAGGAGAAATTCCCGGGAACCTCAGAGCGCTGTTTGCCCGCGATCACATCGCTACGCCCGAACCTGCCACCCTTATTGGACGAGTACCTGCAGCGCGCTGCCAACTGGGATCCAGCCAGGCGCTTCCCCGATGCTCCCAGCATGGCCGCCGCTCTGAAGGATGTGGCTGCTGGGCGAAAGACATTTCAGATCGCCATCCCGGAGCGGGCAGATGTCAGCAACCCCTACAAAGGTCTACGTGCTTTTGAAGAGGCAGACGCAGTGGATTTCTTCGGGCGGGGTGCCTTCGTCACAGTGCTGCTTGACGATTTGGGTAAGAATGGGGAAGACGACGGCAATCAAGAAGCTTTGAAACACGGGCGTTTCCTGGCCGTCGTTGGCCCGAGCGGCAGCGGCAAATCCAGCGTTGTAAAAGCCGGGCTGCTGCCGGCGTTGCGCCGGGGGAGACTGCCCGGCTCTGAAAAGTGGTTTATCACCGAGATGACGCCGGGCGACCATCCGCTTGAGGAACTGGAGGCCGCCCTGCTGCGGGTGGCGGTCAACCCGCCCGCCAGCCTGTTGGAGCAGCTCCGCGAAGATGAGCGTGGGATCTTGCGCGCAGTTAAACGAGTCCTGCCCGGTGATCCTCAGGTGGAACTGCTCCTGGTCATCGACCAGTTCGAAGAACTCTTCAGCCTGGTCGATGATCCTGGCGTGCGCCAACACTTCCTGGACAGCCTGCTCACCAGTGTCAGCGCTCGAGACAGCCGCCTGCGGGTGGTGCTGACCTTGCGGGCCGACTTCTACGACCGGCCTTTGATGTACCCGGGCTTTAGCGAGCTGATACGACAGCATACTCAGGTGCTGCTGCCCCTGAGCGCTGACGAGCTGGCTGAGGCGATTCATGGACCTGCCGAGCGAGCGAGAGTGGCCTTCGAAGACGGCCTGATTTCAACCATTCTAGCTGACGTCAATGCCCAACCGGGAGCGCTGCCTCTGATGCAGTATGCCCTGACCGAACTTTTCGAGCGCCGCCAGGATGGACTCTTGACTCAGGCAGCTTATCGTGAAATGGGCGGCGTGCCTGGAGCGCTCAGCCGGAGAGCAGAGGAGCTCTATGAACGCCTCACCCCAGCCGGGAAAGAGATCGCCCGCCAGCTCTTCCTGCGCCTGGTCACATTGGGTGAGGGAGCAGGTGCGGATGGTCTTCTCACGCCAGATACCCGCCGGCGGGTGTTGCGCTCAGAATTAGAAGCGATGGTGAGCGGCAATCTGAGTTTGGAAGCAAGCGGGCAGGAGTTGGATGATTTCTCTCATATCTTGGAGACTTTCGGTCGCCATCGCCTGCTGTCCTTCGATCGGGATCCATTCACCCGCACCCCAACGGTCGAGATCGCTCACGAAGCCCTGCTGCATGAATGGACGCGCCTGCGAGGCTGGATCCAGGAAAGCCGTGAAGATATCCACATGCAGCGCTTGCTGGATGCAGCGGCGCGGGAATGGGCTTCGGCTGAGGGGGAAGCGAGTTTCCTGCTGCAGGGCATACGCCTGGAACTCTTCTCGCAGTGGGCTGAGGGGACTAACCTGGCGCTGACAGCGGGGGAGGCAGAATTCCTGCAATCCAGTAGGGTCGAACACGAACGGCGTGTGGCCGAAGAGACCGCTCGAAAAGAACGCGAACGCCACCTGGAGCACCGGGCCCGGAACTTTCTCGTTGGGCTGGTAGGGGTCCTGGCGGTCGCAACGGCGGTTGCCTTATTGTTGTTGAGCTTTTCCAGGCAGCAGGTGCGCCTGGCCACCTCCCGTGAGCTGGCGTCCGCTGCCATCAATAACCTGGAGGTCGATCCGGAACGCAGCATCCTATTGTCCTTGCAGGCAGTACAAACGGCGAATACACGTGAAGCTGAGAACGCATTGCACAGCTCGATTCAGGCCTCGCGCGTGCGCATGGCCCTGACCGGATTTAGAGGGGGCAGCCGCACGGTAGATTACAGCCCGGACGGGAAAATGCTGGCTGTAGCCACTTACGAAGGGGAGGTGAGCGTGTGGGATGCGACCATTGGGCAAAAGCTTTTTAGCCTGCCAGGCTCACCGGGTAGGGTTGCTCGCTTCAGCCCGGATGGAACCCACCTGGCAACCGGAGATAATCGCGGTGAAGTCTCCATTTGGGATATCGCCAGCCGAAACAAGCTCCTGGAAATGAGAGGTCATACCCAGAAGATCTTGGACTTGCAGTTCAGTCCGGATGGAAAGCTTTTAGCCTCCACCAGTAGCGATGAGACCTTTATTGTCTGGAATACCCAGACAGGAAAGGAAGAGTTCTCCGCCCAGGCACAGGTTTTCGATTGGGATCCACTCGATGATGTAAGATTCAGCCCGGATGGCAAATTCCTGATCTCCTCGAACATGCTTACGTCAGAAAATGTGCCGCTCGGAAATGAGATCCGTATTTGGGCAGTGGATCATAATTGGGAGTTAGTGAACCGGCAATTGAGTTACGATCTTGTGGATCTCAGCCCAGATGGCAGGTGGCTGGTATCGACTCCGGAGCAAACGAACGGGGCAACGGGAATATCCTTGTGGGATCTCTCCGGTACAAACCTTGAATCGATGGATCTTTCGACCTTACAGCCTTTTGTGATGCCTGGAGTGCATTCAAACAATATTAATACCCATATCTTCAACAGGGATGGGTCTTTGCTGGTTACAACCAGTCTGGACGCTACTGCGAAAGTATGGCGCTCTTCCAACCAGGGAGTAGAGTTGCTCATGGCCTTGTATGGCCATACCGGAAGCGTCTCGGATGCTGCCTTCAGCCCAGACGGCGAGTGGTTGGCCACTTCTGGCGAAGATGGGACAGTGCGAATCTGGGATATCTCTCCCAAAGGCGCGTCGGAATGGTTTGCCTTGTCCGGTCATACAGATAACATTCAAGACATGGGGATCACGAGGGATGGAAAATATCTGGCCACTGCCAGTTCAGACAATACGGCTAAGGTGTGGGATCTGGATGCCGAAAAACTTTTGATCAATATTCAGGGAAAAGCTGGTCTTGGCAATTACCTGTTTGGGATTGGTATCAGCCCTGATGGAAGCTTGCTGACCACTGCTGGATCCAATAATATTGCAAATATTTGGAAGTTGACGTACCCTCCGAATAAACCAGGCGCTGAACTTCAATTAAGCCTCACCGGGCACACCCGAGGAACGCCAATCGGGGGTGCAACCGGATATAAAGGCCTTTTATCGGCCGTTTTCAGCCCGGATGGCACGTTATTGGCCACTGGCGGCGAAGATGGGATGGCCAAAATCTGGGATGTGAAGTCCGGTAAGGAAATGCTCTCGATCCGCGCAAATCCAGAACCCAGAGGGATTACCCACCTGGCTTTCAGCCCGGACGGAAAGTATCTGGCGACCACCACCGATGGGCCAGAACCACTGGCGAAAGTCTGGAATGCGACGAGCGGTATCGAAATCTCCACTTTTAGGGGACAGACCCAGGCCGACCGGATTTGGGGCCTGGCTTTCAGTCCGGATGGGAAGCGCGTAGCGACCGGGGCTTATGGCGGAAGCCTAAAAATCTGGGATGCGAAAACAGGCGCTGAATTGTTGGACCTTGTAGGCCATACTTCCACTGTCGTCAGTGTGGCTTTCAGCCCGGATGGGAAGTACCTGGCGTCAGTCAGTGGTGGGGACGGAACGCTCAGGATTTGGGATGCATCCTCTGGTGAAATGTTGCAGGTGTTCACCAACCCAAGCGGTACTTTTCGCAATGTCACCTTCACCCCGAATGGAAAACGCTTGATCGCCACAGGGTTCGATACGGTTTATGGTTATATTCTAGATCGGGAAGAGCTGATTCGATTGGCTGAGTCGCGCCTGACACGCTGGTTCACACCGGACGAGTGTCGCCAGTATCTGCACAACGATACTTGCCCGGCGGCACCGTGAGCGGTGTATTACCCTTAGGGCAAACTGTTCATAACTTGCAGGTAGCTCTCTGGGAACTGGGCTGCGATTGTGATCTGGGTCGCTCCATTAAAGAGCGAACCTTTCTGATCAAAAATTCCCCACGAATTGGCCACGAGCTGCCCATTGCGCCATATTCCACCTCCCGAGTCGCCTGGCGAGAGCTTCTCGCCGTCCAACGTAACCAGGTAGTAAACGTTACATCCATGGAAAGTTTCGATCTCATTGATCTTCGCCTGCGTTAATTCTAAATGGCCTGGGACGGAATTCTTCCAGTGTACGATGGTCACCAATTCACCCGTTTTCGCCTCCTGGAAATCCACCAGGCTCCCTTTATTGCTCCTGAGCGCATCAGGGGCTTTCAGGATCAAGGTGCCCGGATCGCTGAAGCGGATTGAATTCATGAACGCTGTGCGCGAAAGCTCCACAAGCAGCTCGTTATTGGCGTTCAAAATCCGGACTTTCTGGAATTTTTCAAGGAAATTATGGAAAGTCCAGTGGTTGTGGGTGACGATCAACGTTTCTCCATTAAGATTGACGATGGTTCCCAGCCCTTGATCGTAGTAACTCCCATCAGCAGAAAAGATTTCGACTTGGAGGCTGGCTTCCAGGATCTTCTGGGCTTCCTGGCCCTGCACGGATGTTGGCTGTGTTGCGGTTGCCCGTATGGTTTGGAAGGGGAAGATACTCAGGGCTGCCACCACTAGAGCGATCAATATGCTTTTCATCTCGCTCACCCTCCTGGTCCGCGGAATTGCGGACTGTGCAAAACGGCTTCAAGTACTGCGGTGATCGTTTGATCTGAAACCAGTTTCGCGGAGGGGCGTGTACCGGTCGTGCTGGTCAGCGTCCTGGCAGCGTGTTATTTGGATTAATATTGTCCAATTTCCTTGGAATTCCCTTGAGGGTGCTTACCTTTCGTTTCCCCCTGATCCTTTTTGCATCTAAAACTTTAACTTGACTTCCCAAAAAGAAACACAGTGGTATCTCATTTTTCCCGCGTGGCGTCCATTTTGGTTTTGGCCAATCTCCAGCCTGGTGCTCTACCTGGGCAGCATTTGCGGCGGCGCACAGTCCCTGCTCAACCCAGCGATTATCTCTCGTAGCAGCTTTCATTTTTGTTGTACAATCTGGCCAGGGCCACTTGTCAGAAAACAGATTCGGGCTGTTTGTTTTATCCAAATTCTGGCAGGCTGTATTTCACATTCGAATCCCTTTTTGAATAGCCATGTACCACTGCATCGATCCTTCGGGAGGCATAGCTTATGAAGCAATCATTCGCCTTGATCGGTGTTCCGTCCAGTGCCGGCGCTCATTGGCCTGGCCAGGAGAAAGCGCCTGAGTATCTGCGGCGCGCCGGCCTGATTGCACACCTTGAATCCGCCGGTCTGGATGTCATCGATCAGGGAGATCTTCCATTGGTGCGTTTTCGGCCGGACCGGGAGCACCGCCGGAAGCAAAACCTGGGAGATGTGGTTGAAGTCTGCCGGCGTGTGGCAGACCAGGTCGATTTGGCGCTCCAGCATCGTGCCATGCCGCTGGTATTTGGCGGGGATTGTACGATCGGCCTGGGAGTGTTGGCGGGTTTCTTGCGGCACGAGCAAGACCTGGGGCTGTTATACCTGGATGGGCATGTTGACCTCAACACGCCAGCCACCAGTCCATCAGGTATCTTTGACTCGATGGGTATCGCCCATATGATCGGTGAACCGGGAACTGCTGAAGAGTTAAGTCATATCGGAGCGCGGTTCCCTTTGATGCCAGTGGAGAAGATCGTATTGTTCGGTTATAACCCTGGTGAGATCAACGCCAGCGAAAAGGATGCGCTCGCCAGGCATCAATTCGTGCGCTATCCACGCTCCGAAATTCAAGGGAAGACCATGCAGGCAGCGATGAATGCAGCCAGGTACCTGGAGGGATGTACAAAGCGATTCGTTGTGCATTTTGACGTGGATGTGATTGACTTCACGGATTTGCCAATTGCCGATGTGCCGCAGTTCAGTCAAGGTCTGGCGTTTCGAGATGTGATGGCTTGCCTGGCTGTATTTGTATCCAGTCGCAAATTCGGAGGCCTGGCGGTTACGGAGTTCAATCCCGATCATGTAGATGAGAAAGGGGTCTCAGTCGAAACTTTCATCGCTGGCCTCGCACGAGCGCTGGCCGATAGTAACTAACCAATACCAGCTTAATGCAATTATCTACTTCTCTCGCATCAGAGCATGAGTATGCCTGGCGATCATCAGGTCTTCGTCGGTCTTCATCACCCGCACGGTAACAGTATTGTTCTCCGGCGAGATGACCGCTGCATTTTCGGCATTACGCTGTTCATCAATATGAAGGCCTAAAAACGACATATTCTGGCAAATGCGTTGGCGCACAGTAGGGGCGTTTTCTCCGATCCCTGCTGTAAAGATCAATGTTTCTAATCCCCCTAAGACGGCGACCAATGCACCCAGGTGTTTGCTGGCGATGTAGCAGAAGAGATCTACGGCCTCCCTTGCATGAGGTTCACTTTCTTCTTTATCGAGCAGATCTTTCATATTTGCGCTGATTCCGGATACTCCCAACAATCCTGCCCGTTGGTTTAGCAGATCATTCAGGCCAGAGGCTGGCAGGCCTTTTTCTTCGAGCAGGTAAACCAACACGCCCGGATCCAGGTCTCCCGTGCGGGTGCTCATCACCAACCCGCCGGCAGGTGTGAATCCCATGGTGGTGTCCACGCCCTTGCCTTGCCGCACGGCCGCCATGCTGGCCCCGTTACCCAGATGGGCGATAACCACCCTTCCGTTGGCTACTTCATCCCCGGCTTGCTCGCGCAATTCCTGCAGGATGTACTCGTAGGACAACCCGTGGAACCCAAAACGTACTACTCCTTCGTGCTGGTAGTGCCTGGGAAGGGCATAAATCTGCGCCAGCTTTGGCATATGCCGGTGAAAGGCCGTATCGAAGCAGGCCACTTGGGGCAAGCCCGGATAAGTTCGGCCGATAGCCTGGATGGCTTTGATCTCTTGGGGTAAATGGTCGGGAGCCAGAAAAACAAGCTGCCTGAGCTCGTCCAGTAACGTGGGAGTGATTTCGTGTGGCCGGTTGTAATTTGGCCCACCGTGTACCACCCGGTGTCCGACTGCATCCAGGTTGCGTTCGGGTTCGTGCTCCTCTAGCCAGTCGAATAAGCGACTCAGAGCTGCCTGGTGATTGGGCAGATCGGTGTGCTCGTCAATCAGGGACTTGCCGCTGGAATCTTGCATGCGGAACACCCCAGCGCGCTGTCCGATGCGCTCCATGCTCCCCGCCAGCACCAATTTCTCGCCCTCTCCCATTTCATAAAGGGCAACCTTCACGCTCGATGAGCCGCTGTTGATGGTTAGTATATGCATCATTTCCTCCCTGGAATGGCGAAGAAGGATCTTCTTCCTTCTCGGGCGATAGGTCAATTTTCAGGGAACGGCCACTTCCAATTGCTGATCTCAGGCTTATCGATGCCTTCCTCGCGGGCGTGATTGGTATTTTCTATAATCTGGTTCCTCATCAGCTCCTTGACATGCGCCCCGGCCACCTGGAGCCTGGGAACCCGGTCGATCACATCGATCACCAGGTCGAAACGATCGATCTGGTTGCGCATGGCCAGGTCCAGGGGCGTGTTGATGTCCCCGTGTTCTTTGTAACCGCGCACGTGCAAGTTGTGATGGTTTGTCCTGCGGTAAGCCAGCCTGTGGATCAGCCAGGGATAGCCATGGAAGTTGAAGATGACCGGCTTGTCCTTGGTGAACAGGCTGTCGAAATCCCGATCTGTTAACCCGTGCTGGTGCTCGCTGTGTGGTTCCAACTTAAACAGGTCGACGACATTAATGAAGCGAACCTTGAGGTCGGGAAAATGTTCTCGCAGGATAGCGGCCGCCGCCAGGGCTTCCATAGTGGGGATATCCCCGGCACACGCCAGGACTAAGTCGGGTTCACTTCCCTGGTCAGTGCTGGCCCAATCCCAGATGCCGATGCCTTTGGTGCAGTGTTGGATGGCTTCATCCATCGTCAAATACTGTAAATGGAGCTGCTTATCTGAAACGATGACGTTGACGTAATTTGTGCTGCGCAGGCAATGGTCCGCCACCGAAAGCAGGCAGTTGGCGTCGGGTGGCAGGTAGATGCGCGTCACCTTGGCGCTTTTGTTGGTCACAATGTCCAGAAATCCAGGATCCTGGTGGCTGAAGCCGTTGTAGTCCTGGCGCCAGACGAGTGAAGTGATCAACAGGTTCAGCGATGAAATGGGAACCCTCCAGGGGACCTCCTGGCAGCGCTCTAACCACTTGGCATGCTGGTTAAACATCGAGTCGATCACGTGTACGAAGGCTTCATAGGAAGACAACAGACCATGACGGCCGGTCAGCAAATAACCCTCCAACCAGCCCTCGAGCGTATGCTCGCTGAGCATTTCCATGACCCTGCCGTCCCGAGTGAGTTTGCTGCCGTCCGCATCTTCGGGTTTGATCTCTGCCATCCAAACCTTCTTGGTGGCCTCGTAGACGGCACTCAGGCGATTTGAATCGGTCTCATCGGGACCGAACAGGCGGAAGCTGTCCATATTCTCACGGATCACATCTCGCAGAAAGGTGCCGAGTACACGCGTGTTTTCCGCCTGGCTTGCGCCGGGCTCGAGTACGTTGACCGCGTAATCACGGAAATCAGGCATACGCAGGGGCTTGCGCAGCAGCCCGCCATTGACAACCGGGTTGGCGCTCATGCGGCGGGAGCCGACAGGCGCCAGGGACTTCAACTCCGCTTGCAAGGCGCCATTCTGGTCGAATAGCTCCTCAGGCTTATAGCTTCGCATCCAATTTTCCAGTAGTTTCAAATGATCGGGATTGTTGCCAATTTCGAAGGGTATCTGGTGGGCGCGCCAGAAGCCTTCCACTTTATGACCATCCACTTCTTTGGGGCAAGTCCAGCCCTTCGGTGTGCGCAGCACGATCATCGGCCAGCGGGGATATTCGGAGTCTTTTCCCGTGCGGGCTTTTTTCTGGATATCCTTGATTTCAGCGATTACGGTTTCAAGGGTTTGAGCCATCAATTGGTGCATGCTCTCGGGATCGGAGCCTTCAACGAAATAGGGCCGATATCCATAACCGATAAAAAGGCTCTCGAGCTCTTCGTGACTGATCCTGGCCAGAATGGTCGGATTGGCGATTTTATAGCCGTTCAGGTGCAGGATGGGTAAGACGGCGCCATCTCGGGCAGGGTTGATGAATTTGTTCGAGTGCCAGGCGGTCGCCAGAGGGCCGGTCTCGGATTCGCCATCCCCAACCATGACCGCGGCGATCAGGTCGGGGTTGTCGAAAGCGGCCCCGAAAGCATGTGCGATGCTGTAGCCTAATTCGCCGCCTTCGTGGATTGAGCCGGGGACCTGGGGGGTGCAGTGGCTGCCCAGCCCACCTGGGAAGGAAAATTCTTTGAAGAATTTGCACATGCCCTCCTCATCCTGGCTCTTTTCCGGATAAAGCTCTGAATAAGTCCCCTCCAGATATGCATTGGAGAGCACGGCCGGCGCGCCATGCCCGGGTCCCGATATATAAATCATATTCAGATCATATTTCTTGATCATCCGGTTCAGGTGCACCCAGGTAAAAGTCTGGCCGGGGTCCGAGCCCCAATGTCCTAAGAAGCGTTTCTTAAGGTGCTCAAATTTGAGCGGCTCCCGCAGCAATGGATTATCCTTTAAATAGATCATGCCCACGCACAGATAAAGAGAGGCGCGCCAATAGGCGTCGATCTTACGGAGTTCTTCCGTTTCAAGGCCTTTTTCGGATAGTTTCGTTTTCGAATTTGTAGATTTAGCCATTTAATCACCCTCCTTGGTAAATTAAATTCTCCCATGTCGGTGGATTGTGGTGTTCATGGTGGCATACCAATATATCCTTCCCCCATGACGATTCCCTTTTAGCTGTACCTGAAAAAGCAGTCCAGGGGAAAAAAAGGGTAGCACCGATGAATCTAATATACCTTTAAAAAGATCTTATTTTGTTAATCGAGGATTAGAATTGGATTTGGCTGCCGGCAAACAGCGTAAAAGAATGCGTGAATCCTTCTAGTGGATTTGTAAAGAGCCAGCAAATATAAATGATATAATCGGCATGCATTTAATCTCAATGGGGGATTAAGTGAAAACAGAGTTCCTTGAATGTTGAATTAAAAAAGAGTATCTATTCAAAACCAGGCGGTGCAAAACCACGCCTCTCCTCTTGTTGCGAGGAAATAAAAAATAGATTTGTTTGGAGGGAAAATGAAGAAACGCAAGATCCTTTCAGCCATCTCGGGCTTATTATTTATTTTCTTTCTGGCTTCATGCACGCAATCATCCACTTCCGCACCATTGGCTCCCCAATATTACTCGCCGTTAAAAAATGCCGAATATGTTTCCACAGGTGCTACGATTATTCTCCGTTATGGGCCAATGTTGGACGATCATAATCTGGCTGCTTTGAAGTTCGATGTTCAAGGTGCAAATAGTGGGACACATACAGGCAAAACGATCCTGGCAGATGATCACCAGACGGTTATTTTTAAACCCAACCAACC